>Ga0114899_1001646_pt1 | contig 12815 bp, 10 predicted proteins | sample MalvireepMed_215_FD_83497 | JGI IMG/M metagenome (GOLD analysis project Ga0114899, IMG submission 83497) | Marine viral communities from the Global Malaspina Expedition - Malaspina viral metaG DeepMed_215 | ecosystem: Environmental > Aquatic > Marine > Oceanic | place: Mediterranean Sea... | reverse complement strand
GTTCACTACCAGTCATTTGAGTGCCTTCGAAACCTGAGCCAATTTCAAATCCCTTGCTGGCGTTAATCGATAACATGGCTTTGGCTAAGTCGGCTTCCAACTTATCAAACAAAGGTTCACCTAACCCAACAGGCATATTTCTCACCACGCATCGAACAATACCGCCTATGGTATTACCTTGTTTGCGAATAGCTAGAATTTTCTCCTGCATTAATTTTGCTGCTGCTTTGTCAGGACAGCGAACAGGATTACTTTCAACTAAGTTTTCAGTCACTTTATTAATGGGACAATTAGATTTGATATCGCCAACGGTCTCAACCCAAGAAATAATTTCGATTTTCGCACCTGTAACTAAGCTAGACAAAACCTTTAATGCAATTGCGCCGGCAGCAACATTAGATGCTGTTGTTCGAGCAGAGCTTCTGCCGCCGCCCGCAACATCACGGATCCCGTATTTTTTTTGATAAGTAAAATCTGCATGGCTGGGACGATAAAGTTTGGAAAATTCATCGTAATCTTTTGAGCGCGAATGATTATTTTCAATCATTAAACTAATCGCAGTTCCGGTTGTTTTGCCATTAACAACTCCCGATAAGATTTTCACTTGATCAGCTTCATTTCTTTGGGTAACTAACTTACTTTGACCCGGACGGCGCTTATCTAGAAATGGTTGAATATCTTTTTCAGTCAATTCTATACCGGCAGGACAACCTTCAACCACACAGCCAATGGCTGGTCCGTGAGACTCTCCCCAATTAGTTATTTTAAATAATTTACCTATGCTATCGCCGGACATATTTTATACTCATATTTATTTTATATAGCTTTGCTTTTCAGCCCAATTTGAGTCAAGTAACCCCAATACTCAGGAAAAGACTTTTCTACTACCTGTGCGTCTAATATTTTGATCCCGCTTGTTCTAATACCTAACAATGCCATGCTCATTGCCATTCTATGATCATCGTGAGTATTTATCACCGCCGCTTCAGTTTTGCCGCCCACTATTTCGAGAAAATCAATACCGCTTTTCACTTTGATCCCAACTTTACGCAACTCAGTAGCCGTATCCTCGATACGGTTTGATTCCTTATAAGCTAAATGCGCAATATTAGTGATCCGAGTGGTACCTTTAGCAAAACAGGCAACAACGGCTAAAGTTTGCACCGCGTCGGGCATATTCCCCATATCAACCTCTATGGCATTTAGTTCGGCATTAGATACAATAGTCAGTTGATTATTGTTACGCTCAACTTTTGCCCCCATCGCTTCAAGCACTTGAGAAAACTCTGATTCGCCTTGTACGGAATCAAAATCAAACCCTTCGATTGTGACTCTTCCGCCCGCGATTGCCACAGCCGCAATGAAATAAGTAGAGGAAACCGGATCGCACGGGATCTCGTACTCTATTCCTTGATAAGATTGTTCAGGCTCAACTGAAAAAGTGTTATTAGCTTGCTCGACTTGAACGCCCATTTTAGCCATCAACTTTATTGTCATATCAACATAAGCCTTTGAAACTAATTCACCACTAAGATGTATTTTTAACCCATTATCCAATAATGGTGCAATCACCAAAAGAGCACTTAAATATTGACTACTGCGACTGGCGTCTAAGTCACATTCATCACCTTCAAAAGGACCTTTAATTGTTGCTGGCAAAAACTGACTGATACTTCCAGGTTTAGAGCCTATTGTGACTTGAAGTTGCTTTAAGCAATTAAACAACTCTGACATAGGCCTTGTCGCCATTTTGTCAGAACAAGTTATGAATACTGGCTGTTTTTCTAGGGCAGCAATAGCGCAGACGAATCTAGAAAATGTTCCACTATGGGCAGTATATAAATTGGCTGGTCTATCGAGAGACTTTGCTCTTGGAAGTACGACTAATTTATTTTCCTGCTTCAGGAATAAATAGCCGAGCTCAGATAAGCCTTTTATGGCTGTATTAATATCGTTGTTATCAACGACATTTGTCAAATTTGACTGGCTTTTAGCCAGCGCACACAAGGGGATTAGGCGATTGGCTATGTATTTACTACCCGGCAAACGAACAGTTGCATCGATGTTACTAGTCGGTAAAATTTCTCTATTCACAAATAATAATCCAAAATGAATTTACCTACGATAATCGATTAAAAGACACTCAGCTTATAATAACAATCTTGCCAATCCAACAACATATGAGTTAAAAGTCCAATGGCTACAATACGACTTTTCTTTGGCAAAAGTAATATACAATACACGGCAATTGCCCAATAAGAATGCAGTGGATGATAATTAATACTACAGCGAAAAGCATCGTAAACTGGTTCGGCTATTAAATGATCGACATCGACTAGCATAGTTGCACAAAAAACAAGACTCACCTTCTTCCATTGTTTGCGGTAAAAAACTACAGCGACCGCAACGGGCAATAAAAAATGAAGTATTATATGGATCACAGCTTGCCCTTTTAGTTTGTTACACGATACTAACTTATCGTTATAAGATTAGAAACATGACTGTTGCAAATCAAAGCTAATAATTGATACGTTTGCTGATGGCTGTTATTGAGTTAAACTAACCGCATCAGTAACATTGAAGAACATTTTATTGACTAGAAATGAAAGAAATCATACTTCCCTATATAAAGCACCAAGATAAGCTTGATACGCTTTCATCATTAATACAACAGCCGTGGGCGATGTTACTGGATAGTGCTGGCACGGATGATAATTATAATCGTTACGATATTTTCAGCTTTGCTCCAACAATTACCCTTCGTTTTCAAAACCAACAAACTCAATTAAATGGAAGTTTACCCAATCTAAATTTGGATTTAACTGATCCCATCGATTGTATGCGAAAACTGCTCGCAGACCTCGCCCCTCAATCAGCTAACCAGTCAGATAATCAGCCCAACAATAATTCAGAGCTCCCATTTTTAGGCGGATGGATGGGCTATATCAGTTATGATTTTGGACGACACTTAGAAGTAATACCTCAAGTAGCAGTCGATGATATTAAACTACCTGAAATACAGATGGGTTTATATCAATGGGCGCTCATCACCGATCATAAAACCAAACAAACCAAGCTATATAATTTTGGCCTTGATGATTCTAACTGGTGGAATATTGTCAATTTGTTTACCGCTGTCGATGATAAAAACAATTTAATTGAACCTTTTGTTCTAACAAGCCCATGGCAAAGTAATACTAATAAAAAAGACTACCAACGAGCCTTTAATATTATCCAAGACTATATTCATTGTGGCGATTGCTATCAGGTTAATTTTTCTCAAAGATTCAGTGCGAATTATACCGGCTCACCTTTAAGCGCTTATCAAAAATTAACCCAAGCTAATCAGGCGCCATTTTCTGCTTACTTAAATTTTGAGCACCATAAAATATTAAGCTTGTCCCCTGAGAGATTTATAGAAAGTCATCATGGTAAAGTTATCACTCAGCCGATCAAGGGCACTCGTCCGCGCAGTAATGACAAGCAAGAAGACATAAGAATTGCCGAAGAACTTATTAACAGTGATAAAGACCGCGCTGAAAACTTAATGATTGTTGACTTGTTAAGAAATGATCTCAGCCGCACAGCTTCAAAAGCAAGCGTTAAAGTTAATGAACTATTTGGTCACTATCGATTTGAATCGGTACACCATTTAATTTCCACTATTGAATCTAAGCTTGCGGATGAATTCGATGTTTTTGATTTACTCAAGACTACGCTACCCGGCGGCTCTATCACTGGCGCACCAAAAATAAGAGCAATGGAGATCATTGAAACGTTAGAACCTATCAGAAGAAGTATCTACTGTGGCAGCATTGTTTACATTGATTTTAACCACAATATGGATAGTAATATTTGTATTCGAACCTTAATTACCAAAAATAATAAAATTCATTGTTGGGCTGGCGGAGGATTAGTCGCTGATTCCGAAATAAACAGCGAATATAAAGAAACATTCGACAAACTCAGCAAAATTTTGCCCGTGTTAGAAAATGATTAATCGACTCAAAGAATGTCTAATCCCATTGGATAGAGTGAGCAAAAAACAAATTGAATTAAAGTGCGCTGCTGTGTTACTCCCTTTAATTTTTGACATCGAAAGTGATGAGTGGCAAATATTATTAACTAAAAGAGCCAAACATTTAAAACATCACCCAGGACAAATTAGTTTTCCCGGCGGCGGTTACGAAACTCATGATCTAGATTTAAGCGTAACTGCCACTAGAGAAACCCATGAAGAAGTTGGAATTGAACCAGAATTAATACAATTGCTAGGAAAACTACCGCAACAAGAAACAATTTCTCAATATTACATGACCCCTTTTGTCGGTATTATTGAAAGTAATTACCAATTAAAAATTGATCCAAATGAAGTAGCAGAGGTATTTACTGTCCCTTTTGATTTTTTAATAAATGAAGCGAACCAAATACAAGTGACAGAAGCTATCAATGGTACTGAATATACTTATCATAAGATTCAATATAAGCAGTATAATATCTGGGGCGCAACAGCCAGAATTCTGGTCAATTTATCACGCAGATTAAATGCATTAAATTAGTTGATTTTATCAATCACGAAAAATTAAGAGGTTTACCTTGGCAGTTTCAGTATTCGATCTATTTACCGTAGGCATAGGCCCATCCAGCTCTCATACCGTTGGACCAATGCGTGCAGCCCGTCAATTCATCAAACAAGCCTTAGTTTGCGAGCGTCCAGTTAGTAGAGTTTTATCTGAACTCTATGGCTCGCTTGGTCATACAGGCAAAGGTCATGGAAGTGATGTCGCTGTTTTATTAGGTTTAGAAGGTGAAAAGCCGAATGAGGTCGATACAGACTCTGTTCCTCAAAGAATAAGAAACATTCGAGAAAACTCGCAATTAAATCTTAATGCAAAACATAAAATAAGTTACCAAGATACTAAAGATCTTATATTCCATCGCAAGAAAACACTTCCTGGCCATGCTAATGGAATGAAATTTACTGCTTTCGACGTCGATGGAAAAATTCTATTGGAAAAAATTTATTACTCCGTCGGTGGCGGTTTTGTTATTAGTGGGGATACGAAAACCAAACAACTGAAAGAATTACATTTAAAATTGCCGTTTGACTTTCAAAGCGGCGATCAAATGTTGGCCATGGCTAAAGAAAGCGGCTTGAGCATTAGCAGTATGATGTTAGAAAATGAAAAAGTATGGCGAACTGAAGAGGAAATAAATTCAGGCTTAGATATTTTATGGGAAACAATGTCGGCCTGTATTGAAAAAGGAATACGTACCGAAGGTGTGTTACCTGGCGGGTTAAAAGTTAAGCGTCGCGCTTGCGCCATGCATAGAAAGTTATTATCAAGAACCGATAACCTCGATCCTCTTTCAGCAATGGACTGGGTTAACCTTTATGCGCTAGCTGTAAATGAAGAAAACGCTGCAGGTGGTCGAGTCGTAACCGCGCCAACCAATGGTGCAGCAGGGATCATTCCTGCAGTAATAAAGTATTACCAACATTTTTATAAACCGCAAGGTAAAGAAAATATTAGACGATTTTTATTAGCATCAGCAGCAATTGGAATTTTATATAAAATTAACGCCTCTATTTCCGGCGCTGAAGTTGGGTGTCAGGGAGAAGTTGGTGTTGCTTGCTCGATGGCTGCTGCCGGATTAGCTGAAGCTCTTGGAGGCTCCCCACAACACGTAGAATGTGCTGCGGAAATAGGAATGGAGCATAACCTTGGTTTAACGTGCGACCCTGTGGGTGGCTTAGTGCAAGTGCCATGCATAGAGCGAAACGCAATGGGATCAGTTAAAGCGATTAATGCCGCGCGATTGGCTATGCAGGGTGATGGTGATCATAAAGTGTCATTAGACAAGGTTATTAAAACCATGCGAGAAACTGGCGCGGATATGAAAACAAAATATAAAGAAACAGCTCGAGGCGGCTTGGCTGTTAATATTATTGAATGTTGACAAACGTTTGTTAATTAATCAATTATCAAAATACTTATCGATAAAAAGTCTCACAAAAAACTCTAAAGAGGCTTTGATAAATCTACTAGAAATAAACTAACTATTAGTTTTTCTTGATAACCAGCCTAAGATAGCAAAAAACGAAAATAGTTCAATCGGTAAACTACCACCACCAGATTTATTAGTTTCAGTTTCACATAGAACTGGAGCAGTTTCACGTGGTCTCAGCATAAATGCTTTTTGCACTCCATTTAACAAGCCATTGCCTACAATAACTCCTGAGTCATTAATTGCCCTTGCTTCGGCTAATATCCAGTCAGGTTCATTCGACTGGTTTTCAGAACCGTCAATTTTACAATCGATTAAGTCATTTAAGTCTTTCATTTCACCATTTTCATAAATAAAAGCATGGTAAGTGGCTGGGAAGGTAGAAACTAAAGATGTACCAACTACTTGAAAATCTCCTTGAGAACTTTGCTCAACGGGATCATTTATATCAAATGCTACCGAACAATCTTCTAAAAAATTGTCGCTTGTATCACATTGCTCACTAGATATTAACATTCCAAGGTCAACTGCAAGCCCATCATAAATATCATAAGCAAAAGCGGTGAAAAACTCACCTGTTGGATCTGCAGATTTGCCTACAATTCTTCCAGAATCATTTATCGCCCATGGAAAAGAAATTTCTTCTTCGTTAAATATTGATATTTCAGTAATTTCTGATGAGCTCAATGCATCGATATAAAATGTACCGGTTAAATCAATATCATTAACTTCTTTCTGCGCCCAACCAACAGCAATTGCACTATTATTAATATCCCTAATAGAAGCCATATAACCAAAATTATTGTCAATAGGATTAACTCGAATAACCTCATCTGCATTAGAGGGGTTATAAATAAATCCTCGATCAAAATATTTATCTGACTCATTACCATCATCATCAAGATCATTTTCTGGATTAAAGTCACCATACCCAACAATAAAGCCACTATCATTAATCGATAGTGCGCGCATTTGTTGTTCATCACTTAAAAAGTTGGGAAGGATGATTGGAGAGCTCACGTCTTGTGTAAGTATTACAGCTTGTTCAATGACAGAAGAGTTAGCTGTTTGAGTCGTAGATACATTGCCATCTTCATCCGTTTCAGTTGTAATTTCAACCATTCCTATATGATGATTTGAAAAACCAGCAATTAAATTACTGTCATTAATTGAAAAACCATAGCTTGATGTTACGTATTGACCATCAAAAGTCACTGTTTCAGTTACCATTTCGCCTTCATCATCTTCATTGGTAATTTCAACTAATACATCTTCAGTATTGTCGATCGAACCAGCATCTTGAAAAATAGTCTGGCCGTCACTGAAACTAAATTTATACCCATGAGAGTAAGTAGCTTCAAGTTCATTAATATCGTCTATACCATCTTCATTAGCGTCATAATAAAAAGCAGGTAGATCAAAGTAACCAACAGCTACATCACTATTATTTATATCAAAAACAAAAGTTGGATTACTTTCAGGATTTGGATTTTCATTAGTAATTTGCAGGTTTTTAATTTCTATCACTTCATAAGAATCTGCAGCATAACCTCCAGACGATAATGCTAATAAAAGGCTAGAAACGAGACATTTACTTTTTTTATTTATAAAACGATTATTCACAATAATATTTCAACTTTTAAAATTTTTAATTGAGGTTAAACAGCATCAGGCTGGTTTTCAGGTACGGCATTTTGAAAACGCTCTAATTTAAGGCAATTTTCATTTATTTCTTTTAATCGAGGAAACTCATCCATAGGGAAGTTAAAACGATTCGCATTGTAAATCTGTGGGATAAGACACGTGTCGGCTAAAGAAAGTTCCTCACCGAGCGAATAAGTTCCAGATAAATTATTCTGACTTAGTATTTTCTCATAAGCTTGAAAGCCCGATCTTATCCAATGATGATACCAATCTGACTTTTTATCATCCAGAACAGCTAACTCGCTCTTCATATATTCTAGTACGCGTAAATTGTTTAAGGGGTGAATATCACAACAAATTAGTTGTGCCAATTGTCGAACTAAAGCCCTATTTTTAATATCAACGGGTAACAATGAGACTTTAGGGTACTTTTCTTCCAAGTACTCTAATATCGCCATAGATTGGCCAATAGATACACCATCGTCGACTAATGTAGGGACTAATTCTTGTGGATTAAGCGCTTGATATTCAGGTTTATGTTGCTCTCCGCCGTCTTTGACTAAATGCACAGACTCCTGAGAGTAAGAAATTTGCTTAATATTTAAAGCAATTCGAACTCTGTAAGCTGCTGTGGAGCGCCAGTAACCATAAAGTTTTATCATTTTATGCCCTCAAAAATTATCAATTATTTTTGCTGAGAGCATTTTACACAGTTAGGCTTAAGCATGAAAGCCAAGAAGTTAACTATTCCCACTCATCTTCTTGCTCATTTTCTAAGTGATGTAGATGTCGGTCGAGTTTATTTAACAGGTGTTGCAATTGCTCTTTCTCTTCATAGGAAAAACAGGACTCTATTAGGTCACCAGTTTCAATTCTTTTTGGGGTGATCAAATCGTGGAAGTCAGCGCCCTTCTGAGTCAAGTAAATTAACTGTTTACGACGGTCTCGCTTTGAAAAACGAGTATCAACAAAGCCTAAATTCTTTAGCACTTTGACCCCTCGGGTCACTGTTGCTGCGTCGGTTTTTAATGCGTCAGCCACATGGCCATTGGTTAAACCACCATAAGACCCCAAAACGGAAATAACTCTCCACTCGCGCTCTCCGATAGGCACTCCAGTATCGAGTATTAATTTTGATAATTTATTTCCTGCTTGCGACATTTGTGCCGCAAGACGATACATTCGGTAGGGTAAAAAGCTTTGAAGATCTAGCGTGTATTCAACCTTGCCAGCCGGCTCTCGGTCATTAATTTGTGCCGATCCGCTTTGCTTGTCGTCTTTACTCAACAGATATCCCTCTCAAGATCTAATTTTTCAAACAGCTTACGTCAACTTCAGGCCAAATGTCGATGCCTGATTCTGCTCTGAATTTGTCTAATAAAGCGGAAACTTTCGCAGCTCCCATTTGCTGGCCTTGAAACATAGGCCCTCCTTTAAAACGAGGGAAACCATATCCATGCAGCCAAACCACGTCAATATCAGATAACCTTTGCACTATACCTTCCTTGAACAAACTTAAGCCTTCACTGATTAAAGCTAGAATTGCCCTCTCCACGATTTCTTGATCGGTAAACGCTCTTTGCTCAATGGATAATGACTCTGCTTTTTGCTTAATTAAAGCTGCAGACTCTGTCGATACCGCCGATTTACCATTTTCATCATAATCGTAGAAGCCCTTCGAAGTCTTACGACCTAACCGATTGTTTTCGACCATTACCGCTGCTGCTCTAAAATATCCGGGATCATTTTTAGGGAAAGGTTGAGCACTTCTCGCACTATGTCCAATATCAATCCCCGACATATCTTGTACGGCAAGTGGCCCCATTGCCATCCCCCAGCTAGTCATAGCGGCATCTATATGTTCGATCTTTGCTCCTTCAAGCAACATCTGCTGAATTTCTCTACCGTAGCGGGTATACATCCGATTTCCGGCAAAACCAAAACATACGCCGACCAGAACAGAAGTTTTTTTCAGTTTCTTACCGACAGCCATCGCCGTCGCCAAAACTTGTTCAGACGATTTTTCAGCTTGTACCACTTCGAGTAATTTCATGATATTGGCAGGACTGAAAAAGTGCATACCGATAAGCTGCTCAGGCCTTGATATCTCATTGGCTATCTCATTAATATCTAAATAAGACGTATTTGTCGCGAATACACAGTCAGCTCGACAAATATTATCGAGTTTACTGAATAAGTCTTTCTTAACTTGAATGTCTTCAAATACCGCCTCCAGCACTAAATCACAATCTTTAAGGCTTTGATAGTCTGTATCAGTTTTTAAATTACCTAAACAACTATCCATTTGCGACTGGCTCATACGCCCACGCTTAACATTTGAGTTGAAGTTTTTTGCTATCCGAGCAACACCTGCCTCTAGCCCCGCATCACTTTGTTCGATTAAGTGAACGATAAATCCAGCGCTGAGAAATGCTGTTGCAATACCAGATCCCATATTGCCGCCGCCGATAATACCAACGGTGTCAATATTCAATGGTTCTGCAGTCAAATTTGTTTTGGCCGCCATCTTCTCTGCGCCAAAGGCAAACCTTAGCGCGGCAGACTGTTCGGACTCTCTAAGTTTTAAAAATTCAGTTCGTTCAAATGCCATGCCTTCCAAAATGCTCATATCTTTAGTCGAATGCAAGACTTCAGCAGCAACAATAGGCGCGTATTTACCTCGAGCTTTTTTAGCTATTTTATTTTTCGCCGATTGCCAGTCCAGCCCTTGGTCATCAATTTTATTGTCCCCTACTCGATTGATAGTCAGTGATTCAGATTCAATTAATTGACTCACAAAAGATAACGTTTGCTCGTCCAAGTCAGAATTTTTATCAACTAACTTATCAAATAATTTAGTTTGACTAAATTCGGTAGCCGCTAAGTGTTTGCCACTCGTCACCATTTCAAGCGTTTCTTCTGCGCCAATTATTCTGGGTAATCTTTGCGTACCACCGGCACCAGGGATCAATCCCAAATTCACTTCAGGCAATCCAACTTTAGCGCTTTCTAATGCCACGCGGTAATGACAAGCAAGTGCAACCTCAAAGCCACCCCCAAGTGATGTACCAAACATTGCCGCTACCACAGGTTTAGCACTCGCTTCAATTCGGTTAACAACATCGGGCAAGAAGGGTTCTGTCGGCGGTTTACCAAATTCTTTAATATCCGCGCCGGCGATAAACGTTCGCTTAGCACAGCGGATAATAATGGCTTTTACACCGTTATCCAGCTCGAATTTCTCGATACCTTCAATCAGTCCTTGCCTAACACTTTGCGACAAAGCATTAACTGGTGCATAGTCGATAGTGATTATTCCAACTGCTTGTTTTGTTTCAAAGGTAACTTGTTGTGGATTACTCATAACTTGTCTCTAGTTTAATAGTTTATTATTCACTTAAATCTTTGACTGTAACTTAACTCAGCTTTGGGTAAGTTTCCTTCAAAGGTTTCAAGTTGACTAACAATATAATGGTTTGATGACTTGGCTAATACTGCGTAAAACGCTTTAACCAATTTATTGGCCTCTAATCCAGACCAATTTTCAGGCAACATATTTTCCGATAGTTCGTGGTCTTTAAGTAATATTCGTCTGTACTCATGGATCAATAAACTTCTAAGTAAATAGCTTTGCTGATAACTACACTCATTTTTGCTTTCGATTAATTTATAGATAGATTGATAGCTTTCAATCAACTTTTTGTAGCTCTGTTGTAATTCTTGAATCGACCATTTCTCATCAACTAGCTTTCTCAAAACGCCATTTGAAGCTTCGTCAAAAGTTCGACTTGAAAAAATGATCACAGAATCTGATAAGTTTAACTCTTTTATGGTTTCTTTTAATGAGTCTTGATCTATTGATGGGTGCGCGAAAGCGCCCGTTGAAAGCGCGCTAAATCCTAACCATCGCAATTGTTTTTTTAATTCAGTCAACTTAAGCTCTTCAACAAATACGGGCATTACAATAAGCCAACTTCCGTCCGAGTGTTGAGTTGTTCCAGCGTAAATTCTTCTCGCCGCTTTGGTATAGTGTTTATTAGCCGTATCAGTAAAAGCATAATAACTTTTGCGACCATTTTTTTGGGCTTGCAACCAATCTTCTTTAACCAAGCGAAATACAGATGTTCTGATCAATCGCTCAGAAAACCCTAACGGCTTTAATGAATCAATCAAACTGCCTAGCCAAATCCAACCGCCATGAGGTGACACTATGTCACCAAATACTGTGACGATAAAAGACTTACAACTAATTGAAGAGACGAGTGCGCGCTCATTGATAAAACGTTCTATTTCAAGACTGCTTTCACTCATCTCAGGCAGAAAGTTTTAGGAAAAATCGAAATCAATTTCTACATCATCAGAAATCGGGTGAGCCTGACAAGTTAAGATCATCCCTTCCTCGACTTCCTGCTCGGTTAATGAGTGGTTCATATCCATGTCGACTTTTCCTTTAACCACTTTAGCTTTACAAGTTGCGCAAACACCGCCTTTACATGAAAAAGGTAAATCTGCGCCGCTTTCCATCGCTGCATCAAGTATATTGTCGCCGTCCATTGCCAGTTCCATAATAGTTTTTCTACCTGCAACTTTGACTGAAACATTGGCAATTTTCTCTCCATACTTTTCGGCGCGTTCGGCTTTATGTTGTTTAGCACTCTCTTCTGCCGAACCAGCAAAAAATAGTTCGTAGTGAATGTTTTCACTCGGGATATCTTGCAGTTTAAGCGTATCAACAACGTCATTAATCATAGTTTCAGGGCCACAAACAAAAAAGTCATGGAATTGACGTAATTCAATTAGTCTTGCCTCGTCTAAAGCAATTAACTTTTCACCACTGATCCTTCCATTAAAAAGTTGAGCGTCATTTTCTTCCTTCGAAAAAATATTGACCCACTGAAAGCGTTCCATATATTGGTTTTTAATAAAAGATAATTTCTCTCTAAACATCATCAAAGGTGTTGATTTATTTCCGTATATTAAAGTCACTTTTGAATTCGGTTCAATTGAAAGAATAGATTGTAAGTGTGACAAGCTAGGCGTTATTCCACTGCCAACAGCAATCAACAAATAATGCTTATTATTGTTTTTAGAAAGTTCGGTATAAAAATGTCCTTGAGGTGACATAACTTCTAATGTCATACCTGCCTTTAACTCTTTATTAG
>Ga0114899_1001643_pt1 | contig 12825 bp, 17 predicted proteins | sample MalvireepMed_215_FD_83497 | JGI IMG/M metagenome (GOLD analysis project Ga0114899, IMG submission 83497) | Marine viral communities from the Global Malaspina Expedition - Malaspina viral metaG DeepMed_215 | ecosystem: Environmental > Aquatic > Marine > Oceanic | place: Mediterranean Sea... | reverse complement strand
TCAGTCAGAGTTAGAAACTGTACTGGTTCAGAATTTGCTAGGTGGAGAAGCAATGACAAATGAAATTAGTAAAGCTTGGGTTTATCAAAAAATGGTAGAATTTGGTATTCCTATGGAATTGGTAGATAAACAAATTAATAAAGATTCTTTTACTGAAAAAGATTTAAACACTGTTCTTAAAGCAATGGGTAGACCAGGATACAAACTAACTGATGTTAAAGACTTACCTTCAGGACTAACAGCAGATGAAGAATTTTTTAAAGAACAAGGATTTAAGCAATCTGATATAGACAAACAAAAAGATTTACTTAAAAATCTAGGAACATTCGAAAACACAGATGGTGGGGTAGTTAATTTATCTGGAGATACTGTTAGCAATGAAGATTTAATGAAAGTTATTTCTGGTGGCTTTGTTGATGACGAAGGAAATGTTGACCCCGAACAAGTGAAAGAAGTGATATCTTATCAAGAAAATGCTAAAGAGGAACCAGTTGATGATCCAGTTGATGAACCAGTTTATGAACCAGTAGATGAACCTATAACAGACCCTACTCTGATTAAACTTAAGCCAGACCCAATAAAAACCCCAATAGAAACATATTCAAAAGAGAGGCAAGCGGAAGTAAAAGCTATTTATGGAGGGGAAGAAGCAAGAAAAGAAGCTATTGATAAAGTAAATGAATCAAAAAAAGGAGGAAGTTTAGCAATAGATACATTAGAATGGTTAGTCAGTCGTCCAACTCCAGAGATGCGTAAATTTGACAAGCTAACTAAAAAAGGATTTGGGTCTCCTTTATCCGCCCTAAATAAAGCTGCTGAAGATGAAGAAAAAAGGCCTAGTGAACGTATGACAGAATACGTTGCCTCAAAAAGAAAGTTTTTGAGAGAAAAACTCGACGCCCACGAAAAAGACTATAATGTTAAACTAGTAATTGTCAAAAAAGGCAAGAAATATGTAGTTATGTTAGCTCCTTTAGGGGAAGAGTCAGAACAACAATTGTTAGCAGGAACATAGTATGCCTCCACAAACCAGAAAATGGGGAAACCTATTCGAGGATGAAGAAAAAAACGAGATTCTTTCTCAAGCACCTCAAGCACCCGCTCAACAAACTAAAAAATGGGGAGACCTTTTTTCCGAAGAAGACGATACAAACTCAAAAACTATAAAAGACCTATCTCCAGAAGAAAGAAAAATCGAGAAAGAAGGGTTTTGGGACTCTATGCCTTTATGGTACAAACAAGGATACAATGAATCATTAGGTGGAATGATACACGAAATAATGAATGGTAAAAAATATTATGATATATCTAATGCTCCTCCAAGCTGGAAAAGAGATATAGGGGCTGGACTTGTTTCTTTCTTTGCCTCAAAAGAAGATTTAGCTTTAATGGTTGGCACGCTTGGAGCTGGAACTCTAGTTGCAAAAGGAGCTCAAAAAGCAGTTGGTAAACAAATGGTGAGTGCTTTAACTAAAAAAAGAGCTGGAACAATGTTAACCAGAGGCGGAAAATTAACTAAAAAACAAGCTCAGGGAGTTATAGATGATGTAGTAGAATTAGGGGCTCAACAAGGTTTTATGCTTGGAACACACGATGGTTTATATGAAGCAGCAAGAGAAGTTAGAGACGATATTATCGTTTCTGGTAAAGAGTTTCCAGAATTAAAAGATAAGAAAGGACCTGAATTATGGGGCGCAGCTTTTAAAGAAATAATGAAAGCTTCAGACCCTATGGATTATGCTAAAGGATTTGGGTTGGGAATAACAGGTTCTGCATCAAGAACTGGTAGATGGTTTCTTAAGGGACCACATAAAAAAGGTTCTCAAATGGCTGGATTTATGTTTGAAGGAGCAACTTTTGGAGGACTTGCTCCTGTTCTTTATGAAGGAAGAGCTCCAACGGCAATGGATTTTATTATGACAGCAGGAGTTGTAGGCGCAATCACACTTCCAGGAACTACAATTCAAAGAATTAGAAGGACACACTCTGAAAAACTATCAAGCGAATTTTCTAGACAGCAAGAGTTTACGATGAGAAAACAGTCAGCCGAGTACGGTAGACACAAGTCAGAGGACATAAAACTTACCCCTCTAACAGAGGAAAAAGCTCCAGTTATTAGAGGCATAAATGTTGCTTTAAAAGATGCTATGAAGGATGCTGCAAAAAAGGAAGGGAAGAAGCCAGGACGAACTCCTAAGACAGCAATTAATGCAAGAGACGTAGCAATAGACCAATCAACTATCAAGTGGAAAAAAGACGGTACAGTTACTTTTGATGTACACGTTGGAAGAGGAAAGGGTAAAGGACCAGGAAATCGTCCAGCAAGAATAAGATTAGATGCAAAAAATTCAGAAAAACTTTTGACATACTACGTTGAAGACCCAAGGGCTTATAGAGATTTAGTAAAACGAACAAAAATTACTAGAGGAACAAAGTTTGAATCGGTAAGATTAAATAGACTTCTTGAAGATTTTGAGCAAAAAGCAAAAGGGCGTGGAAAATATAGCGGAGCAAGTAAAAAGAGAGATGGTTTAAGAAAATCAGATTGGGATTCGGCAATCGACTATATGATAGCTCAAGGGAGCTCAAGATTGAGGGCATTAAAGAAAAAGGGAGAAATTACTGCTAGCCAACTCACAAATTCTGAAAGAGCAATTCTTGCAAGGAGAATAGACGATTCAAAACACATAAGATTAACTATGGAAAAATATTATCCAGAGTATAATAAAAACCAGCTATATAATCCAGCTGGTACTCCTAATAGTGAAAAAGGAATATTCTCTAGTGCGTTTGCTTGGTTAAGGCCCGCGTATGATGCAGTAGACGATTTATATGCTAAAAAAGCTATTAGAATGCTTGAAGAGGTTGATGTAGGTGCTAGAAATAAAACATCAGAAAGATATGGATTCTTAGATAAGTTATTTAGTATGGCAGACGGAAAAAGTTCAACAACCCAAAAATGGTTTAAGGGTTGGTACAGCGGGACAAATAAAACAAACAATGCATTTATATGGTTTAAAACTATGACGAAAGAAGCTAAAGACCTTCCTGTTGGAAAACAAAAAGCATATTTTGAAAAGATAATGAAAAAAGAAGAAGCTAAGATTGCAAAATTAACTGGTGATAAAAAAGAAAAACAACAGTTAAAAGTAGACTTTCTTAAAGGGTGGAAAAGTTGGACAGATGATATATATAAGGATGCAAAAAATTCAGGAATTAAAGTTGCTTCTTATATTGATTTCTATATGCCAAATATGTTAAGAAAACCAGTGTTAGATATATTGTTTGAACCTCTTAAGGAACTTGATGACAAAGTAATGCAACTGATATCAACAAGTAAAAAGGGCGGAGCAGAGGTTGTTCCTAATTTAGACGGCTATAGTGGTGGAATGCAAAAAAAATTAAATACAATGATTAGAGAATGGGTTAAAGGATATGAGAAAAAAGCTAAGAAAAAAGGAATGCCTCCAAATCACTTTACTGCAATCTTTAATAGTTTAAAGAAAAAAAATAAGAGCGGTAGAGACCCAGACGAATTTGAAGTGTATATGGCAATTAAACAAGGATTCCATAATAATGTAGAAAAAGTATTTGCTCCTCTTGAAAGAGAAAGAAGGTTGGGAGCAAGTAAAATTAGCACCTCTGAATTTAATCAAAATCTTTTTACCTATGCTACTGATATATTTGACAGGGATTTATCTAGATTAGCATTCGAATATACTGCTGGTTCTACAAAAAGAATAGAAATGGCAAAAGGATTTGGAGCAAATTATGAATTTTTTCATTATCTAACCAGTAAAATTGGCGATAATAAAAGAATGGCAGGTTTGAATCTTCCTCAATTTATGCAAGGAAGAGCTTCTCGTCCAACAGAAAAACTTGCGGTAGAAACACTTAAAGATACTTTCCTTGGAGATATCAATTTTAAAAACCCTTTAAATGCTGCAAAAATATTACAAAGTGCTAGTAATTTGGAAATGACTTTTAAAATAGCTAGTGGTTTTGCCACCATTCCAAATATGACGCAGGTTATGATATCTACTATGTTAAGAAGTCCTATGTCTGTAATGAAAGCGACTGTTAATCTCGCAATAAATTCTTCTAAAGGAAATCAAGGTTCAATTAGACAATGGGTTAAAGATTCAGGGGCAGTTATTATGTCTGCTTTTGACGATTTATTATCTTCAAATGTTTATACTCAAACTGGCGCAGCCGCGAAACTTCTTGACAAAACTCCGACTGGGAGTGTTATTTTTAAACTATTGTCTGGAAAAGGTGAAATGAGTTATAGAGATGCAATATCCTTTATGGCTCAAAAATCAGCGAAATGGAGTGGATTTAGAAGAGTTAATGAGATTAATAATATTTTATCCGCAGCGACAGGTGAACAGTTGATGATAAAGTTTGCAAGAATTATTAAAGGGAAAAAAACTGGAATTGGAATATTAGATACGATAGCTCCCAATAAAAGAAAAGCGTGGGCAATAGAGAATTTAAAAAAGTTTGGATTAACAGAAAAAGATGTTTTAAAATATGGTGATAATATTATAAACAGAGTATATAACAAAAAACTTGCTGGAGAAAGAGCTATGAGAAAAAAAGTTATGAGAGGAATGACTAATTTTGCTATAGACACTCAACAACAAAGAAGTTTTGTTAGAGACCCTCTTGTTTTTAATGACCCTATGTGGAAACCTCTTTTCTTATTCAAAAGATTTGGATATAGACAATCCCTTCTTATAAAAAGAGAGGTAGAAGAACAAATAGCTTATGGAAATGTTATGCCTTTATTACAATTGGCCGTTGGAGGTTTTCTAGGAGGACAATTTGTTATGTGGGCAAAAGACCAATATCAAAAAATACTTACAGGAGAAGAACAGTACTTTGGTAGAAATAATAGAGCTAAATTATTAACAATGGATAGAGTAGGTGAAATAGGGTGGCAAGACCTTATTAATGCATATGCAAACGTTGGTGCTTTTGGTGTTGTTGGAGATGTAATGAGTGCAGAAGACCCTGCGTCTGCTATTGATTTCTTTGTCACTCCTGTTATGATAGACGACTTTGAAAGAGTCTTTGGTTCAGACGAAACAGACCCAGGAGCTATTGCAGTTTTTATGGATGGGTGGATGAACGATTATGACGAAATTAATGCCTGGGATATTCCTCTTAGAAAAGGACTTAAGAAAATTTCTCCTATGTTTGGTGGAATTCCTTCAAGATTTGTTAGACTAGAACTTGAGACAGAAGAGATGACTAGAAATAGAATAAAAGGATATAAAAGAACACACGTTGAATATATTAGAACTTTAATAGAAGAAGGAAGAATAAAACAAGCTTTAGAGCAAGCAGAAAATTTTAATAGAACTTATGCGTTATATGAAGTAGAAAGATTAGGTATAGGATTTGATAAGGAAACAGGTTTAAGTTTAGGGACTAAGATGATTTTTAGAGACGATAACTATTTAGGATATCCTTCAATGGCAATAACTCCTAAAGACTTCTCTCCTAGAGTTATGATGCAGAGATGGATGAATAGAACACAAAAATTAGAAAAAGAAAGAACAAAGAGACCATAATGAAAAAAGATATTATAGAAGTAATTAAACAACAAAATCAAAATGTAGAAACTAAAAACTCTGAAGTTACAAAAGGAGCTTTAGATTTATATTTAAAGACACAGCTTGGATTAGGTGTTGCAGGGATGGTTCCAGGAATAGGGATGGGAGCTGACATTACAGCATTATTGCATTCATTAAAACACGGAGAAACTAGCGACGCTTTATGGAATGCAGGAGCTGCAGTTCCAGGATTGGGGCTTTTCGCTGGTGGTAAAAAGATTGGTAAAGGAGTAACTGATATTCAATATCTGATGAAGAATGCAGGTATGAGTGAAAAAGAAGCTATCGAATTTGTACAAAAGACCAGTAAGTCTAAAGCCTCTAAAGAAGGAAGTACAAGAGTTGTCGACGCGAGTGAATCGCAAATTCAAGAGCATAAAAATCTATATGAAAAAGACCCGAGAGACCAAATTAATAAAGCTGAAAATGTAGTGAAAGAGGATATGAGATTTTTAGATAGTCTTAAAGAAGACAAACAGTTTACAACTGATAAATTACGCGATATTATCAAAAAATATTTTGGAAAGAATTAATTAGAAAGGGACATCGTCCATAGGTTCTGATTCACTTACTTCAGCTTCCTCTGGAGTTTCATAAATACTACAAGTATCAGGAGAGAATCCAACTGTTGCTCTTCCAGTCGAACCATATCTATTTTTAGCTACAACTATATCTAATCCATATCTACCGTGTTTAGCATTCTCAAAATCTACAGTCCAAGGATAGTGTGTAAATGCTACAATCTCTGCGTCTTGTTCTAAATTTCCAGATTCAGCAAGGTCACTTAACTTAGGTATTCTTTCAGTCCTATATTCTATATTACGATTAAGTTGTGAAACAAGAATAACTGATATATCCTCTGACTTACACAACCATTTATACCTTCTTGATGTATCAGCAATCTTTAGTCTTAAATCTCTCATATCATTATTAGCATATTCAATAAGACCAATATGGTCATCAATCACTATATCGGGCTTTATACGCCTAACCTCTCTAAAAGTTCCCTCTAAATTTCGAATATTATCAAACATAAATAATTTGTCTGTATATTTTTCTTTAATAATATTTAAACTCTCTTCAATTGATTTTTTATTAGTGACTGCATTATGTCTCAACATATGATAAGTTATTCCTTTTGCTTCCATAGCAATAAATTTTTTCATCATCTCTGTATTAGGCATTTCTCTATTAAACATCACCACCTTCTTGCCAGACAACACAAGATTGCGTGCAATATTTGCAACGGTAGTAGTCTTTGCATTTCCTGGTCGTCCAGCAAAGATGGTGATTTCTCCCTTAGTCATTCCAGATATTATTTTATCTAAAGAATGCAGACCTGTGGTCGTAAGGTTTCTTTGGCTAAACAAAGAATCTTTTGTATCTTTTAATAATAAATCTAAATCAAATTTTTGTCCTGGTTCTAAATTTAGTAATGATGTGGCAGTTTCTTGAACATCTACAAGTAATGTATTAATATCATTTGTATTGTCTTGTGCTTGTTTTGCTATCACTTGAGACTGTTTTACAAGTTTTCTTCTTAACCAATCCTGATTTAATTGCCTAGCATATGATATCACATTCGCGGTTGTAGGAACAGAGTCAACTACACCAGTCATATAATATGTCAAATTATTTACTTTTGAAGAAGCATTAACTATGTCTACTGGTATGTTCTCTGATTTAAGCTCACATATAGCTTTCCATATTTGCTGATTTTTTAATTCATAAAAGACTTCAGGTTCAGGTATAAAATCTTTTATTAAGTCATAACAATTTTCGTCCAGTAAAACAGCTCCTAATACAGCTTGTTCACTTTCAGAGCTATGTATAGACAATGCTATTTGTTCTACCATCATTTTTCCTCCCTACATTCGTGGCAATCGCCTTTAACCATAGGTAAATTTTTTGTGTATACCTCTGGGTCTAAAAAATTGTGTTGAAAAGATTTCGTCATATATTCATAAGCCCAAACTCTCCCACACTTCTCACACCTTGTTGGAATTCTAGTAGTGCAAGTTTTCTGATGTCCTTTTGTTTTCCCTCTTAACTGATTACTATAGTGAGGGTCTTTCTTCCCGTGAATAAATTTGTCTATTGCTTTTTTGTCAAACCACTCTTCGTAATCTTTCTCGTCTCCTTGTTTAAAATAGTTATACAGAGACATAAATTCTGCCTTATCTTTTTCAAATTCTTCAGGGTGAACATATTTAGCTTCTCCCTCATTTGATAAACCATTGTATCCTGCTTTGAAATTATCATTCATATTCACTCCTAATCCTTAAATGTTGCTAAAATTAATTTTAATAATTCTTCGTACTTAATGCAAGCATAAATTTCACCTCTATCTTGTTTAAGTAAAGTAAAGTCGCAATCGTCAGGTGGTATAATATACTCAGCTATAGTTTTTCTAACTTTGCACTGTATATCTAATTCTATAGAGTTGTCAAACAATCCATTTACATCACTATATTCTATAACAATGTCAACTTCAGGAGATTTGCCTATACTTCTTCCGTCGCTTCCCCAGGCTCTTTTTGCAGAAAATCCATATTCCTCTGATACAGAGCAACACTCTTTCTCAAACCTATTTCCTTTTGCTTTTTGTTTATTCGCCATTATCTTCTCCTATTTTTTTTGATGCCCATAATTCTAGGTAGCCAACATATTTATTTATATCCCAATTATTCTCAAACTCTGTTTGTTTTGGCATTCGTCTCATTTCCCAATTATAGTTATACCCAGACTTATCTAAGTTTGTTATATTGAAAATATATACATCTTCTTCAATTCCAACAACATATAGAAACTTTCTATTATTCATCTCTGCATATAATTTATTATATGCATACTTATCAAACTCTATTATAAAATTATCATACATTTTATTTCTATATTTAATCTCAATAATATAATCATTATTATATGCGTCAAACCTATGATACCTACTTGTATTAATAATTGGCTTATTTTTAGGTAAATGATTGTTTAATCTCTTTATTACCTTTATTTCATTTTTTTTCATACTTCTCCTAAATTTTTCTTTCGAGAATGCCCCTCTAATCGATTATAATTACATTTGCGACATAAGTGTCGTCTAACCTGCCAAATGTCCATAGAGGAGCAACCTCGTGTGTTACCAGTAATATTTGCCTTTTTTGTCTCTAATTAAGCTATAATTCGTCCCAAGTCCTACAATTATAGATATTGAGACTCCTTCTTCATTTAATTCTCTAATATATTTTTTTACAGACCAGGGAAAAATAAAATATTTAAAACATAATTCGTTTAAAGATATATTTTTATTCCCCTTAAGGTCAATAAGTATCTTTTCTTTTATTTTCATCTAAACACTCCCTATATCTTTTTCTTAAAATATATACAAGATATTTCTCTTCCCTATCTGTTAATTCTAAAATACACTTTCTTTTTATTTTAGATAATCTTTTGGTCACAATCACTTCAGTCATACCTTTATCTAAACCAAGTATATCTTGAAATGTTTTCATAATGTGATTCCACTTAGAAACGTCCATACTTCTCCCTATGTCAATATTCCCTTCCCTGTTAAATTAATTTTTGCGCCAGCCAAAATTAATGTATTTGTCTATAGTAACGTTAAAAGGGTAAGTGGGATTGGATACCCACCTGACTCCTTTTAAGCCATATTATGAGAAGGGAATATTATTTCTTTGTTTTTTTTAATATATTGTGAAGTCCGCTAGTTGTGTTAGTAGGATTTAGACCATACTCCACAATATATTAATCGCAATCGTCGCAATGATTCGGTCCAAACATAGCCCTTGCATTATCGAGAACATCTTTATCTGTCATAGTTTCTTGTTCTCGTCCATATTGAGATTTATATTGGTTTTTGATAGATGTTCTTAAGTCAACACATATTTGGTTTTCTCCCTCACACCTACATTTTTCAATCATCTCAATCAGCGCTTTGATTTGTTCTTTATCTAATGTAAATCCGTACTTCATTAGAACGGCAACTCATCTTCTGTTAAAGCCTTTGTTCTAACTTTAGATTTAAAAACATTGACTGCTAAAGGAGTTATTCTTTCTTCTCCTTCTGAATTTGTCCACTTGTCGTGAACAACTTTAATATTAACTGGATTACCTGCAATATCAGACTCCATCACTACGGGTAAAAGATATCTACCCGAATCGTCTTTTTCCATCTGAAAACCGCAAGCCTCTGTGAATATCATATATCCCTTATTGTTTCCTTGATTATCTACAAGGTTAGGATATTTCGCAGGGTCAGGATTTTTAAATCTAAAATAACCTTTTGACTTAACTTGTTTGTTTTTATATTCAGGATGTTTAGTCCCATCTATAACATAAATAGCCTCATATATATCACTAAGATATTTGTTTTTGACTGTTATATTACTCTTTATTGTTAATTTATGAACATTAGCTTCATATGTTCCCTGTGGAAGCAATTTATTTTCTGCTCCACTTGTGTCCTCAGACGGATTGTAATAGGCAACATCTTTGTCTATGTCATTCAATACATCAACTACATTACTCATTTGTGTTCTCCTTACTAACTTTTAGTTTAGCAATTACTTTGTCGTAATTGTCCATATTTATCTTACCAGCAGCCATTGCCATTTCTACTTTTTTCGCGTCTTCTGTTTCCATCTGCGAAATAAGATTGAATAGCTTATCCATTTGGCTCTCTGTTAAGCTTTTGTCAATATATTGTTTTCTGTAGACATCGTCTGCCACATTACACAATCTATTGACTGCTACTTTAAAAGCGTCTGAATTTGCTGCTTTTAGGTCATTACCTAAATCAACATATCCACTTCCGCTTCTTGACACGGCTATTCTATGAGCCGCTACAGAGTCAAAGCTACGAGGAACACCTTCGTCCATAATTCTAAGACGACCGTGAACCACGATTGCTTTATCTCCTAATGTTTCATATTTAATTATCTCCCAAGACCAAACTGGATAATGTTTATTTAGACACCAACGCATATAGCCTTCGTCTACATAATCAAATCCACTTCTACTCTTTATTTGGTCTGTTGGAGTTCTCATTTCTGAAACATATTGATGTTTATCATAGATATTATGGTCAAGCTCTGCTGACATTTGCATATCTACAATAGTTTCTGCCGAGGGCAAAAACTGTGTTCCTTTTTTATTCATTTATACTCCCATTGTTATATGGACACAACTGCCTTACTTCGCAATAAGATTCACACTTGCGTCCGTTCCAAGTCTCTTCTTCACTACATTGATGAGGTAAGGTATCAGTTTCCAAAGCCTTAACTAATTTATCTCTTGCTTTTAAAAACTTATTTTCAATAACTTCATCATCATATTTAGGTAAATTAATTAAATATATATTTTTGTCAAGTCCTCTATCTCTCGCAACTATAATGCCTCCGTCTCTCAGCGTGACTTGTATATACATTTTATCTACCTCATATCCCTTTTTTTCTAAGAGATATCTATACCAATTAATTTGCCAACCCCAATCTCCAAAATCTGCTAAACCATCGTCGCGATACCATTGTTTAATCATTTTTGGGGAACCTTTTTTTCCCCACTTCCCACTAGATTTATATTTAGCACCAGACGGGTTTGGCACTCTATTGTATGTCATACCTAATAACTGTGAACATTTATAAGACCCAGTATTTTTGTAATCTATCAATGTTTTAGTCTCTTTATCATATAAATCGACTATCCCAGTAATATCAAATCCTTCTAATTGTTCTTCTAATAGGTGTCTATCGTCGTTATGTTGTTCAAGTTTTGCGTGGTGCATAGTTCCTGCTAATGAGAACGCTCTTTCTTGAGGATTTACATAATATTCCTCTGTTCTCTTTAGATATGCTTCGCAAGTTCCAATCAATAATTCAGTCGTAGACGGTTTCCTATTTGAGTCTCTCTCTTTTGACATTTCCATTAAAGTCGGGAGAGACATACCCATTTTCTCTATATCTACATCTCCATTTTTGACTTGTTCAAAACTCACTTTACTACCATCGGGGTAGACGAAGCCAACTGCTCCCATTTTTTTTCTCCTTGTTTTTTACATACTCTGATATTAAGACATTTAATTTTTCTTTTATAGATAGGCCTTCCGACAATGATTTAGCCTTAAACTTTAACCAAAGTTTCTTGTCCATTATAAAAGATGTTTGTATTTTTGTAATATCCTTATTCATATCATAATATAGTTAAATTACTTTATTTAAAGCAAGATAAACTTTAAAAATTTATTTACCCAATTTATCATCTATTTTTTTCATTTCTTTGACTATTTTAGCATATTTTTTATCTCTAAATATAATATTATTTTTATTTAATTTTCCCTCGTGCTCTATACTCCAAGTTTTGTCTATTTTTTTAGTCATTCCAGTCCTCCCAGCCGTCATCAGACGGAGCTTCAAATGTGTCTGATTTTCTAATTTCAGACGCTATTCCATTATGAGTTAGTTTAAAGTCATATCCTAACTCTTCTCTTAAAAATTTAACTAATTCCATAATTTGATTTTGTAGCATATTCGCTATCTTGTCTCTATCTTTCATAATCCCTCAGACTTCTCTTAATTGCGTCAATTTTTGAGTTTGACAATCCTCTTGATATTTCTTCTGAATTAGCCAATAACTCTACGGCTGTTTTAATGTCGTCTATCTCATCACTTCCTATCCTATCACTCGTGTATAAAAGATTCACTAGGATACGAATTGCGTTAAATACTTTCCATTTTTCAGTTAAATTTACATCCATTGCACCATAGTTAGTTTTCATTTTTCCTCCTCAAATAACTCACTTTTTAAGTCCCATTTTCTTTGTAGTCGCTCTGCCCACTCGTCCAATTCTTCAAGCGACATAGTTTGACTTAAATAGAAATGTAGAAAGTTTGCCAAGTCCGTCTTAACATTAATCATTTCTTGATTTTTAGCTTGTTTCATTTTTTCTCCTCGTCTTGTATTTCAATTAATCTGTTTATTTCCATTTTTGTTTTATCTGATATTTCAAATCCAAAATCTACCCAACCCTCATCATTTATTCCATTAGAACAAATAACTTCTGGTGTTCCTAAATTAACATCTTCTTCATCAGTCCACTCTACTCCTATAACATAAAATCCTATTGGATTGTCGTCGTGAACATTTGAAAGAATTTCTTTTAACTCTTTTGCTTTCATTTTTACTCCTCGTC
>Ga0114899_1001641_pt1 | contig 12849 bp, 17 predicted proteins | sample MalvireepMed_215_FD_83497 | JGI IMG/M metagenome (GOLD analysis project Ga0114899, IMG submission 83497) | Marine viral communities from the Global Malaspina Expedition - Malaspina viral metaG DeepMed_215 | ecosystem: Environmental > Aquatic > Marine > Oceanic | place: Mediterranean Sea... | reverse complement strand
TACCAGATGACTGGAATAGAACATGGCTCCGCTGACATGAATTACAGATGGACACAATTAAAAGACTTAGAGTGCCAATGGGATTCGGGATATGCAACAGCAAAACGTGAGAGAAAAATAGAATATGGATGAACAAATTGAACCAGATTATTAAGGAGGTAAGATAATGAAACCTAAAGTATACTGCCGTTGTTGCGGTAAAGCTACTTGGTATTCCGACGGTTACCCTATACATACGGGTTGCATAGTGCGCCACTGGACAAAACATAACCGTTATATCAACGCATCGAGATGTCAAGAATTTAAAACTAAGAAGGAGGAGGTAAACTAATGAGCTGCATAAGAGAACCAGGTGATAACTACAGAGGAAAGTTTGAGGGTGTTGGAGAGCTAGGTGAAAAACTCTATATGCTCACAATGGACGGAGGTCTTGAGGACCAAGTAACTTGGGCTGAGAGTTGGTACGGCCTAATAAATAATACAGGTTTAGCTTGCGTACCTCATGCCATTGTATACGAGGACTCTCAGGGGTTCTTTGGTTTTAAAATGTTTGATACTGCTGGAGAGGCGAGCCGTGCATGGCAAGACCACCTACAAGAGATTGAAAAGGAAGAGATATGGGCTGAACAGTTGGCGGAGGATGCTGCAGCGGAAGAGTCCTACCATGAAGACCTTAAGAACCCATCACCCGAACAAACAGATTTACCATTTTAATTAAGGAGTAATCGTGATGAAAGATTACAGAGTTGAAATTGTCCATGTTTATGTACAAGCTGCTGATGAGGAGGAAGCTATTACAGAAGCTATCATAAAACTTGAGGACCGCCCAGAGCTTTACTTTGTACCCGTGTTATTAAAGGAGGTGGTAGATAACTTAATAGATAAAGAATTGCAGGAAGACTAAAGCATCAGAACATTGTTAGGTGTTAACCTAGTGTTGACAGTACAACAACAATAGTGTATACTTAAGTACATACCAAGCTGAAAGGAGATAATGTAATGGTTCAAGTAGCCCAAGAGACTTCAAAGATGTGTCCGAGTTGTGTTGCTAATGCAACTAGTCCTACAAGAAAGTTAACAATCTTAGCTGAGAAGGAGACATACAGTCCCCCGTACCGACAACTACTAGCTACTCTAGCTGTGGCCGAGTCTGTACTGGAATTGACATCCTTCCTCAAGGATTTTAAGAGGGAGATGTTTACAACTCCTATGACTGAAACACTTCAGAAAGGTATAGAGTTAGATACCAGAATTGAAGAGCTTGCAAGGAGACTCAACAATGACACGACCTCAAGTACTTAAGCGTCAGGTACTCAGTGAAAAATTCCGCCCCGATGATGTCGGAGTCTATGAGCCGAGTAAGACAAGGAAGATGATGGAACTGGAACTTCACTTTAATAAACCGATACGTGACCTCATTAACGGTTCACCCACTAAAGTAGCTGACCGTTTAGGTCTTGACATTAGTACAATCTCCCGCTGGCAACGCCAGTTGTATACTCGTTAATGCCAGCACGAACTCTTAAAGAGTTATTAGCACTTCAACCGCCAACATTAAATGAAGTAATTAAACCAGGAATCCTTACGAGGGGTGGTTCACTATTGCTATACGGTGACCCCGCCACGTTTAAAAGCTGGATGGTTATTGACCTAGCGATAGCCCTTGCAGAAGGGAAGCAGTGGTTAATCTTTGAAACTGTCCCCTCTAAGGTGCTCATCTTCCAAGCTGAACAGGATGAATTTGACTATCAGGACCGCTTTCTGCAGGTCATCTCCTCAAATGGTAAGGTTCCCGATAGACTGTCTAATAACCTCTGGATATATAATGAACGTGAACTCAAGCTTGACCACTTCTACGGACAAACTATCGTAACAGCGGAGATGGAACGTATCAAGCCTCAGGTACTAATCATTGATAATTTATCATTCTCCATATCAGGCAGTGAGAAGGATGAGTTACACATTAAGAGGTTTCTAGACTACACTAGAAAGTTCCAGCAGAAGTTTCGTACTAGCATTGTCGTGGTTCACCATACACGTAAAGAAGGTGAGTCCGATAAAGGTATGCAAGAGGCTAGTGGTGCATATCTGTTATCCCGATGGGCGGATACTATCATACGTACATATGTAATCAATGCGGAGGCAGACCTTCTATCTATGGATTTCCAAAAACAGAAGAATGCACGTACTAGGCAGAGTGCTTTACAGGTACAGTGGAACCGTTCTAAGGTCCACTTCGACTTGAATCTTAAATCAGGAGGTACTATTGAATCTTACGGAACCCCAGTGCCCGATACTAAATAACTAGGAGGATATACAGTGACACAAGATAGACCCTTTCAGACCAAGGCCAGTGAAGTGGAGGTTTTTGGCACTCCACTGCGACGCTTCAAAGGTAAGCTTATGCCAATAGCACCACCGCAAGCTGTAGCTAACCGCCGATGGGCAGAAGTTAAACTGCAGTTTATGGACATAGAGATACTACCATTCGACGATGGACGTCCTGGTACACTAACACCATATCAGTACCCTGTAGCTGAGTTAACCTTTCCTTATATCACCTCTCAAAGTGGAGCTATAGGTGGTATAGGCTGGGGAGGATTTCTCAGAACACTTGAGCAGAACTGTAAGGTGGATGACATCAAAGCCTGTGAGGGTAAAGTTGTTCTCATGGAAGCTAGTGATGAAACTTACAAGGACCGCAACACTGATGAGGAGCGTAGGACAATACGCTGGGCTGCTCTCGACGTTGAAGGTATGGCACCTGCTATGTCCGAGGCGGAGGAGTTTAACCACCTCATAGGGTTAATTGACGGTAAGGATGATACAGCATTCGCCACTTCAGCTTTCCAAGACCCTGTAGGACGCAAGCATACAGACTCCATACTTAATGGGTCATTTGTGCAGGGTCTACTTGCTAGTGGCAAAATTACACAAAGTGATGATGGTAAATACCATCGTGCCTCAGCAGGTTAGTTTAAAGGTTAACCTGTACTACGGCCCCAGTTGGAGGTCAGAGGGGGCGGTAGGAGAACTCTATGAGTTTGAAATTGATGTGATTATTTCACCTCGTAACAAACACATAGACGTTCTCGCTATCGTCCCCATACCTCATATGTCCGAAATAAATAGACAAACTAACGGGATAAGTCGTGCTCTTAAGGAAGGTATTAAGTCTTCCCTAAACCTGCATGACGCCCAAGTGAGGATACCATCAGATGTCTTGGTCCCCTAAAATTAAATTTATACCCAACCCAGCAATTACAAATGAAATCTACCAACGGCTACGAGATAAGTACATTACATCTAGGGAGACAGTGCCCCACCTCAGTGAACTTATCTACTGTCTCACTCGTAGCTACGATGATAGATTCCACCGCATTGAGCCTACGGAATTGGAGCTTCTATACTTCTCTGTAGGCTTTGGATTAGAAGAAGTTCTACTAAGGACAGCCGAATCTCAAATGATAGAAGAGAAAGAAATAGATGGCGTCTTTATGACACCAGACTACATCTCTCTTTTTGATGGTGGTGCTGACCTTAAGACAACTAGGATGTGGCCTGATAAAGCAGATGGCTATAAACCTAGTCATGGGTGGCCCGACTCATGGATGCGACAGTTCATGGGCTACTCATACTTACTCCCACAGGTACAAACAAGGGACGCTAACGGTGAACCTGAGACCGTGCTGTACTCCATAGCTGTAGTTTACATAGGTAAACCTGCCCTAGTTGGAGGTACCTTTACATTCCTCTGGAGTGATGTACTTGAGAACTGGGAATGGATACAGATGAGACGCACTTTCTACATGGCACACCTTGAGAAGCAAGTACGTCCCCCACCCTTTGTGTTTAATCAACCTTGGGAGTGTAAGAACTGTCGTTATCAACTACGTTGTCACCAAGCCAATAAAGGAGAACTTAATAATGCTTAAAACAGATGTGGCCCCAGGACTCACAGTACTATACGGACCCCCAGGATCAGGGAAGAGTAGCATGGCCATCACTTGGCCTCCAAAGGTAGTGTTCTTTGACTTCGACCTCGGCTTTGACCGTGCACATAAGAGTGATGAATTACTGGCAAGTGGTAATGTTGTCTACCATAAGATAGAAATACCAGCACGTTCATTTACTACTCGATACGAAAAACTGGTCGGGTACAAAGCTGCTTGGATAGACTTCACTACTAAATTTGTTGAAGCTTGTGAAGATGAGGAGGTAGGTTCCATTGTTGTAGATACTTGTACAATGGAGTGGAGTCTTAATCGTGATGCGTACCTCGAGGAGCTGCAGGAACAAAATCCAAATCGCAAGCAGCTACTTCAGAGAGAGTACGGTGAGCCTAACTCCCGACAGAAGATTGCTGTTGCAGCAGCTAAGAGTTACGGCAAGCACCTTGTGTGGGTACATCATGAGACTGATATGTATGATATACTCACCATTGGAGGACAAGTACAACTTGATTCTAATAATGACCCGAAGAGGATACCCACTGGGGAGAAGACTCCTGATGGGTTCAGATACTCTCTAGGACTAGCTGATTGGGTACTGCACTCCCGTCTGCAGTTCGACCGTAAGAGTATGCAGAACGGTCAGAAGCCCGAAGCTAAGGTCTTTGCGATGATAGAGAAGTCAGCTCGGGGATTACATCTACTTGGAGAGGAGATAGGGAGCTTTACGTTTAAGAGCCTAGAGACCCTAATAAAGTTAGGACCTCAGAAATGAACACTCTGTTCGTAGACTCCAATGAACCAGTCAGTCATGAAGTCGGTCTAAGGAATACCATAGCTAGTGTAGTTAGGGCACCTCTCAATGCTCATGGTAAGGCCGACTATTACTGGACGGATATAGAAGGACTTGTCCGTCAGGTAGAACGAAAACAGTTTAGTGAAGCATTAGGAGATCTCGAGAGTCTAGAGGAACAGCTTAATCGAGAGCTTGCTACTTGTGACGAGTTAATGTTAATCGTCGAGAATGTAGGGTTACCTACGTTTAATGGTATGCAGTTCTATAAGACCTCTGGACAAGGAACTTCCTTACGTAAGGATTTTGCTTTCACTAAACAGCCCAACCTATACGCTCGGTGGCAAGGTCTCAAGTGGGGCCTTCGCCACCAGGGTGTCCTTGTTATAGAGACACCAAGTGCAGAGACAAGTATATGGGAGATAGCTTACGCTTACAAGGCGAGTATGAAGACTGAACATACAACCTTTAGGCGTTACGTTACTCCACACGTACAGCCTTTTACCCCTAATAACCATATACAGAATCTTCTGATGCTACGTGGTAAGGGTAACTCCCCAACAAGTATTGGACCTACTACTGCACATAAGCTTGTAGAAATATATGGTACTCTATGGGAAATGTTATCCGCGAATCAACGAGCATTAACAGGTCATATAGGAAGAGCGAGAGCACGTAAACTTTTAGAGGCGGTGGGTCGTGAACTTGAAGTGTAGTTGCGGTGGTTCCCTTAAGCAACTTAAGCGTATTGCTAAATGTGATAACTGCTCCTTTAAGATAACCAAAGGCTTTAAGTCTTTTAGTAAACGATTAAGTAAATACGGGTGGACAATATGGACAGAGTGGGAAGCAAATAAATTAGGAGTGTTTTACGATGGACCTGCAAGTTGATGATTTTATTATATTCGACCTTGATACAACGAGTAGTCCCCCATACTCTCCAACACTCGTTGACCCTTGGGATAAAGATACAATAGATAATATTTTCTCCACGAAGTTTAAACTTCCGGTACACATTCCACCTTTTCAGAGAGTGCTACTAAGTACTAGAGATGAGGTGGAGGTACTACCTAAGACCGTGGGTTTAATACAATTACGAAATACTTGGGCACGACTAGGGTTAATGTCTTCGCCAACATACGTCGACCCAGGATTCAAAGGCACATTAACTCTTTCAATCTTTAACGCCTCTCATAACAAGATACTACTACGTCCTACTGATAAGATATGGAGTTTCTTGATTACACCTAATACTAATATACCTCTCTATAAGGGGCGTTATCAGAACCAAAAGGGAATCACATTACCGAAAGCTTTTACTTAGGAGGATAGAAATGTTTTTAACTGAATCGGAACAATGGGCAGAAGACCACGGCGAACACGTTGGGTATTGCAGAACCCACCAGCAGAGGGTGTTAGACAGTTGTGACCAGTGTGATGAGGAATACGGATGGTTACAATGTGGGGAATGCGAAGAGTACAGATATGAAGATGCTAGATTAGAAGGTGGTATGAAGTGTGGGGTGTGTGCTTATGGTTAGGGAAGAACATGACTGTGAATCGACATCTAAAACATTTGCACCTGACCGTGAACGAGATGAACAGGGACTTGTTATCTTCCCGTTAAATGACCGAGACTGGCGAAGGGAGGTCTTTGTCGAGGAAAGCTTTAAACATCCAGCTAAAGCAAATCTCTTTCTTGTGGATGCTATTGTTAATTATACTACTGAACCTGGTCAAGTTATTATGGACATTACTGCAGGTACAGGGAGTCTAATGATAGCAGCAAAGACTAGAAGAGTTGTACTTATCGAGCTTAATGATACTTACATTGAATGGATAAATAAATCTATAGAGATGATGGGACTCCAAGTTCCTCAACAGGTACTGCTACTAAAGGGTGCTTGTCAGAACTTGTTGCCCATACCGGTAGACTCTATTATCTTCTCTCCACCATACGCTCAAGCATTAGGCTTTGGCGCAGGTATCGCCGTTGAGCAGGAGATGATACTTAACTACTCTGCTACTGACCCTAAGAATCTTGGACTAATGAATAACTTTATATACAATCAAGAGATGGAGAAGGTATACGCCAAGTGTTTAGATAGTCTAAGTTCTAGTGGTAAATTAACTCTCATCATCAAGGACCGTATGAACAAGGGCAAACGTGCACACCTCGGTCTAGCAGCTATCCGTACTATGGAGAGGGTAGGCTTCAGAACTTTTGATTGGCAGAGGTGGAAGCCCAGTGGTAATATCTTCACCAAGATTAGAAGGTCGAGAGGTGAAGAGGTAGTAGATGATGAACACATTATAATTATGGAGAAACCATGATAATTAAAGTTTGGGTAGATGGAAGCTGCATTAACGCTACAAAGACAGGTGGTTGGGGCGTGTTTATACCTTCACATTTATCTCTAAAAGAACCCCAAGATGATTACCCCTTCAAGCATACACCACCTAAGTACTACTGGGGTAAGTTAGAAGAAGAGGCAACTAGCCACCGTGCAGAGTTAAAAGCGATACACCAAGCTCTTATGCTACTACCTAATGATGTAGAACTTCAGATACATTCTGACTCTCGGTGGGCAGTTAATGTAGTACTAGGAGCTTTTAAGGTAAGGACTCATCTAGATTTAGTTCGGGCGATTAGATGTGCTATGAGAAAACGGAGTGGGCCTGTATCTTTTAAGTTGGTAAGAGGGCATGGTAACGACGTAAATAATCGTATAGCGGATTCATTAGCATATACAGGAGCAACTTCATAATGCCAGCAGGATTTTATTTCGGTAAGAAAACTGATGCGAGAGAGGCGTGGCGTCAGGTGCTATCTGACCCACCTAAACGGGTGGCTATTGATACTGAGACAGTCAGCCTCAAAGACCGCTCCCTCATAGGACTAGGTATAGCTACAGCTCCATCCGAGGGGTTTTACTTTACTCCAGATACAGAACAATTCCATGAGGCTTTACGTTTCTTACGGGATGATAGTACACAAAAGATATACCACAATGCTCCCTATGATTTACACGTACTTCGGGAGTATGGTATAAGTACAGCTAATCTAGAAGATACTGCTATGATGGGACGTCTCATGCCACCTAAGCAGTATGTTAATTTCCCAACAGGTACTCTAGTTGACATGGCATACTGGGTAGGCATAGAAGCCTATGGTGCAGGAGAAGTGATGAACAAGCACGGTGCCAAAGGTCGTATGACTAATCTACCTGTGGAGATAGTTGCTGAGAAGTGCTACACTGATACCCGTATCACCTATCAAATCTTTGACTTCTTAAAGGATAAGATTGACTGGAGCTACTACCGTGTAGATAGAGACTTACTCCCTATACTAGACCATATGTCTGGTACAGGGATACGCATAGACCAGAAGCGTCGAGCTGAACTTGATGTAATGTATACTCGTGATGTTACCTACTATCGTAATGTCTGTGAGACTTTAGGCTTTAATCCGGCTAGCCCACAACAAGTAGCTTATATGCTGGGGAAACGTGGTTCCTTTATGCCCCTGACTCGGAGTAATAAACAATTATCTACAGACGAGAAAGTTCTATTCAAGCTTACAGACCCTCTCGCACATATGGTACTACTCTTTAGAGGTGCTGCCAAGCAACTGTCAACTTACATTAAACCCTTAGAGGACGCAGAACGTGTGTTCACTATACTAGCTCTGGAGACAATAACAGGACGCTTAAATTCCACAGGTGGTGGGCTTAAGTACCATGTCAATCTGCAGAATATAACTAAGCAGAAGGATGCTAAACGGCCCATCAAGATTAGGAGTATGTTCGTTCCAGATGGGGATGTGTTTACAATATTAGACGCCTCTCAGATAGAGCTTAGGGTGTTAGCCTACTTATCACAGGACCCCGTGATGCTTGACATCTTTGCAGCAGGAGGCGACATTCACGCTGATACGGCTAAGGCATTAAACATCGACCGTATAGACGCTAAACGCTTTAACTTCGCTAGGCTCTACGGTGCGTCGGCTGACGTTATAGCAGATAACATCGGCACTAAAGATGTTGCAAGTATTGAAAAGCTCTCAAAGCTCTGGGTCGAGCGTTACCCCAATGCCGATGCTTGGGCGCAGGAACAGATGTACCAAGGATGGGAACGAGGCTGGGTACAGTCTATGTATGGACGTAGAATTCCTATCCCTTTTGAGCAAGGACGTAAACACGCTGATAACTGCTCTATCAATTATCCTATACAATGTACTGCTGGTGAAATATTTAAAAGGGTTATGTTAGAGTGCAAGTCTCTTCTTAATGATATGAGACTTCAAGTGCATGACGAGTTAATATTCGATGGGAAAGTTGAACTCCCCAAAGGACTAGAAGAACTCAGCCCAATACATATTCCATTCGATGTGGAGATACGTAACTCCTGGGACAGCACTAGCTAGTCGGTAATCTTTGGTCGACCCTCAATCCCTTCGGTGACCTCTCATACTGGTGTACGCTGGATAAATTATGTGTCCGCGCTGTCTGTACTCTATCCATTAACAGGCTCCAGTAGTCAGCGTGTCTCTCCCTCGCATCATCTAAGAGTCTTGTGGATACTGAGAGTACTCTCTCCACTGTAATTAGATAGACGTTTGCTTCCTCTTCAAAAGTTCGGGCCTTCTCCAAATGACGTTGACATTCACTGAGGTAGACATTCGCCTTAGCTACCCAAGAGTTAGTCTCTTCAATAACGGTACGGCCCTTAGCTAGCCATCCTCCAGCTTCTTCTGCGTAGAGCTGTCCTTTACTATTCCACAGACCTGCCTCTTCTAGAGATATCCTCCCCTTATTAGCCCACTCAGCAGCTTCTTGTACATTTAAACGTATCTGTTCAAGTTCGATTGAAGCCTCTTCAAAGTGGACTCGAGAGAGGTCATTACGTCCTGCTGATTCACCTAAGTGAGAAGACGCCCTTGCAAGTCTCTGCTCGGATTCGGCTACGTAGGTTCCCGCTGTATTAAGTAGCTCACGGGCTTCAAGGAAGAAGTCTTTCCTGCGGTCTGAAAACTGGGAAGCTATCAGTAGAGATGTTTCAGCATAACGACGGGACAGTTCAGCAGCATTCTCTCCGAGGTTAACAGCATTGATGAAGTTATCGCCTGAACGGAGGTACTCCTCTGCGCCAGAGTCGATAGAGGAATCAGCCACCTTAGCTTGGTTGACATACGAATACTGTGAGGCCCAAAGGTCTTCTGACTCTTGTAGTATGCCTGTATCGGGTGAGGCATCTTTCCAGACCCGTTCAAGAATACCAGCTACTTTATTCAAAGCAGTATTTGCTTCAGCACCTCTATCATTTACGATGTCAAGAGCCGAATTGGAGTCCGCAGTCTCAGCAATTCCATCCACTAGAGCACTCTCAACAGCGGTATGTCTGGCTGCAATACGTCCAAGTGCTGTATTTATCTCAGTAAATGATATAGCATCTAGAGCCTCCGCTAGCTTAACATGGGGTCCCGTAGAAGATGCAGTCATTGCGTCTAAAGCAGCGGTTGCCTCCTGATAAATTCCCCCATTTGAAGCGGAACGTAAGTCTGCAAGGGCGGTATTTATACGGTCATATGGTCCTGAAGTCGTAGCTTTAAGTGCAGTAATGGCAGCATCAAAGTCAACCATTACAGGGTCAATAACTGGTGAAAGGTGTGCTCTAGCCGATGCTGCATCCGTAATGCCCTGCAAGACCTGCTCCCTATGCTTGATGAAGAGGGCGTAGGCTACCATACCCTTTATCATTACCTCATCTAAGAAACGGGGGAAAGTTCCATCGGCACTATCCGTAGGTGCAGTATGTGTTGCGTAGTAGAATAATTGGAGATGGTCTTTATCAGACCACTTACTCTGTGTCATTTTTTCAACACTGGTAATATGGAGTGTCTGGCCCCACACAAAGAAAGAAGCTTCACTCCAAGGAACCGCTGCTGAGGCAGGAAGTAGTACCCTATGGGGAGTAACTAAGTTGGTCAATCCACTTATGTCTAGTTGCACTTTAGACTTTACATAGGTGACCTTTAGAGAAGCACCTGTACTTATAGACCCTCCTGATAAGGTAGATATTTCACCGTTGGCGTAGTCTATCTCGTAATCAGTGTCTCTAGTGTAGGTAGTAGTTTCTGCACTATTCTTAACAGCCTCTGAACCTGGTTCGATGGGCTTATTCGCCAGTGCTTTAAAAGTTCCATGAGAACCATGTGAAGTAAAAGCCTCACTAGATACATCTGGCACTAGTGTAAACTCTTTAACAAGTTCTTGTGGTATCAGACGGGAGAAGTCACCCGTAACTTCATCAACAGCACGGTTCAATTCGTCATTAGAGAAAGTCGTAGTGTCAGATGAACCTGTTGATAATTCATTTCGGGCAGCGTCTCGCAGAGAGTCACGATTCATTTTAGAGCCTCCATTAGTTATACCTCTTATACGCAAGGGCAAGAGAAACAAGAACTATATCATTAACCGTAGAATCTAGTGTATCATGGTTACCATCTCTTAGAACAGCTATTCGGAGGCAATCACCTCGTCTCACTGTAAGAGGGTCTGTAAAGTACCATACAATTTTCCTCATTATATGGGGAGCGTCACCTATAACATATGTACCACTGCTTACGGTCGCACTCGTACCAACTGTAATTGAAGTATTCGAGGCCCGAGCAGAGATCAGTCCTCCACCCCCACCGCCATCAAAGACAAAATAGGATCCTATCATATCGCTAGTCCATGTCGTACCACTCCCAGTAACAGTACTACTTGATTGAGATGCACTACCAGTTGAGTAAGTACTTGCAAACGTGGATGTAACTGCAGGTGTTACGGAATAATCGCCCGTAGTGTGGTTAAGCGTGTAAGTTGAACCATCTGGCTGTATTGCTCCTACGTGTATGGCCCATCTAACTGTACCTACAGGTGCTGCATCAGGAGTTGTCCAGAGCATTTCAATGGCGAAGGTGAGGTCATCTCCCACATAATCATCTGGGACTCTAACTATCTCTCTAAGTATCCCAAAGCCCCCATCATCAAAGAACCATCCTGAGTAGTCATTCCCCGAATTACTAGAACCGCCTGAGCTGAAGAGCATTGGAGCTGCTGCAGGAGCACTTATCGTATACGATTTCCTATCGCCACTGCCACCAACCGTCGCACTATTCGACACTGTAATTGAGGTGTTGGAAGCTCTGGCAGTAATAGTGCCTCCGCCTCCACCTACACCAAATGTAAATGTCCGTCCGACCATTCTAGGGTCATCATCGGTCCATGTAGTACCAACTCCAGTCACAGTATTTCCTGACTGATAAGCATCCCCTGCTGTATAGGTAGCACCATCAGACCCCTTTACAGGAACCCAGCTCATAATTGGTAGTGGCTGCCAAGACTGATAAAGTAGGTTACTACCGTCCTCAATCTTAGTATTAAAGTTTCCTACGAATGAATAGTGAGGACTCCACCGAGTCATATTAACAGCGGTAGACCCTATAACAACCCCTTTAATGCTAGTAGGAGTGCCTTGAGACTCAACATGAAGGTCAGCTTGCACCTCCTTCATATCGCCGTTAATATTCCATCCAGTCTGACTGTCCTCAAGCCACGTAACTGTATTCTTAAAGACGCAACGAGTGAGGTTAGCATACCGGTCTATGTCCCACCCGATAGTACAGTTTCCTACACCAACAGTCTGAAAAGTATTCCCAAAGCAGGAGGTATAAGTGTCCTCTGCACCTCGATTGAAGTGTACCCCAGTACCACAAGCTTGTATCTGGAGACGTTCAAACTGACAGAACTCCACCCAACTAGTACCTGCTCCTGCAGAGGTTCCTATATATAAATCAAGTCCTTCCTTACCACAGTTTTCTATCTTAATATCAGTAAGGCGTACCTTGTCAGTATCAATAATACGAATGCCACGGTTGTTAGCGTAGCTTGCTTTATTCCCATTGATACTTATGCCTTGTATAGCGAGGAATGATGCAGCATCACCGTTGAGCCTATCTATCTTAATTACAGCTTCCATATTCGCTGCTGTTGCTCGTAGCACTGCACCGTAGCCTAACATTAGTATAGGTACATCTGCATCAAGTATAAGCGGTGTATT
>Ga0114899_1001640_pt1 | contig 12851 bp, 10 predicted proteins | sample MalvireepMed_215_FD_83497 | JGI IMG/M metagenome (GOLD analysis project Ga0114899, IMG submission 83497) | Marine viral communities from the Global Malaspina Expedition - Malaspina viral metaG DeepMed_215 | ecosystem: Environmental > Aquatic > Marine > Oceanic | place: Mediterranean Sea... | reverse complement strand
ATTCGAGACCAAAGTAAAGCAATTGACCCTGCCGGGGCGGCTCTCTTTCGATCCAGCGACGGCACCAGTCATCGAGATGGGCCGCGATCTGTTGTGGTCGCGGGCCAGTGGGGCGCGAATAGCGCAGGTGCTTCGGGCTGTGACCTATGCGCCGGGGGAGGATCTGCGCTCAGACGTAACGGTTCTGCGGCTCAAGCAGTTGATCCGCCGTCTGGAAATCCGCGCGCGCTATGGGCTGGACGAAGAGGTCCAGACCGAGATGGCCGAAGACCTTTGGGCGCTGGCGATTGAGTTGGAAGAGGGCGTGTTGGCCGATGCGCTGGCGCGGATGCGCCGGGCGCAGGATCGGCTGAATGAGGCGATGAAAAACGGTGCGTCACAGGCCGAGATTGCCGAGCTGATGGAGGAGCTGCGCCGCGCCACCGAAGACTATCTGGAGCAACTTCAACGCCAGCAGGCGCAGGAGGGCGAGGGCGAAGGCCAGCGGCCGCAAGGCGAGTCCATGCAGATGACCCAAGACGATCTGCAACGCATGATGGACCGCATTCAGGAGTTGATGGAGCAAGGCCGCATGGCCGAGGCCGCTGAGGCGCTGCGTCAGTTGCAGGAGATGATGGAGAACATGCGCGTCACCCAAGGTCAGCCCGGCGAGGGCGGCAATTCACCGGGTAAGCAGGCGATGGAAGGGCTCTCGGAAACCCTGCGCGAGCAACAGGGGCTTAGCGATCAGGCCTTCCGCGACTTGCAAGAGCAGTTCAACCCCGGCACCGGGGCGGGCGAGAATGAAGACAACGAAGGCCGTAATGGTGGTCAGGGCCGCGGTCAGAGCCATGAGGGCCAGCAGGGGCAAGGCGGCCAATCCGGCGAAGAGGGGGCCGAAGAAGGGCTGGCCGGGCGTCAGCAAGCGTTGCGCGATGAGTTGCGCCGTCAGGAAGGCCGTCTGCCGGGGCAAGGCACGCCCGAGGGGGATGCCGCGCGTGATGCGCTGGACCGCGCCGGAGAGGCGATGGACCGCGCCGGCGACGCCCTGCGCCGCGATGAGTTGGCCGAGGCGATCGACAATCAGGCGCAAGCCATGGAGGCGCTGCGCGAAGGGATGCGGTCGCTTGGCGATGCGATGGAGCAAGAACAGGGCGAGGGCCAACCCGGTCAAGGCACCGCCGAAGGCGGCCGCCGGGCCGAGACGCGCGATCCACTGGGGCGCGAGCAGGGGGGCAATGGGGCCAATAGCTCAGACGCGCCGCTGGCACAGGGGCCAGACGATCAGGGCCGCGCGCGGCGTCTGCTGGACGAAATCCGCCGCCGCTCGGGCGAGGCGGAGCGGCCCGAGGTTGAACGCGATTATCTCAACAGACTTTTGGATCGGTTTTAAGCGGGGTCAGCCCTGCGATTGGGTCGCCACGGTGTCGAGCCAGACCAGCAGGTCCTGCAACTGCCCATCCAGCCAAATCCGCGCGTCGTCCATCCATGCCACATAGGACGACAGGTAAGGATCGGCCTGCGGCAAGGATTGCGCAATCTGCGGCGCATAGACATAGACCGCCGCCAAGATGGCCGCCAAGGCGATCATCACGGTGAAGCCGCGCATGAACCCGCCCGATTTGCGGGGTTTTTCAGGGCTGTCGAGCGCGGCGGTGGGCGTTGGCCCCGCCTGCTGGCCCTGCGTGCGGTCGTGGCGCAGGGTTGAGTTGATCTCTTCGATATCGGGCAGCAGATCCCGGCGCGACGCGCTGCCGTAGGCGTCAGTCTCGCTTTCGGGAACCGGCTCTCCGCGCATTTTGGCCATGCGCAGACGGGCCTCATGGGCGCGGCGGGCGTCTTCGTCCTCGGGCACGTGGTCATCTTCGGCGATGTCGGGACGGGGGGCTTGTTTGGGCGCGGGACGGGGCGCGTCGGCAAGCCCGAGGTCCGGCTGGCTTTCCAATGGCTCTGACGGACGGCGACGGCGGGCTTCCTGCTCCGCCGCGGCCTCCTGACGCAGGATTTCCGCGATGGCAGGGTCAAGCGAGCGTCTGACGGGCGCGGCGGCGGGGGCCGGGCGCGCGTTTTCCTCCTCCGGCGCGAAGGCAGCGTTTTCGAAGGCGTCGGTATCAGAAACGTCGTTTTCGAAGTCGCCCTCTTCAAATGCCCCCTTTTCAAATCCGTCGTTTTCGAAGCCCTCGTCTTCGTACTCCTCATAATCCTCATCCCCGAAGGGCTGGAGATCAGGCAGGCTATTGGCCGCGGACTGCTCTTCGCCGGTGTCATCCGACGCGCGTTGCTTCATATGCATCACGTCGTCATCGAAATCCGGGTCGTCGAATTCACTGTCGTCCTGTTCGGGCGCATTGTCGGGATGATGCTGAAACCACGTCTGCCCGCAGTTGGAACATTGCACGTCCCGCCCTGCCAACGGCATCACCTCATCGGGGACTTCGTATTGCGCGTCGCAGTTGGGGCAGATCAGCCGCATGGTCATTCCTGGGTTCGTTCGGTGCTCTCGGATCGTAACGGACAGCATATGTCCTAGAATAACGTAGGAAAAGTGATATCTGGACAGGGTGCTGGGGTTCTGGTGGATTGAATCCTTTTCGGTGCTGAGGCACAACAGGTCGAAGTGTTTTAAGGTGGTTGCGTGATAGAGCTCGAAAATGTGGCCTACAGCTATGGCGGGGGCGAACTGCTGTCCGACATCACGCTGAAACTCGCCCCCGGATCGTTTCATTTCCTCACCGGCCCCTCAGGCGCGGGCAAGACCACCTTGATGAAGCTCTGCTACGGGGCCTTGCTGCCCACGGCGGGGCATCTGCGGATTTTCGGGACCGATGTGCGCGGGCTGGGCCGCGACGACATCGCGCTAATGCGCCGCCGGGTTGGCGTAGTGCATCAGGACGTGAAATTCCTCGATCATCTGCCGTTGACCGAGAATATCGCCCTGCCGCTAAATGTCTCTGGCCGCCATGCCGAGACAGAGGGCACCGATCTGGAAGAGTTGATGTCATGGGTCGGGCTCACCAACCGCGCCGACGCCCTGCCGCCTGAGCTGTCGGGCGGGGAGCGACAGCGGGCAGCACTGGCGCGCGCGGTGATTATGTCGCCGGATGTGATCTTGGCGGATGAGCCGACCGGGAACATCGACTGGGAGATGTCGCAGCGGTTGCTCCGCCTGTTGATCGAGTTAAACCGCATGGGCAAGACCGTGTTGATCGCCACCCATGATCTGGGCCTGATCCGCGCCACCAAGGCGCATGTGCAGGCTCGCGTGCTGCGCATCGCCAACCGGCGCATTCAATTGGCGGGGGCGGATTTGTGAAGCGGTTCGACATCGGCGCCCTGCGCGCGATTTTTAAAGGCGACAGGCAGGCAGACCGCGTGGTGCCGCCCTCGGGGTTTACCGCGCAACTGACGCTTTTCGCAGCGGGCGCAATGGCCTTTCTGGCGGTCTTTGCTTTGGCGCTGTCGCTCGCCTCGGGCCGCTTGGCGCAGGTCTGGGGGCAGGAGTTGGCGCAATCAGCCACGGTGCGCATCGTGGCACCGCTGGATCAACGCGCCGCCCAAACCGAGGCCGCGTTGAAGGTGTTGCAGACGACCAAGGGCGTCGCCTCGGCCCGCGCGCTGACAGATGCGGAGCAGGAAGAGCTGCTTGCGCCATGGTTCGGCCCGGAACTGGCGATGGAGAGCCTGCCGGTGCCGCGTTTGATCGAAGTCGTCGAGGAAGGCGAGGGGCTGGACCCGGTGGGCCTGCGCCTGCGTCTCTCTGCCGAGGTGCCGGGCGCGGTGCTGGATGACCACAGCCGCTGGCGCGCGCCGCTAGTGGCCGCGGCAAGCCGGTTGCGGCTGCTGGGCTGGATCTCGACCCTGCTGATTGGGGCGGCGGTGGCGGCCATGGTGACGCTGGCCGCGCAGGCTGCACTGGCCGCCAATGCGCAGGTGATCGCGGTGTTGCGGCTGGTTGGGGCGACGGATGACTATATCGCGCGGGCCTTCATCCGCCGTTTCACCCTGCGCGCGCTTTTGGGTGCGGCGGCGGGCACGCTGCTGGGCATGCTGGCTGTCGTCTTGTTGCCTGATGCAGGCGAAGCGGGCGGTTTCCTGACCGGCTTGGGCTTTCGCGGCTGGCACTGGGTGGTGCCGCTTCTGGTGCCGATCTTGGTCGGAGCGGTGGCCTTTGCCGCCACCGGGGCTGCGGCCCGGCGTACGTTGAGGGAACTGACATGAAGCTGCTGCAATGGGTCCGGTCGATCCTCTATATCGTGCAGGTGACCGTGGCGATGCCGGTGCTCGGGCTGGTCTTTGCGCCTTGGGCGATGTTTTCGAAACGCGGGGCCTATCGGGCCTGCAAGACCTATGCTGCTTGGGCCATGTGGTCGGCCCGCTGGCTGATCGGGCTGCGCTGCGAGGTGCGTGGCACGGTACCGGATGGTGAAGTTTTGGTGGCCGCAAAACACCAATCGTTTCTGGATATCTTGATGATCTTTCACGCCTTGCCGCGTGCAAAATTCATTATGAAACGCGAGGTGCTTTGGACCCCGGTGATTGGCCAATACGCCAAACGGATGGGCATGATTGCCGTCAACCGTGGCAAGCGCGGGCAGGCGATTACCAAGATGATGGCCGACGTGAACGCCGGTCGGGTCGAGCCGGGGCAGTTGGTGATCTATTCCCAAGGCACCCGCGTGGCACCGGGCCTCAGCGCACCTTACAAGGTTGGTACGGCGGTGCTTTATGACCAGATGGGGCAGGTTTGCGTGCCGGTAGCGACCAATGCGGGCCATTTCTGGCCGCGTCGAGGGCTCTACCGCAAGCCGGGTTTGGCTGTCGTTGAGTTTCTAGAACCGATTGAGCCGGGGCTGGATAAGCGAAGCTTTATGGCGCGGTTGGAAGAAGAGGTCGAGAGCCGTTCGAACGCCTTGCTGCATGAAGCTGGGTGGCGGCCTGTGGAGGCCGGGTAGTTCTGATCAGCCGGCGGTCGCTTTTAAACGAAATCCTATCAAATGTGCCACCCCGCGGGTCGGCGCTGCCCTTCGTGTTTTTAAGCTACGCCGAAGCGCCCGCTGAAGCGACGGCTTCACGGGGTTCGATCTTCGGTCTCTGGAAGCCGTTAAAGTGGCGGCGCCGCCGTGGGGAGGTGGAAAAGACAGGCGTCACCCTGCATGTCTCTACGTAGGAACATGACCCCGAGGGGCCTTATCTTCCGTAACTGTCGCGACGGGGAAAAGTTGTAGGGCAGGGACATAAACAGCCAGTTGTCCCACCGTGCGCGCCCTGCGCAACGAAAAGGGGCGGACCCATGGCCCGCCCCGCATCGCTTACATGTGGATCGCGCCATCGCCGCAGGCCAGTGCGGCTTCGCGGACGGCTTCAGAATAGGTCGGATGCGCGTGGCAGGTCATTGCCAAATCCTGCGCCGAGGCGCCGAATTCCATCGCCACGCAGACCTCGTGGATCAGATCGCCCGCGCCGGGGCCGATGATGTGGCAGCCGAGGATGCGGTCAGTTTCCTTGTCCGCGATCAGCTTGACGAAACCGTCACCGGCAAAGACCGCCTTGGCCCGCGCGTTGCCCATGAAGGAGAACTTGCCGACCTTGTATTCGCGGCCCGCATCCTTGAGCGTTGCCTCGGTCTCGCCGACGCTGGCGACCTCGGGGTGGGTGTAGATCACGCCGGGGATCACGCCGTAGTTCACGTGGCCATGTTTGCCCGCGATCACCTCGGCGGCGGCCATGCCCTCGTCCTCCGCTTTGTGGGCCAGCATCGGGCCTTCGATCACGTCGCCGATGGCATAGACGCCTTTGACGGAGGTTTCCCAATGCTCATTCACGGCGATCTGACCACGCTCGGTCATCTTGATCCCGAGATCGTCCAGACCCATGCCTTTGATCACCGGTTTGCGGCCTGTGGCGACGAGCACGGTGTCGGCCTCGATCTCATGCTCGCTGTCGTCTTTGCGCAGCTTGTAGCTGACCTTGGCTTTGCCCTTGCTCACTTCGGTCTTCTGCACGGCGGCGCCCATGACGAAGTTGATGCCTTGCTTTTTCAGCATCCGCTGAAAGGTCTTTTGCACCTCGGGGTCCATGCCCGGCGTGATCGCATCAAGGAATTCAACCACGGTGATCTCGGTCCCCAAACGCGCGTAAACGCTGCCCAGTTCCAGCCCGATGACGCCCGCGCCGATCACGACCATCTTCTTGGGGATCTTGCCCAGTTCGAGCGCGCCGGTGGAGGTCACAACGGTTTTCTCGTCGACTTCGACGCCCGGCAGGCCCGCAGGCTCGGAACCGCTGGCGATGATGATGTTCTTGGCCTCATGGACCTCATCACCGACCTTGACCTTGCCCGCCTCGGGGATCGATCCCCAGCCCTTGAGCCAGTCGACCTTGTTCTTCTTGAACAGGAATTCGATGCCCTTGGTATTGGTCTCGATTGTCTTGTCTTTGTAGGTCAGCATCTGCTTCCAATCAACGGAAGGTGCTTTGCCTTTAAGGCCCATCTCATCAAAATTGTGCTCGGCCTCATGCAGCATATGCGTGGCGTGCAAGAGCGCCTTGGAGGGGATGCAGCCGACGTTGAGGCAGGTGCCGCCCAGCGTCTTGCGGCCCTCTACACAGGCGGTTTTCAGGCCCAGTTGGGCGCAACGAATGGCGGCAACATAGCCGCCGGGGCCGGAGCCGATCACGATGACATCATAGCTCGACATGGGTAGTCTCCTTAGCAGTCTGCTGTTGCAGGCAAGGTATGCGGCGCGCATATCGGGTGCAAGCGCCGCTGCTTGCGGGTGTGGGGAATAGATTAAATGAGCGCTGCCAGCAGCATCAGCATGGTCGCGGCAAAGACGATGATCCAGATGACCGAGCGGTGTGGGCGCAGCCCGAAGGCATAGGCGGGGACGTAGAGCACGCGGGCGATCAGATAGACCCAGGCGCAAGCGGCGGTGAGGGCGGTGTTCTGGGCCGACATCTGCACCACACCCACGGCGATGCCGAAAAGGATCAGCCCCTCGAAGTGGTTATCAAGCGCGCGGCCCAGACGGGCAGTGCGGTCTGACAGTGCGCGCGACGGATCACGGTCGCGGGCAGACATGGTATAACCGGGGCCAAGCTCGCGGTTGGCGGGCACGGCGTAGAGCACGAATTGCAGCCCTTGCAGCAGGGCCGCAAGGGTCAGGACGGTGAGTTCGACGCTCATGCGGATTTCACGAAATAGGCGGTGGAGCCGGTCACGGTGCCCTTGTCATCGCTGCTGAGGGCGTTGGAGCGCTTGAGCCAGTCGTCGGCCTTCTTGCGGTCGTTCACATCAAGCAGGACGGAAGCCTTGGTGCTGCTGTCGGCGTGTTTCCAGATTTGCAGCACCGAAAGCCCTGCGTTCCGCCGCGCCTCGACATCGGCGTCAAAGGCGTCTTTCCAAGCGGTGTAATCGGTAACGTCGAAGTGGCAGATCATCTGCATGGGAGTGCCTTTCAGAGCGCGTGGAAATAGAGAACGGCGGTGGCGGCATAGCCCGCGAGCCATGCCAGCGTGCGGATCGTCGGCACGCCAAGGGCGTAGACAATGACGTAGATGATGCGTGCAAGCAGGAAGACCTGCGCGGCCAGCAGCGTGGCGCTGTTGTTGCGGCCCAGCATCTCGATCAGCAGCACGGCAGGCGCAAAAAGCGCCATGGCCACGACGGAGTTATCAACCGCGCGGCCCAGACGGGCCGTCATGCCGGTGGTGGTTCGCGTCTCATCCCGGGAGGACATCAGGTAGCCCATCGACAACTGCCGGGTCGCGCCCAGCACTTGCAGCAGGATTGTCAGCATGACCAGAAGGCCATAGGCGGCGAGGAGGGTTGTTTCGGTCATGGTCTGTGTCCTTTCACATTGTGGGAAAATCCACGGGTCCACAGGTAGATAGGGCGGGGGTCGCCCCCCGCCCATAGTATCACAGATCCATCAACAGACGGCGGGGATCTTCGAGCATCTCTTTGACGCGGACGAGGAAGGTCACAGCGCCCTTACCATCGATGATCCGGTGGTCGTAGCTGAGCGAGATATACATCATCGGACGGATCACGACTTCGCCGTTGATCGCCATCGGGCGGTCCTGAATTTTCGCCATGCCGAGGATACCGGACTGTGGCGGGTTCAGGATCGGTGCGGTCATCAGCGAGCCGTAGACGCCACCGTTGGAGATGGTGAAGGTGCCGCCGGTCATGTCGGCCATGGTCAGCTTGCCGTCACGGGCCTTTTTGCCCATGGCGTTCACGGCCTTTTCGATCTCGGCAAAGGACATCGCGTCGGCGTCTTTGATCACCGGCACCACAAGACCCGTGGGCGTGCCTGCGGCGACACCCATGTGGACGTAGTTCTTGTAGATGATGTCGGTGCCGTCGATCTCGGCGTTGACCTCGGGGATTTCCTTCAGCGCGTGGCAGCAGGCCTTGGTGAAGAAGGACATGAAGCCCATGCGGACGCCGTGTTTCTTTTCGAAATCAGCCTTGTAGGTGTTCCTCAGCGCCATCACCTCGGTCATGTCGACCTCGTTGAAGGTGGTCAGGATCGCGGCAGTGTTCTGGGCTTCCTTGAGACGACGCGCCATGGTCTGCTTGAGGCGGGTCATCTTGACCCGCTCTTCGCGCGACGCATCGTCAGGGGCGGAAGCGGGGCGCGGTGCGGCGGGTTTGGCCTCGGCTTTGGGCGCGGCGGAGGTGCCAGCGGCGATCGCCTTGGCCACATCTTCCTTCATCACCCGGCCATCGCGGCCAGAGCCTGTGACCTGATCGCGGCTGATGCCAGCTTCGGCCATGGCTTTCTTGGCCGAAGGTGCGTCTTCGACATCTTTGCCATCGGCGGCTTTGGTCTCAGCTGCGGCACCGGCACCGGATTTCGCGTCTTCGCCCTTGGGGGCCGCAGCGCCCGCGCCGGTGGTCAGAACGGCCAGCGTGGCCGAGGCTTCGACGGTGCTGCCTTCTTCGGCAAAGATTTCGGCCAAGACACCGGCAGCGGGTGCGGGGACTTCGACGCTGACTTTGTCGGTCTCCAACTCGCAGAGCATCTCATCGGCTTCGACCTTGTCGCCGACCTTTTTGAACCAAGTGCTTACGGTCGCTTCGGTCACCGACTCACCCAAGGTGGGCACCTGTACGTCGATGCTTTCGCCTTCGCGGGCGGCGACTTCACTGGCGCCTGCATCGATGGCTTTGGGCGCATCGCCGCCACGGTCGGACTGGGAGGCGGCACCGGGGTCTTCGGCGGCTTCTTTGGCTTTGGGCGCTGCGGCAGAGCCACTGTCGCCTTCGCTGACGTTGGCCAGCAGGGCGTCGACGCCAACGGTGTCGCCTTCTTGGGCCACGATCTCGCTCAGGGTGCCTGCGACGGGGCTGGGCACTTCGACGGTGACCTTGTCGGTTTCCAGCTCGCAGAGCATTTCATCCACCGCGACGGTATCGCCGGGCTTTTTGAACCATGTGGCAACGGTGGCTTCGGTGACGGATTCGCCCAACGTTGGGACGCGTACTTCGCTTGTCATGGTTTAGTTTCCTTTGATGGTCAGCGCCTCGTCGACGAGGGCGGCTTGTTGTGCTTTGTGCTGGCTGGCCAGACCCGTCGCGGGCGAGGCCGAAGTGGCGCGGCCTACATAGGAGGCGCGGCCGTGTTTCGCGTCGATGCGGCCCAGAACCCATTCGATGTTGGGCTCGATGAAGGACCATGCACCTTGGTTCTTGGGCTCTTCTTGGCACCAGATCATTTCGGCTCCTTTGAAACGCTCCAACTCTCTGACCGCGGATTGCGCGGGGAAGGGGTAGAACTGTTCGAACCGCAGGATGTAGACATCGTCGATGCCGCGGGCGTCACGCTCTTCCAGCAGGTCGTAATAGACCTTGCCCGAGCACATCACCACGCGCTTGATCTTGTCATCTGCCACCAGTTTGGTGTCGGAATTGCCTTTCTCGGCGTCATCCCAGAGCACCCGGTGGAAGCTGGAGCCGGTGGTGAAATCCTCGGCCTTGCTGACGGCCAGCTTGTGGCGCAGAAGTGACTTGGGGGTCATCAACATCAGCGGCTTGCGGTAGCTGCGGTGCAGCTGACGGCGCAGGATGTGGAAGTAGTTGGCGGGCGTGGTGCAGTTCGCCACGATCCAGTTGTCGCCGCCGCACATGGTCAGGAAACGCTCCAGACGGGCCGAGGAGTGCTCGGGCCCCTGACCCTCATAGCCATGCGGCATCAGGCAAACGAGGCCCGACATGCGCAGCCATTTGCTTTCACCTGACGAGATGAACTGGTCAAACATGATCTGCGCGCCGTTGGCGAAGTCACCGAATTGCGCCTCCCAGAGCGTCAGCGCGTTGGGTTCGGCGAGGCTGTAGCCATATTCAAAGCCCAGCACCGCATATTCGCTGAGCATTGAGTCGATGACCTCATACTCGGCCTGACCCTCACGGATGTGGTTCAGCGGGTAGTAACGGTCTTCGTTGTCTTGGTTGACGAAGGCCGAGTGACGCTGGCTAAAGGTACCGCGCGTGCTGTCCTGACCCGAGAGGCGCACTTTGTAGCCCTCGGTTAGCAGAGAGCCAAAGGCCATTGCCTCAGCCGTCGCCCAGTCAAAACCCTCACCTGTCTCGAACATCTGCTTTTTCGCTTCGAGCAGACGCCCGATGGTTTTGTGCAACGGGAATTTGTCCGGCGCGGTGGTGATCGCCTTGCCAACGTCTTGCAGGGTCTCGGGCGCGATGGCGGTTTTGCCGCGCTGGTAGGACTTGTTCTTTTTGTCCATGCCGGACCACTTGCCGTCCAGCCAGTCGGCCTTGTTCGGACGGTAGTCCTTACCGGCCTCGAACTCATCTCCCAGATGGTTCTGGAAGGCGGTCTTCATGTCTTCGATCTCACCTTCGGGGATCAGACCGTCGGCCACCAGACGTTGGGTATAAAGGCTCAGCGTGGTCTTCTGTTTTTTGACGCTCTTGTACATCACCGGGTTGGTAAACATCGGCTCGTCGCCTTCGTTGTGACCAAAGCGGCGGTAGCAGAAGATGTCGATGACCACGTCTTTGTGGAACTTCTGACGGAACTCGGTGGCCACGCGGGCGGCGTGCACGACCGCTTCGGGGTCGTCGCCGTTGACGTGGAAGATCGGCGCCTCAACCACCAGCGCGTTGTCGGTGGGATAGGGCGAGGAGCGTGAGAAATGCGGCGCAGTGGTGAAGCCGATTTGGTTGTTTACCACGATATGCATGGTGCCGCCGGTTTTGTGACCCTTGAGACCCGAAAGCGCGAAACATTCCGCCACGACGCCTTGACCAGCAAAGGCCGCATCGCCGTGCAGCAGGATCGGCATGACGGCGGTGCGGTCCTTGTCGTTCAGCTGGTCTTGCTTGGCGCGGACCTTGCCCAAAACCACGGGGTTCACCGCTTCGAGGTGGCTGGGGTTCGCGGTCAGCGACAGGTGGACAGAATTGCCATCAAATTCACGGTCCGACGAGGCGCCGAGGTGGTATTTCACATCGCCCGAACCATCCACATCGTCAGGCTTAAAGCTGCCGCCTTGGAATTCGTTAAAAATCGCCCGGTAGGGCTTTTGCATCACATTGGCCAGCACCGACAGGCGGCCCCGGTGGGGCATGCCGATGACGATGTCCTTGACGCCCAACTGGCCGCCGCGTTTGATGATCTGCTCCATCGCGGGAACAAGGCTTTCGCCGCCATCAAGACCGAAGCGTTTGGTGCCCATGTATTTAACGTGGAGGAACTTCTCAAAGCCTTCGGCTTCGACCAGTTTGCTCAGGATCGCCTTGCGGCCTTCCTTTGTAAAGGCGATTTCCTTGCCGTAGCCTTCGATCCGCTCTTTCAGCCAACCGGCCTGCTCGGGGTCGGAGATATGCATGTACTGCAGCGCGAAAGTGCCACAGTAGGTCGAGCGGACGATGCCAACGATCTGTTTCATTGTCGCGACTTCGAGGCCCAGCACGTTGTCGATAAAGATCGGGCGGTCCATGTCGGCATCGGTGAAACCGTAGGATTTCGGGTCAAGTTCGGGCTGGTTGCCCATGTCGCGCATGCCCAAGGGGTCGAGTTGCGCGGCGAGGTGCCCACGGATGCGGTAGGCGCGGATCAGCATGAGCGCGCGGATGCTGTCGAGCACGGCGGCGCGGATTTGGTCATCCGAGACCGCAACGCCCTTTTCCTCGGCCTTCTTCTTGATCTTGTCGCCTGCGGCTTTCGCTTCGGTCGGTTCGGGCCAGACGCCGGTCAGCGCGCCCATCACCTCGCTTTGGGGGGCGGGGGGCCAATCGGGCCGCGCCCAAGAGGGGCCTGCGGCCTCGGCCTGTGCGGTTTCGGCGTCATCGCCCATCGCCGCAAAAAACGTCTGCCATGCCTCGTCGACCGTGTTGGGGTCGTTGGCATAGCGGGCGTACATCGCCTCAAGATATTCCGCGTTTTCGCCTTCCATGAAGGAAGAGGCGTGGAACTGTTCGTTGGCGGGTTGGTCGGTCATTGGGTCACCTTTGTTCGGCGGGGCAGACGGGACAGGGTCAGAATCAGGGTCGGTCTATAGTCAGGCCCGGGGCGGGGGGCCATAGGTATCGGAGGCGGAGGTGCAGGGCCCTGCGGGGCCGCCGGATCGGGCGCTTGCCCGCGGGCCGGCGCCGGGCGAAAACGGGCAGAGATTGACCGCGGTCTGAATGTGCATCTTGCCCTCCTTCGCTGTCGGCGGCGCCGGGTGGTTTTTATCAAGACCCCGCAAAACATAGTGCTTTGCGGAGTGGGTCAATGGACGGGCCGTGGCCCGCCCGGCAGGCATCAGCCCTTGTCGATCGCTTCTTTGACCGCTTCGCCCAGTGTCGCGGGGCTGTCGGCGACCACGATCCCGGCTTCTTTCATCGCTTCGATCTTGCT
>Ga0114899_1001639_pt1 | contig 12853 bp, 12 predicted proteins | sample MalvireepMed_215_FD_83497 | JGI IMG/M metagenome (GOLD analysis project Ga0114899, IMG submission 83497) | Marine viral communities from the Global Malaspina Expedition - Malaspina viral metaG DeepMed_215 | ecosystem: Environmental > Aquatic > Marine > Oceanic | place: Mediterranean Sea... | reverse complement strand
GGCCAAGTATCTGCCCACGGCCAAGGACGAATGTTTTTGTTCAAGTTGTTCTTTGATTGCTGCCAGGCGTTTTGCAAAAGCTCTTGTGCCAATGAGGCTTTAGCTTGGTAATAACCTGTTTCGCCAAATCCCACTATTGAGAGTAAGGCAAGAATGAACAAAGAAAGTTTAAACCATTTCATGGATTAATCTTCTTGCGATCAAATATTTTTAAAGTCAGTAATCCAATTGCGCTGAGTAGCAATAAAAATAACGACCATTTAGGACCGATAAATAAGTTGAGCGCTGTTTTAGGGTAGCCGACCGTTTTTGACGCCGTTCCCTTAGGCTTAACTTGTTTTATTTTCGCTTGATGTAATTCTTCTGCGATTCTAGACGGCGTCTTATCTACCGCAACTAAGCTCGTAAACCGACTAACTAAATGGTGTTTCAAAGCGGTTTGAGTGATCAAGTCTTTTTGAGATTGCTGCAGTCTGCCATGGTGAGAGTCATTCATAATTGAAGCGATTTTTTCTCGCGCCCATAATTTTGCTATGCCAGTTTGGCTTTTGCCTTTCGCCAGTGGAATTTCACTTTGCCATAAACTATCTGGTAATCGTCCATCAATATTAAGGCGCGCTAAATTATCGATAACTTGTGACTGAGAGTTGTCTGGGTTAACTAGCTTGGCTTTAATCCAAAGCGGCTCACCGGGGAATAAGTCTGGGATCTTATTTGGCCACATTTCGACCTGTAAGCTTGACGGCCAATTAAGATTAATGTGAGACAATAACGGTGAGCTGATTTGCTCAAACAGTTTATTGATCTTTATCTTCGACTGACTAATATCGGCAATGAATGTAGCTTTTCCTTTACCGAAAGCGGCGGCTCTTTTCATAAAAAATTCATTCGGTGCAGAACCGATGCCAACAGTAAATAGACGGCTGCTCCCCAGTTTTCTATCGATGATTTTAAATAACTCCGATTCATTGCTGATTGCACCATCAGTTAAAAAGATAACTTGGCGAACTAAATTCTTATTGGTCGAGCCATCCAAAGCTGCATCCATAGCGCCGAGCATTTCAGTACCACCATCGGCCCGTAATGACGAAACAAAACTGACCGCTTGTTGGCGAGTTTGTAGCGTAAAAGGTCGCGCGCTCGAATAAAGTTTATTGGTACTGCTATTAAACTCAATCACATTAAATTTATCGCTGTTTTGTAATGTACCTAAGCCAGATAATAATGCACTCTTGGCTTGTTTAAGTGACTCGCCCGCCATAGAACCTGAAGTGTCCAACACAAAGATCACCTCCCGGTCTAAACCTTGTAATTCGGAAGTGTCAGTCTGATCTTCTGAGGGGGGCATGATCATAATGCTAGTAAAATATTCATCACCAATGCTTTCGTTAAACAAAGCGGCCCTTGGTTCAGATCCCGCCAAAGGCTTCCACTTCAAAATAAAATCTCGGTCTGCCTTATTGTTATAGCCTGCAAGCTTAAGTTGGAAATTCGACTCAGACACTTGGGTTTTTTGTAGTTTATGACTATCGCTGGTTAAATACTCAAGCGTTAACCCAGAATCGAGAGCGACGCTAATATGTACATCGTTGCCGAGTTCGCTGGCGTCTTTTTGTGGTAGTAGCATATTTTCAAAAAAGGTTGGGGTGTTAATCATACCTTGAGACAAATCATCAAAGCTCTCCACCAACTTTACAGACGGAGTATATCTGGGCGTCATGGTCATGGGGAATCGAATACTAAAACCAGTGTCTCTTTGGTATTTAATTTCTTGTTGATATTCTATGGTTATTTCAATGGTTTCAAACGGTGCGATGTTAGCGACCTTATTTGAAAATACGTTGGGTCTATGTTGTTCAACCAGAGATGCTTTTTTGCCAGAAATTTTAGCTTGTTGATAGATTTTTTTAGCAGCTTGTTTTTCTTTAATTTCGCCAATAATAATTCGCTCACCAATCTTCATCTTAAGGGTATCAACCGCAGATTTTTCTGGCAGCGGGAATAAATAGATTCCCTCCATCCAATAAGGGGTTTCATTTTTAAAACTTTGTACAACTTTAACTCGCGCGGTCAATCCTGCTATCGCTATAGAAACATTAGTATCAACTATCGGGGCAGTGATTTGGTTTCCCTGCTGAGATTCCAACTTTAAAGTTCCAGCAGTTAGTTCATCCTCTCCACCATTGGCAAAAGCGGAAAGCGAAAATAGAACTAAACTACTAAAGAAAAAAAATAACGAGAAAGCGGATACAGATGATGAGCGGATTGGTTTCACGAGTGTGACCTTGGTTATTTATTGTTATTTTTAGTAAACCAAATAAGTAAGTGGCCACGGTGTAAGTAAAGTGATGATCTAATGATGAAATATGGCTATATTGTGGCTAAATGCACTTATTACTTGAATCCAAGGTTATTCTTATTATGTCTAATGCACTCGCAGAGTTAGTTGTTGCCAGATTATCTCAAGATGCCAATAGCGAAAATGCGAAAGCAATGTCAGCTTATATGAAAGATAAATTTCAGTTCTTTGGGGTTAAGTCTGATCTGAGAAAGCTTTGTGTAAGAGATAGCTTAAAGCAATCAGCACCCCTCAAAACATTGAAGCTCCAACCAGATATTAAATCTTTATGGCACTGTTCCAAGCGAGAGGCACAATATGTGGCTCTGGATATCTATCGAAAGCAAATCAAGCAAGAACCAATTGAGGTGATTGACTTCTTACAATGGTTAGTTGTTACTCATTCGTGGTGGGACACAGTAGATTCAATTGCATCGAATCTCGTTGGGCCAATAGTCACTCAATATCCAGAACTAAAAAAGAGTCATATTATGCACTGGATAGATCATGAAAATATGTGGCTCAGAAGAACCAGTATTATTTTTCAATTGAAATATAAAACGTCGGTAGACGAGTCGTTATTGCTGAAAGCGATTGAAGCGAACCTAAAGGATAAAGATTTTTTTATTCGTAAGGCGATCGGCTGGTCTTTGCGGCAATACTCGAATTTTAACCCGGATTTTGTGAGAGAGGTAGTAGGAGCCTACCCTTTATCGAAGTTAAGTGAGAAAGAAGCAACTAAATATTTATAATCAAAACATAACACATCAATTTCACCAGCTATTTTTGATGTCCTAGGGAATAAATAAATGATGTTATCGTTTAATTAAAATAACGATCAGACTCAAAACAGGTGATATCATGGTGAAATTAAAAGAATCTACTAACATTACTCCACTTTGTCCGCATTGCGAAGCACCGCAAAAGACAATTAACTATCAACCTATTCCTGCTTTTCTTGGTCGAAGGTATGTATATTTCTGTGATAGTTGTCGTAAGGTTCTTAGCATATCCCATCGGAAAGGTTTTTGGATGGGCTAGATAATTTTCTTACTTGTAAATTGCCGTCCATGCGTTAGTTTATAACATTGAATAGGGCAAATAACCAAATGCAGATATGGAATATTTATATCGCATTTTATATTCCGAAACACCGAGAGTTAGAATCAAGAGGAAACAGCATGAGTGATGAAAAATCTGGATCAGACAGAAAGAGAAAGGCGATGGGTTCTGGAGTTGCGGTCGGAATTGCTATTGGAGTGGGAATTGGCGTTGCACTCGGAAATATAGCTTTAGGTGTCGGCGTTGGTGTCGCCATTGGTGTAGCTATTGGAACTGCTAGAAGTAAAAATATTGATTCTGAGGAATAACGCTTCAACTTATAAATGCTAGGATTAAAGATTGATTATGCTTGCATTCGTGATCATTATATTTAGCGTAAATTCTCACACCCAAGCAGTTAATCAATGAAAATAAAAGAAATAAAATGGCAAGAAACAATACCCGTTCGTCACAAGGTGCTGTGGCCAAATGAGGATGCGAGTTTTTGTAAAGTAGAAGGTGATAAAGAAGCTTTGCATTTTGCTGTGGTAGTTGAAGCTGAGATTTGTTGTGTTGCTTCTCTTTACCTTAATGATGACACTGCTCGATTAAGGAAATTTGCTACATTGCAAGATTCTCAAGGAAAAGGCATTGGTAGCTTTATGCTTAACTACCTGATCAATGAACTTAAAAAATTAAATGTTAAGTATTTCTGGTTTGATGCAAGAGAATCTGCCGTTGCGTTTTACCGTCGCTTTGGTTTTGAAAGTGAAGGTACTCGTTTTTACAAAAAGGAAGTACCTTATTTTAAAATGTCTATGCCACTGTAGAGAGCATCGTTATTTAAACTCAGGGTCGCTTCGCATAATAGCAAACTTGCGACTCAGAGTTTCGTAACACTTGCAGTTGTAAAAATGCTTTATTATTTTTTGCAAAGGAACCAGTACTAATAAGTTACCGCCTGCGACCAATGCAAATCCAGTAACAGTATAAAAAGTCCAGTCGAATCCCTCAAATAAACTACTCACCGTTAAAGCGACTACTGGAAATAACACTATGGTATAACTGGCTTTTTCTGGCCCAATATTTTTTAATAAATGAAAGTAACTATAAAAAGCGATTATGGTACCAAAAACAATCAAGTAGCCCAATGAATAAAGGTAACTTGGTTTTAAACTGATATTAAACTCTGTCTGATTGTAAAGTGCATAACCTAATAAAAATGCAGTGCCATATAGCATGCCCCAGCCACTACTTTGCAATATAGGGTAATGGTAATTTGAGTTTCTCACACTGATCATATTGCCGAATGAAGCGCTTAATGTACCAGCAAAAACTAAAATTAACCCGAACATAGTCCCTTCGTTTTGTTGATAATTTACCACTTCAGGCCAAAACAGAACCACAATGCCACTGACGCCGATTATCGCGCCAAGATAAGTTTTGAAAGGAATTTTTTTACCAAAGAAAATTCGAGTGTTGACGATATTAAAAATTAATAACATTGAGAAGGCAATGGAAGCCATGGCCGAACTTAAATAATTCTGTGCATCATACATAGTCACATAATTTAAACTAAAGTTGAAAAGTCCCAGCATTGCCAAACTGAAATGTTGCTTGAGCGAAAACTTCATACTCAAGCCTTTTAGTTTGCTAAAAATAAAGATTAATAATGCTGCCAGACCAAAACGATAGATTAAAGAAACCTCTACTGATACCTCGCCCAACTGGTGCTCAATTGCAAACCAGGTGGTACCCCAAATAAGTACGGTGATAATGTATAGCACTGTGTTTTTCATAATATGTCTATCTCTTACAACTGCGTATACAGTTGTTTGTTCAGTTCAGGCTGTAAAATATACGCTTTTTCTGTATACTTAACATGCACAGGAAAATAGAAATGCGACCTATACAGTTTTGGTGGTTGATTAGGTTCAATTAGGCTCGACTTGTCGAGACTAAATACCTCTTCAGATTGAAGAGGGGGTTTCTATATAAAGCTTAATAATTGAAGAGTGAATTATGTCTAGCGTGATCCAGAAAAACGGCCAACATTTTCTATATCAGCAAGTGGTTGATTTAATCCAACAAATGCAGAATGAAGGTACACTGAGAGCCGGCGATAAGTTACCTTCGCTGCGAAAACTCAGCAGTCAATTAGGCGTGAGTATTCCAACGGTTAAGCAAGCTTATATCGAGTTGGAGCGACTGGGTAAAGTTGAAGCTAAACCTAAGTCAGGCTATTTTCTTAAAAGTGCGAGTTCAGAATTAGCTCGCCCCAAACGAGCCAGTTTTGTCAGAAGACCGGTTGAGGTGCGTTGCCAAACTTTAATTGAAGAATCTTATCAAGCTGTACACTTACCCAATACTTTACCGCTCGGGATCGCGCACCCGGTGATGGCGTGTCCGCCAGATAAGTCACTAGCGCGTATTATGCGACGAGTATTGGCGCAAGCGGGAGATAAGGCCATGGCTTATGGGCCAATGGATGGGTACCTGCCACTCAAAAGACAATTGGCACAGCGGTATTTAGAGCAAGGCGTTGCCGCCAATCATAACGATATTGTGATCACCAATGGCGCACAAGAAGCTATCGCCATTTCATTACAATGTGTGGCTAAAGCGGGCGATATTATCGCGGTAGAGTCGCCGACTTATTTTGGGGTTTTAGAACTAATCGAAACATTAGGCATGTTGGCTTTAGAGATCCCAACCTGTTCTGATTCTGGAGTGTGTTTAGACGATTTAAAACAGTCGTTAGATGAGCATGATGTGAAGGCGTGCATTTTCTCATCATTGATCAATAATCCTATGGGCTCTTGTATGCCCGACACAAAAAGAGAAGCGTTGGTTGAAATAACTGAGTCTCGCAACATTCCATTGATTGAAGATGACGTTTACGGCGAACTGCATTTTAACGACGAAAAAGTATTACCGATGCAGGTCTTTTCAAAAAAGGGATTAGTGATCACTTGTAGTTCTTTCTCAAAAACCGCTGCGCCGAGTTATCGAGTTGGCTGGATTTTGAGTAATCAATTTGAACAAAAAGCCAAGGGATTTAAACGAGCCCTATCTTGTTCTTCGTCACTGCTCAATCAGTGGGTGCTAAATGAATACGTTAGAAGCGGTGATTACGACCGCAATATAAAACGATTAAGACGTGTGCTCAAAAGAAATAAAGAAAGAATGATGTGTTTAATCGCGGCACATTTTCCAGTCAACACAAAAATGTCTAATCCCCAAGGCGGCGGCGTTTTATGGTTGGAATTGCCAACAGGCTGCAACGCGACAGATTTATTTCATCTAGCTGTTGAGGCTGGGATTAGCATTACCCCCGGCGTGCTATTTTCAGCTTCTGGAAAATATAAGCGCTGCGCCAGAATAAGTTATGGTTTGCAGTGGAATAAAGCAGTGGAAGACGCGGTGGTTAAGTTGGGTTAACTCAGCCATCAGTTAGTGGCTGAGCGATTAGAAAAAGTGAGTTAAGCTTGTTGATGATAAGCTAAATAACCGTCACGCTCTTGGCCAAGTTTCTGGGCTTGTCTGGATTTAATCCTCGCTGAGTCGCAAGATAATAAGCCAATATTTGGCAAGGAATAATACTGGTTATTATTGAGGATTGATTGTCTGCTGATGGTAAAGTGATCACATGGTCAAAAATTGGATTTGGGGTTTGGCAAATGCCAATGATCAAGCCTCCGCGAGCTTTAACTTCTGACGCAATCGAAATCATATAGTCTTGATTATCATCATCCACAAAACAAATCACTGGCGTGCCTTTTTCGATTAACGCGATAACGCCATGTTTTAATTCTCCTGCGCTAAAAGCTTCAGCATGAATATAACTGGCTTCTTTTATATTAAGCGCGCCAATTTTTGCTGAGCCGAGAAACTTTCCCTGTCCTAACAAATAAAGATGATCTCCTTTAATCTTTGAAGCGAGCTCGATAAAGTCCTGCAAACTGTCATGGTTGAAATAGTTTGGAAGCGGTTGAATTAACTTTTCAATGGCTTGTTTGGCAGGTGTAAACTGATCCATCAATCGATTCGCCAATAAGTAACCGAAGGTCAATTGAGCGCTACTGGTTTTAGTAGACAAAACGCAGATTTCGGCACCAGCTTGACTAAAAATTTTAAAGTCGGATAATCGCGTCATCATCGCGCCGGGCATATTCACTACACTAGCGATCAATACGCCTTTGCCTTTGGCTTGCTGAATAAATCTTAAAGTGTCAGCGGTTTCTCCGCTTTGGCTTATCGCGATCAAAACATCATTAGTTTGCATTTGGGGTAAATGATTCGAAGCCTCATAAGCTGGCACAGAAATAATATTCAATTCAGAATGTTGGCGTAATAAAAATGCGATTTGCTCTGCAATAAAATAAGCCGCACCAGCACCGGTTAAATAAATGTTTTTGGCTTGTGTCATCGTCGTGACTAAATCGCCTATCTCTGCGGGATAAACATTGCTGGCGTTGGTTATTGTTTGCCACTGTTCGCTAATTTCTTTGAGCATGTAGTGTTCAAATCCCTGTTTACTTTGTTCAACATTATCATTTTGTAAAATTTGCCAATGAGGCTCAATACTCTGCTGTGACTTTAAATCATACAGCTCGATATATTCGTTTTGGCAAGTGACCATTTGCAACTCGTCTATCAATAAACATTGGCTGGTAAATTCTGCAAAAGAGAAATAGTCAGAAGCCAAAAAATATTCGTTCTGATTATTAAGTGAGTTTTTTCCTGCGATCAATGGTGAACCATTTCTAATGCCGATCAATAACTCTAATTTGGCACAGATTAAAACCAAAGTATTGCAGCCTTTGAGTTTTTTAAATACCTGTTCGAATGCAGTTTGATAATTAGCAACGCTAGGAGGGTTGTTTGAACTAATAATCTTGAGTTGTTGTTCAATTAATCGAACCACAACTTCACTGTCAGTATCACTGGCAAATTTAACAGAAGAGGCTAACAAGCTCGATTTTAAGTCTTGAAAATTCTCGACAATGCCATTATGAACTAGTGCAAAGTCGCCATTGCTCGACACATGTGGATGGCAATTAGTTATATTCACCTCGCCGTGTGTTGCCCAGCGGGTATGCCCCAAAGCGATTGAAACCTCAAAATTCAAAGGCGCTGAATCGGCTTGTTGAAGCGGCTCTAAAGATTTAAACATTTCAATTTTCTGATTCAATGGAAAAGCGACTCCCCAAGAATCGTAACCACGATATTCAAGCCGCTGTAGTCCCGCTACAACTTTAGCCGTTGAATCATTCTTTCCCATATAAGCAAAAACACCGCACATATGTCATTTCTCCTTTGACAATTTGATTGTTATTTAGTTAAGTTAAATAAGTATTGCTGCATCCTATAGGAGTGGTAAGCTGTGGGCTATACAGTTTGTCAGCAATATATTGACAATTTCTATGCGGTAGAAATATGGGTGTCAGTCCGATGAATATTAAGCAAGTACTTAAACAACTAGACTTCGAGGAGCGCGAGGTTGATATTTATTGTGCTTTATTAGCTCTGGGTAATGCATCTATCCGTGAAGTGGCGGAAAAGGCCGATGTGAATCGTGGTACTACTCATGAACTATTAAAGAAAATGCTAAAGCGAGGGATAGTAAACTATTATCCCAAAGGTAAGCGTCGTCATTTTTGCGCCGAAGCACCCGAGAAATTAATTGAGATAGCGGCTGAAAAACAAGAGCAATTACGCCACGCCAGTATTCAACTCGCCAATGAAGTTATCCCCAATTTAAATCGTTTAGCGCCAGATACTGGCTCACCCAAAGTCACCTACTATGAAGGCGACGAAGGGATTGAGAAAGTACTCAAAGATATTTTAAATGTTAGCGAAAAAAGTAAAAACAAAAACTATAACGTGTATTCTTCTCAAGCGATCAGAAAATACTTATATCGTCCATTTCCAAATTACACCGTGCAACGAATAAAACGAAATATCCGAGTGAAGGCGATTGCGATTGGTCCTGGTGGCGAAGAAGCGCCATTGTCTGAACGTAAATGGATCGGCGATAAAAAAGATGGCACTCAAGCCAGTTACGTCGCGATTTATCCGCCTAAGTGTGCGATGATTTCTTTGCAAGAAGGGAATTATCCGACCGCAGTGGTGATTGAGTCGGAAGCGATCAGTCGCTCAATGGAATTGTCGTTTGAGACTTTATGGGGTTTGCTATAAGTCTTGTTATAGAGCTTGTTATGGATCGATCGGATAATAATTCCAACTTGTATCCCATCAAATAACTCCATTTGTCATTTTTCCGTGGAGTCCCTTTACTCAATCATTCATCGAACTTGAAGATGTTTTGGTGATACCAGCTATACTTTCTATAGTGTCTTGGCTTCACCATGGCGCTTTGTGACGTGTATTTTCAGACACAACCTAAGACATGATTAAAAATAATGTACTCCTTAGTGTGATTTTTCCGTTATTGCTGCGAATAATAAGGAAATACTGGTGAATGATGCCAACACAACAAACGAATAGATTAATTTAGTGACGAACATATGAAGAAAGCTGATTTCCTTTCGCTGATATTGGATAACAAAAAGATCATCTACAAGGTATGTCATTCATATTGCCATAACCCTGAAGATAGAGAAGATCTTGTTCAGGAGATCATCATTCAACTTTGGAATGCATCAGATAGCTATAATCCAGAATACAAACTATCTACTTGGATGTACCGGATTGCATTGAACGTAGCGATTTCTTTTTATCGAAGTGAACGTCGCAGAGAGAAAAGCAGATCTTCACTAGAGGAACAGATCATAAGTAGCGTTGATTTTGAGCCTGCAGAAGACGAAACAGAAATGAATATTCAATGGCTATATCGGTTTATTAGTGAATTGAATGAACTCAATAGGGCTTTAATGCTGCTTTATCTTGATAGCCATAGTTACAAAGAAATGTCTGAAATTTTAGGGGTTAGCGAAACCAATGTCGCCTCTAAAGTCAGTCGAATTAAACAAAAACTTAAGCAAGAATTTTCTAAACTTGAACAGTGATTATAAATAGGTGAAAAGTATGAGTATGGATTTAGAGATGCTAAGAGACGTTTGGAAGGGATACGACAAGCAGTTGAATGATCGTATTAATCTCAACATGCAGCAAATCAAAAAAATGAACTTACACAAGACTCGTTCAGAGCTGGATAAGTTTTTGCGTACACCGCTTTATGGCTTGATGATTGGTTTTGGACTGCAAGCCTTCTTGATTTATTTTATCGTTAATCATATTACTATGACTCAGTTTTTAGCACCTGCAGTACTGATCAACTTATATGTGTTGCTTCAGATAATTGTCAGCATCTTTCAAACTTCGGTGATACTGAAACTAAATTATGATTCACCAATTATCGATATGCAAAAGAAATTAGCTCGATTAAATTTAGGTCGAATTCGATACCTCACAACCACTCGATTTTCGTATCCGTTGTTATGGGTGCCTGTGTTAATTGTTGCTTCAAAGGGTATTTTTGATCTGGATCTCTACCTACATTTAGAACAATGGTGGATCTGGCTGCAAATAGGCTTAGGCGTTTTATTTTTAACCTTTGGAGTCTGGCTTTCAAAGCAGTATGCGAGCAAAAAACATACTTCCGGATTACTTAACAAACTAATGAGTAATATCACTAAAAATGACATTACTGGCAAAAATTTAGTCTATGCAATGTCCTTTTTGGATGATATAGCGGAATTTGAAAGTGAAAATTAAATCTAATAATAAACTTTGGAAAATTACTCTTTAACGACATAATTTTCCTTTTATTTCTACATAACGTGTCCTGCCGAGAGGCACCACCTGACCACTGCCGAGTTCGAGTTGATATTGACTGCCCGGCAGTTTGTGTAGTTTTTTTACACGATTTAAATTAAGTAGGTAGGATTTATGTACCCTAGCAAAATGGGTTGGTAGTGTTTCTAATAATTTCTCCAGATTTTTCTCGTGTAATTTAGTCTCGCCGTTTAACAAATGGATCTCACTGTAATGATGTGAAGCTTGAATAAAGTCAATATCTTCAGTCTTGATTATTTCGATACCTCCATAGTGTTTTATGCTTAGATATTTAGTCGTATTTTTAGTGTGTGCATTATCATCGGTGAGCCTGGCTAAGGCTTGGGCAACTCTTTCTTTTTTGAATGGTTTAGCAATGAAATCTAATACCCCGTATTCAAATGCTTCAATAGCTCTGTCGCTGTTAGCCGATACAATAATCGTGTGATAGCTAGAGGCCAACTTATTTTTTAATAATTCGAAGCCATCTTTGTTATTGAGATTCAGGTCGAGTAATAGCAAATCAATGGTATTCTCATCCAAGTGCTCTTGTGCGTCTTCTAGAGTAAAAAAATGCTTTAAAGAAGTTAATTTTTCTTCAAGAATTGACTCACAAAACATTTTGAGTCGTTTGGCAACCATCAGTTCATCTTCTACTATGACGATCTTCATAATGTATTAGCCATTTCTATACGGGTGATCCAATGTTCGTTTTCAACTGTTTCGGTTAATTTCCATTGTTGATTAAAGCTCTGGTTTAATCTTGCTTTAATATATTTCAAACCAGTTCCAGTATTTAACATTTTATCCGGACTGTCTGACGTTATTGGTGAAGTTAATTCTAGTATGGTTGAGTCAGGTTGAGCTTTGTCAACTTGTTGTAAAGTTATTGTTGTATTCTCTTCACTATATCGATTATGACTTAATATATTTTCGATAAGAGTATGGATGATCGCAGGTGGGATCTGTTGTTTTGGATTGATGTTAATCGTTTCAAGATGATAGTTTTGTGCTTTACGATAGCTCATGATTTTAAGATGTGATTTGCAAAGATCAATTTCTTGAATTAATGGGATCAGAGTTTTGTCAGAAACACTAATCAATATTCTGAACTCGTCGGCAAGCGCGTCAATAAAATCAACCGCTGTTTTCGGTGACTCTTCAATCCACTGCTCTATAGATGTTAAAGTGTTCAAAATAAAATGGGGCTGAATATTTCTTTTTAGTAACTCAACTTCCAATTGAGAGGCGTTAATCAAAGCTATATTTTTTTGCTCTTGAGTTTGTTTCATTCTTTGAGTCAAGGAGAAGAGTTGGATCAGAACAAATAGAATAAAAGCAGGAAAAATATATTGTTCTGGAAAGGATAGTGGCAACAGCAAATGACTCACGAGAATAAAGCCGACAGCAATTGAAGCCGTGACTGCTCCCTTTTGGTTTAATCTGACAGCGATTAAAGTAATCACTTGAGCGAAAATAAAAGAGATCAAAAGCATACTCGAACTCGAACGATCAAAGCCTGGCACGAATAAAAGAGTAACGATTAGGCAAGTTAAAATCGCCGCTAACCAAATTCTAACTTTGCTAAATTGAAATTGAACAAGAAAAAATAATGGCAGTAAAAATGAGACGATAAAGGTTAATCCTGAAATCACATTTAAACGAACCCAATGC
>Ga0114899_1001638_pt1 | contig 12859 bp, 12 predicted proteins | sample MalvireepMed_215_FD_83497 | JGI IMG/M metagenome (GOLD analysis project Ga0114899, IMG submission 83497) | Marine viral communities from the Global Malaspina Expedition - Malaspina viral metaG DeepMed_215 | ecosystem: Environmental > Aquatic > Marine > Oceanic | place: Mediterranean Sea... | reverse complement strand
TTGCCGAATGCTGACTGGAAGGTTCCCGATTCCATCTCGACCCGACGCCCGTTGCTCCACCAGACTTGGTTGATCTCCATGGTACAGTTACTGTTGTCGGATGACGCAAGGAACAACCGCACTGCCCAGTCGCCACCCGTGTTATCCAGGTTATCAATGAACGTCTGTGCACTGAAGGGGATACGGAAGATAACCGCATCCTCTGTGAACGGATGGGTGGCTGTAATTGGTGAACCCCCTGAAAAAACCGCCTGTGCCGAATCGACGATTCCAGACGAGTAGTTACCGTACGGATACGCTCGGATAGTGACGTCGCCGCTAGTGTAGACCGTACACCGACCCGCAACATACAACACGGAGTCTATGCCCAGCTCATCCTCAGGAAAGGTCTCGAAGTTCAGCCGTAGACATGTATTGTTATACTGAAGTGAGCTGTATCCGTCATCAAGACGACCGTCAGTCAGCCTACCGTCTGTTACATTGGTTTCGGTACCGGTGTTATCATTTGCCTCGTTAGTGGAGAGACTAGTCAGCGCAACGATGTTGTCGACGTTATTGAATGGGTTACCCCGATCTCCATCTATGGTATATACAGCAGCCACACCCTCGGCACCACCAGCATCCATACCTCCATCGTAGATGACAAGCTCGTCACCCAATTGGTGGCGGTACTGAAGGAATGGTGCGGTGTCGTCTTCGTAGTCATCTGTGTAGACATCGGACGACCCGTTCTTGCCGCTGTAGTTGTAGGCGTACAAGGAAGACGTTCGGACGGCACCCGCATTAGCCTTACCGAAGCAGTACGTGGTACCCGCTAGGGAGACCACATCCTGACAGATAGGAGGCAACTTGCCGTAGATAAGATCATTGGCTACCTTGGGAGGGAACGCGATGATCAGATCGTCATCAATCTCTACGACTGCACTCTGTCCTTGCTCGTCTGGCTCCATGATAGAAGGGCGGTTGTTGTGGAGATTCTCATTAGCTGCCCAGCCTGCGGGGGCTGTGTCTGCCAATTCACTACCGACAAGAGCTACACGACTCTCGAGAAAGTATGTAGTACCGGCGTTGGTGGTTCTCCATACCTCTAGGTGAGTCCATCTCTGGCTAACCGGGGGACCGAAGTATCGATCCCTCATCGGTATACCTACTCTAAGGGCATTGTGTGTAGCATCCGTTGAGATGATAGTCTGTTTCGGGTGAGCCAGAGAAGAGGACGGCGAGGGTTCGTAATCCTCGTAAACCTGTACGAACTCTGACTCTAGATTCTCATCCAGATTGACAGCTCGTATCTGCACCTTGTATTCACCGCTAGAGTCCAGTGCACCGGTGTTCGCCTGAATGTATGATGCTGCGGTGAACGAGGGTTCGTTACCCCATCCCAGGTCTGCGTCTTCGTAGGATGTTGGCTTCTTCGGTGCCGGGCATCCCGCCAGTGAACTGGAGTCAGCGTCTGTAGTGACATTAGGATCAGACATCCTGACGATTCGTGCGGGGAAATCCGGGCTGGCGAACATGGTAATGTTCTGTGTGATCTTAGCCATGCTCCAACGAGTGCCATACGGGACGCTGGAATCCAGTTGCAGCTTCTTGTTCCAGGTACCATTTTGCAGCAACCAGAATATACGACCATTGGTGACCCACATTCCTCGTTGATCTGAGTCGTAGGCCGTGAACATGGTGACTTTGGAGTAGGTGAAGCCGGAATCCTGCACAGCCTTGCCTGACAGCTTTACAGAATCATTGGATAAGAAGCAGGTAGCCAGTGCCGTGGTTTCTCGTCTCTGCTCGTCCGTAGCTCGTTCATCGTCGTCGAAGAAGACCGTCTGGCCTACATCGTTGCTGGTGAAGGCACCATCTGTAGCGTACAGATTCGGAGACTTAACGAGATAGTCATCTCCATCAATAGTCCACACGAACATCGTGGATCGGTGGCTGAAGTAGTACCAGGACGTCAGTGTAGAGGGGGCACCACCGGGAGTCGTGGACAGTACAATAGTATTGGCCGTAATACTGCTAACCGCATACTGACCTTTTGCTGCAGCCGGCTTGCAGATGGCAACCGAGTCGTTTGTGTGTGGTCCATTCTGGTTGATCCCATGACCCGTGACAGTTATGGTGTCTCCGGAGATTCCATCGGATACGTTATCACCCCCTGCCAGGAATACGTCAACATCCGGGTGGAGGGTGTAAGTTTTACGTTCTGTAATGTGTGCGAAGTCGAACGAGCCCCAGGCGTCAGTCAGATCCTCACTTGTGTCAGGAGAGACCTCATCCGCAGACAGACGTCCCCGCTCCGGGCGGAACCTGCCAGGGTCTACCACATCCAGACCAATCAAGTTGGAACACTGGCCTTCCTTGAGACGCCAAGGATCCGACGTCAGATCCAACTCTACGTTGGGATCCGACAGATCGTGGATGTGGAGTAAGATGTCACCGCGTTGCTGACTCTTCATTTATGACCAATCGTAGTTATCTTCAAAGCCATCGTCTGGTTCGTCAGGGTCCAGTGGGATAATCCTGGCGGGACCACGGTCTGCTGTGTTCGACAGGAAGTAGTTCTTGCAGGCATTCCACAACTCAGCCCGTTCGGCAATCATTTCCCTTCGGTGGATGGCTTTGCCACGACGCCCCATAATATGGAGGGCAGCGTCCAGGGCGTATATGGCGTCGAGACCTTCGGGGAGAGCGGGTACAGTCTCAACCTGGAAGTCTTCGGTGTCGGCTGCTGGTTCATGGGTCCAGTCCTTGATAGTGAAGATCGAACACAACTCATCTGGTTCCGGTCCGGTATCCAGGAATGGGATGTTGGCTAATACCTGCCTAGTGTCCGGGTGGCCGTAGCCCAGGGTGGTTGCTGACATGTCATAGGCACGAAGCAGACAGCCTGTGTAGAAGTTGTTTTTGTATATGATAGGGCCAGCGTCGGTGTCGGCTGTCTTGACCCAGAAGGTCGAGATGCTAGTGTCGGCAACCCCAGGTGTGTACTGTGTAGCCTCGCCCGAGAAGTGCGGGATCGGACCAGCCATGTAACACAAGGTGAAGGTCTTGTTGCCAGACATAGTAGGTACTGGCTGGATACGCATACCGCGTTGTCCGCCGTTAATGACCACGCCCTGATCTCCCGAATAGAACGATACAGACGACAGGGTCGATATGATCTTGTTACGGTCTCCACCTTCACGTTCCTCTAGCTTAAGGAACTGGCGGAAGTTACCAGGAAGATGGTAGTCGGCCTTGTCCGGCTCGATAACGATATCAACCTCAGTGTAGCCCAGCATGCTCTCCTGACCAGTGATAGTCAACAGACGCTCCCAGATGGTGGCTTCGATCTGGTTCAGAAGCTCATACTTCTTGGCGTTGGTGACCCGCTTACTGGACGGGATATCGTTCAGGTTATCGTCCACCTGAGCGTAGTATTTGGTTAGGAAAGATGTGGGCATTATGCGTTATCCTGTATGGTACGAGCCGTGAATACTCGGTTGTGGTATTGCCGGTCCCCCATGCAGCTCTGGAACTCGGACATGGCATTCATCAGGTCGTCCTTAGTCTGGGACGCAGCAGCGGCCTGCATCTGCTTCATGGACCGCTCCATCTTGTCCTGCATATCAGTAAAGTTCTTCTCTCGCCACTGCTTTCTGCAGTAGGCCAGGATCTTAAATGTTTCGGGGTTCGGTTGACAGAATCGACCGAAGCGATCTGTAAGAGAGAAGACGGCCAGCTTGTGCAGCCAACCGTTTCTCATCTTACGACAGATCTGCCAACCACCCTCCGGGTACTGCTCCGCATTCATACAATTACGGTCAGCCGCCGGATGGGTGCTTGGCGGAATGAACTGCAGCACAAGGGTCTTATCGAAACGCCGAAGTCGACGCTTAAACCAAGAGGAAACATGCGGGCCGATTCTATTCCAGTCGGGCCTAGGTTCCATACACTTTGCAGTAAGCATCTTGTCCAGCATCGCGGACTCCTTATACGTTTGACCAAGGACCGGCTGGGCCCTGGTATCCCTTGTAATACTTGGGAGTGAACTCAACTTCGAGACCAACGAACAGAGTGGACGTGATACCCGTGGTGATATCCACGCTGAGCATCAGGTAATCGACAGCATTGCCGAGGGTTCCACCGTTCAAGATACCCTCTTCAGTCTTGTGGAGGGTATCAGCCACGATGATGGTGTCCGTGGGAATGACGGTGTCAAGGGCAGTGCCCGAGGAAGCAACCGACATGGCCGTGGTGTTGGCCGTCAACGGGGTATACTTGACTGCGAAGTCAGGAGAGCCCGTGGTATTCGGGATGTACACAACCTTGAAGCGGATGTGCTGGTCACGATCCCAGTGAGTGGGGATGGCGATGAGAGTGGCGACCTTGTCATTGGCAGAGCCCATGTCCAGGCCACCGACGTCGTCATTATCGTGTTCGGCAGGGACGACCGTCGCAGTAGACATGGAACCCGTAGTGTCCGTTGTCTCACGCATATCAAACGTGTTCCACTTCAGCAACTCACGCTGACGCAGAAAGTTAATCTTATTGGTGCTTAGCATTGTTTGTCTCCATTAGATAGGAGGGGTGGGAGGGCGCCACACACGGACGCCCCCCTCCCTACTACTTGTTACATCGGTAAATAACTACTAACGTCAAACATTTCTTTGAGTTTTAAACCCGACACGTCTAAAGTTACGGCCTGGTTTATCGCAACTGAACTCACAATACACATTAAAGGGAGCATCAGCGAGCTCGGACAGTTGCGTGGAACTGTGGACTGCACCGAAGATGCTGGACGTACCAGCAAGCGGGCCGTTACCGTACACCCAGTGGACGGTCTTATCGCCCAAGGGGATGTACTTCTTGATGGTGGACGGTGCGAGACCGACCATGGAGCCCGGACGCATACGTGTCGAGCTAAATCGCTGGAAGCGATTACCCATGTGCTGGACGACAGGGCCGTCCACGCCACCAGAACCGACGAAGCCAGCACCCTGGGGAACGACGTACTGTGCACCAGACTCACGTTCGAGCTGGCCGTACAACGTCCACAGACTACGCTCTGCGAACAGAGCTTCCGGGGGAGCGTACCCACCATCCGAGATTTTGTCAAGGATGAGAGCGACGGCTTCCGGAGTAGGATCGTCAAGGGCGGTCTCGTCACCAGACACGAATGCCTTGAGGTCAGAGTAATCCGCGATATCCAAGGAAGTGCCAGGGAACGTACCCGAGCTAGCCAAGAAGGATTCAATCCCGTGCGGGATGCGAGTAGCAAGCTCGTCGGTCTCGAAGCCAGCACCGCCATCAAAGACGTAGGTGCCAGCAAGCACGAGACAGTCACCAATTGTGACGCTGGTGATGGTTGAGCCAGACTTGCACTCCAGGGAGATAGTGCGAGCTTCGCGATCGATGTCGACCACGTACGCGACCTTGGAACCAGTACCCGCACGCTGGGTCAGGAAGGTGTCAGTACCGGGGTTGGCGTTGTAGCCAACCTCGATCATGTCGCCCTTCTTGAACTTTGCGAAGGTACCAGCTGCCAACCCATAGGTTCGGCGGTTTGCGTCGCCGTTACCGATGTCACCAGGATCAGTGGTGAGGGTCGCCATGATAGCAGACGACTTGTTGTCACCCTGTGCGACGGTGTTGGACCCGCCCCAGAAGGAGTTAGTGACAAGACTACGGACTCGGCTGACGGCATCCATAACATGGTTACCGGCGACTTCGTCGATAGGCTTGGTGGCCAGCTCAGCCATGATCTGCTCGTGACTGACAGTCACAGAACCGATGATACGCTTGAGAGCCATCTTGATGGTGATCCATGCGGGCAGGGGAGTATCCTGCGGATCGAGATACAAGTTGCTGATAGTCTGACCGACACTCAGGTGCGAAGACTTACCAACCTGTGACAGGGTGTTACCTGCGAACGACTGACCAGAAACACGGCCACCGTCCTGAACCTTGACCTTCCACTGGGCTTCGTAGCCTGCGGCTCCGCCCGTGGTCCGGCCACCGGTGGTCAGCGGATCGAACGTGTCGATCAGAGACCATACTGGATCATCATCCTCAAGGACGAGGTTAACGACTGCTGGAGAGATGAACTCACGCAGCAAAGTTTCAAATTGACCAAAACTCATTAGAGTATCCTATATGTTGTTGTTGGATTTGGTCCTACGGCAACGGCAGGTTTCTTTACACACCGGCAAAGCGAGGGAACTTACCGACGATATCAGACTCTGGCCCATCACAATAATGGAGCAATCGCAGATCTGCTCGTCCGTCGAAGTCGACTACATGTCCCTCCATGAATCGACTGACAACCCAGTCCCCCACTTTAACGGGGCACTTGGGATCATTCTGTGGCACAGCGGCCACTCTTCCAATTGAAGAGTCTTGCATCTGAGAAGCGATCTTAACCAACCCCCCATCAGTCGTGTCAGAGACTGGGGGCAATACGATCAAGATGGTACCAGTCATCGGCTCGAAATCTTCCACGGCAAAGTTTGACAGACCTGCCATGTTCGTATCGGTGATGGAACCATAGTAAGCTTCCTGTTGGGATACAGCAGCGGTATCGAGACTCATAGTTTAATCCTTAGATAGTGCTTTGAGAATCACGCATTTGCGCGAACAAGTTCTTCGGCGTCAGCGGCCCTTCGGGGCCAGCTGCCGGTGTAACAGGTGTACCCGTCTGGGGGAAGCCTGCGAGACGCTCGCCTGGAATGGCGGCTCCAGCAGTCTGTGCACCCAACACGGCTTGCCCAGTTCGGCGGTCGATCATAGTGCCGTCTGGTGCGATAGTCAGGTTAGCTCGCTGGACACCGTCCAGAGCATTACCTGGCTGATCATCGACTGCAACAATCTCCTGGCCTTTTGGAGCGATGGTCTTCGGTGTACCGCCGTAGGCAGCGATGTCACCGATGATGTCCGCTTCCACTGTGGTGAAGGCTTGTTCCAATGCTTTCTGTCGTACCTGTACGTTGGCAGTCGACAGATCAATACCCCGCTGAGAAGCCAACGCATTGTACTCACTCAATCGCTGTGTCACCAAAGCCATGCCTCGCGGGTGAGTGGCAAGGTTCGGGAAGGTCTCCGTGGCACCAGTGACCATGCCAGCGAGTTCTGTCTCTGCACGGTTGTGTTCAATCTGAGCGGATACCCCACGGGAGTATTCCACGTCTTCCTTCATCGCCTCCAGTTGCTCCTTCAGTGCCGTGATCTCAGGTGCTTCCTGAACCGCTGGCTCTGCGGGTACTGGTCGATGCTGATCCCAGAGTGCCTGCTTGGCGTCTGGGTCACCGTTCATTGCCTTAGTGAAGGTATTGAACTGTTCCATCTGATCCGGGTCGACGGCCGGGGCAGCGGGCTGATTAGCCAGCTGGGCCTGCAGAGCACGGTGCGACTCCACGAGCTGTGAGACAGGAACGGTCTGACCATCAAACTGGATGGACGAGCCTTCAGGCAAGGTCGGGACTTCTGCAGCTGCGGGTGCGGGTGCTGCGGGTTCAACGGGTTGAGGAGCCTGGAGCCCCCCGTCAAGATCGGACATCGCTAATCCTTAAAATCCAAAGTCCGAGGGGAACGCACCTTCTTCGGTGGCGAGATCTGCAGCAGCGGCATCAATAAAGCCCTCCATATTTTCAGCGTCGAACTGCTCGACGTCATCATCGAATGCACCAGGACGGCCAGCGCCTTCCTGTGTTCTGTCTTTGTGGAATGTAAACTCACTGAGCAGGTTCTGCTTGACTGGGTTAGAGTAGAACGCCCAGGCTTCATGCAGCATTATCCTGCGTAGCATCTGTACAAAGAGGCGGTGGTCTTCTAGATCCATCCGCTTAGACTCTATATCCTGTCCTGCCGGGTCGGCAGCACGGATGGCAGGTTGGGTACCGTCACCGATTAGCCCGTTGATACGAGCCTCGATGCGAGCACCAGCACTGTCTTCCTCCTCAAGCTGAGGTGGCAGCAAATCCATGGATCGTAGTGACTCCTTGAACTGCTTGTTGCTAATCAAGCTTCCCGGCGTGCCATCTTCACCAGGGAACTGTTTCAACTGGAACAGGATCTGGGTCAGGGACTGTGCACCCTGTGGAAGCAAGGGTGTGGGCTTGATAATGACCTCGTCGGAAGTGGGCACCTGGTCTCTCTGGACCACAAGCTCCTTACCAATACTATTTGAACCCGAAACACGAAGCGTCTTACTGTCAGGCCAGACGTTCGGTAGCATGTCAAGCACTGCAGGATAGAGACGCTGCAATGCCGTGAAGGTCCGATTAAGGACCGGTAGCAAAGGTGACTGTGCGTTATTGTTCAGCATGGTCATGCCGGGACCACCTTCTACGCGGCCTTCAGCACCACCCGTGATTACATCCGACCGGTAACCGACCGACTGGTCAGCCATGATCTGGGTGACGCTTAGCATGTTCGATACTTCAGGCCCAGCATTCGCTGGGGGTACGTTGAAGATAGGACTGCGGATGTTGGATCCAACCGAGTTCGACCGATACGGGATGAACTGGGAGTGATCACTCTGGACATCCTTGGGGTCAATCGCATCTGCGTCGAACATCGTGAAGCCACGGTTCTGTTCGATGCTACGCTCGATGTTGGTCATCTGTCGGTTCTTGGCCATCTGTGGACCGATCAGGTCTTCACAAAAGCCATAGCCCCACCAGTCATCCGGCTGGTCAGTGTATCTGATGAGTTCAATCGGGAGCTTTCCATCAGGCAAAGCCAGTGACTTGCCTGTCTGTGGATCAGTGCCTGCACGGTAACGGTACATCTTGTCGTCGAGTAAGAACATGTACTGGCCACCAGGAGTGGTCAGGGTAGGCTTCATCCAAACGGTGGTTGCGACTGCTCCTCTGAACTTGCCACCCGATCCCGATCCACCACCGAAGGACGGAAAATCGCTCGATAAAGATCCATTGTGGTCCCCAGCCATATCCGCCATGGGCTTGGAGGGCTTTTGTCCGGTTGTTCTTTCATAGTGGGCATCTTGCTCCTCAAGCCACTGCTCGGTAACAAGGGAGACATGCATAATCCCATCCAGTTCATCGTCGCTCTTTGCGTCGAAGGGGATGGGGAAGAGTTCACTGGAAGGCAGGGCTCTGACGTAGACGTTTTGTCGGAGCTTGTCTTCGTATCGGAAGAGTCCCACCATGCCCTCGTATAGCAGGATCTGATTCGCCCTATCGAATACATCGGTAAGGCCAACCTCAGCGATCCAGTGGGTGAGGATATTGTATGCTCTATCCGCCTTGTAAACAGCACCAGATCCCCCGCTTGTGGGGACGGTGGTAACTCCGAGTGTGTTTGCATTTAATCGCCCCAACTCATGCCGGAACATTGGCTTCATGACAGGGATCTGTGCCCGTCGTTCACCACGCTTCTTCTTCAGTGGTCGCCACTGTCCGTTCTTGCTTACCTGGAAGTAGTGAATGCCCCGCATTATTGACTTGACTTTCATCCAAGCAATAGCATGGGGCTTACGGAGATCTCGCCCAGCTTGATACTGTTCGGTCACCCAACGGGCAATCTTGTCGGCAGACCTACGCTCCGACTTAGGGAGCTGTGAGACGCTATCAGTGGTAGGGACCGGCCCTGCCATGTCTGCGACGCTAGATTGGTTCTGATCAGGAATCATGGAATGGGCTCTCATCCGAGTATTCAGGTGGATGGACGAACGGGGCTACAGCTGGTTTGGCGTTGCGGGATACTTCACGGTCAGTGGCAGCGGACTCTCTAACCTCCATGGTACGCTCAACAGAGTGCTGTTGTAGCATCTCCGGGGAGCTGGGGTTGTCCCGCTTCTCCACAAGCTTCTCGATCATCTGAAGAGACTGACGTCGCTCCAACTGTTGAGATCGAGGGTCATACATAAACTGAACCGTGTTGAGTGATTTCCAGATCAACGCCAGTAGTCCAAAGCCAAACATCGCAGCAATCACTTCGAGTATCACTCGCAGTCCTCCCAGAATTCTCCATCTTCATCTTCTAGTGATGCGTCTTCGTTATGCTCCTGCCACATCTTATCTGTCCAGGTAGTCATAGGAATACGCTCCTTTGACATCTCCAACCCCGCCTCTTGCCACTGCTCCATGACAATATCATTGGGGTCGTTGCTCTTCGGGGCATCACGAGGAGTCTGCGTGCCGATCACTCGGATACACATCTCCAGGGCATCGATAAGATCATCGTGGCCCGTGGTGCCTTCATCCGTGAAGTCTTCTACTTGAAGCTGTAGCTCGTCGTGTGACCGCTTGTTGGGCAGGACAGAGGCAGTGTGCTGCTTGCCCTTCTTATCGACGAACGTGCCCATGACTACGGGGAACTTAATCCTACCCTGCTCGAAGAGAGGGATCATGGTCAGGACACGGTTGATCTTGCTCTTTGTATTATTCTCAATATCTATGGGTAAGGGCGGTACTTTGCCCTCTTGTCGAAGTTTATCGGCGTACTCTCGTGCCAGACGGACGACCACGGTCTGCATCGCCACCTTCTCCCAGCCCATGCGTATTGCACCCCACCTCTCAGCCATGACGTATGACTTCTGGATAAGATCGGTAGCGTGAGCTCGCTTCTCCCACGCATCTAGTACGTGGACAGTGCCGCCATTATCAGCTCCAGCAAATACAGCAGCGCCAGGATCAGCGTCAGGCCCAGTCCCGTCTGCAAGGTCAGCAGCCCCGCACACCAGGAGGTCATCAACCCACTTGTCCCAATCGGTTTCTTCGCCAGTCTTGAGATCCAGGTGATACTCGAGTCCCGCTTCATTTGTGCACCTCATATATCCATGCTTCATCGGCGTGAAATTGAATGCTGCATCACCATGACTAATCGGCGTACCTTGTAGCTCAGCCATAACAGCTGCCAAGCCCATGGTCTCTTTCTTCTTCTCGAAGCCCTCCAGAGATAGCCTCTCCGGCTGTTGTACATAGTCCACCCCGTTCTCGTCAGTGTCCATATACTTGAAGCGGCGTTTGTGCCAGTCGTCAAACCGGGTGTCGCGTGCTTCCATCTCATCATCGACCTGGGCTAGACCATCAAGGGCCATGGCCAGGCAGGACTGGCGGTGAATTACAGTACCGATCCATAGGATCTTACCACCGTGGTGGAACATAGGTACAAAGGTTGAGAATAGCTTGTGGAAGTATTCCTTTCTCCACTTCTTGCTGAAGGAATCGTCGTCACCTTCTGGATCGTCAATGATGCCAAATATAGGGCCACGGCCACGCTGAGCAGAACTAATACTGTGGCCCAGGATCGCACACCGTGGCAAGTGTAAGAAGTCGAGTCTGTTATCTCGCCATGACTGGCCGGATTTCGATGATTTCGGATAAAGTACACCCGCACCTCCGAAGTCAGCTTTGATCTGCTGATTGTTCTCGATCTGAAGCTTGATCTTCTTGATCTCTTCTTCAGTACGTGTAGCGTTGGCCTCAGCCACCAACACCTCCGTGTGGGGCCTAGTGATCACCATCAGTGGCACCATCTCCTGGATCAGGGTCTGGGTCTTGCCAAGACGGCGTGGAGCGTGGACGACTGACTTAGACGGCTCAGTGGGTACTGTCGGTTCCGACATTGCCATTCGGACCATTTCGTATTTGCAGACAGGGTCTTCGAAATGGTAGAAGCCCGTATTCCAAGGATCGGGCTTGATGTAGTGTTCCGCCCAGAGGAAATGAGCTGCTAGGAAGTTTTCCACATCCGTGCACAGCTTCTCTGGGCGGTCGGCATCATACCAAGAAGTTAGCGTCTCTAGTCTAGCCTTCTTCTGCCCGCTCTGTGTCATCCGAGGATAACTGCGGGGCAGGTGGGCTCGCTCTAGCATGTCATTCTGGTCAAGTGCCATATATTGTTAGTAGTTAGATCCCGACCAATCGTCGTCCTCTTCATCGGGAGGTAACTCTGGTTCCTCTTCCATTGGATCGTCTTCAATCGCGCTGCCCTGGCCTGAGACATCCTCCCCCATCGCGTGCATTAGCTCCACGGTTAATTGGGCGGTCATCATCACGCTGCAGAATGGACACTGCATCTCCCTTAGCAGGAGAAGTACAGTATCCACTCCGGGCGGACTGTTTGTTTCATACCAAGCAGACAGTGGCTCAGCCGGGACGTTGCATTCGTCACAGTTGACGACTATCTCCTGTAAATTTTGGATCACTCCGCTCATGGGTACACGAGATTCTCTTCGTTAACAGTGTGAATGAATTCCCACAGTTCGTCGTCCAGATCGAACCACTCGCCTAGAAGACCACTCTTCTTAGTCTTGAATCGTTCGTGTAGTTCTGCTTCCTTCTTAGCACCGCCCGGCATTGTAGCCATGACAGTTAAAGCATGGGGGTTGCCGGTCTGCAACATCCGCACACGGCGTTCTAGGTTCTGGGTTATGCCAATCTTCACATAGTCGTCAAACCCCAGGAAGTAAACCACAGACGGTGCCTTCTCAGACCGGTACGCCTCTCGGCGTCCCTGGTTCGTGCAGTCCTTGCAGTCGGGCAGATGCCCACTGGGGCCTGTACGCTTGTTCTTATAGAAGTCTTCCCATGGCTTGAAATCGCCGCAGGTGCCGCACTCGCGGCCATCTTCACCTATCCGTGATTTGCGGTGATTACTCATTTGCCGTTGGGGGTTTCCCTAAGGGCTTCGGTGAACTTAGTAGCCTTGTGAGCCACAGCCACTCCTGTCCACACGTACAAAACCTGCGTGATAGCAGCAGCAGTGTTGGGATCCATCTGGCCGTACTGTGCCAGGACACCAACGATACCAAGACCGACCAGGCCCAGGTTAGTCTTGCAGCCATCGACTGCCGTGAATAGTTTACTCAGCATTGATTTCTCGCAATCTCTCAAGTGGTGTCGAATCATCTACG
>Ga0114899_1001635_pt1 | contig 12863 bp, 12 predicted proteins | sample MalvireepMed_215_FD_83497 | JGI IMG/M metagenome (GOLD analysis project Ga0114899, IMG submission 83497) | Marine viral communities from the Global Malaspina Expedition - Malaspina viral metaG DeepMed_215 | ecosystem: Environmental > Aquatic > Marine > Oceanic | place: Mediterranean Sea... | reverse complement strand
TCCGAATCTCCGACACAGCGAGATACACAAGTTCATTCACCCCATCAACCACAGCGTTCACCGCAGACGCAAACACAAAACTCCTGATCCACTCTAATTGGGGTGGTGGTCTTGGCGCAGACTCAAGCGGAAACTACAACAACTTCGCCGCTACCAACCTTGTCGCTACTGACAAAATGGAGGACGCACCGTCCAATAACTTCTGTACGTTGAATCCTTTATTTGTAGGACAAGAAGTTCCTGTATTAGGAGAAGGAAACTTACAGTGCGTTAGTTCTGGTTCTACTCGTGGTTATTTTGTGGCAGGTACAATCCCAGTATCTTCTGGAAAATGGTATGCAGAGTTTTATGTCGGCACTGCGGGTAATGGGTTTATTATCGGAGCGATGCCGTGTTCTACATTGCCCGATACAGGTGGAAGTTATCTTGCGAGTGGGGCAGGAAATGGGAGTGGTTATTACGGTGCTACTGGTGTTGCGTATAATTATGATAATGGAGGAACCACTGATGCTACTCCCGCATCAGCAGCCGCAGGTGATATTATTAGTGTCTTGTTAGATTTAGATGATTCTGATGGAAAAATTTATATCTACAAAAATAATGTAATCTTAGATACTATTATTACAAACGATGCTTTTAATAACTACAACATGAAAGCTGTTAGTGATACTTGGACTATAGCTTGTGGTAACAATGCAACATGGACTCTTACCGCTAATTATGGCCAAGATTCCAGTTTCGCAGGTGCGCTCACAGCGCAAGGCAATCAGGACGACAATGAGATAGGAGACTTCTATTACGATGTTCCTGCGGGGTATCTTGCTCTTTGCACGAGTAATCTTCCCGCCCCAGAGATAGCTGATCCTACGACGAAATTTAATACAGTCTTATGGACTGGGGATGACGCTGCAAGTAGAGACATTACTGGTGTTGGGTTCCAACCTGACATGGTTGACATCAAAAATAGGACGGGTGCGTATTCTTGGGTGTTGGGGGATTCTCCTAGAGGAGATAATAAATTTTGGTCGACGAATAGTTATGCAGTAGAAGAAACCGATGACGAGAAATTCAGGACATTCGTTTCAGATGGGTTCCAAGTGGGCGACCATAATGGTGTCAATAATTCAAGTTATACCTATGTTGGGTATAGTTGGAAAGCGGGTGGTGCACCCACTACAGATAATGTAGCATCGGCAGGTGCGACCCCAACAGCAGGTAGTGTAAAGATAGATGGGTCTGATCTAGGATCGGCATTAGCGGGAAATGAACCCGCACAGAGAATATCTGCGAATACGGAAACTGGTTTCAGCATTATTTTATATGACGGCACAGCTTCAGGTGGCACCACATTTGCACATGGTTTATCAGAGGCCCCAGAATTTATCCTGTGCAGGAATCTTGTATCAGGATCAGATGGAAACTCGAACCCTATCGTCCTTGCTGTTCCAAACATGACCACTGGGTCGCAGAAGGTTCTTTATTTAGATGGCACCGCAGCCGCCGCTACAGAAACCGATGCTTTTTCTAACACAGCTCCTACCGCATCTGTTTTTACTGTTGGGGCAATGAATGCTACCAACAAGAGTGGAAGCCACGCGATGGTAGCTTATTGTTGGCATTCAGTAGAAGGCTATTCAAAGATAGGGACTTATGAAGGCAATGGGAATGCAGATGGCACATTTGTCTACACAGGATTCAGACCTGCATTCGTTATGACAAAATCCGTAGACAGCACTAGCGACTGGCAGATGTTTGACAATAAGAGGGTAGGGTACAACGTTGATAATTATGAACTTGAGGCAAACGATAGTGCAGCAGAGGATACATCAACAGAGTTCATTGATATAGTTTCTAACGGATTCAAAAATAGGATTGCAACCGATCCCAACGTGGCTGAAACTTATGTCTATATAGCATTCGCCGAAACCCCGTTCAAAACAGCTAACGCGAGGTAATCTATGTGGTATTCAGAAACATTTGGTGTGATCAAGACACCCAGAGAACTAACGATTAGTGGCGTAACGTACCCACGGCAGATATTCCGCAAGTGGAGTAAGCCAGAGCTTGCAGAGATTGGCATCAGACCTGCTCGTATGGACGTTGTGGATCAACGCTACTACACGACAGGTGGCGAGAACTACACACTGGTGGGTAATGAGTGGGTGATCTCCTATGGTAGCACTCCTAGAGATGTTGATAGCATAAAGGCAAGCATGAAGCAGAAGATCAACCAGATTGCGTCTAGTGCTTTAGCCAAATCAGACTGGATGAGGATTAGAGAGGAGGATGGTGGTACGTCAATGTCTGAAGAATGGAAGACGTATCGAGCATCTGTCCGTGCCGAGTCCAACGAGAAGGATGGTGAAGTAGATGCTCTTGCTGACCTCGATGCTATCATAGCATATGACGTTGCAGGTGGTGTATCGGCAGGTTGGCCGAATGATCCAGACTATGTGGCTCCTCCTGAGGAAGGATAGTGGCGTATATCTCCATAGATAATGTAGGTCAGGTAGGTATTGTCAAGGAGACATCTCCATGGCAGCTACAACCTAACGTATGGAGCAATGGTAATAATGTAAAGACAGACGAAGGTTCCATAAAGAAGTGTCCGGGTTACTCAGAGGTCATGGCGACCTGCCCAATCGCACCCTACCACATCATACAGCTTACTCTTGGCTTACCTGAGTTCTGGGTAGCCTGTGGTACTGCTGCTATTTACGCATACGATAATACCAGTTCCTCTACTTTGTTGGATGGAGAGATATCCAGTACTTCCTCTACCGCTGACATTACTGTAGACAGCACAGCAGGATTCGAGGATTCCGGCACAATAACGATAGGCACGGAAAACATAACCTACACATCGAAGACTTCAACCACCTTCTCCGGCACGATTGCCAGAGGTGCGGATAGCACTACCCCCGCTACCCATGTCGACGACTCAACCGTAACGAGAGCTACCAAGTGGTATAATATTACAAGGTCTAGCGGAGCCTACTCAGCTACGGCTGACGAAACATGGACCTCAACCATTATTGGCGGCGTACTCGTCCTGACCAACAACTTCGACAAACCCCAATACTGGGCCTTAACCGATGGTATACCTCTATCCGCCACCTTAATGCAGGACCTCGCCAACTGGCCGAGCCTCACCTTACTGGATGGCGCGATCACAGGCACAGGAGTCCCTAGTCCTGATGAGATCGTTGTAGACTCTACGGTAGACTTCCCAACCTCCGGCACCTTTACCGTCGACAGTGAGGATATATCCTATACTGGTAAGGCGGCTACAAAGTTCACTGGTATCGGAAGAGGAGAGAACGGCACTACCGCCGCCACTCATTCAGATAATGCTCCCGCCTTTGTCGATGTCTATACCAAATCCATGCGCGCCTTCCGTTCCTTTCTTGTGGCACTTAATATAAAGAGAGGGGGAGTGGGTTACCCGAGGCTTGTCAAGTGGAGTACAGAGGCGGGATTACAGGCTGTGCCGTCGTCATGGAACGAAACGACGAGCACCGTCGATGCCGGTGAGTATGAACTAGCAGATACAAAAGGTGATATCCTGGATGGTCTTCAGTTAAGAGACACCTTCATGATCTACAAGGAAGATGCGACCTACTCCATGAGTTATGTCGGAACTCCTTTCATCTTCTCCTTTCGTCAGCTATCCCCAACGATTGGCGCGATCTCAAAGAACTGTGTAGCAGAGTTCGATGGCGGTCATGCGATCTTTGGTAAAGGCAACTTCTACATAAACGATGGGCAGAGGCTCAAGCCGATACTCCCACAGAAGCTGAAGGAATATGTATTCACCACGATAGATGGGGCGCAGATCAATAAGTGCTTTGTCGCTGCTGACTACGGTAGGACAGAGATACTGTTCTGCTACACCTCAGACGGTGCGCTAACCCTAGAGCCGGACGAAGCCGTAGTATGGAACTACATTACAAACACCTTCACCATCAGAGAGATACCAGACACAGCCCATATGGGTTATGGGAACGTAGGTAACCCCACTACCTCGACCACCTGGGCGGCAGCTACGGATACATGGGCAAACATCACAGGCCCGTGGACTATGAGTTACGATCTTCAGGATAAGGTTCTTCTCTTCGCCGATCCTGGGAACACCAAACTCTACCGTGACAGGTCCGGCAATAAGAATGATACAGCCGACATGACCTCCTTCATAGAAAGGACAGGCATTTCGATGGGGACCAATGGCCAACCCGACCAGACCACGGTAAAGCGTATCTCCTCAATCTGGCCGAAGATGTCAATCAACAGTACCAATGAGATCAACGTGTACTTAGGCACTCAGATGAGCACACAGGACGGTGTAAGTTGGGGTTCTCCTGTGACATTCAATCCCAATGAGCAATCCAAAGTCTCTGTGAGAGGCACTGGGAAGCTCTATGGTGTTAAGTTTGAATCAACGACTGACATGGATTGGGAGTTGGATGGTTATACCATTGAAGTGGAGGAGGCAGGAAGGAGAGGGTCGAGGAGTTACTGATGGCTACCTATGAAGATCGGGTGGAGAAGAGTGTTGTCAGGTACGAGCCTGGGCCATTGCCGGAAGAGGTGGAGGACTTGGGCGGCTACGTCGTCACGGAGCTAAAAAGACTGGGCAATATCCTATTGAACCAATCTATCTTTCGCCTTGAGCGGACCCACATCGAACCGACCAAACCAAGGAATGGGGATGTGCGCTACGCAGATGGCACCGATTGGAATCCCGGATCGGGAGAAGGAATCTACTTTTATAATGGAACATCATGGGTAAACTTATAACAGAATCCCAGGCCGAAACCACCCCAAGCAGGCAGTGTAAGGTCGCTCTTGTCAACCCGGAAGACATAACCTACGTCTGGGACGACGCACTACCACTCCTCAACAAAGCTCTAAAGCATTCAGAAGGAGAGCTACAAGCCGAAGACCTGATAAAGCATCTCGACAAAGGCGACCTCAGGATGTGGGTAGCCATGAAAGACAACGAGATCATAGCCTGCATGGTGACAGAGATCATTACCTATCCCAGAAAGAAGATCGTCAGAGTCATAACTCTTTCGGGAAAGGACATGGATGTATGGTACGACTTCTTACCCATGTTGGAAGGCTATGCCGTAAACAACGAATGCTCTTCGCTAGAGGCGTGGACCAGGAAAGGAATGACGAGAAAGCTGAAGGATTGGAAGCACTCGTACGACATCATAACAAAAGATATTAAGCAGAGGATGCAATAATGGCAGTTAATCCAATTTCAGTACCGTTAGCAACCGGGTTGTTAGAGGCTGACTTCAGCCCATGGACTCCTGAGGCCCAAGCAAGGTCAGCGATTCCTAGTGGATTACTAGGCTATTCTAGGCCAAGCTACGGCCATACTGGCCCAATGTATGAGTCAAAACCTGCATCCCATCCAAGCGTTCCTGATTCAGTGATGACTGCGGTTGCAGGAACATCCGGCTTACCCATGCCCGAGGTTGAGGGGTACAAGTATGTTTACCCTAGATGGGAGTGGAATTCAAGCGAGGGGTGGTACGAGTCTAGGGGCCATGAAGAAGATATAGACAAGTACGAGTACTATCCTTACTATCCGGGTTCTATATCTGATAGGCTTTATGATGATAAAGGAAAGATGATGGACAACATACTGGTTGGGCTAAAGCTCATCAAGAAGTAGGAGAATACTATGTCAGGTGGATCAAAAGTACAAACAACTAGGACAGAGCCTTGGGATAAACAGAAGCCATTCCTAGAGACTGGCTTCAAAAGAGCAGAGGATTTATACACCACTGGAAAAATGGACCCGACCTACTATTCTGGGCCAACCGTTGCCGGGACCGATCCCTCTCAGACTTTTGCACAGGATACCGCACTAACCTACGGCTACGGCCCCGCCGCATCTAACCTGATGGGCGGTGCTGCTTCCGCCGGTGTGGAGGGTATGGCATTTGGGAGAGGTGCAATGGGGTATGGTGCAGGTCTTGCCGGTCCTCTAACTGAGGCTCAGTATGCAGGACTGACACCGTATAGTGCTACACAGTATGGGCAGCTCCTGTCTGGTGAGGTCGACCCCACTACATTCGATCCTCTTGCCGACGCTTATAGAACACAGGCGATGAACCAACTGACAGGCGAGGTTCTTCCAGGAATACGACAACAGATCACGCAGTCTCAGGCAGGCGGTGGAACGAGAGGTGATATTGTTCAAGCCAATGCCGTGGCCGCAGCTCAACAGCAGATATCTGACAACCTAGCCAAAGCAGAATTCCAGGCATATCAACAGGCGCAGGACAGAAGCCTTGCTGCCGCACAGATGGGTCTTGGAGCACAGCAGGCGGGTATGGGTTACGGTATGCAGGGTGCAGATGCAGCTACTAGAATGGCGGGACAATACCCGTCAATCATGGGCGCACCTCTATCTCTGTATAAGGAGATGGGAGATATCGGCGCACAACGTCAGGCACAGGAGCAGAGAGAGATGCAAGCTGCTATGTCTAAATACGCCTATGATGTTGGTAGGCCAATGCTTGGACTACAGAACTACCTTTCCTCTATATCTGGAGAGTATGGTGGTACGAGCACAGGTGTTGGGCCGGGTGGCCCTAACCCATTAGTCAGCGCACTGGCCGGTGGGTTAAGCGGTATAGGCGGCGGACCTGCAGGAATAGCTGCCGGTACTGCGATGGGCCTATTACCCGCGCTTTAAGTTAGGAGATAGATTATGGCAGATACACTATGGAGTAGGTTTTGGCAAAGCAAAAGGCATCCGTGGAATAAACCCACCTATGACCCAAGAAAGTCGGTATTTAGGGATGGGGTAGATGTAACAGCCGGTGGCCAGATACCTCTGGAAGTACGCACCCCCTACCAGATTTCCACCGACCCAAGGTTTATGACCGGCACTGGGCCTGGATTAGCTCAAGTCGAAAGGCCCCAGTATTCTGGCGCAAGACCTAGAGGTAATATAGGAGAGGGTGCCAGAGGTGTGCCGAGAAAAGAGGGTTTTAAGAATCCTTTTGCGAGCGCAGCATCGGGCGAGGATGAGAACGACAGATTTTTAAGGATGTTGTTTCTTCAACAACTAATAGCGGGAACCGCAGGTAGCGACCCGCCACAACCTTACACAGTAAAAGTAGGTCCGGCATCTAGGGATTTCGTGCCACTGAATATGTATGGGAGGGGATTCGCATGAGTTTCTGGCAGAGTTTTCAAGGAATACTAGGACCGCACGGATTCAAAGGATTCAAAGCGGAGGATATGTTTGACAAAAAGAGGTGGGAGTTTCAAAACCAAGCGCCTCAGAATCCCATGACTATGGGAGAAGGAGCGATACCATCGGGAACATTTAATTATATGCCCAGAGGTGGGATACCCTCCAGGCCCGGTGCAAGTATAGCATCAACCAAACAACCTTCACGCCGACCACCTACTCGCAAACTACCGGTACAAGGTAGGACCACAGCTCTACGAAACACCCCCCAACTGTACGGCGTGCCGATCCCATTGAACAAGATAAGAGGGGTGGTAGAAGAGACTGGCCGATATTGGAATCCGAAACTTGAGAACCTAGCAAGAACGACAGGAGATTACTGGGGTCCAAAGGTTGATAGGGTAATGGATGAGACAGCTCAGTTTGGCCGGGGTGTTGCTGATGATACCTTCGGCTTCTGGGACCCAATGGTTCGTAGAGATTTAGGGAAGCTAGAGGAAACCTGGAATAGAGCGGACCTTGTGGGCGACACTAAAAAATATTGGACTCCGAAAGTGGAGCAAGTTTGGAGTGATACCATAAGAGCTTACCAACCTAAATGGGAGGACTTATTGAAGTATCTCAGGAGGGATGACTAATGTTAGGAATGGCACTAGGAGCAGCGGCTCCATTTTTAATACCGGCAGCTATTCGTGCAGCTCCCCACATAGGTCGTGGTGCTCAAGCCTTATGGCGTTTGGGTAGGGGTATGAACACACCCGCAGGTAGGGCAGCGGCAGCCGACGCAGCCAGAGGTTTAGGCCCAAGGATATACGGCCCCGGCCGACCCGGACATACGCCAATAGGAGCAGCGGCCCCCAGGGGACCAGGAGGCAGGTTCACCGGCCCTCGCCCTAGCCAACCACCGATGCCGCCAGGACTATTGAACAGAGCAGGCCCTGCCATGCAGCAATGGCCATGGTATGGTAAGGCAGGCGCGGGTCTTGGTGCAGGAGCAGGCCTTGAGTTTTTATTGTCTTCTGATCCAGAAGCAGAGGAGTTACCGGGCGGTCCTGGTGTAACCCCCGGCCTACCGGGTATGGGTCCTGGTGGTCCCGCACCATTTACATCCGACCTTCCATCCTACACTGAAAGAGCCGAAGCTAATCGAGCAAAGCTTATGAACAACATGAGCACAGTCATCAAGCATTCCATGCTTCTACAGTTCCAGAACCCGGGACGTAAGAATAGCTACATGAAGGATGCTATTGAGATGATCAAGATGACTGCAATGCAGGACAATGAAGTTGAAGTAGCCAAGATGATCGACGAAGTATTCAAGGATAAGAAAGTACCCAAGACAGCAAAGACTATTTACAACAGAATGATTACGGCAGGTGCCAGTCCCGCAGAGGCGGCAAATGTAAGTGGTTACACTCTTGAGATCGAGAAGACAGAAGCTCAGGCTGCTGCTGATATGGCAAGGTCGCAACCAAAAGTATCTGACATCTACAGCAAACCTGCTTTGATGATGAAGACTGTCCAAGATGCGTACCAAGCCGGACAAGTAGAGCAAGCAATACAACAGCTTTCGATATGGCTAAAGACAGAGGTTATCAAGATGCCTGATGCCTACGCTCGTTACCAACCCAAGACAGATCAGGACTACTACCAGTTAGCAGCAGCTATTCTCAGTGGTCAGGGTACTGCCGGTGTTGCACAACCTACCGGAGAGATCGGAGCTATTAGGTTAAAATAATGCCGGCTATTGAATTCGATTTTAATGGGCAGACCTTTGAGGTAGACGTAGCTGACACGTTCCTGAAAAGACCGGAAGAAGAACAGCGACGACTGCTTAAGCAGAACCTCGTAGACAAGCACGAGACAAGGAAGCCGCCTAGAGGTGCGGAAGAGAAAGGTGTGCTTGACTACCTTGCACTACTTGAACGACCTGCACAGGCCCTAAAGGTTGGCCTGAAAGAAAGCGAAGTTGGAGGCAATGTATTTCGTGCATTGGGTGGTGTAGACTTGACCCCAGAAGAAGGATTGTGGACAGGTCTGGAGAGAGGTTGGATGGGAGAGGATGAGGTCAGGACACAGGACTTCCTGCCTGAGAACCTAGACCCGCTGACCAAAGGAATCCTCGGGTTTGCAGGAGATGTGGCTACTGATCCTCTTACATGGTACGCACCCGCTGCCGTAGGAGCAGCAGGCAAAGCGATCAAGGCGCACACCCCACGCTCTGTTGTTGATGCTCTACAGAAGAGCAAGGACTGGGCTATGGACCTGAAGTTTGGTGAGTCCGATATTGGCCTGCCTGACCTAGCGAGGATGATGAACGTACCTGTTGGCCCAGGCCGTGCAGTCAAAGGAGAATCAGCAGAGAGTCTGAAAATCTTGCGTGAGAGAGAGGCTGTTCTTGCGAGAGAGTTGCCTGAGTTGAGTGACTTCTTTAAGAGGAGAGCACCGCAGGTAGGGATGTCAATACCCAGGTTGGAAAGGATATTCAGAGACACCATTGAGCGGCAGCGCGATGTCACGAAAGACTTTGTTGGGCCTTTGCAAGCGGGACAGCCGAAGCCACCGCCTGTCCTGGTAGAAATAGGAGAAGAAGTGGAAAACACTTTGGGCCAGGAAGGTCTTGCGTTGTTAAAAAAGTGGGAAGGCCATATAAAACAATGGGCCGACGAATCAGCCGCCTTCGGTATGCCGTTCGACGAGGTGACGCACAGAGGATACTTCCCAAGAGTCATCACCGACGAAGGCCGTAAGCTGTTAGAGAAAGGCAAGACTCCTTTCATCGAAGGTGTTGATGAGTTTGGTCAGCCCATGTATAAGGCAGGCTATAGAGGACCAAGAGAGTTTATGCCAGAGGCATCCGTTACCCAAGCTAACAAAGCTATGGCTAATGCGATGGGCAGCCCAAATCCTGCCGAACTGGCATACAAGTTTCAGTTCTTTGAGGAATCGCCAGTCATGGCACTGGGAACCAGATGGTCCAGGCAGAACCTGGCTCTCCAGAGGAAGTGGTTCATCGATGAGATAACTGATGGTTCCAGAGCTGTCGGTCCGATGGTAACCAACCAGATGCTGCGTAACGCAGAGGATACTCTGAGAGCTTCGGGTGAATACAAGAGGTGGGACCCTGCCACTAGAACGTGGGAGGAAGGAAGCATCCCATGGAGCCACATCCAGGACGAAGCCCTAGCCGATGCCCATGATTTGGGAATGATAAAAGGAGAGAAAGGTATAGGCAGATGGATCAAGCGCGTACCCGGAACAGCAGGCAAGGACGAGCAACTCCTTGTGCGTTCTCTCAATCCAGATTATAAAGGTTGGGGAAGGAATGAGCAGTATCTTTGGAAACCCATTGATGAGTCCGATGAGTTCTATAAGATACACAGGAAGGTAGAGGGTATCCGAGATACGGCTGTCTCTGATGATATTCTTGATAATGAATGGGTTAGAGTATGGACTGAACAACTCAGGCTGAGGGGATTGGGTAGGTTTAGCAGGATGCGCTATTCCGACTCGGAGATGGCGAAACTTCCTGGCGCATACAAAGAAGTAAAGAACTTAGCTGATGCTGCTCGTAGGACTATGAAGGAAGACGAGACTGCTATGTTTGTCGCGCCCAAACAAGTGGCACGCCAGATCGAGGACCACATCTCCATGATGGCCGGTGATGTACGAGGCGAGAAACAACTATCTAACTTCCTCAAGTTCTACGACAACATACAGGATTCATGGAAGGCATGGACTCTTGGCGTACGTCCGGCCTACCATACACGCAACGTAGTAGGTAATATGCTCAATGCTTACAATGTCACCGGCCTTGGCGAAAACCCCCTCCAGGCTGCAAGGTTATTCACTGCTGCCGCCAAGCTGCAATATTATGCAAGGTTCGGTGGTAGTAACGCCAAAAGAAACGAGGTCATGGATAACCTGAAAGGACTGCGCCTCCAGTTTGAAAAGATACCAAAGCGGGTAAACGACAGGCTGTGGACCGCACCCAACTTTGAGGGTACTGGTTACACGATGGAGCAGATAGTCGAAGGTGCGTTAGAAAGAGGCATTAGTGCAGGCCATTATACTGCTGACTCTATCAGAGATACCAAGAGAGCAATGCAGGCTGCGGCAGGCGTGGGCAGCAAGTTGTCGAGAACGCTTGGGCCAGAGAACCCGGCTGTTAAGGCCGGCTTTCTTGTTGGCGGCACCTTGGAAGGTAACGCACGCTATGCTGTGTTTATGGATACCCTGGCCAAGATAAAGAAGAACCCAGGTAAGTACGAGTGGACTGCCCCAGATGGATCGAAGGTAGCCTTAAACCAGTGGCGCGACCACTTCAAAACTATTACGGAGACTGATGATATTGGGGTATTACGTCAACGTAGAGTACCCATAACTAGAGATGATATGATCATGGATATAGCAGGCCATGAAGTCAAGGCTTCTCTTTTTGATTACTCTGATGTCTCCAAGTTTGAGCGCGATGTTCTCAAGAGAGCGATGCCGTTTTATACATGGACAAGGAAGAACATACCTGCCCAACTACGATCATTAGTTAAGAACCCGCAACGTGCGGAGAAACTACACCTTGCCATCGAGCAGTTCGAGCATGATGCCGGTGACCTCGATGTCTCAGACTATGGTGAGTTCTGGGGTGACAGGATGCCGGTGTTTCTAGGAAAGGAAACTAACGGGGTCATCAAGGCGTTCACCATGCTAAATGTCGTACCGTTTGCCGACCTCCAACGCTTCGTCAAACCTAAGGCATTAATCGCCGAGATGGCCTCGCCTTTAATTAGGTGCCATTTGAACAGATCGCTAACTACGATTCCTTTAGAAAGAAACCTATCGTTGGTCTTCCCAATGAGTCGAAGGACTTCCTTGGCGTAAACCTACCCGCCAGACTTTGGCATCTATCCCAGATCATTGTGCCTCTTACTGAAATCAATAGAGTCAATCCTCTCGGTATGTTTGGTGAGAGAATGCAAGACCCGGAGACAGGCATTATCACATCGACCGCCGCCTATGGTGGGTTGGGTGCTGAACGAGAGTCAGCGATGGATGCACAGGAAATAGCCAGGTGGCTGCGCTTCTTCAGTGGTGGTGTAGTGTACGATGTAGACCTTCACAAGAACAGGTATATAGCCAATAAGAATATGAAGAAAGACCTAGCCGAACTTAAAGGCAAAATGAAGTGGGCCTTTGCCAACAGCCAGAACCGAAAAGCCGAGCAAATTCTCCAGGTCATCGAGGCAGTTGAGATGCAGGAAATAACTGACCCGTTTGACAGACGCTAACCTATAGGATATAATATGAAACACCTCCTGATTCTACTAATGCTGCTCACTTCCACTGTTTATGCAGGACCGCCCGATGGTGGGCGACCGTTGCAAGTACCGTTCCTGCTTTACTGTCACCCCAGTGAAACTGATATGGTTGCTGCCGTCGCCAAATCTTTCGGCGAACACATTGCAATCACAGCAGATGTGGGTGACCACATGAAGCTCCTTATTTTCCTGAACGAGGAGACGAGGACTCTATCCATAATGGGAACAGCAGAAGAGAGTTGTTTGATCTTCTCTGGGAAAAACGTAGAGCACTTTGAAAGACCACCGTACATGCCAAAGGAAGGGGATGAGGAGACATGAATGTAGAC
>Ga0114899_1001631_pt1 | contig 12888 bp, 12 predicted proteins | sample MalvireepMed_215_FD_83497 | JGI IMG/M metagenome (GOLD analysis project Ga0114899, IMG submission 83497) | Marine viral communities from the Global Malaspina Expedition - Malaspina viral metaG DeepMed_215 | ecosystem: Environmental > Aquatic > Marine > Oceanic | place: Mediterranean Sea... | reverse complement strand
TACCACTCCAGCCAATCGCTGTCGGCAACTTGATGCAGTTGAAAGCGTAATTTTCTATCATTTTCAAGACTCTCTTGACTATTAGTTGGGTTGGCAAAGGCGATACCACCGGCAATGATTGTTTCGATTGACTCCGTGTCAATATCAATTCCACTAAAGAGTCCCGCGTCAACTCGAATACCACTCGCATTCCAAAAGACCGATGATTGAGTAACTAATTGCTGGTATCTTTTTTGTATATTAATATAGATCATATTCTGCTGCCCGGCAGGGTCATATTCCGTTCCAAGTACTTTCCCTACCGTTGCTTGCCTAAACAATAGCGGATCACCTGCACGCACCGAACCTAATTGCCGGGCGGTTAATATAAGATTCAAACCTGAGTTGAGTTTTTTAGTTGCCGGTTGATGGTCGATTGCATTGAAGTGGGTCGTTTTCGCTCCGGCTCCTCCCGATATTCCAAGGTGAGAACTAATCAAACTTTCGAGATTTTTATTACCTACGAGACCTATGCTTGGAATGACTTTCCATATCTGAGCGTCTTCCGATGCCAAGTGAGCCGCTACCTGATATAACCTTGCATCTACAACAACCCCCTGTAATTTATCTTTAAAGCGTATCCGCTCCACTTTCCCAACCTCTTGACCTTGATATTTGATCAACATGCCTTGGTGTAAATCGACTGCCGATGCAAATTCAATCTTAATCGCAATACCTGCGTGCTCGGCACTTTCATAATCGGGATAAAGTGAAAACTGAGTGTTTTCAGCTACTTTATCGCCATTGATATCCGAGTTATACAAACCTAGACCACCAGAAATAATCGAGGATAAAGACTCGGTGCGTAAATTCGCCCCCAATTGATCGATTTTAAAGTCGATGCCTGTGGCGAGATAAAAACGAGAATTGCTAGTGACAAGGTGTTGATTCTGTTTTGTGATTGTGATCGCCAGTTCAACCCCCTGTTTGTCTTGAGAAAAATTGGATGCCGCGATAAAACCGATGGCAATGCCATGATGATAGACTGAGGCGCCAACTTTAACTGAGGCGTTGCCTTTTGAGGTTAGCTTCAGTTGCAGACCTGGAGCTCGAATTGATTCACCTAAAGCGCGAAGCTCTGCCTTAAATCGAGTCTTTGCCAGTTTGCTATATCCGGCACTAACATTGATATATTGCCCCTTCATCAGCTCACTCATTTTTGAGTGAGTAAAAGCGGGATCAACAAGCCAGAATCGACTTTCTTTATTGAGTAACCAGGCAAATTCTGAACGCATGGCGATGGTCGCTACTAGCGATTTTGAGTTAAAATGTTTTTCTGTTTTGATCACTTTACCAATTTCAATTTGATTGAATATTAATTTAGTCACATCAGTTTCTATTTTGTCACTCAATTGAAACACTAATGTAAATTTCTTGGTATACCGGGTTGCATCTTGGTCTCTATGCAGCACAAAACTATCGCCGTTTTTGGCTTTAGAAATTTCTGTAAATGAATCATCACTCGCTACAATATTCTTGATATTATCAAATTGTATCCCGCCGGATAGTGCCGTTGCGACAGACGCAGTTTGCAATTCAAAATTCAATAGAGAACCTTTCAACTTTATACCACTGGCATTCCAGAAACTAGATAGGTTAGTCACTAAGTAGGCGTAGTCTTTTTTAATATAAATACTGACAAGATAACTATTTCCATCATCTTGCAGTTTAACTTGTTGCACATCACCCACAGGAATATCTTTGTAATAAACAGGACTGCCATGACTAACAGAAGAGACATCGTCTGCTAAGAGTTTAAGATGAAGGCCGGGGTAGTTAAAAGTTTTTGGCGGCGGATTAGCGGCAACTCGAAAAGTATCTTGAGGATCGCCCTTGAGGCTGGGATGAAAAGAAATATAATTACCACTAAAAATAGTATCCAGATTGGAAACACCGGTTAAAGATACTTTCGGCGAAACGAGAAAAAATTGTGTTTTAGAATTGAGAATAAATTGTGCTCGTGGGTCAAAATCAACATTGGCAGTAATTTCAAATGTCTCTGGGTCTATTTTGTAATCTCTGATAAAGCCGACTTGATGTCCCTTAAAAATAACTTTTGTTCTGGTTTTAATACGGGCATCAAAAGGAAGAATAAATTTTTTCTTGATCGCGACTTTCGCGGCTTTGTAATCCTGGAAGAGTTCAAATTTTCTGGTTGTCACAGCCCCTTCAACCTTATCTAAGTATTTAGGAGTATCAAATGCTATTCCGCCAGCAACTAAAGAAGCGACAGACTCAAGCTTTAATTCAAAGCCGGAGACCCCACCTTCCAGACTGATACCTGAAACATTCCAAAAATGACTGTTATCATTCACTAGTTCGGCAAATTTTGGTTTAATTAAGGCTTTGATTTCTACCTTATCTGTTCCCAAAAAATTATAAGAGTTCACTTTTCCCACCGCAATGTTACGATGAAATATAAGAGAGCCTATACCAACCGAGCCTAATTTGTTGGTAATTAAACTAAGATGCAACCCTGGCGTATCGCTCGCTAACGGGGGAGCTTCAGATAGCATTTTATATTCTTTTTTAAGCGGTAAACTCTTATTCTTGCCCGGTCGCATGGCAATATAATTACCTGATAGAATTGTTTCCAATCCTGCAACACCGCCAAAGGATATCTCCGGTTTTACCACCCAAAATTGAGTTTGACTATTTAGATATAAACTCGCTCTTGGGTTTATCTCTATCGCCAGCTCTACCCCGTTTAGATCTTTAGTTACAGTAAGACTTTTAACTAATCCCACCGAAAAACCTTTGTATTTCACCGCGGTTTTACCTGCAATCATGCCATTAGATTCCGGCATCCTGATTGTAATCACGGTACCTTTCTCAAGATAAGCCTTAATCATCAGGTAGCCGCCAAATACAATCGCAATTAACGGTACTATCCAGACCGATGAAAATGATTTCCCTTGTTTTATGACCGGCATTTGCTCTTTATTTTCTGTCATCATTCCCTTCCTCATCCCAAATCAGGCGCGGGTCAAAAGCATGAGCCGCAAACATAGTCAGAATAACCATAATGGCAAAAGCAGTTACCCCGGGACCTGCAATAATTTCACTAATAAAACCAAGCTGCACAACAGCCGCCATAATCGATACAACAAATACATCTAACATTGACCACTTGCCAAATAATTCGACCAGTCGATAAAGAATGGCTCTTTGATTAGGGCTAATACGTGTGTGTTTTTGTACACTTAACAATAAGATAACAATGCCAACAATTTTACCTAACGGCACAAGAAAGCTGGCGACAAATACTAACAGTGCAACAGGCGCCATACCCATTTTAATTAGCAAAACAATACCTGAAATGATGGTGTCTGGCGTGCCATCTCCCAAATAAAGTACTGTCATAATGGGTAACATGTTAGCAGGTATAAAAGCGATGGCTGAAGCAATCACAAGCGCCCAGGTTCGCTCTAGGCTATTTGCCTTACGAGAATGGATAGTGGAATTGCAGCGTACGCATTGCATCTTTCCTGTAGCCAACTCAATATTGTTAAGCTTATGGCAAAGCTCACAGGCAACCAAATTATTGAACTTAGCGGTTAACATCGTTTTTACCTTTTTCAAGCAGTTTCCAAACCAAGTGTTCGTCTAATAAACGAGTCACTAAAATTGATGAAAATAGCAAAAAGCAAAATGCAAAAAGTCCCGCTCCCAAAACAACATTAGCCAAAACAATCAGTTTATACAAAGAAACAATAATGCCGAGTAAGAACACTTCCAACATGCCCCAACCTTTAAACTGTAAATAAATTCTGTAACAGCGAATCAAATGCTGACTAAAATTCCCGCCATTTATTCTAATCACTAGATACATAATCAGCATTAATCGCCCCAACGGGATCAAAACAGTGAAGAGTAATAATAAAATTGCGACAAGGTATAGGCCATTATTAAAAATAATTTGAATTGAGTCAGCCAATGATGCAACTGATTTAAATCCCATAGCTTCTAAGCCAAGCATTGGAGAAAAAACTGCAGGGATAAAGGCAATAATGCCGCCAAGTGCCACTGCTAAAGTACGATTTAGAGAGTCTTCTTTGAATTCAAAGACTAGATATCCACAACGGGGGCAATAAGCCTTTTGACCTTGAGTTAATTCAAGGTGAGACAATAATAAGTCACATTCATGACATGCTGTGTATTCATCAAAATCATTAATTTCCTGTGTTTTGTTCAAAATTAAACCCATTGAATGTTTGACTACAATGCGTCAGTTAACAGGACCCCTATTCCGATTCTTTGCTGAGAATTATTGTAGTCGATTAAACTTTCACCATAACCATTAAAATACTGTACATATCCTTTTAAATCACCCCATATTGGAAAGCTCACCCCCAACTCGAAAGCGCCTCGATTATCGGACTTCAGATTATTCCTTCCTTTAAAAGTATACTCAATCTCATCATCACGGTAGATCAGCCCCAGTTCAAAATTCCCCATATAATCTTCGATATCTGGATTATCATCTCCCTCGCTATCACCAATATTAATCTTTTCGTCTTCGGGAATTCGCCACCATGGTTTAAACGATAGCGCAAAGTTCTCTTTTTCAAATAGAAAGTTGACATAAATTCTATTCCAACTTCTAGACAATAATTGAGTACGCCCATTAGACTGATGTTCAATTCCAAACATTAACCCTGTATTTCCATCAAATGGATGATAATTAGTTTCAGTTAAATAAAATAATTCGGGTTGATAATTTGTTTCTCGAAACGGAGCGGAAATCTCGTCAGCATAAACTTGCCACCACGACTGTAAGGTAAAACCAAAATATAAACCGTCTCCTTTCTGATAAATATCTTCACTATTAAGCTGAGTTTTGATACTTAACTGCAGTTTTGCTTCTACTTCTTTGAGTTCCTCAGCTGAATCTTGCTCAAAAGAGTAGGCATCAAGGTTTAAATTACTGGTATAAGTGACTGGCAATAAATAGTTTTGTTTATGAGCGGTTAACATATGACGGTTTTGACTCGCTTCTCTTTCTTTGGCAATTCGCTTACTAATCACACCTGATTCTTTCTTAAAATCATCTTCTTTTTCAAGCTGGCAAATATTAATAATATCTTTAACCAATTGCTTTTTAGTTGATGTTTTTACTTTTTCTAGGATGCAGTTGTCGAATGACTGCGTCGCAAAAACGTTCACCGCAGTTGTAATTAATAATATCGCTACAAAAAATTTAACCATGACTTCTACCTTATCAAGAGTTCAAAAGAAAGATCACATTATGGACTTTTATTGATGGAAATTGGGGTCAGTCCTTGTTACGCATTGATCACTAAAATATTCAATCGCAGCATTTCTTCTGACGGGTTTTCCTTTCAAATTATCAATATCTTTTTTGAGTTTTTTACATCGTTCTATCAATTCAGTTTGCTTTTGTTGGATCTCCATTGGAGTAAGGTCTTTGGTGGCACAAGCGCTGAGTAATATAATGATTAAAATGCTTAAGACTAACTTTAACAATCGGTTTCTCCTGATGAGAATAAATGAGTAAAAATAAATTAAACGATGCTTTTGATAGTATTTTTTTGGAATTAGCTACTTTCCTTTAACCATTTAATAGCCGCGTCTTTTTCTCCGGCTGCAAAAAACTCAATCGGGGTAGGCCTTAATCCCTTGATCGTAAATGCGTATGCAAAATCTTTCCATTTCTCATCTCCGACAATCGCGATTTTATCGATAAATTCATCATTTTTGTCTACAAACGTTAGATCTGCCCACGCTTCGCTCTTTTCCCAACCCTGGAAATCATCGAGAATCGCCAATATATTGATGTTACCTATCGCTTTTATTGCTGCTTCACATTCAGTTTGCGCTCGCACCAGCTCATTGACTCCGAGTATATTGGATACATTCATCAGTGCTGTATTAGAGTTGTCTAGAAATTTAAGTTCAATAGCCACTTAGCCCTCTCCCATTGCTAGTTATAGAGATATACAATTAGTTTAGAATATATAAAATAGTTTGCAGAGAAATTGGCAATATATTTTATTCGGTCTTCTGAATGATTTTGTTATCAATTGAGTGTTTTGATTTGTACTTCAGTTGTGTTGACCAATCACTGAACTCAATCCCAATAAGCAAGGCAATCAAAACAAGAGCTTTATCTTCAACAAAAGATAGCTGGGATTTCGAGAGATTGATTCAATCCATAGCTTTACGATTCGATACGTGTTTCTTTACATCTTTAGGGTTAGCAATTAGGCGCTATTGTTAGCTTTGTCAGACTCAGATAAGCAATTCGCATTTGGCGTAAACGGCGGCAGCCGCGGAGCCGGCTTTGATTTAGTTTATCAAATTAACGATAACTTCAATTTACGCGGCAGTTATAGTCAATATGATATTAGCGAATCTTTTGAGGAAGACGATATTGATTATGATGGTGAATTTGAGTTAAATACAACCGGTGTGATGCTAGATTATTACCCATTTTCTGGTGCTTTCCGCTTATCCGCGGGATATTTTAATAATGGGACTGGTCTAGCTGCTTCAGCTCAAGCTGGAGCTGCAGGTACAGTTGATATCAACGGAGTTGACTACGACATCACCAACGAATTCTTGGATATTAATATGGACTGGGATTCATCGACTTCTTATATCGGGCTCGGTTGGGGTAACTCTTTAGGAGAAGGTTCTAACTGGACAGTAACTTTTGATTTAGGTATTTTACTCACTGGTGAGCCTAATGCAAAACTTACAGCGTCTGACGGCTTACATGCCGCAAACCCGGATCTTATTGCCGATATCGCAGCAGAAGAAGCTTCACTGAATGAAGATTTAAGTGATTTTAATAAATACCCAGTATTACAGCTTGGGCTTACATACGCATTTTAAATAATCATTAATATCGGGTCTGGAGTAAAAATTATGACTTCAGACTCAAATAGAAATACAACCAGGATAATAATAATAATGCCCAGGGCAAAAACTCTATTAATTTAAAACCATTTGCCGGCTCGATAAATTCTTCAACTTTTTCATCTAAGGTTGCTTTCTTAATATTTTTTAATTTTTTATCCAGCTCTCTCGATTTAACCTTATAATTTTTTTTATACTGCTCTATCCCCTTCTGAATGCCTTGAGCAATCAGTTTAGTTTGCTCTTTGGTTTGGCCAGGACGTTGAGTCGCTTTCGCCATTTTTTCAGCTTCGGCTATAACCTCTTTTGAAACTTCATTTTTATACTTAGCCACTTATGATGCTCCCTTAGAAATCAATTTATCTAAATGATTGGCAAATGATTGACGATCACTTTGGCTGAGTGGCGGTGGTCCGCCGGTATGCACTCCACTGGCTCGCATTGTATCCAAAAAATCTCTCATGTTTAGACGGGATTTTATATTATCAATTGAGAATAATTCACCGCGAGCGCTCAGCGCATTAGCGCCTTTTTCAATTACTTCAGCAGCGAGCGGAATGTCACTTGTGATCACCAAATCGCCTTGATTAACACGCTTTACTATTTCGTCATCCGCCACATCAAAACCAGCAGTGACTTGTAACATGGTAATATTTTTTGAGGGAGGAACTTGAATATTTTGATTGGCTACTAACGTTAACTTTATACCGGTGCGCTGAGCGGCTCGAAATAAAATATCTTTGATCACCACAGGACAGGCATCAGCATCAACCCAAATTTTCATAACTGAAAACCCTTCTTAAATATAGTGTCTTATATCGAGCAGCCCTAGTTGTATTTTGTAAACTTTTTATAGCGACTCTTATTACGTCTCGATTTTTCCAATAGTTCTTTGGTGACTTTTAGTTTTTTATCTTTGAAAGGATTTTTACTTTCTTTTAGTTCAAACTTAATTGGAGTACCAACAATTTTTAGTGCTTCTCTAAAGCTTTTTTCCAAATAACGTACATACGATTTTGGCAATTGCTTGGTTTGATTTCCATGTACCACAATACGAGGTGGGTTATGTCCGCCGGGATGGGCGTAGCGTAACTTAATTTTGAATCTTCCGCCTGCTGGAGGTTGATGTCTAGTCACCGCCATTTCTAATATTCGAGTCAGTTTAGATGCAGACATAGAAACCCTTGCACTGGCATAGGCTTTATCAACGGCTTCCCACAAGTGCCCTACATTGGTGCCATGCAAAGCAGAAATAAATTTAATTTCAGCAAAATCTGCAAATTGTAATCGTCTGGTAATAGCTTCTTTCACATCATTACGTTTTTCATCACTCATGTTATCCCACTTGTTAACACCAATAATGATTGAACGTCCTGCATCAATTGCAAAACCTAATAAGTGTAAATCCTGATCAGTGATCCCTTCTCTCGCATCAAAAATCATAACAACAACATTGGCGTCATTGATCGCTTGTAAGGTTTTTAAAACCGAGAATTTTTCGACTGTTTCATGCACTTTACCGCGTTTGCGTACGCCAGCGGTATCGATCAAAGTATATTTCTTATTACGTCTTTCCATTTCAATATAAATGGAGTCACGGGTAGTTCCAGGCATGTCATAAACGATTACTCGTTCTTCACCCAACATACGATTAACTAGAGTTGATTTTCCAACATTAGGACGACCGATAATTGCTAACTTAGGTCCAGACTCTGCCTCTGGTTCAGGTTCACCGTCATACACTGTTTCTTCATCATTTTTTGTGGCATCACTTTCGGCGATCATTATATTTGCGCCAGGCAGTATGACATCTTGAATTAAACGGTTAACGCCTCGACCATGTGCTGCAGCAATCGCTGAAACGCAGTCAAAACCTAAAGAAAAGAATTCGGTCAGTACTGTATCTTGATCAAAGCCATCAACTTTATTAACCACTAAATGAACGGTTTTATTTTCTTGACGTAATTGCTTGGCGAATGCTTCATCGATTGGAGTTAAACCTTCTTTGGCACTGACAATAAATAAAGTAATGTCAGCTTCTCTAACAGCTTGCATTGATTGATCAGCCATCATTCCATCAACACCAACTTCGCCACCAGTGATACCGCCGGTATCAATGATAATAAATGGTTGCTGTTGTAAAAGCGCGTGACCGTATTGACGGTCACGCGTAAGACCGGGTAGATCAGCTACCAACGCATCACGCGTACGGGTAAAACGATTAAACAATGTTGATTTGCCAACATTAGGGCGCCCAACTAACGCGATCACGGGTAACATTTTTTAGAGCCTTTATTTAAATCTAATACTAAATTATAGATAATTCTTGAGTTAGTATCTCAAGATTTTATCCTTTAGTCACAGCGTACAACTCACCGCTATGACTGAGTAGAATAACTTTATTTTCAATAACCAAAGGCATCGCAGATATGCCATCAGAATCGATTTGCTCACGACTAACCACGGTGCCATCTTTTCGCGATAACCAATGCAAATAACCTTCAAAATCAGCCACTACAAGGTAGTCTTCAAGCATAACCGGCGCAGTCAATTGGCGTCTATGCAAACTTTTCTCTGTCCACAAGTTGACGCCGTTAGTTCGATTAACGGCACTGACAAAACTGTTCTCATGAGTCACCAAAAGCATTAATTCAGAGACAGATATTTCCTGAAAAGTTGATAGTTCTCTCTGCCAAACGGTTTCACCGTTACGCACATCAAGACTAGTTAAATTGCCGTTATAAGAGGCGACAAAAATATTCTGGCTACTCACTAATGGACGAATATCCACATCAACCAATCGTTGAATTTCTGAATTACCTACCGGAGCTGTAATTGTTTTTTCCCAAGCCATTTGTCCATTTTGCAGAATGAACACGGCTAATTTTCCATTTGAAAAACCTGAAATAACACCACCACTAGCTATTACTGGAGATGAATTACCACGTAGGGTTAAGCTAGGAATACTTTGATCGTAAAACCATTTTTGTTCGCCTGTTTCAGCGTCAAACGCGGTAATTTTTCCATCAACCGTATTAGTTACAACGTAACCTTCGCCAATAGCAGGACTAGAAATAATTTCACTTGGTACTGGTTTGCGCCATTTTATATCGCCATTTTCAGCGTTAAGTACTATCACTTCGCCTTGTTGAGTTCCAACAACCAACATTTGATTAGAAACTGCAGGACCACCACCAATTTCAACTTCAAGGTCAACTTGCCAAATAACCTCTCCATTATCAGGATTAATTGCTGCCACGGTGCCAGAGTTGTCTGCTACGAATATTTTATTGTAAGCGTAAACAGGCGCTATTTTTATCGTTGAATCTGTTGTACCTTCGCCAATTTGAGTTGACCATAAAGTATCGATTTCAAATTGATTATCGATATCAACTAGCGGATCCGGCTCATAAATATCAATTTCATCACTACAGCCAAACAGAGCAAGCAAAACTACAGCAATTGACAATCCCCGATAAAACAAACCCATTATTTTGATTCCTCAGTTGCCTGTTCCGTTTTTGGTTCAACTTTTGTTTCAGCTTCTTCAGAGTCGTTAGATTCTTGAGTGTCAGTCGTTTCAATTTCTGTTTTTGAAATCAAACTATTGCTGGCAGTCAATTCGTCAATTTTAAGCTGTAAACTTGGATGCCTTGCAGCAATTTCCAAATCAGCACTTGCAACCTTATATGCGATTAATGCTTCTTCGGGCTTATCCAGAGCGATAAGCGCATTCCCTTTAACTAAACTGGCAAGTGCGTAATAACCTGAATCTTCATCCATTTTAACTAATGGTAAAGCGTCTGAAGCTTTGTCTTGTTCAATCAAAATTCTGGCTAACCTTATTTTTGCCATTGATACCATTTCGTTGCCTTGATGATTATCAATAATCCAATTAAGTTCCACTGCAGCCTTGTCTAAATCATTTTCATCAACGGCTAATTTAGCTAAATGAAATGAAGATAAAATGGCATAACTCGATTCTGGATAATCTTTTTTCACTGCCATAGCACTTTCTGCCAGACCTTTCTTATCCTCAGTTTTTAAAGTTTCAGAAACTTGATTATACAAATCAGAAGCATTTTCTTGATAAGATACTTGCTGTTGATTCCAGTACTTCCAACCTGCAAATCCCGCTAACCCTAAAATAGCGCCAACCACTAATGGTGTTCCATTCTCTTTCCACCACTCTTTTAATGCTTCAACTTGTTGCTCTTCAGTTTCGTAACTCACTTTTAACTCCTAATGACTTATTTTTTAAGTCGTCTATTATTTTTAATTTCTATTGGACAATTTTTAAAATCGTCTCAAACTCTTAGTCTACTCAGCGACTAACTCAGCCAAACAATTTAGTAGTTCAGCTTGAGAACAATTTTTTTGTTCTTGTTTGTTGAGTAAATATTTAACTGTTACGGTTTGTGCGATAACTTCTTCTTCACCTAAAATTAAAGCAATTTGCGCCCCAGATTTATCAGCCCGTTTCAATTGCTTTTTAAAGTTACCGCCACCACAATGCATTTGTAATTTGATTTCTGGATGTTTATTTCTCAATGACTCTGCCAGTTTAAACCCGGCAACTTCAGCCGCTTGGCCTAACATGCAGAGATAGACATCAATTGCAGGAGAAAGTTTATCTTTTAGCTCTTTTTGTTGCTCTAACAACAAAATAATTCGCTCAAGCCCCATAGCAAAACCACAGGCAGGAGTTGCTTGCCCCCCGAGTTGCTCAACCAGGCCATCATAACGACCACCAGCACAAATAGTGCCTTGAGCACCTAGCGAGGTGGTCACCCATTCAAAAACGGTACGATTATAATAATCCAAGCCGCGTACCAATTTAGGGTTTATCTTATAGCTAATTTCGAGCTGGTCTAACTTATCGCATAAAGTATTAAGATGCTGTTGAGACTCTTCATCCAAGTGCTCGGTTAATTTGGGTGCGTCCTCAATAAGTTGTTTCATCGCTGGATTTTTGCTATCCAGTATTCGAAGAGGATTGCTGTTTAATCGGCGTAAACTATCTTGATCTAATAACTCGTTATTTTTCTCAAAATAAGCCACCAAAATTTGTTTATAAGCTTCTCTGGCTTGATTACTACCGAGCGAATTAATTTCTAACTCGACTAGATCAAAAATACCTAACTCTTGCCACAGTCTGGCTGACAACAAGATCAATTCAGCGTCAATATCAGGCCCTTCAAGGCCAAAAGTTTCAGCGCCAAATTGAAAAAACTGACGGTAACGACCTTTTTGTGGACGCTCACGGCGGAACATTGGCCCCATATACCATAAACGCTGTTGTTGGTTATAAAGTAATCCATGTTGGATACCTGCACGAACACAAGAAGCAGTCCCTTCGGGTCTCAGAGTCAAACTGTCTTCGCCTTTATCGACAAAGGTATACATTTCTTTTTCAACAATATCGGTCACTTCACCGATAGAACGGCAAAATAATTGAGTATTCTCAACGATCGGCATTCTGATCTCAGAATAACCGTAATTGGCCGTAATACGGCGCAAACAGTTTTCGAGATATTGCCAAGTAGGCGATGTCTCGGGGAGAATATCATTCATCCCTTTAACCGCTTGAAAATTAGTGACTCGTGAAGCTTTACTCAAAGTAATATCCGTTAATTATTACCACGTTTTATCGAACGCGCAATTATATCTGAAATATGCTGTGGATACAGGGATTAATGGCGATAAAGCGCATTTTTTATACAAAAACACGCTGATATTCTAAGGTATGTAAAAATAGGAAAACTAAAGTGGTAGCTTTACGTCGATTTGAGCTTGTCCCTTGGTCTTTTGTTGTAACTGCAACTCTCTCGCGGCCAATTTTTCGCGTACGGTTTTTTCGATACTATCGACCAGATCGGCGTTTTGAATTTTATGACTTTTTTGCCCATCTTGATAAAGTAAGCTGGCTTTGAGGCCACCAGTTAAACCGATATCTGACTCTTTGGC
>Ga0114899_1001630_pt1 | contig 12894 bp, 9 predicted proteins | sample MalvireepMed_215_FD_83497 | JGI IMG/M metagenome (GOLD analysis project Ga0114899, IMG submission 83497) | Marine viral communities from the Global Malaspina Expedition - Malaspina viral metaG DeepMed_215 | ecosystem: Environmental > Aquatic > Marine > Oceanic | place: Mediterranean Sea... | reverse complement strand
GAAGGTAAAACTGGGTGAAGAGAATCAGCAACAGTCCTTGCTTTTAGCCGGTGCGGGTGCAATTGGTGCCTTGGCATTTGCCTTTACCGATTCATTCTGGTTTTCGGCAGTAGAAGGCGAGGTATATGCCATGTCTTCTTTCTTTACAGCAGTGGTGTTCTGGGCCATTCTGAAGTGGGAATTGGTAGAGGATGAAAGTACTGCCAACAAATGGCTGCTTTTCATTGCCTATATGATCGGCCTTTCAACAGGTATTCACCTTCAGGTATTGGTAACTCTGCCTGCTCTTGCGCTGATTTACTATTTCAAGAAATACAAGAACCCAACCTGGCAAGGCGGCATTTTGGCGCTGGCTTTCAGTTTATTCCTGGTGCTTTTCATTAACTCATTTATCATTCCTGGTCTGCCATCTTTGGCCGGAGCATTTGAGATCACATTCGTCAATACTTTCGGTCTGCCATTTGGCTCAGGAGCATTATTCCTGACCCTGGTTGTTATTGCGGCCATTATTTTCGGGCTTAAGTGGACAGCCAAAAAGGAGCTGGTCAATCTGAATACCTTGATTCTTTCCATGGCCTTCGTGTTGATTGGCTACACCTGTTATGCGGTGATATTGATCCGTTCAAGAGCCGATCCGCCAATCGATCAGAACAACCCGGAGGATGTGATGACATTCGTTTCTTACCTGAAGCGTGAGCAGTATGGAAGCCGACCATTGGTTTATGGTCAGTACTACAATGCTCCAATCGAAGATTATATTGAGGGAGCTCCAGTGTACTATAAGGCTGAAGACTCTTATAAGATTTCAGACCATAAACTGGATTATAAATATGACCCGGAATACACCACCTTCCTTCCAAGAATGTGGAGTTCTGCTCCAGGACATGCTCAAAAATACATGCAGGAAACAGGGCTCAGGCCAGGAGAAATTCCAAGCTTTGGAGATAACCTGAGGTTTATGTTCAGCCATCAGATTGGACATATGTATCTGAGATATTTCATGTTCAACTTTGCCGGAAGGGAGAGTGATATACAGGATGCCGACTGGCTCAGACCAATTTCTACCAATGAGGGCGTTCCAAAGACTATATTGGAAAACAAAGGACGAAACCAATACTATGCTATTCCTTTAATACTTGGCCTTATTGGCTTCTTCTTCCAATTTAATAGAGATCCGAAAGGCTTCTCGGCAACCTTGATGCTCTTTATCCTTACAGGTGTGGCCCTGGTAGTTTACCTGAACTCCCCACCGGTTGAACCAAGGGAGAGAGACTATATCTATGCTGGTTCTTACTACGCTTTTGCCATATGGATTGGCCTTTCCATGCTCGCTATCGGCACTGCCCTTGCAAAGAGAGGAAAGGCCCTCATTGTGGGCACTCTGGCACTTGGAGCGGTTGCACCAATTATTCTGGCAGCAGAAAACTGGGACGATCATGATCGTTCGAACAGATATTTCTCTGTTGACTCAGCCAGAAACTTCCTGGCATCATGCGCTCCGAATGCCATCCTTTTCACAGGTGGTGATAATGATACCTTCCCTCTCTGGTACATTCAGGAGGTTGAAGGGTTTAGAACTGATGTTCGTGTGGTTGTTCTCAGCTACTATGCTACCGACTGGTATATTTCGCAGACGGCTACTAAGATGAATGATTCAGAAGCCTTCCCCTACTCACTAACCATCGACAACTATCGTCAGGGAACAAACGATGTGCTTTACATCAATGAACTGGCTGAATTTAAAGGTCAGTCTATTGACCTGAAGGATTACATTGACGTGGTAAGAAGAGATGTACCAAGCTTTAAAAGAACCGTAGGTTCAGGAAATGATGTCATGATTATTCCTTCATTGTCATTGAACCTGAAAGTTGATACTGCTGCCGTATTGGCCAAGGGAATCATTCCGGACAATCTGAAGCCTTATGTGACCGACAGAATGTTCTTCAACTTTAAAACCAACCAGCAAGGTGAAGTGCAGTCAAGAGTCGTAGATAAAGGCCAGATGATGCTCTTCGACCTGATCGTTCAAAATAACTGGGAGAGACCTATTTATTTCAACTATACATCGGTGAATGCTCTGAACTGGGATGCCGATCCATACCTAGTGCAGGAGGGAATGGCATACAGGCTGCTTCCTATCCAAAAGCCTCAGAATATGAGGGAAATGGTTAATACAGAGGCGATGTATGATAATGTGATGAACAAAATGCAGTTCCGTGGCCTCGATGATCCATCCACCAATTTGAATGAGGACTACAGAGGCTTTGTTCAGAATCACAGGTCCATGATCAGCACCATGGTTGATGGTCTGTTGATTGAAGGCGATACGGCCAAGGCCAAAGAAGCACTGGACTTTGGAATGGCAAAAATGCCGGTTGAGGCAGTTCCTTATGATGTTTCAACCATAGGATTTGCAGAAGGCTATTTCAATATTGGTGAAGATGAAAAGGCAACCAAAATGGCCATGGAAATGGCTGAGCAGTTCAACTCAGAGCTAACCTATATGCAGAATAAAATGAGATATGACCTTAGCTTTAATGCTAAGTCAAGAGGTTTGAGATACCTGCAACTGCTACTGGAGCAATTCGGCAAAACAGAAGAAGCTGAGAAAGTTGGTGAAATGCTGATGGAGCAGCAGGTGAGAATGAATATCGACAGAAGCGATTTCTAGAAAAGATATAGAAAGTCTGTTTCAAAAGCATCAAAAAAGGTCATTCTGAACCTGGCTGCGGCCTTCAGAATGACCTTTTTTAGTTTTCGGTAATTCAAAGACTCTGAAGGAATCCAACATTAATCTGGAATGGGTTAAGCTAAACCAGCTTTTGAAACAGTCACTTTTATCGGTTTTAGATAAGTATTCAGCAAGTATGAATCCGAGAAAAGCCTTACTGTTCCAAAAAAGCAAGGCCGCCCTACAAATAGGGTCGGCCAAGTAACACACACACAATGTGTCTAACAACAGTCTGATCTATTGGGGTTTCACGTAAAAGCTATGTTTCATCAGAATTCTCCCTATTGGCAGACATCCAAAAAATGGTGGCGTAATTCAGTGAATGCAGCTGTTGGTTATAATTACTTCTCTCGAATAAAATACCAGCAGCAGTAACAGGTTCAGTCATGTTGCATTCGAGCATCACTTGTTCTATTGATTTCCACGCTTCATTCATCCTTACTTCCGCCTTCTCTTTTCCCAGCCCGGCAATTAATTTCTCGTAGCAGTTCCTCATTAAATAATGAGTGATTTTTGATTCAAATGAGGCTGAACCGTCATTTTGTGAAATCAATGCAGTATTTATGCGTGCCATTTCAATTTGGTTAAGAACCTCTATTCTAGCCCAAGAGCATCAAGCCCTATTTGAAATATGTTCCTGGCATATTCAGAAGTGGTTTTTGGAGATAGTCCATTATTCACCAGATTCCTATTCTCCTTTCTCACATAATCATCCAGAATATCCCGTTGCTCCTGATAAAGTCGGAGAACCAGTGGCTTACTCAGCCCGTTTTGTTTGCCATTATTATCCTTTGTCATACCCGACCGAAGTCATAGAAAGAAAGACTGACCCTATCACATAAGATCACCAATTTTCTACACCAATTTTGTATCATTGTATTAGTGTATTCACAATACAAATCTATAGATAATTATCTATAAAATAAAAAGTATTGTAGTTTTTTTTCTAAGAAAATTTCAATGTCTTCATTAGTCAACAGGCTCCATGACTTTATTAAGTTCAGAAACCTGTCAATAAGAAAGTTTGAAATGCTGGTAGGAATGTCGAATGGAGCCTTGGGAAAGGCCATAAAAAACGGCACCGATATTCAAACCAAGTATTTGGACGGTATTTTCAGGGAATTCCCCGAAATCAATCCCGGCTGGCTGGCAAATGGCGAGGGTGAAATGATTATCTCAACACCAATTGTGCAGGAGCCTGTAGCCAATTATCTAAACCCCAATCAGTACCAGAAAAAACTGCTCAAGGTACTTTCCAGCCCAAGCCAGACAGAGGAAGAGCAAATTTTGAAAGAAGAGGTCATCAGGTTGCACCAGAGCCTGAACAAGCTTCGAATGGTTGACCACGAAGATGTGCTCAGTGCTTTGAAGAATAACTCTGAAGAAGAAGAAGACCAGTAAACTATTTCTCCAGAATCAGGAAAAGATCCAGGGCCTTGTCACCATCATCCACAAGCAAATAATCATCGTACGTAATTTCTGCCACCAAGCCCGTATTGGAAGTATTAAGCCTGTTTCGGTTCATTCTGTTTAGAATATCATAAGGAATCCTTAACAGTGGTGCAGGCAATCGGTACTGCAGATTGAAGACATCGAAGCGTGTAATTTTCTCGACCGACTTCTTATTCTGCTCATAGTATTCCATCACCTTTCCATTTCCGCCCACACCCTTCATAGTCACCTTGGAAAAGTATTTTGAAGCCAGGGCTGTCAACTGCTGTGCTGTGTATTCACGCACATGCCAGGGATTTCTGGTCAGGGTTTTCTTAATATTCGGTGTGGTAAGAACAGCCACTCCTCCGGGCTTCAGCACCCTGTAGATTTCCGCAAGGAAACCGGCATCATCCTTCACATGCTCAATCACCTGGAAGCTCACTATGGAATCAAAGCTGTTGTCTTCCAGCTTTTTGAACGGAGGAAACACAGCCTGCTCAAAAGCTACATTAGGATATTTATCCTTCAGGCGGTCTATCACCTCCTGAATTTTATCCAGGGCCAGGTAGCTATCTGCCAAAGGACTAAGCAATTCCACTCCCCTTCCCTCGCCACATCCAAGTTCAAGTAAATCGCCCTTCACGTGCGGTTTGGCCAAATAATAGGCCTGCAACAAACGTTGATGAATAGGGTTATCTGAAGGAATGGTATCCGATGCTATTTCCGTGGTATAAGTAGCCATGCTTAAAATTTGGCCAAAATTAGGGGATTCTGCCGAATTCACTCAAATTTGTTCCCCGGAAGCGCATTTCTCTTAAATTTGAAATAAAGCTTATCTATGAAATTCTACTTCTCATGCTTATTGCTGCTCACCGCAACTTTGGTTTTTGGCCAGCAAAGAATGAGTTCGGCTGAACTGAGTTTTCTCTACAATCAGGAGCATGAATTTTTAGTAAGACATCAGGTAGCCGCTCAGGGCAACCATTACAAAGTCTATCTCAACTTTATGCTGAACAATGGCAATGTGAGAATTTCTGATTACCAACTGAGTTATGACCTCAGAAGCAGCTACATCGATGAAAGATCTGTTTCCAGTGTAGTAAGAATAGACACCAGCCAAGTGGTAGACATTGCCTTCAGACAGTATACCTACGAGTTTGAATTCAATAGAGAAGAAAATGATCAGCTAATGGTCATAGATATTTACAATGGCGTAAAGGACGAACATTTTTATGTCGATATTCCTCTTGTTCAGGAGAATGTGAAACCTGCCCCATTCCTCATTTTTGAAGAAGAGAAAAATGTGCCCTTTTTCTCAACCTACATCAACCGCAACCATAAAGTCAGGTTGATGAACCCCTTTGGCGATTCGCTCAATTATGAGATTACGGGGATAGAAAATAACAGAGGAATTGCCTTGCCCCCCTTCGATGAGTCTGTCATCAACGAACCAAGCACAACACCCCTGGATACCCTGTATGGTACAACCGAGGGAGAGATCTTTGAATTTCACAATACCGGCTATTACAGCATAAGAGCTTCTGACTATCCTAATCTCGAATACAAGATTTTGGTGGCCGATGAGTTCTACCCATACTTTGGCGATTACCTGGATTTGGTGAAACCCCTGATTTACGTAAGCACCAATGAGGAATATAAAAACATGAGAGAAGCCGAAGACATCAGGCAATCTTTCGAAGAATTTGTGAACAGCACTATCTCATCCAATGAAAAAGTCGGCAAAGACTTCATCAAATACTACTACCGAAGAATCAGAAAATCTGCCCGGCTCTTTACTGAAGATCGTGAGGGATGGAAAACTGATAGAGGTATGGTTTATCAGGTTTTTGGTAATCCGTTGCAGGTATTCAGAAATGAGAAAACAGAGCTATGGGTTTTTCCTTCAGACGATGGAGGAAGAATCAGATTCATCTTCGATATTCTTCATCAGGATGGAATAACAAAGTATAAACTGATCCGAGGCAAGCGCTACAGAGATAGCTGGATGCAGGCTGTGTCTCAATGGCGAACCGGAAGAATTATTGAATGAACCCCAACAATCCCACTGATTTTATTTACGGCACGAGAGCCATCATAGAATCGATAGAAGCTGGTAAAGAAGTAGATAAGATTCTGCTTCAAAAAGACCTCAGAAACGACCTGATTGTAGAGCTTCAGGGGCTTGCCAAGTCACATTCCATTCCAGTACAGAAAGTGCCTGTGGAGAAGCTCAATAGAGTAACCAAGAAGAATCATCAGGGAGCAGTTGCCTATCTTTCTTCGGTAGTCTATGCCTCGCTCGACAATGTAATTTCTGAGGCATACTATAAGGCTGAAAACCCACTTCTGATTATTCTGGATAGGGTTACTGATGTGAGAAATATCGGAGCCATTGCCAGAACTGCAGAATGCGTTGGGGCTCATGCCATTGTGGTGCCTAGCCGCGGAACGGCCCAGCTCGGAGCCGATGCCATGAAAACTTCGGCCGGAGCGCTCAACCACATTGCAGTGTGCAGGGTAGAAAATCTGAAAACCACCATCAAAGAAATTCAGTCTAACGGAATTCAGGTACTCGCCTGCTCAGAAAAAGCTGATGATCTTGTTTTCGAAGCAGATTTAGCCGGGCCTGTGGCCATCATGATGGGTTCTGAGGAAGATGGCATCTCGCCTGAGTACCTCAAACTGGCCAATGGCCATATCAAATTGCCTGTCAAAGGCCAGATAGAATCTTTAAATGTATCGGTGGCTACCGGAGTAATTCTTTATGAAGTGTTAAGGCAAAGAGGGCTGAAAGCCTAGCTAAACTCCACCCCTTTTTCTTTGGCATCATTCAGAAACTCTCTGAATTTCTTCTCAGCATCTTTTTTACAGATGAGTACCACATTGTCTGATTGGGTGATCAGGTATCCGTCCAGGTCCTGAGCTACAATGAGTGTATTTTTTGGCCCCTTCACATAGCAGTTGGTAGAATCATAAAGCAGGGCTGTTCCATCCACTACATTGCCATTCTTATCCTTGTCCCTGATTTCGTGAAGTGAGTCCCAGCTACCCAGGTCAGACCAATCGAACTGGCCCTTTACCATGTAAACATCATCGGCCTTTTCCATCACCCCATAGTCTATGGAAATACTTTTGCATTGGGTATAGGCCTTATCAATAAAGTTCTGTTCCTGACTCGTGTAGTACTTGTCCTGCCCCTCATCAAAGATTACAGCAATATCCTTGAGGTATTTATTGAAAGCTTTCGTGATCGTGTCAATGGACCAAATGAAGATTCCCGCGTTCCACACAAAATCACCACTCTCAATAAATTTCTGAGCCAGTTCCAGTTCAGGTTTTTCAGTGAAGGTTTTTACCTTTTTCACCATTTCGGTGGGGCTGGAATGGTATTGAATATAGCCGTAGCCTGTTTCCGGCCTGCTTGGCACAATACCCAGGGTAATGAGCTTGTTTGAGCCTCGGGCGGCATCAACGGCAGTGTTGATATTCTCTTCGAAGATATTTTCCCTAAACACCATGTGGTCGGAAGGAGCCACAATCATCACGCCCTCAGGATCCCTTTGTTTGATCTTAAAGGCCGGATAGGCTACTGCTGCGGCAGTATTTCTTCCGATAGGTTCCAGCAAAATCTGGTCATCGCTCAAGTCCGGCAATTGCTCCTTCACCAGCTCATAATAGCTCTTATTGGTGATGACATAAATATTGGAGCTTGGGCAGATATTCTGAAAACGGTCATAAGTCATCTGAATCAATGACCTCCCGGTTCCTAGAACATCTAAAAATTGTTTGGGTTTATTTGCACGGCTGTAAGGCCAGAATCTGCTACCAATTCCGCCTGCCATTATTACTACATAGTTCTGTGCCATTATACTATTCCTTCATTTAGAAGATCGCTGATGTGCAGAAAGCCAGCCACTCTCTTCTGTTGATCTACCACTATTAACTGGTTGATGTCGTGTTCACGCATCTTGTTAAGTGCCCTGAGGGCATACTCTCCTTTGTCAATAGTTTTAGGGTTCCTGGTCATCACTTCTCCAATGGTAATTGAGGAGAAGTCATCATGTTTTTCGAGCATTCTGCGAAGGTCGCCATCTGTAAAAATACCAACCAATTCCTGTTGAGGGTTAACCACTGCTGCAGCTCCTAAACGTTTCTTTGAAATTACTAAAATACTGGCTTTTACCAAGTCAGATTCCTGAACAATAGGTAATTCGTTTTTCGGATATATATCGTCTACCTTCAGGTAAAGCTGCTTTCCAAGCGAGCCTCCCGGATGATATTTGGCAAAATCTTCCGAAGTAAAGCCCCTTGCCCATAGAAGTGAAACTGCCAGGGCATCACCCACTGCCAAATGAACCGTGGTACTGGTAGTTGGAGCCAGGTTATTCGGATCAGCCTCTACATCTATAATAGCCCTGATGGAATAGTCGGCATGTTTGGTCACGTAGCAATCTTCATTGCTTACCAGTCCTATAATTTTAGCACCAGTTCTTTTGAGCAATGGCAACAGCACTTTTATCTCCTCAGTATTGCCGCTTTTAGAGATACACATCACCAGATCTTCCTCCCGAATCATGCCCATATCGCCATGAATGGCATCTGCCGCATGCATAAACATGGCAGGAGTTCCCGTAGAATTTAAAGTGGCAACTATCTTATTCGCAATGATGGCACTCTTTCCAACACCGGTAATTACCAGTCGGCCTTTCATTCGCAGAATTTCCCGGACTATTTGCTCAAATTCATCGTCTATATAGTCGATGACTTTTTTAATTGCCTCTGCTTCTTTCAGCAAAGTTTCTTTGGCTATAGTTTGAATATTTTTGCTTAAATTCAATTGAAGCGCAGGTTACATTTGTGCGACAAATATAAGTAATGGTCTCATTCCAAATGGGTTTAGACAGATTAATATGGTAAGTGTAGACGTCTTAAGGTCAAAGCTCAAAGAAGTATTCGGCTTTGATCAATTCAGGGGAAATCAGGAAAAAATCATTCTGAACTTATTAGCCGGTAAAAACACCTTTGTTATTATGCCCACGGGGGCTGGCAAGTCTATGTGCTATCAAATGCCAGCCATTGTACAAGAAGGCACTGCTATAGTGATTTCACCACTCATTGCTCTCATGAAAAATCAGGTAGATCAGATGAACGCGGTGGGTATTAAAGCAAGGTTTCTCAACTCAACTTTATCAAAGTCAGAAATCAACAAAATCAAAAAAGCAACTTTGGCAGGTGAGCTCAAGTTGCTCTACATAGCACCCGAGTCTCTTACCAAAGAAGAGAATGTAGACTTTCTCAGCCAGGCAAAGATTTCGTTCGCTGCCATAGATGAAGCACACTGTATTTCTGAATGGGGGCATGATTTCAGGCCAGAATACAGACGAATCAAGTCAATTATCACTCAACTTGGCGATATTCCCATCATAGCCCTTACCGCTACGGCCACTCCGAAAGTGCAGCTGGACATTCAGAGAAACCTTCAAATGGAAGGAGCCGATTTGTTCAAATCTTCCTTCAACAGGGAAAACCTCTATTATGAGGTTCGACCCAAAAAAGGAATCAAGAAGCAGCTCATCAAGTTCATCCGGGAGAATCAGGGCAAATCGGGAATTATCTATTGCCTGAGCCGGAAAAAGGTAGAAGAGATAGCAGAATTCCTGAAGGTGAATGGCTTTAAAGCGGCACCCTATCATGCAGGTTTCGATCCAGCAGTCCGTATGAAAAATCAGGACGATTTTCTCAACGAAGAAGTAGATGTAATAGTAGCCACTATCGCCTTTGGAATGGGTATAGACAAACCCGATGTGCGCTTTGTCATTCACTACGATGTGCCCAAATCTCTTGAAGGCTATTACCAGGAAACCGGTCGTGCCGGACGAGACGGACTCGAAGGGCAGTGTATTATGTTCTACAGCTATAACGATATTCTGAAGCTTGAAAAATTCAACAAGGATAAACCGGTAACTGAAAAAGAGAACGCCAAAATTCTACTGGAAGAAATGTCTTCCTATGCAGAATCTGCCGTATGCCGTAGAAAACAACTGCTCCACTACTTTGGTGAGGAGTATGATGACACCAACTGCAAAACTTCAGGCATGTGCGACAATTGCCGCTATGAACGGGATAAGTTCGATGGCCAAGAATATGCAAAAGTGGCCGTTGAAGCAGTCTTGCAAACAGAAGAAAGATTCGGAATGGGCCATTTGGTAAGTGTCATCAGAGGCTCCTCCAATCAGTATGTAAAAAGCTATGGCCACGATAAACTTGCTGTTTATGCAGCAGGGAAGAATGAAGACGATGCCTTCTGGAAATCGGTAGTCCGGCAAACCCTCCTCAACGAACTGGTTGAAAAAGACATTGAAAACATTGGCACCTTAAAGGTGACCGAAAGAGGCAGGGCTTTCCTGAAGAATCCACATTATATAGAGTTCACTAAAGATCTGGACTTCAGTGATGTAGACGAAACTGAAGAGGAATCCAATGAAATGCCAGCCTCACCTAATCCCGGCAATTCATTCGACCAGGTGCTCTTTGATTTGCTCAAAGCAGAAAGAAAAAAGATTGCCAAGGAGAAAAACCTTCCACCCTATGTCATTATCCAGGACCCTTCTTTGCAGGAAATGGCTACCACCTACCCCACTACCGATGAAGCGCTGGCCAATGTGAATGGAATCGGAATGGGTAAAGTGCAGAAATTCGGACAACCCTTCCTCAAACTGATCAAACAATATGTTCAGGACAACGAGATTGATATTGAAGATGTAGTGGTCATCAAGTCATCCGGTAATAAATCCAAAAACAAAATCTACATCATTCAGCAAATCGACAGAAAAATTGATTTGGAAGAAGTGGCTGAACAAAAAGGCTGGTCCATGTCTGAACTCATCGATGAAATGGAAATCATCTGTTTTGCCGGAACCCGCCTCAACCTGGACTACTACCTTGAGCAAATTATTGACGAAGACTTTCAGCAGGATATCATGGACTATTTTCTCGATGCCGATTCGGATAGCATTGCCGATGCAATGGACGAATTTGACGGAGAAGACATTACCGAAGATGACATGAGATTGATGCGCATTAAATTCCTTTCTGAGCATGCAAATTAATGGGGATTCTCCCCTGCATAAGGATTGATTAATTACCTTTGAACCCTTTAATCAAAAGCTGAATCCATGAGAATTCTTGTTTTGGGAAGTGGGGGCAGAGAACATGCCTTCAGTTGGAAAATTGCTCAAAGCGACAAATGCGAAGCCCTTTTTATTGCCCCCGGCAATGCTGGCACTGCCGATGTAGGCACCAACATCAACATTTCGGTGACTGATTTCGACAGTATTGGCAACTTCGTGAAAGAAGAAGGCATTGATCTGGTCATTGTTGGCCCCGAAGACCCTTTGGTCAAAGGCATAGCAGACTATTTTAAGGCAGATCCGGAACTGGCCAAAGTCGGTCTCGTAGGGCCTTCTAAAGAAGGCGCTCAACTGGAAGGCAGCAAAGACTTCTCCAAGCAATTCATGGAAAGGCACAAAGTGCCAACAGCAAGATCAAAGACATTCACCAGGGAAAGCCTGGAAGAAGGCCTCAATTATGTTTCCAGCCACCCGCTGCCAGTAGTTTTAAAAGCTGATGGATTAGCGGCCGGTAAAGGCGTAATCATTGCAGAAACCAATGAAGAGGCTCGTAAGACCCTGAAAGAAATGCTCGTGGATGCCAAATTCGGAGATGCCTCAAGCAGAGTGGTGATTGAGCAATACCTGGATGGAATTGAGCTTTCGGTTTTTGTACTGACTGACGGTGAGAACTACAAAATTCTACCAGAAGCCAAAGATTATAAAAGAATTGGTGAACAAGACACCGGGCTCAATACCGGTGGAATGGGCGCTGTAACTCCGGTTCCTTTCGCCACTGAAGATTTTCTGAAAAAGGTGGAAGAAAGAGTGGTTAAGCCAACAGTCAACGGACTCAAATCTGAAAGTATAGATTACAAAGGATTCATCTTTATCGGATTGATGAATATGAACGGAGACCCTTACGTAATTGAGTATAATGTGAGAATGGGTGACCCTGAAACCCAGGTAGTACTGCCAAAAATTAAGTCCGATCTGGTAGACTTGCTGGAGGCCACCGCCAAAGGAACTCTGGGAAGTACCGACTATACAACTCACGATGAAGCTTTCACTACAGTAGTTATGGTTTCTGGCGGTTACCCAGGCAGCTATCCAAAAGGTTACGAAATTTCAGGAATTGATGCTGTTGAATCGGCTACAGTCTTCCATGCAGGCACTACGCATGGCGATCAGAACGAGATACTCACCAATGGTGGAAGGGTGCTCGCCATTACCGGAAAAGGCCCATCAGTAGAAAAAGCACTGGAAAATGCTTATAATGGTGTCAGCAAAATTTCGTGGAAAGACGAATATCACAGAAGGGATATCGGTCAGGATATTTTGAAATTGATTAATCAGTAAGAAATTTAGCCACCTGGCATTGAGATATGAGTTGTAGTTGCGGAACAAGTGTAGAAGGGAAAACAGCAGGTTGTAATAACAACGGAGGCTGTGCTACCGGCAGTTGCAATAAGCTCAACGTTTTCGACTGGCTCTCCAATATGGACGAGCCCACTCAGGACAAATTCAACATAGTTGAAGTTCGTTTCAAAAATGGTCGAAAAGAGTTTTTTCATAATGAAAACCACCTGGACCTGGTGACCGGAGAGGCAGTCATTGTAG
>Ga0114899_1001629_pt1 | contig 12904 bp, 5 predicted proteins | sample MalvireepMed_215_FD_83497 | JGI IMG/M metagenome (GOLD analysis project Ga0114899, IMG submission 83497) | Marine viral communities from the Global Malaspina Expedition - Malaspina viral metaG DeepMed_215 | ecosystem: Environmental > Aquatic > Marine > Oceanic | place: Mediterranean Sea... | reverse complement strand
ACTTTATCGCCCTTCACTTTTGCTATCGGTCTGGTCATTACCATAGCCGTTGCGTTTGCCTCTGTCTGGCATCAATCCCGCAGAGTTTCGAGGGTGAATCCAACGGAAATTCTCAGAAACGAATAAAGCTCAAAAACAACAGTCAAATGCTTAAGAACTATTTCAACGTACTCAGAAGGAACTTCGCCAGAAATAAGTCCTTCACCATCATTAATATCCTGGGCCTAACACTCGGGATAACATGCAGCTTAATCATGTTCCTGGTGGTTAAGCAGGAGTTTAGCTTCAATAAGTATCATGCCAATCTGGACTCAATCTATAGAATCGGCCATAGCGATATTGAGGATGGCAGAGAATACACCGGTGGAAGTTTGCCACATGTTATGCCTGCCTCTGTAAAAGAAGAGATAGTTGGTTTAAAGGATATCACCCTCGTTTCCCACGAGAGATATGGGCTCATTTCGGCCACCGACAATACGGGTAAAATCAGCTACTATGAGGAAAACCCTGAGTTGGTTTATGTAGAGCCCAGCTTCTTCAGAATGTTTGACTGGGTGGTGCTGGAAGGTGTGGTAGATGATGAAGCCTTAGCTCAACCTAATGTGGTAGCATTGAGCAAAACTTTGGCCGAGAAGTATTTTCCGAATGAATCGGCTGTTGGCAAGACTATCCGGCTGAATAAACAACTGGACCTTAAGGTTATCGCCATTCTGGAAGATGCCAGAAAAGACTCAGATTTTCCATTCGGCATATTCATTTCTATGGAGACCAAAAGGGCTCAAAGTCCAGACGATTTTAATCAATGGGGAAGTATTTCCAGCGATAACGTGGCTTTTGTTCAACTGGAAGACAATGTGACTCCCGACCGAATAGAAGCGCAGTTCCCGGACTTTGTAGAAAAACACTGGGATAAGGAGAGAAGAGAGCAAACCACTTTCCTGCTTTCGCCAATGACTGAATATCATTTCGATGAGCGCTTTAGTAATTTCGCCCAGCGCGTTGTACCAAAGTCCATGCTCTTTACCTATGTCATCATCGGGGCATTTCTGATTGTGACCGCTTGTGTAAACTTCATTAACATGTCTACCGCCATGTCTGTTAAGCGTGGCAAGGAAGTGGGTATGAGAAAGGTACTCGGCAGTAGCAGAGAGCAGTTGGTTTACCGCTTTTTGGGTGAAACGTTTGTCATTACGCTCATTGCTTTGCTTCTATCTGTTGCCATTACGGAGAGGCTGTTGCCTTTGGTAATTAATGATTACATGGGCGTTGAAATTCCCTTCAGCCCGCTTACCGATCTGGCTCTCCTGGCTTATTTACTTGGTATACTGGTTACGGTTTCACTTTTCGCAGGTCTATATCCTGCATTTGTGCTTTCCGGCACCAGGCCAATTACAGCACTCAAAGGGGCATTAAGTCATAATAAACGTGGCATGAGCTTTAGAAGGTTCCTGGTCTTTTTCCAGTTTTTCATTTGTCAGGTTCTCATATTCGGAACAGTAGTAGCTGTTTCTCAAATGAACTATTTCATGAATGTAGACATGGGTTACGACCAGGAGTGGATTATGAACATAGGTCTCGCAAAGAGAGATAAACAAGCACTTGATTTGTGGGATTCAGAAATTCAGAATATTCCTGGGGTAGAATCTTACTCATTTAATTTCCGGCCACCATTTTCCGGTTCAGTATCTGCTACCGATGCCTATATCTATTCTAATGACAGCACCAGGGAAGGACTGACAACCCATGTGAAGATGGCTGATGCCAAATACCTGGATACTTATGGATTGAAATTGCTTGCCGGTAAATGGTTGAACGACAGTGATACCACTAATCAGTTTGTGGTAAATGAGACTTTCCTAAAGAAAATTGGACTGGAGCCTGAAGAGGCCATTTTTAAAACCATTCAGGTATGGGGTAGAAAAGCTCCGATTGTGGGCGTGGTGAAAGATTTCCACGTTTCAACTCTCAGTGAGGCCATTGAACCTGTAACCATGTTTAATGATATCAGGAATTACAGAACTCTTGGAGTGAGGGTAAATGCGGCCAATGCCAAGGATGTAGTAAAAGAACTGGAAAAAATCTGGTATCAGGTGAACGAAGAGTACGAGTTCAATTATCAGTATGTAGATGATCACATAGTTGAATACTATGAAAGTGAACGCAAGATGTCGCAAATGCTTACCGTTTTTGCCGGTATAGCCATTTTTATTGGTTGTCTGGGACTATATGGATTGGTTTCATTTATGGCCAACCAAAAGGCGAAGGAAATTGGAATCCGTAAAGTGCTTGGCGCATCGGTGAACAGTATTATGAGAAGATTCTCTATGGAGTTTGTAATTCTGGTAGGAGTGGCTTTCCTCATTGCGGCACCAATTGCTTACTATTTCATGAATGTATGGTTAAGCCAATATGAGTACCGAATTGCCATTGGACCGCTTGTCTTTATCATCAGTGTCGTGGCTTCAATGGTTATTGCCATACTCACCACGGGCTACAGGTCGGTAAAAGCCGCCACAGCCAATCCTGTTCAATCATTAAGAGACGAATAAACCAAAGGAACCATGATCAATCATTACCTCAAATCCTCCTTAAGATTAGCTTTCAAGAAGCCACTTCTTCCTACACTCAACTTATTGGGTCTCAGTTTGGGGATTGGTTGCTTTCTGGTCATAAGCCTTTATTTATATCAGGAGCATAGTTATGAAAAGGCTTTCACTGATTATGAGAGAATTTACAGGGTAGAGGAGAACTTTCTAAGCATGGGGCAATTGGCCTGGACTTCTGGAAATATGCCTTACCAATTGGCTGAAATACCTTTTGTTGAAAACCAGACTCGTGTTGGTAGTTTCTCAGGTGAGTTTAAGTTGAAGATAGATGATAAGTCATTCGCACTGAACACTGTATTGAGAGCGGACAGCAGCTTTTTGAAGATGTTCGATTATGAATTGCTCTATGGAAACCCTGAGACCGCACTGGATGGGCCTAATAAGGTGTTATTGAGTGAAGAAAGTGCTTTTAAACTCTATGGCCGTGCCGATGTTGTAGGGGAGACTTTTCGCCATTTAGACTTTGGTGTTTTTGAAGTCAGTGGGGTGGTGAAGAAAAATGAGCTAAAGTCTCATTTGGATTTCGATGCTTTGGCTTATGCTCCTTGGAGTAAATATAGCACTGGAAGCTGGTTTGGAATTGGGGGCTATTCTTATGTAAAGCTAAAGCCAGGAACCAATATTGATAATCTTAATGATGCGCTCGATCAAATGACAGAGCGAGTGGTGTATCCGGTAATTTATGCAGAAGGTCTCAAAAGCGATGATCCTTTAAGCTACCGGCAATGGTCAGAAAGTGCTAATAAGGTAACTTTTTATGCCAAACCAATCCGCGATGTCTACCTCAACTCTCACCTCCAATTTGAGTTGGGACCAAATGGAGACAGGCAAACCCGATTGACACTCTCCATAGTAGGAATCTTTATTCTGATCGTTGCCAGCATCAACTTTATGAACCTCACCACTGCCAGATCTTCCCTTAGGGTAAAGGAGATTGGTGTTAAAAAAGTGCTGGGCGCAAAACGGACAGGATTGATACAACAGATTTTAATGGAGTCTCTCTTGTTTACCCTGGTTGCCGCGTTGATAGGAGCAGCCAGTTCAGAACTGTTTCTTTGGCTTGTCAATCAGCGTTTGGGAGATGTTATCGGTATTTCAGTTTTTACCCTTCCTGAGTTCATCACCTGGCTGGTCATTGGCCTCATGCTTTTGGGCTTTATTGCCGGTCTTTACCCCGCGTTTTACCTAAGTAAGGCTAAAATGGTACCTCTGCTGAAAGGAAAAGCCATTGGTAGTGTTTTAAATATGAAGTCGGCCGGTGGTGTAAGAAACTCTTTGGTTGTTCTTCAGTTCGTAATTTCCTCAAGTCTTATTGCTTCCAGTATAGTGGTTTATCAACAGCTCAACCATTTAAGGGAGATGAACCTCGGCTTTGCAAAAGACCAGGTGGTGGTTGTAAAAAATGCTTATGAGCTAAGAGATAATAAGCAAGCTTTTAAGAATGAATTACTGAAAATGCCCGGAGTGAATGCTGCCAGTTATACAGCCAGGGTTCCTGTAGATGGAAGTAATTCTACACTTTCAACCCTCCTCGATTCAGAGACCACTCTGACTTTTGCCCAGTTCTACTCAGATGAAGATTTACAAGGGGCACTAGGTTTAGAACTTTTAGAAGGAGAGTGGTATAATCCGGAAAAGCAGCATTATGATTCTTTGGTGCTTATCAATGAGGCAGCAGCAAAGGCTATTGGATTGGAAGATCCTATCAATAAGGTATTCGGTAACTATTACAGAATTCAGGGAGTAGTTAAAGACTTTTTCTGGGGAAATCTGCGTGAAGAAGTAGGGCCGGCCATATTGTTTATTGCAGAAAAAACACCCAATAAACTGGCTGTTAATATAAATACGGCATCTGCAGGCCTTAGCGATATTGAGAGACTTTGGGAGCAGTTTTCAGGGGAGGCTATTGAGTTAGAGTTTCTGGATCAGAGTTTTCAAAATCAAATCCTCAAAGAAAAACAGGGCATTGATGCGGTGCTCGCCTTTACCATATTGGCTATTGTTATTGCCTGCCTTGGTTTGTTTGGTCTGGCCGTTTTTCATGCCGATCAACGGAAGCATGAGTTTGGTATCAGACGGGTTTTAGGAGCAAGCCTAAATAACCTCGCAGGGCTATTCAGTCTCCAGTTCATTAAGCTGATTGTTATTGCCTTCCTCATTTCTATTCCCCTGGCTACATATGGTCTGGAGCTATGGTTGAATGGTTTTGCGAATAGAGTTGAAGTTGGTGCAGGAGTATTTGTATTTGCTGCCGGCATTACCCTCCTGATTGCATTACTAACTCTGCTGTTCCAGAGTATAAAAGTAGCACTTACCAATCCCGTTGAAACCTTAAGAAACGAATAAACACTATGATAAGACAGACCATCAAATTTGCCCTCAGGAGTTTTAGGAAATCAGCTCTGATGAACTATCTGAATGTTATTGGGTTGACTTTTGGGTTGACTATCTTCTTTTTGACTTCCTTATTCATTTATCAAGAGTCTACTTACGAACATGATTTTACTGATCATGATAGGATCTATCAAATTGGCACAAGCTTTTACAATATGGGGCCAAGAGCTATAACCTCTGTAAATATTCCACTCATTACTTCAGAAATACCTGAGATTCAATATACCACCATTTTTACTCATAGTGGAAATCATGATATAAGTTTTGGTGGTGAGACATATAGTAAGAAAACGGTAATTAGTGCCGATTCACTCTTTTTCAGGGTTTTTGATTTTGAATTGATTCTGGGGGATATTCAGACAGTGCTCAATGAACCAAACTCTGTTGTCATTAGTGAACAAATGGCCATAAATACTTTTGGGACACTAGACTTGCTCGGAAAGCCACTAAGAATTGGAAAAAGTAGAGAGTGTATTATCAAGGGCATCAGTAAAAAACCAAAGTATAAAACCCAGTTAAATTTTGATCTATTGGTTTCTCAAGCAAGGTATACCGGTCCAACAGAGCGGTTTTGGGGTACAATAGGTTCCTATGTATATGTTAAGACTCACGCAAATGTTAGTGCCAGCCAGATTAATGATCAACTAGATCGGTTGAACGAAAAGTACATTTACCCTATTTATGTTAGTGATGGTAGTATGTCATTCAGAGAGTGGCAGGAGCATGATGCTTATCTAGGTTATTTCGCTGAGTCTTTGAATGCTCTTCGGTATGATTCCGAAACCCAAGTGGGAATGATGCCGAAGGCTAACCTTAATCAGACCAATACGCTGTTGATCGTTGGGTTAGTTTCCTTGCTGATATCCATAATCAATTTTATCAATATCAGTACAGCAAAGGCTTCTGTTAGAATGAAGGAGGTTGCCATTAAACGGGTGATGGGTTCATCGAGGCTTTTACTCGTGGTACAGTTTGTTTTTGAAGCTTTCCTGGCCATTACCTTAGCGTCTGTTTTTGCCTTGGCTATTACCGAATCTGTGGTTATTCTTCAACCAACTCTTTTTGGAGACTTTGTGGAGTTTTCTGTCTTGCATTCAAGTAAAACTGTTGGTGCTATTGTTTTCATGATTGTCGCCATTTCATTCTTCTCTGGCTTATATCCGGCTATCTATCTGTCGAGCGGAAAAACAACCACTATCCTAAGAAGAGGTAGCACCAAGCAAAGCTTTAGTGTTTTCAATGCTGCGCTGCTCCGTAAAATGGCCATTCTGGTTCAATTCATTTTTTCTATAGGATTGATTGGTGCAGTAACCATAATGTTCACGCAAATGGATTTTTTAAGGACAAGAGATATTGGGTATCAGCCCGATAACGTAATCGTTATTCCTAATTCGTGGGCCTTAAAGAATGAGAAGGTCGCCTTTAAAGAAGAGCTCAATCGAATTTCTGGTGTTGAAGAGGTCTCTTACGTTTCTTTCGTTCCAAACGGACTAACCAAATGGGATGCACCATTGGAATTACGAGATGAGAATGGCCAACTGTTTTATCACTATTCAATTTCAGCCGATAGATCTGCTTTAGAAGCAATGAACTTAACTCTACTTCAAGGTAGGGGATTTGAGGAGGCAGCATATCAGCAAATTCAAAGAAACTATGAAGGCCAGACTGGGGAGAGTGAGTCTGTTGGTAGTGCAGCGCAGGTTTTAATTAATGAAGCAGGAGTCAAAGCACTAGGGATTGAAGATAATCCTATCGGTAAAAGAATTGATAATTATGAGATCATTGGGGTTGTTAAGGATTTTGTGTTTAAAGGGTTACATGGGTCCATCGATCCATTGATTATTAGGCAGAAGAGGGAGCCTGGAGTAATTGACCCCATACTAATCAAGGTCAACGCTAAGGCAGAAATTCTGGATCAAATAGAAAATCTTTGGACGCAAAAAGCAGGGCGACCACTTGATTATTACATGCTCAATGAAAATTATGAGCGCCTGGTAAAAGAAGAAGGAACTTCCTTCAATGCTGTTTTTACCTTCTCAGTATTTGCGGTATTAGTGTCTTGTCTAGGACTGTTTGGCTTGGCAGTCTTTACAGTGGATCAACGGATCAAGGAATTTGGTATTCGAAAGGTGCTAGGCGCATCCATTATGGATATCGTGAGATTGTTCAGTACAGGCTTTATTAAACTTATTTTAATCTCCTTCATTATTTCCATGCCTATTACTATCTACATCTTGAATAGATGGTTGAATGACTTCTCTGCCAGAATAAGTATTGGGTTTGACACAGTGCTGTTCACTGGTCTTTTAGCTCTTTTTATTGCTATTACCACCATACTTTTCCAATCCCTCAAAGCTGGCCGCCTTAACCCTATAGAAACCTTAAGAAACGAATAAACCCTACTAACCATGTTCAGAACCAACCTTAAACTAATCATCAGAAAGCTCAGGAGAGAAAGGCTCTACGCCTTTGTTAATATCATTGGGCTTACAGTGGGTCTGACAGCCTTTTTGCTAATCGCTCTTTATGTGAGGGATGAGATGAGCTACGACAAGTTTCATAAGGATTATGAGAATATCTACAGGGTAATCAGTCAAAGTGAAGAAAGAGGTTACTCAAATGCCATTATGAGTGACTATGTGGATTATTTTGAGGAAGATATCCCGCAAATAGAAGATTACACCCGGCTTGGTCTTCAGGAGTTTTATTCACTTGTTGAATCTGAAAACAAGGGATTAAATGTGGAGAAGGTTTTATATACCGACCATAATTTTTTTGAGTTCTTTTCCTTCCGTTTAATAGAAGGGAATCGGAGCTCTGTATTTAAGGAGGCAGGGTCTGCTGTCATAACTACTGAGTTAAGCCAAAAGCTCTTTGGTAGTGATGATCCCATTGGGAAATCACTGAAAATCAATAAGGATAAATCTGTAATTATTACGGGGTTAGCAGAGACGGTTCCCTCTAATAGCCATATCCAATTTGAAATGGTTGTGTATGATCAAGGCTATTTCAAGAATGACTATACCAATAAGCATTTTGTGAAATCGGCTATTACTTATCTGACTCTAACTCCAGGCTCTTCAGCCGGGCAGGTGGCAGAAGAAATTGATGCTGCAAAACCAAAACCCGACTATGCTCGATTTCTAGAAAATGAGAGCTTTTCACTGTTACCTATGACAGATCAGAGGTTAAAAGCCCCTTTTGCGTTTGATTATTATGAAAAGAATGACATTCGATATGTTAAGTTATTTTCAGGAATAGGTCTGGTTGTACTGCTTTTGGCGGTTATTAACTATATCAATTTGGTTACGGCTCAGTCATTAAGGAGACAAAAGGAGGTGGGGTTGAGAAAGGTGATTGGAGCTAAAAAGTCACAACTTATTGTATATCATCTTTTTGAGTCTACAGTGGTTGCTCTGATTTCTTTTGCTTTGGCCTTTGCCATTGCAGAGCGCCTAATGCCATTTTACAATGGTTGGCTGGAGAAAGATATCGTTCTTCAATATGGTAGCTGGGAGTTTGTAAGTTGGGTTTTTATTGCTGGGGTAGCATTGGGTTTTATTTCCGGGGTTTATCCGGCTATTTACATATCTCGCTTCAAACCTTTAATGCTTATAAACAAGAGATCATTCGGCCTAAGTAATAAAGGTTATTTGAGGAGGTTTTTAGTCTTATTTCAATTCATTATTTCAGGACTGTTGTTAGTTGTATCTGTTATGATGAATAGTCAGATGAGATACTTGAAAACCAAAGACCTTGGCTTTAATCCTGAATTTGTAGTTCAGGTCCCACTTCATAGAAGCCCTGAATATTCATACGAGATTTTGAAGAGCAAACTTGAAAATGTAAGTGGTGTTGAGTTTACCAGTGTTGGTGATTGGCAAGTTGGGGGAGGGTCAAAAACAGGAATAACAGACAACCCAAACAACATACAAGAGTCCAGAGAAGTGGGTTTGATATCTGCCGATAAAGATTATGCCAAAACGTTGGGTTTGAGCTTTCTTATGAGAGCAGATCACTTTGAATTTGATAAACTCAATAGTAATGAAGTGGTGGTGAATGAAGCGTTGATTAAGAACTTCGGTTGGAAAAATCCATTAGGAATGAAGATATATAATTTTGATACCAATCCACTTGAAATAGTAGCCGTAGTGGAAGACTTCCATACCCACTCATTGAAGCAGGAAGTTGAACCACTATTTATTCAACCCTTAACAGAAAGGTCTGCTCAAAACATACTATTGAAGATTGATAGCGAACACCCACAACAAACATTGGCCAAAGTTGGGGAAGTTTATGAATCAATGGTTGAAAGACCATTTGAGTTTTATTACCTGAATGACCAGATAAGGGATTTTTACAAGAAGGAGCAGGGTCAGTTTCTGCTTTTTCAAATTTTCTCATCCCTGGCCATTTTTGTGTCGTTATTGGGCTTGGTTGGTTTGACAATTTATACAGTTCAACAAAGGAGAAAAGAGGTCAGTGTTCGTAAGGTCCTGGGAGCCTCAGTACAAAGACTCATCTTAATGCTGAATAGAGAATATTCAATACTGGTTTTGGTAGCCTTTATAATAGCCTCTCCAATTGCTTATTATGCCATGCAGGGTTGGTTAGAAGAGTTCAAATATAGAATCAGCTTAAGTCCATTAATTTTCATTGGAGCCTTTTTGGGATTTCTGGTTTTGAGTTGGCTGGTCACTATTGCGCAATCATTGAAAGTATCGAGGGAAAATCCTGCCGATGTACTAAGAGACGAATAAACCCCACTAACCATGTTCAGAACCAACCTTAAACTAATCATCAGAAAGCTCAGGAGAGAAAAACTTTATGCCTTTGTCAATATCCTTGGGCTAACGGTAGGATTGACAGCCTTCTTGCTGATCGCTCTTTATGTGAAGGATGAATTGAGCTTCGATAAGTTTCATGAAGATAAGGATAGAATTTTTAGAATGATTGTGGACAATAACCGCACCGGTTATAGAAGCGCAGTACCATCAGATTTCATCGAATATGTTGCTCCAAAGACTGCTGAGATCGAGTCTTATGTGCGGATAAGTAAGGCAGAACAACCTGCATTAGTTGAGTATGAAGCCAAATCAATTAATGTAGAGAAAGGCTATTTCGTAGATAAAAACTTCTTCGAATTCTTCAGCTTCAGGCTTGTCAATGGAACTGCCCAAAATGTCTTCAATAATCCCCATGAGGTTGTTATAACAGAGACATTGGCCAGCAAATTATTTGGGCCAGATAATCCACTAGGTAAGGTGGTTACCCTAGAAAAAGGAGAGGAGTTTAGCGTATCAGCAGTCGTAGAAGACCCTCCAAAGAATAGTACCATTAGGTTCGATATGTTGCTTTATAAGGACAAAGATATCTTCAAGACACCTGAGGGGTTAGGAGGTTTTAGGCAACTTGTCACTTATGTTAAACTCAATAATGGCTTAGGGAATCTTGATGACTTGGAAAGTAAAATTACTGCTTTCAAAACTTCAACGCCATATGCGCGACAATTGGAAAATTGGAATTTTGAACTTTTGCCCTTAGAAGATCAGAGACTTAGAGCTCCGTATGAAGCAGATAGTTCATTTGTCAGCAATGACATTCAGTACGTTATCCTTTTCTCTGGAATTGGCCTGGTTATTCTCTTATTGGCTCTGATCAACTATGTGAATTTGGTCACGGCCCAATCCTTGAGTAAAATGAAGGAGATAGGATTGAGAAAGGTAATTGGAGCCGCCAAAGGGCAATTGATGGCATATCAGTTACTGGAATCTATGGTCTTTACTGTGGTTTCATTTCTTCTGGCTTTTGCTATTGCCGAAAGAGTGATGCCAATATTCAATGGTATGTTGGACAAAGATATTTCAGTCCAATATTTCAGTCCACAGTTCTTCAGTTGGGTTATTCTCTTGGGTCTGTTGTTCGGATTGTTGGCGGGGGTATATCCTGCATTCTACATTTCAAAATATAAACCGCTGACATTACTTGCTAAAAATTCAGGAAAGGGAAAACGTGGTTGGTTAAGCAAGGCGCTGGTTTTGTTTCAGTTTGCGGCCTCAGCCATCCTCATTGTGGTGTTATTTATAATAAATAGTCAAATGAGCTATCTCAAATCCAAAGAGTTAGGATTCAACTCAGATTGGTTGGTAGCTGTACCTCTCGATACAGACTCAGTAAATGTCTTCCAAACATTCAAAAATGAGGTTTCTAAAATCTCTGGTGTTGAGAATTCAAGTTTAAGCGGATTTAAACTAGGAGGTATGTGGTCCATTTCCATATTTGATGCTCCAAAGCAAGGCAGGGATGGTGATAATCATGTGGCAGTTGCTACCAATGCATGTTTTGCTGACACTGATATTTTGAATCTATTGAAGGTGAAGTATAAATGGAAATCACCGGAACTTGAAAACGGGATTCTTAAACCCAACCAAATAGTCATCAATGAAAGCCTGGCTAAGCTGATGAAGCTTGAAGAAATACCTCAACCCAAAAGGCTCTATGGATGGAGTGACAATGAGGGACTGGAATTGGCTGGTATTGTGGAGGACTTCCATTTTATGTCATTGAAATCTGAAATTGAGCCTCTGGCAATTCAACCAATGACTGCATATGGTGTTTCCAATCTGTTGATTAGAATTTCAGCCAATGATGTTCAAAATACACTTGCACAGGTAGGAGAGACCTTTCAAACTCAATTTGAGCGCCCATTTGAATTTCAGTTTATAGATGATCAGGTTGCCGATTTTTACAAGAAGGAGCAAGGGCAGTTTCTGCTATTCAAAGTGTTTTCGGGCTTGGCTCTGCTCATTTCTATGCTTGGCCTTTTAGCAATGACTTTTTATTCTGTAGAGCAGCGAAGAAAGGAAGTAAGTATTCGAAAGGTGCTAGGGGCCTCAGTAAAAAAACTCATTCTTATGCTCAATAGAGAATATTCAGTTCTTGTGCTGATAGCCTTTATAGTGGCTTCACCAATAGCCTATTACGCCATGCAGGGTTGGTTAGAAGAGTTTAAGTATAGAATTACTATTAGTCCAATGCTATTTATTGGAGCATGTCTGGGCTTTCTACTGATCAGTTGGCTGGTAACCATTGGGCAATCACTTAAGGTTTCCAGAGAGAATCCTGCTGATGTATTAAGAGACGAATAAACCACTATTAACTATGTTCAGAAACAACCTTAAACTAATTCTCAGAAAGCTCAAAAGAGAAAAGCTCTATGCTTTTGTCAATATCCTTGGGCTTACCGTAGGTCTGACAGCCTTCTTCCTAATTGCTCTTTATGTAAGAGATGAGCTGAGTTATGATAAATTTCATAAGGACTACCAGAGCATTTACAGACTTGTTGAGGTAAATGATGTGGATAATTTTAGGTCAGGGTATATTCCTCCTGATTTTATTGAGTATCTGCTTGCAGAGATACCTGAAATTGAAAGTCATACAAGGATAAGTAAACCAGAGGAAAGGGATCTGTTGTCTTATGGTAGTAGCGCCATTTATTCCGAGAAGGTCTATTTTACAGATTCGACTTTTTTTGAATTCTTTAATTTTCAATTAATAGATGGAATTGAGAGTGCTGTCTTAGATCAGCCATATTCCGCAGTTATTACAGAGTCTCTGGCCGATAAACTGTTTGGAAATGAAAACCCGCTTGGGAAAACCATCAGGCTGAATAAAGAGCGTGATTTAATAGTCAATGGAATTGCCACCGATCCTCCCGGAAATAGTTCATTTAAATTTGAATTGTTAGTCAAGGCCGGTGATTTGGAAATGAAGAACACCTTTGATCAGGGCTACATGAAGAGCCTGATCACCTACCTGAATATTCATCCTGATCTTGAGCTGGCTCCTATTTTGGAAAAGATCAATCGGATAAAATCCAAGCCCAATTATGGTGAGGTTATGTT
>Ga0114899_1001628_pt1 | contig 12905 bp, 10 predicted proteins | sample MalvireepMed_215_FD_83497 | JGI IMG/M metagenome (GOLD analysis project Ga0114899, IMG submission 83497) | Marine viral communities from the Global Malaspina Expedition - Malaspina viral metaG DeepMed_215 | ecosystem: Environmental > Aquatic > Marine > Oceanic | place: Mediterranean Sea... | reverse complement strand
TCGCCCCGGTCCTGGTGCAGGCGGAAGTGGCTGCCCACGATCAGCCGGAAATCCAGCGTGCGGCCTTCGTCCTCCAGGGTTTTTTTGAGGTTCTCGCGGGCCTGGTAGGCACGCACCACCCCGGCCAGGGAGCCGTCGTCGGTGATCGCCAGGGCGCGGTAGCCCTGGCGCCAGGCCTGCAACACCAGCTCCTCCGGCTGGCTGGCGCCGGTGAGAAAGGTGAAGGCGGAGGTGCAATGCAGTTCCGCGAAGTCCATGTCAGAAAAAGCCCTGCAGCCACCAGCGCGCCTGGTCGTCCTCGAACACCCAGCAGCAAAGCCCGTCCGGGTGGTGGGCGACGCGGTAGCGGCGCGCGGCCAGGTCGTGCCAGGGCTGGCTGAAGCGTTCCTCCTGGGGGAACAGGGTCAGCGGCCGGCCGCGCCAGTGGGGCACCCGGTCGCGCAGGGTCAGCGGCCGGGGCGGGTCGAGCAGCCACAGGGGGCGGTCCTGATCGCGGCCGTCGTCGGCGGTCGGCTTGGGCGCCGACGCCAGCGGCGCGCGGCCCCGTTCGGTTTCCTCCGGCAGATGGCCGTCGCCCCGGTCCGGGCGGTACACGCCCAGCGCCGGTTCGCCGGCGAGCTTTTCCAGCAGGCCGGCCAGCGGCGGGCGGGCGCCGGGGTCCGGGAACAGCTCGGCGAGGCCGGGGTTGCGCGGCCGGGGGCGGCCGCCGTCCAGGCCCAGTCCCAGCAGCGGGGCGCTCAATTCATGGTGGCTCAGACGCCGCTGGCTGAGGTCCAGCCAGGTGGCGGCGTCGTGGCCCTGCCGGGCGCGCCGTACGATCAGTGTGTCCCGGTGGCCGTTGTTCAGGTACAGATGCCAGCGCAGGGTCACCAGGCTTTCCTGGTGGCGGTTCAGGGTGTCTTCCAGCTTGGCCAGCAGGGTGCCCATCGGGCCGCTGAGCCGGTCCAGATCGTCCAGCGGGTCGTCGAAGTCGAGCCGTTCGCGGAACGGGCGCGGCGGGGAAATCGGTTTGCGCGGGTCCGCCTGCTCGCCGAGCAGACGCTGCAGCCAGTCCAGGAAGTCCACCCCAAAGCGCTTGCCCAGCGCCGCCCGGGGCAGCGGGAACAGCTCGCCCAGGGTGCGGAAACCGGGGGCCTGCAGGCGCCGGCGCAGGCGCTCGTCCAGGTCCAGCTCGGCGAGCGGCAGATCCGCCAGCCAGGCCTGGAAACGCGCCGCTTCCGGGGGCGCGTCGAGGGGCGGCGGGTCGGTGAGGTGCCAGGCGGCCAGCGGCGTGGGGCCGATGCCCAGGCGGCTGGTCAGCGGGCAGTGCAGCCGGTAGCGGTCGACGCGGGCGAGCAGCGGTTTAAAACCACCGAACAGCTTCAGGCAGCCGCCCACTTCCAGCAGCACGGTGGCCGGCGGCGCCGGGCACACCTGGGGCGTGAGCGCCAGCAGTTGGCGGGCTTCGCGCAGCAACGCCTGGTGCTGCTGGTCGGCCCGCGCTTCGTGCACTTCCAGTGTCTCGCACAGGGCACGGGCGGTGCCCAGGCGCAGGCCCGCTTCCACGCCGGCGGCGCGGGCCGCCGGGTTGGCCAGCAGCACCCGGTTGGCGCGCACCAGCACGCGCGGCTCCGGGCGCGGGCCGTGCTCCGCCTCCAACGCCAGCAGCGGAAAATGCAGGGCCAGCCACAGCGCGCTCATGGGCGCACCTCCGGGACGACGGGGGCGGGCAGCCGCAACAACGGCGTGCGCAGCGCCGGTTCCGGCGCCGGGCGCCGGGTCAGGGCCGGCAGCTCGCGGCAGGCCGGCGGCCGCCGACGCAGGTGCTCGGGCAGCAGCGGCAAACGGCAGTGCAGCCCGGCCCGGCCGCCGGGCTGCTTGTGCACGGTGACGGTCAGTTCGCCGGGGGCCGGGCAGCTCAGGTCCAGGCGCAGCGGGGCCGGGCTGGGTTGCCGGCCGGCCTGGCGCGGGCGCACCAGTATCAGCAGGCAGCGCCCCTGTTGCGCGCCGAGATGCAGGCGCCGCAGGGTGCCCGCCGGCAACGGCCCGCCCGGGGCCCACAGCAACGCCAGCCGCACGGTGTCGCCGGCGATCGCTTCGAAGCTGGCGCGCAGCAGGGTGGCGCGGTCGCCGCTGCGCAGGATCAGCAGGTCGTCCAGGGGCACCCCGGCCCGGGCCAGCATGGTGGCGGAAGGCCGCATCGGCGGGTTGGCGATCAGGCGGGCGCCGGGGCCGTCGCTGGCCAGCACCGGCAGCAGCAGATGCAGCACCGCCGGGCAGGGCAGGGGGCAGAGCAGCTCCACCAGGCCCTGTTCCGGCCAGCCGCCGCCGGCCAGGATCCGGTCCAGGTCGTTGAAACCGGTGCTTTGCCCCTGGCCGGTACCGGTGCTTTCGCGGCCCCACCAGGTGTCCCTGCGGGCCAGCAATTGTTGCAAGAAATCAGGCGGCATGGGCGGCATGAAGGGAAATCCGGAGTGTTTGAGATACTGTACATAAGAACAGTATCCGTAAGCCGGCGAAGGGTCAATGGGAAAGGCTGTGCTGAGCGGTCAAGCGGCGCTGTCAGGGTAAACATATTGTATTGCCCGGGGCTCTTGAGTAGCTTCAAGGCATCCCCGAGCTCGACGAGATTTCCCGATGTCATCACAACAACAAACAGCGCGCCGGTTGTCCTCGGCCTTTCAGCAGGGCGTGACCCGGCGGCGGTTCCTGAAGTGGGGCCTGGTCGGCAGTGCCGGCGTGGCCGCCGCCGCCGCGGGCGGCTTCGCGCTGCTGCGCCTGTCGCCCCTGGACGACCGGCCGAAACCGGACTGGGCCGACGGCCTGAGCCGCCAGGAATACCATCTGTTCGACCGGGCACGGGTGGCGTTGCTGCCCACCGTGGGCACCGATCTCACGCCCAGCGACCAGGTGCCGGTGGTGCGCAATGTGCAGGGCATTCTCGGCTTCATGGACGCGGCCACCCGCAAGGACGTGGCCACCGGGCTGACGCTGTTCGATAACGCCGCGGTGTTTTTCCACGGCAAGCGCTTCGTGGATCTGGACGAGGCCACCGCCCGCGATTATTTCGACGCCTGGAGCCGGGGCAATGTGGTGCAGCGCACCCTGGGCACGGTGATCAAGCAGCTCACCTATACCTCCTACTGGCGCGACGAAAGCACCTGGGGGCCGGTGGAGTTCGACGGCCCGGTGTCCGACCGCTGGGGCATCGCCTATCTGGGCAACGCGCCCCTGCCGGATCAGCAATCGGAGCAAGCCACTGAGGAGGGCAACGCATGAGCGAAGTGCAATGGCGGTCTTCCGGCTTGCCGGTGACCGAAGCGAAGGACATTAAACAGAGTGCGCTGACCCTGGACGCGGACGTGGTGATCGTCGGCTCCGGCGCCGGCGGCGCGGTGGCCGGCTATGAGCTGGCCCGGCGCGGCAAGAAGGTGGTGATTCTGGAAGCGGGGCCCTATGTCCCCTCGAAAGACTTTACCGAGCGCTTCCCGGAAAGCCTGGAAACCCTGTACCAGGACCACGGCGGCCAGACCAACAAAAGCGGCGACCTGCTGGTGTTGCAGGGCGCCTGCGTGGGCGGCTCCACGGTGGTGAACGGCTGCGTGTGCTTCCGCACCCCGGACTTTATTCTGCAGGACTGGCAGCGGGATTTCGGGCTCAGCGATCTGACCGCCGAAGAGCTGGCGCCGTATTTCGACCGGGTGGAAAAGAACCTCTCCATCGAGGAAAACAAGGAACACGAGATCGCCCGCCACGGCCAGCTGATCCGCGCCGGCGCCAACAAGCTGGGCTGGTCGGTGAAACCGTTCAAACGCAATATTCGTGAATGCGCGCTCACCGGGCACTGCCTGTCCGGCTGCAAGACCGAACGCAAGCAGTCCATGCTGGTCAGCTATCTGCCCTGGGCCACCGCCCACGGCGCCCGCATTTACGCCGACACCCGCGTCACCGAGGTGCTGGCCGACGGCGGCCGGGCGCGCGGTGTGCGCGCCGAGGTCACCGGTCACGACGGCGCCAAGGTGGCGGACATGACGGTCAACGCGGAGCGGGTGATCCTCGCCGCCGGTGCCGTGCAGACGCCCTTGCTGCTGTTGAAGGGCGGCCTGGCCAACCGGTCCGGGCAGGTGGGCAAGAACTTCGCCTGCCACCCGTCGCTGTATGTGTCGGCGCGCTATCCGAAGCCGGTGCACGCCTGGCGCGGCGCCATGCTGGGCGTGTACGTGGACGAGTTTCTGCACCCGGACAAGGGCGGTTTCGTGCTGGAGGACGGCGGCGCCGGCCTGGCGGAACTGAGCATGACCGCGGAGCCGGGCACCGGCGAGCCGTTCATGCAGTTCATGAAGGACGCCAAGTACCTGGCCGGTCTGGTGACGCTGATCCACGACCACAACGTGGGCACCATCCGCTGGGAGGACGGCCGCAAGGTGATCGACTACCAGCTCGCCAACTCGGATTTTCCGTCCATGAAGCGGGCCCTGAAAGCGGCCGCCAGACTGCACCTGGCCTCCGGCGCCGAGGAAGTCTATGTGCCGTCCAGCGACAAGCGGGTGATTCGTTCCGAAGCGGATATCGACGGCGCCATCGAGGGGCTCGACAACCAGCCCCAGCACCTGCGCATGGTGAGCTACCACCCGCAGGGCAGTTGCCGCATGGGTGCCGACCCGGACACCAGCGTGGTCAACTCGGACGGCGAAACCCATGACGTGAAAGGGCTCTACGTGGCGGACGCCAGCCTGCTGCCCACCTCGATCATCGTGAACCCCCAGGTGACCGTGTACGCCCTGGCCACGCGCATCGCCGAACGCATGGCCTGATTAACGGCCCTGTCTCACCACCACCCGGTGCACGCCACCGGGTATTTTATAGCGGCGGATGTCGCTTTCGCGGGCCATGCAGGCGCCGTGCTCCGGGTTGAGCCGGCACCAGCGCACCTGCCGGCCCAGTGCCAGCGGCACGCTGAAGCGGGTGTTGTAGTTGCCGCCGGCCTGCAGCGCGATCCACAGCTGATTGGGCAGCCACTCGCAGCCGTCCTGGTTGCGGAACATGTCCAGCGGCACCTGGAAACTCAGGCTCTGGCCCTGGCGTTCAGGGCGGAACTGGGTGCCCGCCTGGGTCACCGGGCAGGTGTCTCCCTCGGACCGGTACACCACCTCGATACGCACCTGATCCGCCGGTAACGGCGGGTCGATGCTCAACTGATAGTGGCGGATATCCCGCGGAATCGGGTTGGGCGCCGGCTGGTAATCCCGCTGCGCCACCGACACGCAGCCGCTGAGCAGGAGCAGGGCGCCGAGTACCGCTGACAGCGCTGGCAGGGACCGCGACGGGCCTGGGGCCATGGTGTTCTCCTTGTGGGTCACTGGGGAGTCATTCATTGCGCCCTAGGTTATCATTGCCGGCCTTGTCCGTATTGATCGAAGGAGCAGCCATGAGTGATGCCAACAGCCAATCCGCGCAGGCGAAACAACGGCCCGGGCGCGAGGCGTTCGGCTATCTGTGCCCGGTGGACAGCCGCTGGGCGGACAATGACGTCTACGGCCATATCAACAACGTCATGTACTACAGCTACTTCGATTCCACCATCAACCGCTATCTGATCGACAAGGGTGGGCTGGATATCCATAACGGCGACGTGATCGCCTATGTGGTGAGCTCCGGCTGCGACTATTTCGAGGCCGCCGCCTATCCGGACGCGCTCACCATCGGCATGCGCGTGGACAAGCTGGGCAACAGCTCGGTGCGTTATGGTCTGGCGCTGTTCGGGGAGAGCGGTGACGCCAAGGCGCTGGGTTTCGTGGTGCATGTGTTCGTGGACCGGGAGAGCGGGCGTCCGGTGTCGATCCCGGCGCCGCTGCGCGAGGCGTTGGCGGCGATTCAGTCTTCGGGAAAATAGTTTTTTTCGGAAAAATGTAGCTCCGCCAGGAAGTAGAAACGCTCACCGAACGGTATCCGGTCCATCTCGAAGCCCACGTTGGGCTGCTGGCCGGGGAACCGCTCCGGCGTTTCCTCCAGGTCCGGGTCGTCCTGATAGATCAGCCGGGCACCGGTATCAAACCCTTCCGCGAAGTGCAGCCGGGCGAGCAGGGCGAAGCCCCGCCCGGTATCGAAACGCAGCCAGTTTTCCGCCGGCACCGGGCGCCGCAGCATGGCCCGTTCGGTGTCCGAAAGCCGGCCGTCCACCACCGCCTCCCGCTCGCCGGTCCAGCTGGTGCGCAGCCGCGCGCCCTGGAGATCGTGGCCGTCGACGCTGACCCGGGCGCGCGGGTCGCGCAGCACGGTGGCGGCGATGCCGGGCAACGCGAAGCGGCTGTGGATGGCGAGCCGGTTTTCCATCAGCACGAAGTGGTTGTGCACGGTGAGCACGCGCAGGCCGGCCACGCGCACCCGGGTGGTGGCGTACACCAGCGTCGCCAGCGGCCCTTCGATGACCTGCTGGATTTGCGGGTCCAGGTTTTCGTTGGTGAGTGTGAGGCGGGCGCCCTCGCTGAACACCCCGGCGCTGAGCCGCAGTTTTAAACTGTCCAACAGGGTCCGTTGCGGTTTGTCGTCCGGGGCGCGGTAATGCCGGTAGGTGAAATCGCCCCACTGGAACAGGTTGCCGTCCAGAAATTCCAGCCGGTAGTCCGCGGTGCGCAGGCTGAGCGGGTCGCCGTCATCGTCGCGCTCCAGGGTCACCGGCGGGGTGAAACCCTGGAACGGCGGCCGGGCCAGCACGTAGAAATAAACGGGCCGCTCGCCGTCGCTGTCGAGCGCCAGTTCACCGATTACTTCCTGGCCGGGGGAGGGCAGTCGCTCGCCGCCGTCGGCGTGGTCCACCAGCAGCCGGTCACGGGGGCCCACCCGGCCGGTCTCTCCGGCCCGGCGGCTGTCGTCATCCTCGCTGAAGTAGGGCCAGCCGCGCTGCGACCAGGCCAGCCACTGGTGGCGGACGCTGCGCAGCTCGCCGTCCCGGTAGGCGGCCACTTCCAGGCGGTCGGTACGCAGCCCGGTAAGGTCTTCCAGGGCCTCGCCCTGGAAGGTCGCCACCGCGCTTTGCGCGGTTCCGGCCAGCAGCCAGAACAGCGCGAGCAGCAGCGCCCGGCCCGTCATGATCAGGCCAGCTCGGGCCGGTCGGCGAAGTGGGCGAGCGCGTCCGGGTTGGCCAGGGCGTTGCGGTTGCGCACCTCGCGGCCGTGCACCACATCGCGCACCGCCAGCTCGACGATCTTGCCGCTCACCGTGCGCGGAATTTCCGGCACGGTGAGAATCACCGCCGGCACATGGCGCGGGCTGGCGCCGGCACGGATGGTGGTGCGGATTTTTTTCCGCAGCTCGTCGGTCAGTTCGATGCCCTCGGCGGGCACCACGAACAGCACCACGCGCACGTCGCCGTCGTACTGCTGGCCGACCACGATGGCCTCGCGGATTTCCTCCAGGGTTTCCACCTGGCGGTAGATTTCGGCGGTGCCGATGCGCACGCCGCCAGGGTTGAGCACGGCGTCGGAGCGACCATGGATCACCAGGCCGTCGTGGCCGTCGTGGGGGACGATCTCGGCGTAGTCGCCGTGGGCCCAGACATTCTCGAAACGATCAAAGTAGGCGCCGTGGAAGCGCTCCTCGTCCGGGTCGTTCCAGAACGCCACCGGGCAGGCGGGGAAGGGGGCGCGGCACACCAGTTCGCCTTTTTCGCCGACCACCGGCTCGCCGTCGTCGTTATAGACCGCCACGTCCAGGCCCAGGCCCAGGCACTGCAGTTCACCCCGGTACACCGGCACCAGCGGGCTGCCCAGCGCGAAACAGGAAATAATATCGGTGCCGCCGGAAATCGAGCTCACCAGCAGGTCCGGTTTGACCTTCTCGTAGAGGAAGTCGTAGCTCTCGTGCAGCAGCGGCGAGCCGGTGGAGTAGAGCGTGCGCAGGGTGGACAGGTCGTGGCTGTCGCGGGGCACGGCGCCGGCTTTTTCCACCGCCTGCACGAACTTGGCGCTGGTGCCGAAGTGGGTGATCTTCTCCGCGTCGATCACATCGAACAGGCGGGTGGCGTCCGGGTAGGCCGGGTTGCCGTCGTAGAGCACCAGGGTGGCGCCGGTCTGCAGGCCGCTGACCAGCCAGTTCCACATCATCCAGCCGCAGGTGGTGAAGTAGAACAGCACGTCGTCGGCGCCCAGGTCGCCGTGCAGGCGGTGCTCCTTGGCGTGCTGGATCAGGGCGCCGCCGGTGCCGTGCACGATGCACTTGGGCGCGCCGGTGGTGCCGGAGGAATAGAGAATATAAAGCGGATGGTCGAACGGCAGCTCGGCGAAGGCCGGCGGCGCCCCGGCGGCGGCCAGCCAGTCGCGCCAGTTGAGCGCCTGGCGCACCGCGCTGGTGTCGCCGCGGCCGGGAATCACGATCAGCAATTCCGGCTGCAGTTTTTCATGCAGCGCCTGGATGCGTTCGTCCAGCTCGATCCACTTGCCGTTGTACTGGTAGCCGTCGCAGGCGAACAGCACCTTGGGTTCGATCTGGCCGAAGCGGTCCAGGACACCTTCGACGCCGAAGTCCGGCGAGCAGGACGACCAGATGGCGCCGATCCAGGCGCAGCCCAGGGCGGCGATCACGGTTTCGATGCGGTTGGGCATGTAGCCGGCGACCCGGTCGCCGGGCTCAACGCCGGCGGCCTGGAGCTGCGCGGCCACCTGGCCGGCGGCCACGTGCAGGTCGTTGTAGCTGATCTGGTCACGGCGGCCGCCCTCGTCGATGCTCACCAGGGCGGTGTGGGTGTCGTGCCGGGGCAGCAGGTTCTCGGCCATGTTGATGCGCGCGTCCGGGAACCAGCGGTTGTGGCGGAACACCGGTGACGGCGCCAGCACCCGCTCGCCTTTATGGCCGCGCAGTTCGCAAAAATCCCAGACCAGATTCCAGAACGCCTCCGGCTCCGTCACCGACCAGCGGTGCAGGTCCCGGTAATCCGTGAGCGGCGTGCCGGCCAGCTGTTCGGCGCGGGCGCGGAACGCGGCGGGCTGGCCTTCGTTGAGCCGCTTTTCATCGGGCTGCCAGAGCGGGGTCGGGGTTGTTGTCATTGTGCCTCCGTTTCGGAATCCAGCGAATTGAAATCAACCAGGAGCGTGCCTTCGGCGACGCTGTCGCCATCGGCCACGTGGAAGCGTTCCACGGTGCCGGCGGCACCGGCGCGCAGGGTGTGCTCCATCTTCATGGCTTCCAGGGTGATCACCGCGTCCCCGGCGGCCACCGTGGCGCCGGCTGCCACATGGCAGGCGACGATGGTGCCGCTCATGGGCGCGATGAAGCCGTCCTGGCCGCCGGCGCGGTCGCTCTCCCGGGCCGGGTGTATCTCCACCGGGTAATCCTGACCGTGCACGAAGACCGCCGTATGTCGGGCGTCGCCATCCTGGGGTTCGATCAGGTGACCGGCCAGGCGGCGCTCGCCCCAGTGCAGCTCAAAGGCGGTGCCCCGGCGGCGCAGGTGGAAGGGCGCGGGCTCGCCGCCGTCCACCCGGGCCTGGTCATTGTCGAGCACCACGGTGTGGGCCTGCTCGCCCACCCGCAATGGGATCAGGGTGCGCTTTTGTCCCAGCGGGCGCCAACCCGGCAGCGCGCCCCAGGGGTCGTTGCCGGTGGCGGGCCGTCGGGCCACGGCGCCGGCGGCGGCCACGGCGACCAGGTCGCTGTCCGCCGGCGCCGGCGTCATCAGGTCCGAGTGTTTCTCAAGCAGGCGGGTGTCCAACTCGGCGTCGGCGAACACCGGGCTGCTCAGAACCCGGTGCAGAAAGGCGGCATTGTGATGCACGCCGCTGATGGCGAGATCGTCCAGGGCCGCCACCAGCCGGCGGCGGGCCTGGTCGCGGTCGCCGCCGTGGCTGATCAGCTTGGCGATCATCGGGTCGTAATGGTCGCTGACCCGGTCGCCGGCCTCGAAGCCGCTGTCCACGCGCACCTGTTCCGGCCAGCGCAGTTGTTCCAGGCGCCCGGCGGAGGGCAGGAACTGCTGGTAGGGGTTTTCCGCGTACAGGCGCACCTCCATGGCGGCGCCGTGGCGCTGGATCTGCTCCTGGCTTTTCGGCAGCGGCCGGCCTTCGGCCACGGCCAGTTGCCAGGCGACCAGATCCTCGCCGGTGATCAGCTCGGTGACCGGGTGCTCCACCTGCAGGCGGGTGTTCATCTCCATGAAGAAGAATTCGCCTTCGGGGGAGAACAGAAACTCCACCGTGCCGGCGCCGCGATAGTCGATGGCGCGGGCGGCGCGCACCGCCGCGTCGCCGACATCCCGGCGCTGGGCCTCGGTGAGGCCGGGGGCCGGGGCTTCCTCGATGATTTTCTGGTGGCGGCGCTGCACCGAGCAGTCGCGTTCAAACAGGTGCACCGCGTTGCCGTGGTTGTCGGCGAACACCTGCACTTCCACGTGGCGGGCGGTGGGCAGGTAGCGCTCCAGCAGCACCCGGTCGTCGCCGAAGGCGTTGCGCGCCTCGCGGCGGGCGGCGGCCAGGGCTTCCTCGAAGCCGGCGGCGTTGTCCACCGCGCGCATGCCTTTGCCGCCGCCGCCGGCCACCGCCTTGATCAGCAGCGGAAAGCCGACTTTTTGCGCCTCGGCGATCAGGGTGGCGTCGTCGGCGCCTTCCCGGTCGAAGCCGGGCAGCACCGGCACGCCGCTTTGCGCCATGTGCTGGCGGGCGGCGGCCTTGTCGCCCATCAGGCGAATGGCCTCGGCGCCGGGGCCGACGAAGATCAGGCCGGCGTCCGCGCAGGCGTCGGCGAAGGTGGTGTTCTCGGACAGAAAGCCGTAGCCGGGGTGAATGGCGTCGGCGCCGCTGTCGCGGGCGGCGCGGATCACCTTGTCGATGTCCAGGTAGCTGTCCCGGGCCGGCGCCGGGCCCAGCCGCACGGCGCGGTCGGCCTCGCGCACATGGGGCGCGTCGGCGTCGATGTCGGAGTACACCGCCACCGTGGTCAGGCCCAGCTCGCGGGCGGTGCGGATAATGCGCCGGGCGATCTCGCCCCGGTTGGCGATCAATAGCGTGTTGATGGCGGCCATGGTCAGTTCCGGTTCGGTTTCCAGTTCGGCGGGCGTTTTTCCAGGAAGGCGCCCAGGCCCTCCTGGCCTTCCGCGCCGGTGCGCAGCTCGGCGATCAGGTTGGCGGTGTACTCGATCAACCCGTGGCTGACGTCGCTGTCGTCGGCGCGGTGCACCAGCTCGCGGGCGCGCCGTTGCGCTTCGGGGGCGCCGTCGAGCAGGGCGGTCACCAGTTTATCCACGGTGGCGTCCAGCTCCGCCGCCGGCACCACTTCGTGGACCAGGCCGAGCCGGCCGGCGCGGGGGGCGTCGATCACCTCGGCGGTCATGACGTAGCGGCGCGCCTGGCGGGCGCCCAGGGCGCGCACCACATAGGGCGCGATCACCGCCGGCAGAATGCCCAGCTTCACTTCGCTGAGGCAGAAGCGGGCGTCGTCGGCGGCCACCGCGATGTCCGCCGCGCAGATCAACCCCAGGGCCCCGCCGTAGGCGGCGCCCTGGACCCGGGCGATGACCGGTTTGCCGGCCCGGTCGATGGTGTCCATCAGGGTGGCCAGGCGCAGGGCGTCGGCGCGGTTTTCCTGCTCGTCGAGGGCGCCCATGGCGCGCATCCAGTTGAGGTCGGCGCCGGCCGAGAAATGCTTGCCGGCGGCGTCCAGCACGATCACCCGGCCATCGTCGCCACCGGCCTGCTGGAAGGCGTCGATCAGCGTTTCGATGATGGTGTTGTCGAAGGCGTTGCGTTTGTCCGGGTTGTTCAGGGTGATGTGGGTGACCGGGCCCCGGCGGGTGGTTTGCACACTCATGGTTGTCTCCCTCACATGCGGAACACGCCGTAGCGCGTCTCTTCGATGGGTGCATTGAGGCTGGCGGAAATGGCCAGGCCGAGAACGTCGCGGGTGTCCGCCGGGTCGATGACGCCGTCATCCCACAGACGCGCGCTGGCGTACCAGGGCTGCGCCATGGTTTCGTACTGGGCGGTCATGTCGTCCTGAAAACGCTGGGCGTCCTGGTCGCTCCAGTGTTCGCCTTTCTTTTTCAGCGACGCGGCTTTTACCTGGGTGAGCACGCTGGCGGCCTGTTCGCCGCCCATCACCGAGATGCGCGCGTTGGGCCACATGAACATAAAGCGCGGGTCGTAGGCGCGCCCGCACATGCCGTAGTTGCCGGCGCCGAAGCTGCCGCCGGTGATCACGGTGAACTTGGGCACGCTGGCGCAGGCCACCGCGTTGACCATCTTGGCGCCGTGCTTGGCGATGCCTTCCGCTTCGTATTTCTTGCCGACCATGAAGCCGGTGATGTTCTGCAGGAACAGCAGCGGAATCTTGCGCTGGTTGCACAGCTCCACGAAGTGAGCGCCCTTGAGCGCGGACTCGGAATAGAGCACGCCGTCGTTGGCGAGAATGCCCACCGGAAAGCCGTGGATGCGGGCGAAGCCGGTGACCAGGGTAGTGCCGTAGTTGGCCTTGAATTCGTCCAGGTCGGAATCGTCGACGATGCGCGCGATCAGTTCCCGGGCCGGCATCGGCGAGCGGGTGGTGGGCGGAATCAGGCCGTACAGTTCGTCCGGCTCATAGGCCGGCGGCCGGGCCGGGCGCACCTCCAGCTGTTCCGGCTTGTGCCAGTTGAGCCGGTCGATGCAGCGGCGCGCCAGGTCCAGCGCATGGGGTTCGTCGTCGGCCAGATGGTCGGCGACGCCGGACTGCTCGCCGTGCAGGGCGGCGCCGCCCAGCTCCTCGGCACTGACCACTTCGCCGGTGGCGGCTTTCACCAGCGGCGGGCCGGCCAGAAACACGGTGGAGTGGTTGCGCACCATGATCACTTCGTCGGCCATGGCCGGCACATAGGCGCCGCCGGCGGTGCAGGAGCCCAGCACCACGCTGATCTGCGGAATACCGCGCGCCGACATATTGGCCATGTTGAAAAAGATACGCCC
>Ga0114899_1001625_pt1 | contig 12919 bp, 6 predicted proteins | sample MalvireepMed_215_FD_83497 | JGI IMG/M metagenome (GOLD analysis project Ga0114899, IMG submission 83497) | Marine viral communities from the Global Malaspina Expedition - Malaspina viral metaG DeepMed_215 | ecosystem: Environmental > Aquatic > Marine > Oceanic | place: Mediterranean Sea... | reverse complement strand
GTATTAATACTGAGCGTCTTCATGATCTTGCAATGGGAACAGAAAATAGTGGATGGAGAGACTTAGTACCAGGTAAAAGAGCATCAGATGCATTTATGAATCCTCATATACTTGCTGCTGATCCTGTATGGCACGCTATACAAACTAATATGTTCCACTTACGTAATGATGTTGGACTACAAATACTTACAGGTAAGGGGACTCAGGGAACAGAGCAGATATATGCTATTAATGAGAAGCTTGAGAATGAGATCTTTAAAGGTGCTCGCAGGATATCTTTAGTAGATGAAGAATCTATAAGGACTATAGGTGACAAGCCTCACCTTATTAATCTTAAGAATAATCTTAATACAGCCTGGGATATAGCTAACACTACTGGCAATAAGGGTACTAGGGAGATCAGGATTAGTGAACTTGAGTCACTACATGAAGATCTATATAGAGAGGTCGGCAATATATTCACAGATAATACTAGTTTTGATGCCTTCAAGACCTATCTAGATAAGAATTTTGTTGATAATATTTTAGGAGCAGATGCTTCTTACGGGGCTAAGAAAGCAATCACTAACTTAATACAGGAAGGTAATCCTATATCTTTTACAGATCCTATATCTGGACGTAAGATGATTGCTTCAGGTAAAGCATTATTAGATCAGATACTAGGTTCAGATTATGGTATGGAGATGCAGGCTGCAGATCCTGTATTTGTTTCTACTGTCAGGGATATGGTGAGTAGATATGTTAAAGAGGTTCAGAATGTAGCTGGCAATAAGGGTGGATACATAGAGTTTAGTGATAATATTGGTATTGATATATCTTCACAGCATACAGCAAAGGACTGGTATCAATCTCTTCTTGGTATAGATACTATGCTTGATGGTAGTAAGATTATGGATATCACCAGGATTGTAGAGAATATGCATTCACTTGAAGCTATGAATAGTTCCTTTGGTACCTCTGCACACTTTGAAAAGTTAGCTAGTGTAGCTACTGAAAAATCTACTATAGATGATCTTAGAACTTCACTGGATAATCTGCGTACTACCACAAGACAGCTTTCATATATTATTAATGATGCTATACAGAATAATGATTTCTTACTTATACGTGAGATAGTAGATAGTCAGTATGATATTCAAAGGGCTATAAGCAGGGCTCAGCAGTTCACAGTGGAAGGCAAAGGCTCACTTGAAGAGGTAAGTCAAACTTTATATAAAGTGTCCATGAGCGCCATAAGTGAGCGTAATAGGAAGCTTTCTCTTGATAGTATAGAATCTGTAGATGAATTTATAAAGAGGCAGGAAGAGGTTGTTACGCGCCAGGATAGGTCAGGCAAGCCCGTGCTTGAGAGTCAGACAATATCCGAGAGCCAATATATGTCAAGGTATGGCATAGATAAGATATCACTTGATCTTATTAAGGGAGATATCATAGCCTTCTCAGATGCACCTCATGATTTAGCAACTGAAGTAGCATCTTTTATTAATAGGTATCCAGTCCTTAAAGAGATGCCAAAAGGTGTTACCAAAGATTTGATGGAGCACTTGGATAAACTTGGTATCCCAGCACAGGAGTATGTAAGAGATATTGTAAAGCCATGGATTGATACACAGTGGACTAAGATTTCAGCTAAAGATAAAGCTATAGAATATGATAAGTTCCTTTCTGATACTGCACAGCTACTTGTAAGTTCATGGGCTCAGAAGAAAGTTAGCATGGCAAACTATGAGAATGGTAACTTAAGGATTACAACTAAGGCTGTTACTAACTGGGACTCTGGATTCCTAGGTATCATGAAGAAGCTCAACCTGGAGAATAAACCTAATTCTATAATGCTTTTAGGTGAGACTTCTATCGGTGGTAATCATGTGGTCACAAAGCTTAGTGATAATATGATAAAGGAGATTAACTCTAGACTTGCTGTTGGTGCATCACCTAAGATAGCACGATCAGAACAGTACTCTGCAAATGAAAGAGCTGAGCTTGAGAAGGTATTAGCAGATATGCCGCTTGTTGGTGAAGGAGCTGATGGTAGACCTCAGTTCCAGATATTTAGGTTGGATGAAAAACAGGCGATTGTTGTATCAACTAATGCATATCATAATATAGTTAATCAATGGAGAACTAAGCAGGGACCATTATTCCAGGAACTTTCAAGTATTGTTGGAGAGACAAAAGCTACTAAGTATCTTAAAGATAAGCTTAAAGTAAGTGAGTTTAAAACTGACCAGATTGATGCGCAAAGCTTTGATACAAAGACAGTTGAGGGTCTTTTATTACTTACAAGGCTCATGAATGACAATGCTTACTATTTACATAAGCTAGTAAACAATGAAATGTCATCACCGGAAATATTTAAAGCGCTAAAGTATATCAAGCTGAGCAATCCTCGTGGTGGTATTACTCTTAATAATAGAACTGTAGATATAATGAGATACTTTACTAGTGAGATAATGCCCAAGACTGCCAGATATAAAGAGATGAAGAGGCATTTCGATAGTCAAATGGATAAACCTCACAAACAATTAACAATATATGATGAGAGTGACCCTACTGGTAGGGGTGATAGTTTCTTTAGTAGTGATGCAGAATACAGGATAAGAGTTAAGAAGCAGCTCATGGATGAGCGTGGCTATGATGAAGTTACTGCTACAGAAAAGGCTAATGATCTTGCGGACAAGCTTAAGCCAGAAGCTAAATCTAAAGTTGATGGAGAAATATATGTAAGTCTTCCAGAGATGGTAGCATTATTAGTAAGTAGGGGTGCTGATCAAAGCTGGTTTGTATGGGATCGTAATAAGATAGCAGGTGTTAATGTAGTTATAAAGCCAGTAGTATCACAAAATACAGTTGATAGATCTACCGGTGCTATATCAGTTGTAGTAGATAAAACTGCATACAAGTTTGATCCAGCAATGGATGCAGCTATGCGTAATCCAGATGGTACATACTTTACTGATAGCATAGCATTCAAGTCTGCAAATAAAGTGAATCAAAGTAGGGCTAATAGTGATGCTCCCTTTACAGAGAATGTAATAAGCTTGCAAAGACCAAGAGATATTGCTAAGCCATGGAAGCCACAAGTAGCTCTTGATATTCAGAATACTGCAAGAACTCCAGGGAGCGATCTTAAGCTTGTAGATATAGACAGAGCTAATATGATGATCAAATCATTAAGTGGTCCTCATGATGGTACCTTAAGCCTGGCATTTGGTAACTTCTTGTCTAATCCAGCACAGGATGTGATGAACTCATGGCTTAGATCTTCAGAGGTTGTAGGTGATTTGAATCAGCATATACTTGACCTATGGTCTAATCCATTTGCGTTTAAAGCTGTTGCAGAGAAGCTTAAGAACTTTGATAAGGAACGAGGAGATATTACAGCCTCTTTAACTGGATTAGAAGCAGTACTTGCTGAAGGTGGTATACCTATCTTTGAGCATATGCGTCCACAAATAGAGAGAGCTTTGGTAGGCAACTACCTTGGTAGTAGGAACTTTGTTTCAGGACAGATATCTAATGGTGCTTACAATGTAATGACTGCAGGTGATGGCATGAGTCTTCCTATAAGAGAGGGAGGCATACAGAAGAGGTTTGGTGGTAGTGGAGTACCATACATAGAGCATAATAAGCCTATACGTGATATGTTATACTCTACTGAGGGTGCTCAGAGCATATCACTTATATTTAGATTGTCTGAAAGTCAAGCTAAGAACTTGAATGCATTATTTAAGACAAGTCCGCAGTGGAAGATCAATAAACTTAAGGCACCTGAGGTTGAAATCTTTCAGGCTGGAGAGGAGATAGTAGTATCAGGTGATGGTACTGTATCTGGTGCTTTCGATGGTTATATACAAAGATTATATAATTACTCTCTTGATGCAGGTTATCAGGCTGGCTCCAGAGGAGCAATAGTATCCAGGGAAGCAGCAAGGGAAATTGTTATAAACTCTTCTGGTAAGGATTACAAATCTATTATTAAAGAAGCATTTGATGCAAAGTATGCCGATGGCAATCCATCAGTAGAAACATTAGGAGATCTTGTAAGATTTGTAGATGGTAAAGTGATTACTGCTAACAATAAACAGAAACCAAAAACATACTTTGAAGACTATACTGTAAAAGAAGGTAAAGGTTCCATGTCAAGCAAGTATGGCTATGGATCTGTAAGGGTAGCAGATGTTAACTTGAGGACACCTAAAGATGGTATTAATAGCTGGGTTATTACTGGTATAGAGAAGCTTATTGATAGGCGAAAGGGTGCTGTTAGTGAGATGAATAGTTCTGATCTTATCAACCCACAGGATGCAGACTTTGATCTTGATAAGTCAGCTAGTTTCTTTGCTGTTCCAGGTCCGATAGTTCGTGAAATACATAGTGCCTCTGGGTATCATGAGATATCTTCAGAACAAATATGGGATAAAGCATTAGCTGAGGTAGCCTATGAACAGCCGAGGATTGCTGGGTATGTAAATGAGCTAAGAAAATTAGAAGCATCAAGACCTACATTAGTAAGACAGCATTCTATTACATCTCTTATGTATCAATACTTTACTTCATTAGATGGCTTGGCACAGAATAATATTATACGACCTGGCTATGAAACTGGTGTACATAGAGACAAGTTAGGTGTTGACAGAATATCACAGAGCACCTCTGGAGTTAATGTGATTGCAGACTTCCAGGCAAGTAACAGGAAGGGTTATCAGATTATGTTTAGGCATGGTGCTGAGTTTGTTGATGCCATAGGTCACATGAAGAAGTTAATCAAGCATACTATTGATGTGTATGGAGACTTAACTAAACTTAATGATAGAGATTTGGTAGATGCATTCTGGTTTTCAGATAAAGTGGGATTGTTTAAGGTAGTACCTGTTGATAAGATGGGTACTCCTGGAGAGGAAGTGTCATGGAATAGTTCTATACCTGAAATATATGAATTTAGAAAGGACATCACAAGTGGATTGTTAAGACCTCTAAATGGTATCTTTAACATTGCTCTCGGTTATGAAACTTTAAGTAATGGTACTACTAGGCAGCTTGGATTCTATGATAATATATCTACATTTAACAGAGCTAAGTATAAAATCTGGCAGCTTGGTCAGGACAAGAAAGTCCTTAATCCATTTGTTAATGAGTTCCTTGGATTTCTTGGGGAGAGACCTTTGAAGGGTGGCACCAGTAACCATCCCCTTATTGATGGACTGATCAAGATGACTGAAGCTTACGAGAGACACTTTCCATTCAGGATAGAGCGAGGTAATGAGCTTGCTAACATGCTTAATGGGGCTGCAATGGATCATAAGAGTGTCCGAATACAGGAAGCTGTTAATAAGTATATGCAGGATGAACGTAACTGGGTAAGATTCTCTTCGGTACAGTGGGAGATCAATCGACTGGAAGATATTCTTGGTGACATGCGTTCAAGGAGACAGCATGAAACTAGTCAGTATAAAAATATGGCTGACCGTAGAGAAATGCTTGTAGATGTAATGAGCAAGATAGAGGTGATAGCTAATAAAAAGACTGTTGCAGGATATAATCCAAGGAACAAGTCTGGCTTTATACCTGAAGCTGATGCTGAGTATGCTGTGTACAAGTTGAAGGATGGTGATGTAGTTAATGTCAACAGAGTCAATAAGGGACAGCAGTTAGCTTGGGACAAAGGTGATATAGTAGTTAAGAATCCAAGAGTCTTCAGGTTCTCAGATCCAATACAGCAGAAGCATCTACGTACTATGCACAGAGCATTCGGTAATATATTACCTGGGGTAGAAGCATTTGACGTAACAGATACTAGAGGATATATACGAGGTAAGTTAGAAGATGTTCAGTCTAAGTTTTATGATATTGGAAGAGAATTTTCTGATGCATCTGTTAAGAATAACTCCTTCTACAGTGATTTGTATACTACTAAGTTGGAGATATTGAAAAGTTCCTTTGATGATATTATGGCTACTCGTGGTCCTGAATATGCCAAGCAGTTTCTACATTCATTGCTTACTCCTAAGATATCTGACAATGAGATGTCGATACTTAACTATGACAATAAGAACAGTTCTTATTTTACTGGCTTTAGATTCAGGGGCAACAAAAACAATGAACAGCTAGTCATAAGATTTATGGTTGCTGCAATGGATGGTAAGGTACCTGGCTTTAGTGATCGTATTGCAAGAGAGTGGTGGAGTGAGATGGAAAACTTTAGAAAGATTTCCTACCTTATGACTCATGATAAGTCTTTATCTGGAGATGCATTTAAGATAGGTAATCTTAATCGTGGTATCATTAAACCTACACTTAATGTACTACCAGATATGGAAGTTAAGCCTAGGTTATTAGATGTGAAGACTAACAATGAGCAGGCCAGAAAGATGATCCAGTCATATTTAACAGGTTCGTATTTCCTTGATCCTATAGAGTTATATAGACTTACTGTAGGCCTTGATAAAACTATGAATGAGCTTCCTAATCCGCAAGCAATAAGCGAGAGAGTTAAATGGTTTTGGGAAGACGTAGGAGCTAATGCATCAAGGATTGAGGTCCGTGAAGATATGGGTAGGACCGTTTATAGATTATCTAAGAGTCCATTGCGTAATGGTATTAGCGGGAACAGAGAACACATGAGACGTAAATCTTTTTCTGAAAAGATATTGGAAGAGATCAATTGTCAATAAAGGAGAGTTATGAATTGTTATCCTAAAATAGATGACCCTAACAAGAAGGAGTTAGCTAAGATTGCTCATAGTTTTGAGCAGGATCCAAAAGTTAAAGCCTTTGGTTATGGTGATCCATCTACAGGTGAGTGGTTGTTTAATAAGTATGTAGGTAAGCCTAGAGATCCTAACAAACCAATCTCTGATACTGATCTTGCCCTGTATAAGATAGGACTCAGGGAGTTCAGGGAGAGTATAGGTAAGAAGGAGAACCCATTTTTTAAGTGGTTTAAATTACCTAAAGCCTTGATGCGTAAGCTACCAGAGACATCATACTTTGTTGAGGAGACGTCTAATGCTACATCATTTAGGCAACGTCACTTAAAGGAGAGCTCAGTTGACCTCAATAATATATTTGAAGGTCTCTATAGTATGATAAAGAATGGAGACTATTATGGAGGAACTCCTTGGAGCAAGGCTGAGTTTAAGAAGTATCAGACTGTTGAAAAAGATCTGGAGCTGGCAAAGACACCTGAAGAGAGAATGGAAGCACTAAAAAAGATAGTGGAGATAGTTGGTGTCAAAGATGGTACTAACAATCCTGTAGGTGGACAGTTATTGTGGAGGTTTAATGATCTACTTACATTTAAAGAAGTCCCCAGCACTGCTACCGAACGGAGAGTTGTAGAGCATTGGAATAATCTTAGGGCTAGGTCTGCAAAGCTATTACTTAATGGCATAGAACAATCAAAAGCTCTTATTAAAACTACTAACAATGCGAATACTCGTACTGAATTACTTCGTGCTCTTGACAGGCTGCAAGCAGCTGCAGAAAGGATACACTTTCAACAGGGTGTAGATTCTAAGACATACGTAGATAAGAGTGGACTGTTTGATGTACGTAAGCTAGACATTAAAGTATATGATTCTGAAAGTGGTACAGTTAAGCCCTATAAGATACTGGATGAAAAAGGACAGAGAGTAATTCCAAGAGAGCTAACTAAGTATGCACCACAGTATGTCATAGAATTATCTAATGTTGTGAGGAACATTACAGATTATGCTTCCAACCCTAGGGATTCTAAGTGGGAGAAGATGTCACCTGAAGAGATAAGAGTTAAGATAGAGAAGACAGTTGACCTTGGCAATATGATCAACAGGCTTAAGGCTAGGACTGATGTAGAGAATGGTCACTTCTATTCTCTTGATCCTATGTTTTTCTTAAACAAATATGTAAATGATGTGGCACATTTTAACTATGTTACACGTGTAAACCTGGCTTACAAGAAGGCTGCTGATAAGATGTGGAACTTAACAAGAAAGAAGGGTGTCTCTAAGGATCTTGGAGATTACTCCAGGAGTATGCTTGACATGCTCAGTGAAATTAGAGACTCAGCTCTCAATAATTATGAAGGTGGCATGACTGAAATGGATGGGATGGTACGTTGGATCAATGGTCTTGAATATATTTCTAAGTTAGGTTGGAGTGTACGTGGTGGTTTAAGAAATAGATCCCAGATGTTATTTGATTGGGTTAGGTATGGAAGTAAAGCATACACCAAGTCATCAAAGTTCTATGATCCTGTAGAGCATCAACAGATGGCTACAAGACAGCTGAATAGGTTTGGTATACTCTTTGGAGAGAAGGCTGCTGCTGCAACTACAGCTGTGGCAACTGCAGGATCTATAGAAGAAGTATCTCCTCGTGGTACAATGATGACTAAAGAAGGTGGACTTAAGAGGGTTGAACAACCATCCACTGCAGTCGCTGCTGAAGCAACGGCAAAGGTAGTTGAAAAAGCTGCTGCTCCACTAAGGATAGCTGAGAATGCTAACCGTGTAGGTACATTTAAGAAAGGATTTGCTATGTCCTTTATGGAGATGAATAAAAGCAGGGACTATTATAAAAACCAATGGATGGAGTCTCACAAGACTGACCGACCACCTTCTGAAGAAGTATTAACTTCACACATAGAGCACTTGGCTGGCAATGCCGCTGTTAAAGTAGTAAGAGATCTACACTTTGAGTATGATAACTGGGCTAAAGCAAAGGTATTACAGACTAAGCCAGGTAGGGTGATAGGACAGTTCCAGACTTATCGCTTTGCTTTATGGGATCTACAATGGCAGATGCTTAAGGATGCTAAGCGTGGAGTAGGAGCAGGTAAGTATGGTATGTTTGAGACAGATGCTTCAGGAAAAATTACTAGAATTATGCCAGAGATACAACAGGCCATGCGTTACTTATCGTTGTACTCATTACTAGTACCTACTATATCTATGGTAACTAACCTATCTATCGGTACTCTTGTACAAAATGAGACATATGATACTGCTGAAAGATTCTACAAATATCTTACTGCGGATGAAACTGATCCGGAACAATTGGAAGATAAGTATGGACAGTTCTTTGGTAAGGGAGCGTTTGCGGGCAACCTGGGACCATTTGTATCAGATCTACTTACTATGGCAGATCTGTTTGACTTCTATGACTCTACTCCTGAGGAGCTACAAGAAACTATGAAGATGAAGTATGATCCTAAAGATCCTGACTGGTGGTATAAGTTTGCCAGAATATTTAACATTCAGGCATCACGTACAGCATGGCATACAATACCTGCATTATTACAGGATCAATATGAAAGAGGATTCAGAGTTGAGACTGGATTGTATAAACCTAAACATATCTATGACTGGATGCGTAAGTCAGATGATGCTGCATTCAAACAACGAAGAGATTGGCTCAAAAAGAGCCCTTACTCCCCCATGAACTGGGCTTACACAGGCACAGTTCTACCTAAAGTTAGGAAAAAACGAAAGAAAAAGAAATCCACTGACGAGGCTCTTACTATTCTTGAAGGGATGCTGGCAGGCAAGTATTAACCTGCTGGCATCTCGTTCGTTTTTAACGAAAAAGCTTGCCTATATATGTACTTTATTGAAGTTGTAAATAAAAAGGTGGGGTACCCTACAAATTAACTTTGAAAAGCTTTTGGGGGCGTTTCCACCCCCTCTAGCTCAATTATACTCTCTCCTAGCATAATCTTGAGTAATATCAGTATTAAAACTCTTCTTTATGTCATTTTCAAGTACTTTATTGTTAGCTCTAATTAAACTTAATACTTGGTTGACATTACTAGATTTAATACCATCTACAAGCTGTAATATACTGTGTGCATATTCTACCAGTAGCTTTTTAAGATAGTCCTCATGTTTTCTTTTCATTGTTACTCCCATCAGCAATATCCTGAAGTATATCACAAAATACACTTAAAGGTATCGCTATGTAAGGTTCTTTACCGTTCTTTTTAAAGACTATAGCAGGAGCAGCAGAATCAGGTTTGTTAAGCTCACACTGCTCGATTGCACTCCATATTTGTAGTCTTTCTACGTTCTTGCATTCAAAACTAAAAGGAATAAGCTCTCTTGCTCTTGGAGACAGAACAATATCTTCACCAGTCATTCCCATGGTCTGGCTTTTGATATCATCCGGATGTAGCTCTGGAAATACATCTCTGAGCATATCTCTTACAAAGTTTTGTAACTTTCTTCCTTTAGCTTTAACTGATTTTACATTCACCTGGAACAGGCCTCTCTAAATATATCTGAATCAAACTTATTATTGATAGACTTAAAAATTATGCACAAGTCCGATATCAGGCTGTCCCTGAATATCATCGACCCTTCCAGGCTGCTTCTCTTCTTTATAGTCTTCGCTATCAGTTCGAAGTGTTTCTTCGTCATTATTCTCTCCTACTCTTAAGTATTTAGGTTTGGGATACATGCTTAATCGCTTTAAAGCTCTCTTGATTGCATCTGGAGGTATATTACAGAAATCTTGAGAAACGGCCTTTAAGGGGCTATTTTGCTCGTTATATTCATCTGCAGTAGTCCTTTCCCAATCAAATGTCACTGTATTGCCACAATATCTACACCTAGTTAGAATAGAGCGTCTATGGTCTCCGCTTTCAGACATAATATCAGTTCCTCCTTTCCATACTTGGTTAATGTACGATATATCTTGCCATCAAAGACTTTACCTTCTATATCTACTATTCCTATAAACATAGGTATAGAATCGTCCACTGGCATGGTATTAACATATTCCGAGTTCTTCTGGAAGTGATATTGGGTTTTCACGTAGGTTCTCCAGCTTCCGTACTCGATCCTTGGATCCTATCTCCCGCTTCACGCATTTGAGACAGATCACTTTCAGAGTGTATCCCGTTATCCAATATGCGTTGTTTATCAAGAGATATGCTTCCGTCTTCTTCTTGGAGTTTATCCCACATGTGGTGCATTGATGGATTACTTTCTTTCCTAGGTACTTTATCATCCCCTTCCTCTTCTATCATGCCCCATAAGAGCATTAAGTAAACTATACAGTCCGTAATTCGACCTCTTACGTCCTCTCTTTGTGACTTATGTCCTTTAATGTAAGCTGTAATCCCATCTATGTGCTTTAACATATAAGTCATGAGTACTGATTTTCTATCAATACTTAGTAAGTCACTGATTCTATTGAAGTTAGCAAATACATTGCTATCATCATGAGCGTATTCTTTTTGTCCGGCATCTCTCATGACAGATACCTTAGTTAGTATGTTGTCCATCACGTGCGACATTTCCTTCTGATTCACGTTCTATCCTTACGTTGTTTATTTTAAGTCTAACATCCAGGTGTTCCTTCTCCCTATTAGCTTCACATTTAAGATCCAGCATATCAAGAGTCCCATCAGCTTTAGTTCTTGGTATTAATGAAAGTATCTTATTAGCATTATAAGCCACTCTAAATGAACCTTTAGAGGAGGTAATATTTAATCCCTCTCTCATGGCAGATTTGTTTATCTCACTTACTGCAAATACAATAAGGTTATGTTTAACTGCAAGTTCCATCATAGCTTGTGATGCTTCTTCTACTTTCATATTTGGATCTCTATGGCTACTATGAAAGATACCCATATGATCTATTACTACAAGTCTTGGCTTTACTGCAAGCGTCATAATCTGACGTTCTAAGTCTTTAGCCGGAATGGATGAAAAGTTTGTAACAAGCCACTGAAAGTTCTTATCCTGTCCATTTTGAAAGGATTGATAGTGGCTAACTAGTTCTTTTTCAGTCCATCCTTTTTCTATCATTACAAACCTGGACCATATCTGTCTTGGTGACATCTCCATCTCAAGAAAGTATGTAGGTACCTTGAAGGCTACCATCCAGTTCTGTAAGAGCATGGTTTTCATAGACTTAGGTGGTGCTTGTAGTATCACCACTTCGCCTGGATATACTGGAAAGTCCTGTCCATACAGTGCTCCAATATTTAACGGAGCTACATCAGATTTATAGAACTCTATCAGATTGGTTTCCATAGCTCCTGCATCCATCATGACCTGACTTTTCTTATTCCTGTACAATCTACATGTATTCTTACAATAGTCATCCATTATCGGATCATGACAACCATATCTATAACCAGAACCATTATGACCATCATAACAGTTAGTAATAATACTATCCATTTCCTTCTTTGGAAATACATTACTATTACCACTAACTTGGTTACGCCAGGCTTCCATCAATGTCCTGACAGTTTCTTCAGGATAAAGCCATCTAAACCATGCTGCTAGCCTTAATGCTACCATATGTCTTTTACCCATAGGTATATCTTCTAACATACCAGAAATACATGGATAAAGTGATGGGTCGGCACTCCTACCCTGAGAGACAATTATTGTATCATCAGTTTCTACCTTGTCATCAATTAAGATATTAAATACAGGCATGCATTCCATATCTTTATCATCCATCTCTCTTGGCTTCTTGGCATACTCCATTATATCAGATATATCACCTTCAAGCATATTGTTAGTGATTTGAACCTTATACAATCTGGACTTACCATTTCTTGTATTAGGTACTCTGATTAATCTGAGCTTATCTGTTACTGCTGGATCTGCATACTCAAAGATACCATGTTCCTTAAGCACTTGCTTTAATTTTATGTGCAGATCTTTATGCGGTTTGTATGTAAAAGCTGAACTTGGTATGTGTATGTGAAATCCAGTACCACTAAAGAATATCTTATATGGAATGTTTAGATCACTAAGTAGAATGATAAGACCTCTAGTCTTAGATTGAGCATCTTCTGGATTGGCCCCATCCACATCCAGGATAAACTCTTCAGGTATGTATATCTTACCATCATACCCAGCTAATTTTTGATGCTTACCAAAATATGTCTTTACATCAGTATTGTATTCATATAGAG
>Ga0114899_1001624_pt1 | contig 12920 bp, 12 predicted proteins | sample MalvireepMed_215_FD_83497 | JGI IMG/M metagenome (GOLD analysis project Ga0114899, IMG submission 83497) | Marine viral communities from the Global Malaspina Expedition - Malaspina viral metaG DeepMed_215 | ecosystem: Environmental > Aquatic > Marine > Oceanic | place: Mediterranean Sea... | reverse complement strand
GTTGAATACAGAGGTGTAAAAATACGTGGAGGTAAATTAAAGTTATTAATACTTTTACCTTTACTTGGAACAATTGCCGGTAGTATCTGGGCAGGTTTTGAAGGATATGCTCGGTGGATTCAAATGGAAGAAAAAATAAATGAGTACGTGGCTCCTGATCTTACTACTTTTACTGTAAAGTTAGATGTATTAGAAGAAAGACTAACTTCATTAGAAGAAACAAATAAGGTAGAAATAAGAACGGTTAAAGAATTAGTAGGCTCTGCACAGAGTGATGCTAGAACAATACGAATAGATTTACGCAAAGATATTAACGAAGTACAAGATCAGATAGCAGGTGTAGACAAACGATCTCGTGATATGGATACAAGTATACGTTCTTCGTTGAGGCAGACAGAAACAGATTTACGCACAATGATTGATCATGCTTCAGATAGATTTGATTCAAAAAGAACTGCTATAGAACAAGATGGACAAAGAAGAATAGAAACTATTGATATTAAATTGACAGAACTAGAGGAACGGTTGAGAACAATGTTAGAAAGAGCATTAAATAACCCCTTGGCAGGCCAGTAATGGAAGATAAAGAAAAATGCTGTGCTTGTGAAGACTGTACTTGTGAAAATTGTACATGTACAGAAGAAGGCCCTTGCGAATGTTCAATAAACAAAAGGAGATGAGTATGCAAGAACTGATGAATCGCTTTAAAGAACCTTCATCTTATGCTGCACTAAGTGCTGTATTTGCGATGTTAGGTATTATGGTACCAACTGATTTATGGCAAAGTGTTGTCATGGTTTGTTGTGGTGCTGCTGGAGCAATTGGTTTCTTCATTAGAGAGAAGAAAGACTAATTGTGTCCTTGGAAGCATTAAAACAAAAGTATAAAGCAGAGATTGCAGTAGCAAAAGCTAATCTTGATGTTTTGATGCATAAGGCTGTAGGTATTGGAGAACATTCTGATATTACAGCTGAAATGGATAAATGGATTGGGGCTATTGCTGATAATCAAGATAAGATTGCAGCAATAGATTCCCTGTATAGAATTGATGAATCACAAGGTGATCTATTTAAAGATGCAAAACGATGGTAAGATTAAAAGAAAAACTAGTACAATACCTTTCGGATATACTCTGGATACAGAAGATGAAAAACTCTGTAGTCCAATTCCGGAAGAACTGCAAGCGTTGGATCAGGCTTTGATATACGCTAAATCATGTGGCTGGAGAAAAGCAAGTCAGTGGTTACTAGCAAAGACTGATAGATATATGTCTGATGAAGGATTAAAAAAACGTAGTAAACTAGGGGTGTATTTAAGTGAATAAGAAGTATAGTAATCCACCTAGATCACCAAAGACTTATATTATAGGTAATATATCAGGTATTAAAAAAGGAGTATCTAAGTTAGATTTAGATGGTAATATGTATATACCTTTAAGTCCTACTAATGATATTGGAGCATGGTTAGGAGGATCTGAAAGAAGAAGTCAAAGTGATCGGAATACTTTTTATTCTACTATTAATCAAGAAGTAAAATTTAGAGCTAGAAATGCAGGTTTTAAATTTAAAAATATTAAATTTAATTATAGACAAGAATCCCATAAAGGAAAGTGGAAAGAACAACATAAATTTGGACCTGAGGAAAGAGGAGGAGTTTTTAAATCAGATATAGGAAGATCACTTGAATTTAATGTATCTGATATAAAAGTAAATAAGAGTGGAACATTAACTGCAAATATTAATGTAGGTTTTAAAAGAGGGCATGTACCAGTTGGACAGGATGGTATATTTACCCCCGATCCAATGTTTAAGAATATTCATGATCAATATAGACAAGTTGGGCTCGGTCCAGAACATGAAACTGTAGGAACAATTGGATTTAAATATACATGGCCATAACAACTAAAAACATAGCAAAATATGCACGTAAAGCTGTATCTACAAAGCTATCTAATGCAAAAGCCAAAGCAAAAAAAGAATCAAAACGTGCTAGAAATGCACGGTATAGGGCGAATAAACTACAAGAAAGTATAGGAAAAATAGATGCAGCCCTAAAAGGAGCTGGAAAAGAGCCAGTAACAGAAGAAGAACTACTTGCATTACCAGAAAAAGTAAGAAACCATGTTGCAGAGAATGAAGTAGTCTTTAAACCTAACGATGGACCACAATCTAATTTCTTAGAAAGCCCTGAAAGAGATGTTTTGTATGGTGGAGCAGCTGGAGGAGGCAAATCTTATGCACTTTTAGCTGATGTTTTAAGAGAAGTAGGCAATCCCAATCATAGGGGACTACTTTTAAGACGTACTTTACCGGAATTAACAGAACTTATAGACAAAAGCAGACAACTCTATACACAAGCAATGCCCGGAGCAGTGTTTAAACAGGCAAAATCAACGTGGGAGTTCCCTTCTGGGGCAAAAATATGGTTTTCTTATGTTGATGATGATAGAGATGTAACAAGATACCAAGGACAAGCATTTAATTGGATAGGAATAGACGAAATAACACAATATCCTACTCCATATGTATGGAATTACCTAAGATCTAGATTAAGAAGCACCGATCCAAAACTTGGTTTATATATGAGATGTACAGCAAACCCCGGTGGTGTAGGAGGTTGGTGGGTAAAAAAGATGTATGTTGATCCTGCACCCCTAAATAAAGCATTTTGGGCAAAAGAATTTGATAGTGAGAAGACAATAAGGTATCCAATTGGTCATGTAAAAGGAGGACAACCTTTATTTTTAAGGAAGTTTATACCGGCTAGGCTAACAGATAATCCTTACCTTGCATTAGATGGTCAGTATGAAGCAATGCTGCTTTCATTACCTGAAGTAGAAAGAAAACGACTTTTAGAAGGAGATTGGGATGTTGCAGAAGGTGCAGCGTTTACAGAATTTAGTAGATCATTACATGTTACAGAAACATTTGAACCCCCTGATAATTGGGCTAGGATACGTGCCGGAGACTATGGTTATAGCAGTCCCTCTTGTGTTCTTTGGGGTGCTATAGATTGGGATAGTAATATCTGGATTTATAGAGAACTGTATATAAAGAATAGAACTGGTGAAAGCTTAGGCGATCTAATACTGGAAATGGAAAGAAATGATCCACAAATGCAAATTTCTGTATTGGATACAAGCTGTTGGAATAAAGTAGGATTAGGACCTAGTATAGCAGAAACAATGAATAGAAAAGGTTGTAGATGGATACCAGCTGATAGAAATAGATTAGCAGGTAAAATAGAAATTCACAGAAGGTTAGCTTGTGATAGTAATGGACAACCAAGAGTACGAATTATGGATATATGTACAAATTTAATTAGAACGCTACCTGTGTTACCTCTTTCAAAGCATAATCCAGAGGATGTAGATACAAGAGCTGACGATCACGCATATGATGCATTGAGATACATGATGATGGTGAGATCATTGCATAATGCAAGTACACCGTATTATTCTAATAGACAAATGCAAAGACATGTTCCTGCATTTAGTGAGGAGTTTGGATACTGATGGCTGAAGAAGAATTTGAAAAAACCATAATTGGTGAAGGTATAACACCACGTATAGAAGGATTAACTACTGATGAAGTAGATGAATTACTAGCATACAGAACAGTATATAATGCTCTATTTACTGATAAAAAAATTCCTTCAGTATTAGAATTACAAAAAAAAGCAAAAGAAGATACTCTTACAATTAGAGATGCTATAGCTAGTAGATTTTATGTACAGGGAATAATCCACGATGATATAAAATCTTTTGATAATTTTCCTAAAGAAGACATTGCTAAAATTAAAGAAATTTATGCTGTTTTTCCAGATGCTTCTAAAGGTAAAGGTAAAGCATTAAGAACTGTAACGGGGCATGCAGATGTTATTAATAAATTTAATAACTTTTTAAAGAAACACAGAAGCTTTGACAATTTACGATTTGATACTTTAATGTCTGATGTTGAAGGAAGTATACTTGAATTAAAACAATTAAATAAAACTTTACCAAAAAAAGATAAAATACCAAATATTACTTGGTTAGAAAGTGGTTTTATAAAACCATTTAGAAAAGTAGATGGAATAAAAGAAAAATTACTTTCTGGTGATATTTTTCAAGAAACAGAAGGTGCAGGTTCACGTATATTTACAGGAGATATACCCGGTAAAGAAGTTATAGGTATAATACTTAGAGGAATAAGCAGAATAGAAGATCCAGAATTAAAAAATGCAGCAATTTTAGGACTATTTGGTCAAAGGGCAGAAGCTCTTATGAATATGAAAAAAGATCCTATATCAGCATCAAAATTTAAAGGAAAAATTAGACCTTGGTATGATATAAATACTGGAATTATACATAATCCTACAGATATGCCTAGTATAATAGAAATTGGTGGAAGAAAACGATTACCTCCATCATCTCAGGTAGGTCCATTATTGCGACAAGTATTAGCTCAACAACATTTTATAAGTAAGGGCAAAGAGGAAATGTTTCCAAATTTAAGAGCTACCAATCTTACAAATATTATAAATAATGTTGTCCATAATAGTGGAGGAATATCAAACTATCCACCAGAACTTGTAAAAACACTCGGAAGAAAACTTTCTGGTTTTACTGATTTTCGTAGATTATTTGCATCAATTATGATTAATGAAGTTGCTGATCAAACAACTGATCCTACAAAAAAGAAAGAATTATATAAACTAGCAAATAAAATGCTAGGACATGGAACAACAAAAAAAATGACTTTAGATGAAATAGATGATCTTCAATATAAAGTATTAACAGACCATTACGCTATATTAAAAGATAGTAAAACTAAAATTGCTGATAATAAAATTCCTATATTAATGGAAACATTTATGGCAGATGCTATGAATGCTGTAGATGATAGAGGCCAATTAAAATCTAATAGATTAGCAGCTATATTAAATATAGATGTACCAGAAAATTTTGGTCATATTTATACTAATACAATAGAGGGTGAGATAATACAAGAAACTCCAAATGTAATAGAACGTAATGAAACAGTACAACTTAAAAGTGATACTAAAAAACTTATAGAAACAACTAATACTAAAAATATTCAAAAACAAATTTTAGGTAATATAAATGAAACTATAGAAGTAACTCAAGGAATAGAAGAAGGTGCAGTAAAATTAGAAGAAAAGGGCTGGGTTGTAGATAGAGCAACTGGAAAAATGATTCCTCCAGAAAAAGAAATTACATTAACTGATAAACAACAAAGTCTTTATGATAAATATATAAATCCCACTCCTAAAGAGATAGAGGAACAAGATATTCAAGAGCAATTAGCTAAAACTGGAACAAGAGAAGAACAAACTATAGCACGACTTGCTGGTAAATTAGGTGTTTCTATAGAACAGGCAACAGACATAGTTAAAAATAATAAAACTAAATATTTAACTAAAGATCAAATAAAGAAGGTATCACCATCATTGAGAAAAACATATGGTTTAAAAGATTATAAAAATGCTGCTTCACAAGAAGATCTTAATAAAATGGCTAAAGGTTTAGGTATAAAATTTAAAAAGAATGTAGACCCTAATAAACTTGATGAAAAAATGAGAAAAAAATTAATAGGAAAACTTGGAGGTATTGGAAAAGTTTTATTTTTATGGAGTATATTTACCGGATTTAAACGTGCAAAATTTATAAAAGAAGAAGTTCCTGTAGAAATGTTTGAACCTAGATTAACAGAGGAAGGCAAAATGCCTTTTGCTGATCAAATGTTTGACGTTTTTGGAGAAGGTGCTACTAGTAAGAAAAAATGGAGAGTAGCATATGAAAAATATGCTGGGTTTATTCCATGGTCTCAGCATCTTCCTCCGGATGTTGCATTTGGAACAGGAATGGAAGAAGAACATTATGAAGAAGTATTAGAAGAAGGCTTCGCAAAAGAAGTAGAAGGAGGTCCATTTGGATCTTAATTTAATAATAACTAAAAAGGGAGGCAATTATGCCAAAAGGAGTAGAAGGAGCATACCGTTCCGATTACGTTACACGTAGTGTTAAACAAGGTGAATTTAATGAAGCTAATGAAGCTGCATTACACCGTTATCCTTTAGAGAAAGATGTAATGGGTGCAAACTCTGGTGCATTCCAGCAAACTCAAGATTCACCATCATCTAAAACTAATCATAGAGGTGCTGCTAGTAAAATAGAAGGTAAAGTAACTCAAGGTGAACACGGATAATTAAGTCAAAATAAGGAAGATAATATGTCTGATCCTGTTGACATACAAGAAGAGCTCTCTGAGGGATCTGGTCTTTTAGGTCTTATACAAGCTCGTATGCAAACTGCAGAAAATGGTAGACAAGCACATGAAAAACGATGGTTAAAAGCGTATAAAAATTTTCGTGGTATTTATGATTCTACTACCCAATATACAACTACTGAAAAGTCTAAAGTATTTTTAAAAATAACTAAGACTAAAGTACTTGCTGCGTATGGTCAAATTGTAGATATTTTATTTGCTAATAAAAAATTTCCACTAACTATAGAACCTACACCGGTACCTGAAGGAATTGCAGAATTTGCTCATCTTAAAACACCTGCTGATCAATTATCTGATCCCTATGGTTTTGAAGGTGATGGAAGGCAATTACCACCCGGAGCTATGGAAGCAACACCACCAAACTTAGATTTTTTAGGATCTATGGCTAATAAGTTTGGTCCTGATGCACCACTTGCTGAAGGTCCAGCTAAAATAGGTGAACCTCAAATATCTCCAGCAAAAAATGCTGCATTACGTATGGAAAAAGTTATCCATGATCAACTTACAGATAGCAATGCTGTAAATGTACTACGACATGCTATTTTTGAATCAACTCTTCTTGGAACAGGAATTGTAAAAGGTCCATTTAGTTCTGGTAAAACTATTCACAAATGGGAAAATGCCGAAGAAGAAAGGGTTTATACACCAGAACAAAAATTAGTTCCTCGTATTGAGGCAGTTAGTGCTTGGAATATATATCCTGATCCTACTGCTACTAATATACAAGATTGTGAATATGTAATTCAACGTCATAAAATGAATAGATCACAAATACGTAATCTTATGGAAATGCCTATGTTTAATCCTGATGCAATACGGGAAGTTATTGTTGGGGGAGGAAACTATACGGAAAAGTACTTTGAAAACACTATTCATGATGATGAAACTGAACCATATGATAACCATGAACGATATGAAGTATTAGAATATTGGGGTGTATTAGATACAACTACTGCTAAACAAATGGGTCTTAAAGATACAGCTGAATTAGATGATTTAGTTGATGTACAAGTTAATATATGGATTTCTGGAGGTCAGATATTGCGAGCTTGTGCAAATCCGTTTACACCAGAAAGAATACCCTACTGTATGTTTCCTTATGAAATAAATCCCTACCAAATATGGGGTGTAGGTGTACCAGAAAACATGGAAGATGCACAATTACTTATGAATGGTCATGTAAGAATGGCTATAGATAATTTAGCACTTGCTGGTAATCTTGTATTTGATGTAGATGAAACCTCATTGGTACCCGGTCAAAATTATGAAATATTTCCGGGTAAAGTATTTAGAAGGCAATCAGGAGTTACGGGTACTGCAGTAAATGGTATTAAATTTCCTAGTACTGCCGGTGAAAATATACAAATGTATGATAAAGCAAGGCAACTTGCTGATGAAGAAACAGGTATACCAAGTATTATGCATGGACAAACTGGTGTAACTGGTACAGGAAGAACAGCTGCAGGATTATCTATGTTACTTGGATCATCCGGTTTAGCTATAAAAACTGTTATAAAAAATATAGATGATTATCTACTTAAACCAATGGGAGAAGCTTTCTTTCAATGGAATATGCAATTTAATGAAGATAATCCTGATATAATAGGAGATCTTGATATTAAACCAAAAGGTGCAGCTTCTGTAATGCAAAAAGAAGTACGTTCACAAAGATTAACTATGTTATTACAAACAGTGGCAAATCCAATGCTTGCACCATTTATTAAGATACCAAACTTATTAAAAGAACTAGCTATATCACAGGATATTGATCCTGATAGTTTAGTAAATGACGTAAATGAAGCACAGATTTACGCTGAAATTCTCAAAGGATTACAAGATGCCCAACAACCCGAACAACCCGAAGGACCCCCTCAAGGCCCTAGCCCCTCTGCTGGGGCAGGACAAAATGGAATGGGAGGTATTGGAGGCGTACCTCAACAACCTCCACAAACAGACCTTAATGGCACTGGTGGTGGCACCATCGGAGTTGGAGGTGTACCGACTGCAGGGGAAAGCGAATTTACTGGAAATCCTCCTCAAATTGAAGGATAACTTTAGAGATATGAAAAAGAATGTCAAAAATTGAATTTGAAGAATTAAATAAATTTGATGCTAATGTAGTTGCATTAGATCAAAGAAAAATTGATATACCTGATAAGTTTGCAGGTACTTTTGGTGCAGAAACTCAAAAGAAAATTATAGAAGGATTTACTCCTAAAATAGGTGGACAAGCTTTAGAAACAGCTCTAGATGTAAATAAAGTAAATATACAAACTCAAGGTAATATAGCAGTAAACTTAGATCCAAAAAGATTATATGAAGGTTCTTTATTAGATTTAAAAGATAAGGATGCTTCATCAGCTCTTGATTTATTAAAATCTGCATCTAAGGATTCATCAATTTTTAATTCTGATGCATTTAAATTTTTACCAGATTCAGCAAAACGAATGGATGCAGCATTTGATGATCAAATGAAAGCAATTGGTGAGTCTGGTAAAACAGCAGAGGAAATGATTGAAGAAGGAGAAGCAGGAGAAGAATTAATGGAAGGTATGTATGCTCCTGAAGTAGATTTATCAGGCCTTTATGATCCTGTAAAAAAACAAATTGGAGAATGGGGTGGTGATGCATGGGATTATCTTTTTGGACCAAAACATGACATATCTAAATTATCAACTACTGGCCCATACGATGTTTCTAAAGGTTTATATGCAACACAAATACCTACAGGATTAAAAACTACATCAGCTCAAACAAGTATTGGACTAAGTGGACCTCCTCCAGCTTCTCTTGCAGGTAGACAAGCAGGAGATATAACTAATATATCATCATTGGCTACTGCTGGTGCAAGTGCTTTTGCAAATATAGGATTAGCAGTACCGGCTGGAGTACAAACAGGATTACAAACCTTTACAACATTAGGAAGTGCTGGAGCTGTTCCTTTTCAAACAGGGTTAGGTACAGGAACAAGTGGTACAGCAGGTGCAACAGCAGCAAGATCACTTGGTCAACTTGCTTCTGTTTGGGGAATATATGAAGGAATTAAATCTGGTACAGGTCAAGGATATATGAATGCAGCCCTATCTACTGCAGCTTTAATAAATCCAGCTTTAGCTATACCAGTTGCAATTATAACTGGATTACAAGCCTTATTTGGCATGAGAAGAAGAGGAAGACCAAAATTCCCATTTGGAGGAACAGAATTTAAAACAGAAGGAAATAAACTCACGTTTAAACATCCCTATGGTTATAATGGATTTAATGGAGGTGTAGCTCGTGCAGGAGCAGCAAGTGTTGCTGATTATGTAAATACCTTTGTAAATTATTTTGGTGATTATACTGGACAAGGATTACAATTTAATTCTGGAGCATGGAAAAATGCTGTAAAAAAGGATCCACGATTGGGAAGATATGATACAATGAATGATAGTGGTTATGCTGATCCAAGTGTATTGATACGAAAAGTGCTTGAAGCACCCGGAGTAATAACAGGTACTCCTATGAGAAATGGTATGCCAGTAAATGACCAACAGCAATATGAACAAGAAATGAAAGGTTTTAATACGTGGTATACTAAAACAGCAATGGAACGTGGTGGGGTAGCAAATAGACAATGGCTTAATACAAAAGAGGAACCAAATATGTTTGGAGAGAACTGGGCTGGCCAATATGGAAAAGTTCCAGATCAAATTCATCACCGTACAAGAGGTGAATTTCTTTATGAAAGAGGTAGAGGTGGACTAGGCCAAACACCAGATCCTGTATACAGATGGCATGAATCTTATGAAGATGTTAAAAGTCCCTATGACACTTTGTACTATAACATGATGGGAAAATTTAATAGAGGTGAAGGGGGTATGGGATACTAATGTTTCAATTTTTAGGACCAATTCTTAGTTTAGTAAGTGAACCAGTAAAATCTTTTATGGAAACACGTACTATAAAAGCTGAAAATAAAGCAAATATAGAACAAGCAAAAGTTAATGCTCAGATAAAACAAATTGAAAGAACTGCCGAATCAGAAATAAATTATGATATAGAGGCATTGCGACAACAACAGTATAGTTGGAAAGATGAATTTGCATTGCTAGTTATAACTTTTCCTTTTATCGGATCTTTCCTTCCTTGGACACAAGAGTTTGTAATGCTAGGGTGGGATTATGTATCCAGAGCACCAGAATGGTATAGTTATACTTTTATAGGTGCAATTTCTGCAAGTCTTGGTATCCGTTGGGCAACTAAGATGTTTGGAAAAAAATAGTGCCAGTTATGAATAGTTTCAATAAATCTGAACTTATTGATTCTTTGATAGACCATGAAGGTCTGGTACTTCATCAATACTCAGATAGTGAAGGTTATGCTACAATAGGTGTAGGCCGATTAATTGATCCGGATAGAAATGGGGGCATAACAAAAGATGAAGCGATATATCTTTTAAACAACGATATTGAGGAATGCACTAAGAGTTTAGATGAATCTCTATCTTGGTGGAGAAACAAACCTTCAAAAGTACAAATGGCATTAATGCACATGAGATTTCAATTAGGAATGACCGGATTGAATAAATTTAAAAAAACATTGCAGCTATTAACTGAAGATAGATTTAAAGAAGCAGCTATAGAAGCAAGAAATTCTCGTTGGGCAAAGCAAACTCCTAGACGAGCTAAATATGTAAGTGGATTAATAGAAGATGCCTGAAATTGCAGAATTTGATCATGAATTTATGACACAAGGTAGTGAAACTGCTGAAGGTGAAAAATTAGCAGGGCTTATTCAACAGAATCTTACTCCAGAAGAACAGGGAAGATTACAAAAATTGTGGCCTGTATTAGAAGAAGTAACAATGTTGATCCACAAGGCTCAAACTGGTGAATTTCCAAGAGAGGCTCAAGAAAGAGGTCTCACAAATGGGCAAGGAGTGCCCGAACAGGATATGGGGGATACTGAGGTAGCCCAAAACATGCAAAATCAACAGGGGGTACCTCCTAGGTCTATAGAAGGGCAAATGCCTCAAAATACTGTAAATATGCAAGGTGGAGGTCCAGTTCCCGGAGTTTTACAAGAACAACAACCTCCTCAACAACCTCCTCAACAAGTTGCAGCTGGTCCAGTAGGGGTAGTAGATAAAGAAGGAGCTGATGATTCTGGTGTAGCTGATGATGTACAAACAGAAAGTGATGGATTTGTAATAAATGCTGCAGCTGTACGTCATGCAGGTTTGAGAGATATATATAATATGATAAAAGAGGCTGTAGAATATCTTGAAGAACATGGTATAAAAATAGATACAAAAAAAATTCCAGTAGATGCAGAAGAAATTTTAGTATCCAATGGTGAGGTTGTTATTCCTGATATTATTGCAAGAGTTATTGGTTATGATAAATTAGAAAAAATAAATGCTAGAGGTGAAAAGGAAACAGAACAAGTTCAGAAAGAAGTAAAACAAGAGCAACAAGTAGCTCCTCCACCAGAAAGACCTGTAGAAGAAACTAAACCTCCTGTTTTACAAGCAGCAAGTGGTATAAATATAGGAGAAGATAAACAAGAACATATTCAAAAACAAGAAGCAGCTAAAGAATATTTAGATATAGAATCTCAAGTACAAACTAATCAAAAAGTAGATGAAGCAGTTAAAGATATAGGTATAGTAAATACTAATGAACAGATGGATACTTTAAATTTAGACACTACTCCATCAACTAACTTTGTACCTCAAGAAATTGGAGATAGACCAACAGAATTAGCCGAAGTAAAATATTTTGGTTTTACAGAAGATCAGTATTACAATGCCATACCTAAATATGAATGGCGTGGAGAAACACCTCTATTTGGATTTGCAAAAACTGGAAAAGGGTTTACTAAAAGTGGAAAAAGTTCTGCTTACGGTCCTGCTCAAATTACTACTTCCACATTAGGAGATCCAGAATTACAAAAATTAATGAATAGTGAACAAAAAGCATATACTTTAAAAATTATAGCTGCCCAAACATTGGCTTTAAATTTACAAAAATATAGAGGGAGTATTGCTCGTGCTATATCACCAAGAGAGTCTCCTAAAGGAAATGCAGCATTAAGTATGTTAAAGATAACCCCACAAGAATTTATAAGTTTTGTAAAGGATGGATATTTTTTACCAAGTAATAAAACAGAACAAATAGAAGGTATTCCCTTAGAATTACTTCCAGAAAATCATGAAGAATTATATAAACAGATTTTTAGTACTATATTATCACAAAAATTTAAACGTAGAGAAAGTAAAGATGTAGAAAGTTTTATAGGTTCGTGGTATGGACATCCTAATCCAAGAGAAAAAAATAAGTATATAAAAGGAGTAATACAGAACCTAATATAAAGAGTTTTAGTCTTAGGACTAAATATAGCGTAGGCTACCCGTTTCTTCAATGGCACCTACAAACAACAACCGAAGTGGCTACCCTAGAGAAGGCCCCACGTGGAGACAAGAAATGGCGAAAAAACTGAAGACTACAAATAAACCTGATGCACCCATTAAAGATGATGGAAGAGAAAAAATGTATCAAGGATCTTATAAAGACGATGTGTACAAAGACGATCCAGAAAAACAAGAAGCTGCTGGCACTGAAGAAGCTACCCAGCAAGAGCCTCAAGGTT
>Ga0114899_1001622_pt1 | contig 12930 bp, 27 predicted proteins | sample MalvireepMed_215_FD_83497 | JGI IMG/M metagenome (GOLD analysis project Ga0114899, IMG submission 83497) | Marine viral communities from the Global Malaspina Expedition - Malaspina viral metaG DeepMed_215 | ecosystem: Environmental > Aquatic > Marine > Oceanic | place: Mediterranean Sea... | reverse complement strand
GGCTACCTTGTGGCGTTAATCTTAAAGAAAAATACGCTGTTGAGTCTGGTGAGCTTTGGAACGTGGTTAATGCTGATGGTGATGGATACGAGATACTTAACAGATTTTCACCTGAAGATTTACTTGAACTAACTAATGCGTGTATTAGTTGGAACGATATTAAAAATCTTAAATCAGTTAAGCGCGACCCAAGACGCACCAGAGGCACAACTATTTATCGTGAAGGTGTTAAGTTCGCTAACACTGACGGTCTTGTAGATGACGTTTTAGAGTGGTTATCAGAGAATAATTTTATACTTAATGAAGGCCCTGAATGGTTTTCTATTCGTTGTCCTTGGTCTGCTTCTCATTCTGATGGCAATGAATCAAGCGGCTATAAACCTTTAGGTTATGGTGAAGATGCTACTAAGCGCGGCTTTCATTGTTTTCATGATCACTGTTCAGGCAATCACACTAAAGATTTTTTATCTTGGGTGGCTGCTAAAGGCGGTCCTGAAGCACCAATACATGACCCTATTCCTGAATTAGTAAGCCGTTGGGGTTTTGATATGACGTCAAACGCTTTCGTTGATATGCGTTCTGAGAATGGCCCTGTTATTCCTACTGCAGGTTTTAAGACGGGCCACTTACAAGACGTATGGTGGACTGATGCAGATGACAAGCCGCGCCATACTTCAATGTTCAATCTTATATCAAAATCTGAAGGCTTACTAAGACTTCACGGTACGATTTATAAACCGGGCGAACCTAACATAATAGAATATGACAGAGGTACGTCAAAAGTTTCACGTTTTATTAATGGGTGGTCAGTGCCTAACTGGATGACTGATATACGTAACCCTGAAAAAGAAGCCTTAGAAAATTATAATCGTTTCCATGACTTCTTAACGTACTTGTTACCTGCAAATCACGGTGCTGATACTGAATGGTTCTTGGACCACTTGGCTTCTAAAGTTCAGAACCCTGTTTACCGTGGCCCTTGTGTAGTTTTAACTACACCTGCGTTTGGTTCTGGTCGTGGTACTTTAATGAATATGGTAGGCAGGTTATGGAGTTCTAAGAACGTATCTACTGTAGGCCTTTCAGAACTCGTTGACGGCTTCTCTGGTCATGGCTTTAATGATTGGATGGAAACAGTTTGGATCACGGTTCCTGAAGCAAAAGAAAGTGGTCTAAGCCGTAAAGATGAACTTACCATGTACGAAAGTTTAAAATGTGGTATTGACCCTAGCCCTACAACGCATTTAATTAAGCACAAGTATGGTGGTCAAGGTCATAGTGAAGTTTACAGCTCAACTATTATTTGTACTAACCATGCAGATAGTATTCATATTCCTGCAAACGATAGACGTTTTCTATTTATAGAATGTGCTACCAAAGTACGCGACCCTGATTACTTCAAAGAGCTTAATGAATGGCTATCAACTGCTAATTGGTGTGCTGATGTTTGGCGCGAACTAATGAAGCGTGACATATCTAAACATGAAGGCTTTGCGCCTGCATCTCTTCAGTCAGAAGGTCGCGGTGTGGAGCGTGACGAGTCTATTAAGCGTAGCCTAATAGGTCAATCAGCAATAGAGCGCGTTGTAACAATCGCTACTATGTATGTTGATGAAAAATGCAACGGTATTTTTCAAACTAACGTGGTTACTGACGCATTATACGATATTCAAACTCAGATAGGTTTGTCAGATTTTAAAGGATGGGAGACCGTCTTTAAGAAAATTTTACAGGGCGGTACTGCAGAACTGAAGTATAGAAAAACAAGAAGGTCTTTGTACGTTAATGACAAGAAATGTTATTTACGCCACACACTAAGCCCTATAGGTTACGCTTCTCAAGAAGCCTTAGATAATACAGGCAACTTTGAAGAAGCAAAAGAAACTGCTATCAACATAGAAGCGGGTGAGTTAAAACAATTCATCTTAGATATTTTCTACGAACTGGGACTTTAAATATGCGAACACCTTTAAGAATTTTAAACAAATTATCAGGCGGCGAACGTGCTGCCTATTATCTTGTATGGAAACATTTACACCCTACCTGGAGGAACTACGAAGAGTTTCATATGTTACGTAAATTATCTACACAATTGGAGTTTTAAAAATGGATGTAAACGGAGATAGAAAACTTATTGCTGAACTAGAACAAGCCAAGACTCGCGCTATCAATCACATTTATAATCACCAAGAATTGCTTGAAGCGCAGTTAAATAGAGATGACTTACCACCAGAAATGAGAGCGTGTATCTTGTTCTGTTTTGGTTGTCTTGCTGAACATGGTATGTATAGAGGGGATTCATAATATGACTGATAAATTTTATAAAACAGATACTAAAGGTAAAAGTCGTACTGGTAAATCTTGGACTGAGACTGAGCTTAGATTATTAATGACTCTTGTTGGTATGCCTATAAAAGAGATCGCTAAGTTCTTCACTAAGAACAAGCGTACTGAAACCTCTATCATATCACAAATGAGTTCTCGCGGTTTGAGCCGTAAAGTTGACCCTGACTGGGAATTAAAATTTAAGTACGCGATATTAGATAATGAAGTACGTCAAGCTGCTAAAAAACGTGAAGGGGTTAAGTAATGGACAAGAAAATTTTAACCGATCTCGTAACCATGATTGAATGTATCGCGTTCAATGATTGGAAAGACCACCAAGGTAACAGGGTGAGAGATACGCCCGTATGGATGCGGTTCCGTGACGCGCTACATGAAGAAAAATTACCTCCTACGCTAGGTGATAATGTGGCAGTAGCTTTAGTAAAATCTAACCTAAAGGATATAGAGGCTACATTAACTCAGACACGGAATGTATTAAAAGGTTTGCCTGTTGAAATACCACTAGTTCAAAAGCATAATCCTGATGACTTGGAACAGATATCAGAACTAAGAGAAATTGCTAAAGTTTACTTGAAGGACCTTAAAAAGGAGCGTTGTAAAGCGTTCCACAACTCTACTAAAAAAGAAGGTGATAAAAAATTAACACCTAAAGAACGTAATAACCTAGACCGCATTGAAAAAACTATAGCCCAGGTTGAACGTAGCCTTATCGTTCGTGATGAACTGAAGGACCAGACAAATGAGAAATTACGTAAAGCTAGAAACTGAAGATATTTTGTATTTGATATTAGCCGTATTCTTGGTAGTGTGTTTTGCTACTTTCTTTGTTCTTCAATATTTTTTCACTACAGGGGTCTGTTATCTAGGCCTCGCTTACATTACTAACAGAGGTAAATAATATGCCTGAGATAAAACCTTACTATGAACACAGAGGTTTCATACTTCCTTTTTCTAAGGTCTTATACCTGTGCGAAAGTCACCCTAACGGAAATGCTAGACTTCGTATCTATGTAGCTGATATGGACCTGGACGATCCTATTACTTGTGACGGTGCTGACACAAAAAGATTCAAGACTGAATATAAAGCGTACCTTGACGCTACGCATCAACCTAGCTTTACGGTTGCTGAATGTAAAGATAGGGAGTGTACTAAACTTATCGAAGATATCGAAGATATAGAGACTAAGAGCCGACAGCCTAGCGGGTTAGTTACTAGGCTGACTAAAGCCGTTCTATATCTTTTAAAGAAATAATTTAGCTTATTTTGAGATGTTATCCTATAGTTAAATTGTGTAATGAGTTTGATACCTCATTACATGCTTGTCATTGTAATGAGTGATAAAACTTTTGTAGAGATTGTCTTTCAAAAAGCAGCTGCTCCAACAGCTGCTTTTTTATGTGCTATACTAAAAGTGTACAGAATAGTTTTCTGCTAGCAATTCTCCTGCTATATGAAACATGAACTTAAAAAGCGACCCTCAAAGGTCGCTTTTTTATTTGTCATGATATGAACTCATGTTCTATTTTGTTGTCTATAATTTGCCAGTAGTCGAACCCTTGCTTTGTCATTTTCCAATTGAAAGACATGATTAGCTTATCTTCCCAATTAAAAGGCCATACTGCAGGTTCTTTAAGAATATCTGAATACCCTTCGTTATACGTCTTGTACGCAAGTATGACAGCTTCTAATGCTTCAGCATGGCCTAACACCTGGGCTACCTGTTTAAATAGGTAGGTGTCGTTTATATGTATCTTATCTGTCATTATTTAGGTAATCCTTTTGTTTGTTCATGAATGCCATTCCAGTAGCTATAACCCTGTGGAGCGTTGGACCATTCAAATGCAACACTTAAACGCTCGTTAAGGTAAAAAGGCCCTGCTGTCTTACTATACCCGTTGAACGCTTTAACAAGTTGCGCTTGCGCTTGAACCGGGCCTAACACTTGGGCAATCTGTCTAAATAATATTGTTTCGCTTAATCTAATTTTGTCTGACATTATTTACTATCCAATTTTTTATAATGATCTTCCAGTTCTGCATCCCATACGACCACGCCGTTAGTTTTTGCAGGGTTGACTCCTAAAGTTTTCTTACATCTCGCGCACTCAAATTTAAAGGTCCCGTCATCATAAATCTTTATTGAACTAGGGATCGGATCGTGGTTAAACTTTGAGCAATATACTGCTTTGATAGATTCAAACATTCGCATACTCCAAACATGTCTGCATATATAACAGCGACTAACACTAGCGTAGCCACTGCAAAAAATACCTGTGTAAATTCTAAGAACTGGTGCGCTTTATTTTGGTTCATGGTCCTCCCGGTTCACGCCTAATTTTTTAACAAGCTCTAAAGCTTCATAATATTCAGGACAAAGCGCATAGGCTTCTTCCTCTAAATTTTCCATTAGACTTAGCACCATGCGAAACAAGTCTTCATGCAAGTTAATCGCTATCAGCGCGGCTATGTGCTGTTCCTCGGTCCACGTAGCCGGGTCTGTTTCTGCTATAGGCCAATCGAATACTTGCTTGACTGTTTTAAAGTCACTGTATTTCATTAAAACCCCTTCAATAAAAATATTACTACACCCATAAAAATAACAGGTCCTACCCATGCAAAGGTAGTGACCAAAGCTATGAGGCCTACCCAATACCCTACCGTTTTAAAGCCTTCTAAAATGTTGGTCATAATCCTATCACCTTCGCAAAAATATCTATTGCTACCAAAGATAACGCCACACCTAGAATCATGCTCAAGGCTGCTATTATCACTACTCGAACTACGAACCATGCAAATTCTAATTTATGTTTCATACCACTACCCCAGTTACTGCCATTGCTACGAACAGGCCTACTACGAAAATAGACCCAAGCATACCGCCAATAATTAAAGCCAGTGCGTTTCCTACTAATCTTTTTGATAAGTTCAAAATACTTGTACTCCTGCTAAATGTAATCCTAGTAGTATTAGGCCTATGGCAACAAGTACTACTACTGCGTCAAATACACCACGAACAAAAGAGTCTATGCCTTGGTTCAGGGTTTCGTTCTTAAATTTTTTCACTTCTTTCTCCATTTTACATTGCCGAACGTGTCAACCTTGCAGTCATTACTTTTGAAACTGAGGTCCACGTACTCGCTATTTATTGACTGTATGCTAAGAAAGTCTTCACGCCTAACTAAATCTGCAATCTTTCTTCGTGCTAAACATGTAAAAAATCCGTTCATGCTTTTTCAATCCTATCTAGTGCAATGTTAAAATAATCTAAATCAAGCTCTATACCTATGAATTTGCGATTTAGGTTCTTGGCTGCAACGCCCGTAGTACCGACACCCATTGTAGGATCTACAACAATATCTCCAGGAATCGTATATGTTGATATAAAATACTCCATTAGCTCAACTGGCTTTTGCGTTGGGTGTAGCCTGTCTTTGTTTGTGACGTTAGCAAACTTTAAAACAGACCTTGGGAACCTTTCCGTACTCCCTCCCCCGCTGCTTAAACTATTAGCATTCCCGTAGCACTCGCCAGATTTTCGCGTGTAAAAATTATTTACTTCTCTATGTCCTGTTGTTTTTTGAGGGTTATATGTCGGTAATTTTTTGTAAAATACTAGCGCGTTCTCATGAGCCTTCATTGGCATTTTCTTTGCGTTTAAATGTCCTGTTGCAGAAGGCTTTTCCCATATCCATTCATATTTAAGCATAGACAAATTTGAAGCGCCTAAAACTTTATCAAAAGGTGTTTGTGCAGTTAAAACTATAGCTCCATTAGGTTTTACTATACGCTTTAATTGGTCCCACATTTCATCAAGAAGTATTATAGAATCCCACTTACATCTAGTTGTTCCATATGGGAGGTCAGATATAGCAGCATCAGCTGAATCGCTAGGTATCTCCTTCATTCGTTCTAAGCAATCGCCTTGCATTAGCCACTTATCGTCTTTATCAAACATATTATTCTGCCTCTCCGTTCAAGAATCTCACTGCATGAAGCATCAGACCATCTCTAATGCGGGGATCGGTCTGCTGCTGCGCTATTATGGCTATGTGGTTATGCTTGGCTTGTCGGTAGGCTTGGGCTGCTTCTTCGGGTGTGTCGAAAGTGCCTAAATTATTTCGTGCTCCTTCAATGCTCAGTGCTGCAGAAAATTTACCGCTTGCCTTGTGGAATGACACGCCTAAAGGATATTCTCCCCGGCTACCTTTGCATGTCAGTATCAGTGTGTTGATTTGGCGAGGTATGAATATGCAACTGTCAGGCCCGTAGACGGTGTTTAGCGGGTCCATAAGGTCTTTGTCCAATTGTTTGCCGAACCAGTCTTGTGTAGCCATCCAAGTGCTAAATACGCTGAATCTGTGCCATTCTTCTACTACTTCACACTTATCATAGGTGTGAGATGAATAATATTTAGGGTTATAACACCTGCAGATCATGTTAGCCCACGCCCTGTAGAACGGGCAAGTGTGCGGCTTGCCTCTAATACTTGGCTGTGTCGCGTATGTCGCATCGTTAATGCCTACGCCGAATAGCTTAACTCTTTTCGCTATGAAATGTTCACTTACTGGTTTTCTTAGGAACATATTAAATTCCTTGTGGTGGGATTGGTAGATCAGCCCACGCTAAAACATTATGGGGTCCTGACCATCCACGGGTTGTGCAGAACGCTTTAGTAGAGGTGTCTACAAAACCTGTATGCGGGTTTTGTCTCGCTACGATATACCTGCCGCGCGTCTTAGGGTTTCCTACATCTGCAATTATGTGCCAGTTGCCGCTATATCCTATGGGTATAGGTGCATGTGGGTCCGGGCAAGGCCCACCTTTAACTACTGCGGTGTCTGCAGGGTCCCATTCAAAGGTATCTGCAATCACATCGTCACTTTTCTCAAATCGTTTTTTCATGTTACATCAGCCCTCTGGATTCAGCTAAAGCTATAATGTCTGCATCGTTTAGTACTATTGACCCTACGTTTTCATCTTCCTCAAAAAATAACACTATATGGCCTAAACCATTTTCCTTTGAACACTCTATATCTCGGTCACTAAAACTGTGATTACTTATATCAGGTCTATTTGACCCACTGGCTGACCTTGCGGCTTGCACTTGTTGTGGTGAAGCTTCATTACTATTTTGAAAGTTTCGTTTTTTCATGCTCTGCTACCTTTTCTTTATTGCGTTGGTGAAAATATACTTCTTCCACATAGTTAGATTGCGACCGTCCTGCAGCTCCGCATTTGTTGCAGATTACAGTTGACCAGTTTGAAGCCTGACCACCTTGCGGGGTGAAGGCTCCGTTATTCCAGTGATAATTGCTGACTGTCCAGTCACGTTCGGGTACTGGTTTTCTGCGTTCTTCACACCTGCAGTTAAAATGTACGCCCATACTAAAAATCTCCTAAGTGTTCCATGATAAAGTCAAAACGTGCCGGGCCTTCTCTTCGGCGTATTTCGTCCATCAATGCTGCTTCTCTTTGACGTTGTAGGTGTGCGTAAGATGCTGTTGATACTACGCCAGTAGAATTTATCATCTTAGGTGCTGCTGTTCGCATTGCTGCCTCATGTGCATATCTAGCTGAAGCCGTTGCTGCCTCATGTGCATATCTAGCTGAAGTCATTGCTAACATATATGCGTCTGGATACTCAAGTTGCGTAGTTCTGATACTAGCTGCAGGTTTTTTACGTTCTACATAACTCGCAGGCTTAACTTTAATGCGCGGCTTCTTCATTGAGTACTCAGAGTGAAAGCCGCGCTTGCCAAAAAATTTTAGTTGGCGATTCACTCTTGAAGGTCGTTTAAGTTTACTCATGTTAAATCAAGGCCTCTTACTTTCATTGCTTTGGCTACTGCTACCGCATCGTCAAAATTCAGGTATACAGCGTTGCCTGAGTCGTAACTTAATTCAAGGTACTTCTTGCCTTCATGTCTGTAAACTTGTGCGTCCACAATCCCTGATTCTTTATCAAATTCGTGTTGCGCTATATTGAAGTCACCCATTGTCTCTGCTTTACGTGCTGCTTCTGGATAAGGTTGATCTGCTAAAAATCCTGCCATGTTATATGCTCCTGATACTTAAATTAATATTGTGTCTCGTAAAAACCTTCGAAATTGTCGGGCGTTCTGGCGTAGTTCTTGTCACCGTTCCTATACTGAATGTGCTTAACCCAGTCACCTTCTGCGCTCTTAACCTTGATAAAACCTATAACTCTATATGTCGTATCGCTATCCTTATGCGTTATCTCGATACATGAAAGAGGTCTATTGATAGCTACTGTAACTAGCTGTTTCATTGTGTTTACACTACACATTGAAATATTTCTCCTGATACTTAAATAAAAACATCTTTACGGTTAAGTTCGCCAATCGCTACGCGATACTGAACTACTGATAAGCCGTCACCCCTATGACGTACCCCTACTTTCTTTGCTTCAGCCCTGCGTAGCTTATGTTCACGGCAAAACTTACATAGGTTGTCGTACTCGCTTGCGTAACCTTCACCGCACCCACACACTATATGACTTGCCATGTTATAAACTCCCTCTAGTTACTGTCATGCCTAACGCTTCAGCCATTCGTTTAATTTCTAAAGGGTCTAATTCTACAAAATTGTCTGTCATTAGGCTTTTGTTAACTTTTATCCGAACTTGACCACACCCTAATTGATACTCCACCCCAACTACGTCTGGGTCTCGTAGTGATATATGTTTAAAATCTTCTTCGGCTTGTTTTGCGGGGTGTATGTTATTTTGTGCAGGTGCTGCGCTTCTCTTTTGGTCTATATGGTTCACGACACTTTCAATCGGGGTCTGGAATCGTTTTTGTATCGCTGACGTTTCAGTTGGTGCAGCAAGTTGCTGATTAATCGCATTGTGAAAGTCTTCTTTCATGATGATACTTGCGCGTAATTGTTCTAAATTTATCTGCCTTTCGTCATGATGGACCTGCATTGCACACGTACCGCTAGTTACCATGTCGTGAAACATCTTGTTGTATGTCTCAAGATGTAGGTTTGCTTGTTGCTGTAGTATTCGCTGTTTAAAATGATGCCACTGGGCTTCCTTACCGCAATTTCTCGCGGTGTGCATGACGTGCTTATGTCCAACTAGGTCTGTTAAACTTGGTATTTGTGGTGCTTGTACGTTATCTTGTACGTTATCTTGTACGTTATCTTGTACATGTGTGAATCGTTTTTTCATTTTAAAACTCCTTGGTGGGTTGGGCCATCTTGTCTTTTAAGTATATCGTCAGACTCTTTTTCTGTGATGAAGAATAGTTTCAGGCCTTCGCTGTCTTCTTTGACTGCCAGTACCTTGTCTAAAAGTTTGTCACCTTCGGCTTCTATGTCTTTTTCAGTGAGTATTACTTCACCGTTAGCGTACTTGCTTACAATCATACAAAGGATCGTTTCCATGTTGTTTGATAGTGCTTGCATTAACGGGTGTTTAGGGTTTTTTACGTTCATTTTAATCTTCCTTTAGTTCAGGGTTTTCGTGAATGTTGCCTAGTAATCGTTCTACATCACGTTCAGGGAATGCATCAATCAAGATGGCTAAATCTCCTATATCTTTTACGTGTAGCGATCCATATCCTGATACATAAACCACATCGTCAAAAAATATCTTCTCGCCTTTGTTAGTTATGATCCCGGTGTATTGGTTTAATACAACGTCACATCTACCGGGAAACTTTTCTGAGCGTTCGGCCCATCCGTTACCCATGTAAACGCCAGTACCAGAAACACGAACCCCGCCCACGCAAAATACAATGTCATATATGCCCTGCATAAGTTTGCCTTTCTTATCCCAGGCTCTGTATTCAAGTTGGTTCATTTTTAGCAGTCCTCTACTGGTACGCGAACTTTATCAGCTCTGCGATATACGTACAAAGTCTTGTTCTTGACTGAGTAACTTATGTTTTTACTAGACCTATACCTAAGACATTTTCTAATCTTCTTAGCTCGGCCTTTAGATATTCCTATGTAACATATCTGCTCAGTTGTCACTAAGTTTCTAAACTTCTGCTTAGTACTGGTTAGACAATAAAGCCTAGAAAAATACGTGTATAGGATTTTCATTTTTAGGCTCCTAGTACGTTAATTTTAATTGTTCAAATAAGTGCGCTATTACTTCAACCGTCCACCCATTACCTAACATTTTGTATCTTTGCGTGTTGCTTACATGGTTGGTATAGTTGTCGGGTACGGTTTGTAACCTCTCGCATTCGATTGGTGTTAGCTTTCTGTAAGTAACTGGACTTCCCATTGATTCTAGGTAGTTACCGTATTTACCAAGCTTCCCATAATCTCCTGCAGTAAGCGTTTTTGCCTTAGCTGTTTCATGGCTAATAAATTTGACTCCGTATCTGTTAAATTTATTAACGCACGTTTCTGATATTGCGTACTTCTCAAAAATCAATTGGTCACTGCTTTTGTCTAGATACCGATCAAGATTCCCTGCTTTAAAATATCTTGCCGTTAGCGCGTAAGACTTATCTCGGTTGGTATACCCAGTTTCCAAAATACTCTGCAGTAATATTTCTTTATCTTCAGGTTGGTCTACATGCCAATTAGCCCAGTAATAACGCTGTCTATTATGTGCAGATACTAACGCTGAATTAATGAATATAGGATCGTCTATCAAGTAAGAACTTATAACGTCTAGATAATCTTTTTTCATCTTCACGTTTTCAAGTAAGAAATTTACTTTAGGATTGAGCTTTTCTATGTGCTCTAATATCTCAACATATACAAAAAACAATTTACTTCTAGGGTCTTCAAACGCGAGTTGATTACCTGCAAAACTAAAGCCTTGACAAGGTGAGCCGCCTATCAATAAATCAATACCCGCCCAATCTATGTCCCACTCACGCCATTTAGTTATGTCACCTAATTGTATTGAGTCAGGATAGTTAGCCTGCGCTACTGTGATAGCGTACTTGTCCACCTCACTAGCATAGTATTTATTAATCTGTATTCCTGCTCGTTCTAAGGCTATGCGTCCACATTGCATGCCATCGAACAAACTTAATACGTTTAGAGGCTTCATTTTTTAGGTAACCCTTTTCGTTTTTCTAACATTTCTTTATAGGCGTGACTCGCGTCTTCTGGTGTCATTTCTTTAGTGATTACCTGAATCGGTTTGTCTTGATCGCCTTGTACGGTTAGTTCTTTGCTGTCTTTGAATCCACATAGGTTCTTCAGTGCAAAGATAGTGACGGCCGGGTTTGCTTTGTTCATAAGCCCGTTAGTTAGTAAGAAGTGCTCGTAAACGCTCCCTATGCTCTTGTAGACCTCGCTAAACTCAGGATATACCAAAGTGCCATCAGAGTGCGTTTGTGTGCTCCAGTAGTGCAGTGTGTCCCTGTGTACGCGTATTTTACGTGCAAAGCCTGCAACGGTTGGCATTATGTTAGGAATATACTTGCCGTAGAGCTGATTGCCGTTGAGGTCAAACTTAGGGTTGCCCTCTTCATCTAGTACAGGTTCAAAGAAGCCGGGGTCAATGTCTAAGTAGTCTCGCAGGTCCTGGACGTAACGGTCTTTGTACTTGGATGATTTAGGCTTGGCTTTGTGTGGCATGAACTCGCCTTCAATCGGATTTGCTGCGAGTTCTTTTGAGCGCTTGGCGTGAAGCTCTATGAAATGTTTTATGCGCTCAGTACCAAAAAATGACACGCATTTGGCTTCAAGTGTTTTGGGTTTGCACTTTTTGAATTGTTGGTGCGCCTTGTTGTAGGCTTCTTGCCTTGGCGTACCGTTTACTAGTAACGTGATACATTTTAGCTCGGTTTTAGTAAGCGGTTTAAGGTTGATCTCAATCTCGGTGCATTCGCGTAGTTCTTCAATGAAGTGGCGCGTTCTTGGATTAGAGAAAAACAATTCCGCTTTGTCCTGCATGATTGAAGTCGCGTATCTCTTGGATAGTGGGTACGCAAACATATAGGACTCGTATTTGTCGTAACCCTCCAAGAAGCGGATCAGGCATTTCTTTTCCGCATTGGTGAGTTCTTTTAAAGGTTGTTGTGCCATTAGATTATTTACCTTTTAGTGTTTACAAGTCTTCAGCTTGTTTTAGTAATGCTTTAACTTGTGCTTCAAGCTCGTTCGCTTTTTCTATGAGCGCAGCTTTTTTGGATTCTTTTTCTGAGTCAATACGAACGTCTATACCGCTAATTTCAAGAAACTTGTCTGCATCGAAATTAGGTAGGTTGAATATTTTCTTGCGGTCTTCTTCGCTTGCTCGGTTGTAAGATGCTTGGAACGCTTCTTTGTAATCAAAGCTTTTTAAATACCCTTCAGTTGTTTTGTATGAAGGATTATCTGCTTTTTCTTCATCTGACATATCTGATTCAGATACCCACTCAGTTAGACTGAAGTATATAAAATCTGGTTTATTACACTTGTTCCATTCTTCGCGGCTTGTTAGTACATCGAACACGTTCATCTTGTCATGCGTTTGAGTGTTGAAGAAACCTGTGTTGTAGTCGCCTGCGTTCCAGTCGCCTGTGTTGCGGTGGCCTGTGTTGCAGTCGCCTGTGTTGCGGTCGCCTGTGTTCCAGTCGCCTGTGTTCCAGTCGCCTGTGTTGC
>Ga0114899_1001621_pt1 | contig 12960 bp, 13 predicted proteins | sample MalvireepMed_215_FD_83497 | JGI IMG/M metagenome (GOLD analysis project Ga0114899, IMG submission 83497) | Marine viral communities from the Global Malaspina Expedition - Malaspina viral metaG DeepMed_215 | ecosystem: Environmental > Aquatic > Marine > Oceanic | place: Mediterranean Sea... | reverse complement strand
GACAACGAGTAGTGGTCGATTAAATCTCCGTTCAATATGAACGTATCGGTGTCATGTCCATGTTTGACGAAAATTTCAGCAGTCGCTGTCGGGTCATGAAACGGGATGTGAAAATCTCCGGCAATGAGAATCTTTTGTCGTCCGATTTTGACAGGCTTGCGCTGTGATGGCCCTGCATAATTTTCACGGGCCATCCCAATCTGCTGTTGCCACGCGACCCAATGCTGTTCGTAGTTCCGCGTGAGACTGATTCCGTCAGTCTCCCACCACAATGGGTTGCGACTACACTTTAAACATCGCTTGGCGTTGCGATCACGGATCACTTCTCGCCCTTCACACGTTGGACAGGGCGGTTCTTTGCCTTCGACATATCTACTCACTGGACACCTGCTCGGCAGTGCGATACGTCTTCCACGCTTTCCAGCCACCAAGCCGGACAGCCCGATGCAAGACCGTGCGCGTCCACCAGCCCACACCAAGTGCCTTCATCGCGTCCTTAAACAATCCGTCTACCTCGCCTCGTGTCAGTGGCGTAGCAGGGGCAGGCGTGACCGTAACCGTCCCGGCATAGCACGCATCGTGAAGCACGGCAGCTTCGTTATAGTTCCCGCTTTTAGATCGCCAAAAGACAAACGAAGGAATGCTTGCTAAGTCAGTGACAAACCCTTCCGACACAACATACCGTGTCTTGACAGCTTTCCCGTCAACCTCGCGTCTCTGCTGATACACTAAAGGCGCAAGAAGTTTCCAGTGCGTCCCATCAAGGTCTTCTAGCTGGAGCGTGCTTAAAAACTTACTGCTTGCTTTTGCCATGTCTCTCCTTTGAGGGCTGTAACAATGCTTTCATGCCAGTCGTCGGCGTATGCTTGGCTGCTTCAAGCAATGTATCTTCAGCTAATGCCATGCTAATAGGCATCGGTTCTCCCATTGAATCAAACTCGCAACGAATGGCAAGCATCCCTAACTGCTTCAATGCTTGCCCTTTCACAATCAGTCCTAGCAATTCCTGGTGCTTATACCGCACCACTGTTTCTGGCGGTCCTTGCGGACACAAGTCACTCGGTTCCAGGTCGTTCCACGGACAAAGGACTTTCCGTAATTGATACCCACGCGGGACACGAGGCATCTCACGTCTGCTGTCGTAGGAGTTGCGCCATGCGGGAAAGCCATCCGGCAGCAAAGGCGCGTTGCGACGTATCCCGTTGGAAAATTTGTGCCCAATGCGCGAGGCGTGACGCCGTGATCGCCTGCGCCAAGAAGGACGCATCCGTCTCATTGACCCTCCGTTCTGTAATGGGTCCAAACAGGCCATCTGGGACTGTGCCTGCTGCACGTTGTAAGGCTTGCGTGGCGGTGCGAGGGCCACTATGAATAGCAAAATCAATAACCGCGAGTCGCACCCACGGATGTGCTATGCGGGTATACCCCGGTCGTTCCGCATAGACCCGTGTAAGAATCTTAACCGCTTCGGTCCGAGACAGGGCGCGAATATCCTCCCGTGAGACTGGCTGGTCCCGTGCCTCGCGTAACGCCTGAAGGGTAATGCCGTGATTCGTTGGTCCGCCCTTATCATCGGGATGATCAACAAAACCTCCTTCAAACGTATCGACAATCCATCCAACGGACGCGTCTGGCGTCATGCTTCATACGCTCACTGACCCGTCCGAATCATTCGCATTTCTATGCGAATCAGTTGCTGTTGAATTTCATCGAGACGCCCCTCTAAATTCCGCATCTCCGTTTCCAGGGAAGCCATCCGTTCTCGTGTCGGGGCTGCACTGTTGCGTTCAACATACGTCAGCCGATCATCAATCGATGTCCAGGCCACCCCCACCAACGCAAGCAAGCACACCCATAACGCGCTAATGACAGGCATCTTCCACCCGCCGTTCCCGTTCCCGTTCATTTCATGCACTCCTTACACTTCTCGTCGTCACGCATATTCGCTTGTTAACGCACGAATGCGGTCATACACTTCCTTCATACCATCTTGCCGTTCCTGCTCATCCATCTTCCCACGCGCACGACGTAAGTACTTCAGGTCACGCTGCAAGGTCATCATTTCTTGCGTTAATTCATAGTGACGCCATCGGCGTTGTTCCGCCAGATTAATTGTGCGTGTCCGAAGCCCAAAGATACCAGCCCGAATCGTCTGCCCCAACTCTCGCGGTTCTGCGCGTGGACTTAACGGACGGAGGGGCACGCCACGCGCAGCAGCAGAGATTTCTCTAAACGCATAGCCACCAGGAGCTATTGGTGGCGCGAGAAAGTTTGTGACCCATTCGCCCCAATCTTCTGGTGTTCTAAATTCTTTACCGGTAAACGGATCGGCCCCAAACACGATGGCTGCTCCCACCTGGAGTGGCGGGGATCGTTTTGCTATTTCTTGCAGGCTTCGTATAGCGCGGGGCTGTTGTTCTCCAGCCGTTGGTGGGCCTCCACCGCCGAGTAATTCAAAGACATCCGTGAACGGCAGAATGTAGTTGAGATTTAACAACTCCACTTCCCCAGCTTTCTCCGTGGGCAGTTGCATCCAGCCTTCACGCATATATCCTGGCAAGAGACGACGGAGGGCAGGCTTCTCCCGGTCTTCAAAGATGCGGAAAATGTTGCCATACTGATTAAAGACCGCAGGACGCTGCGCCAAACCACGCACAGTGGCGGGGATTGCTTTATAGGTAAAGGTGACAAATGGCACAAGACCCGTTGTCCGTAATTTGTCGATAAAGTCTGGAACTTTGCGATAATTAAACAGGGCTTCTTCGGCAGCCTCGATAGACGCCCTGACACCTACGCCCGCCTTGCGTTTATCAATATAGAAAGCCATCTTAAAGAGTTGTTCTTCAAATTGATACACCTTCGCCGGTCCACGCAACACCTTCCGTAATTTCCCAAACCCTTGTGCCAGCCCTGATTGAAGCCCTGGAACCGTGTCAGCAAGCAACTGCGGTAACTCTGCACCAACAAACGTGTCTTGCAAAAACGAGGCTCCCTCGCGTTGTGCCTCTTGATACCACTTGTCATGCTTGAACAAGGATCGCGCTCCTTGGGCATACCGATGTATCTTAAATGGTGCTAACCCCGCAACGTGCGCCAGCATGGTATTGGAAATCATGTTACGTGCATTACTCGCGGGATTGATGATCACCTTGCCATACTTCCACCAGCCCACCCCTTGTTTCCACATTCGGGCAATCTCGCCTGGTCGCTCAAACCGTTTCATAATGTCATCGTAGATCGCATCAGGCACGGCTCGACCAGCAAGCGGACCCAGGGCTTTTGTCTTCGGAAGTGCGCGGAACCCCGCCTCCACAGAGTCTTTACTAAACCGTTTCGCCACCTCGTTAAAAAATGTTCGTGTCGCAATGGCGTGCCTAGCAATCAGTTCGCCTTTCGCAACGTGATACGGTGCCTCATTAATCAGGCCATAGGCTTTATCAAGTTCAGGGGTCATCCGTTGACGTGGTGCATACTCCTTCGGGTCAATACGCATCCGTTTCGCACTTCTGGTCATCCCCGCAGCTTTTTGTGCAGCCCGTTCAGCAATAGCCCGTTCTGTTGGAAGGAGACCTTTTAAATGCTGGAGGGCGGACCCCTCCCCTTCAAAAATCCTGTAAAGTCGTCTCCGATAGCCTCCGACTAGTGGAGACTTCAGCTTATTCCATCTTTCAAGTACCCCTGCCTCTAGAAGCTCATCATGCAGGTCGCTGAACAGGCCGACCGATTCACGTCCAAGTTTGTTGATTTCCTGTGCATTCTCTCCAGCTTTTTGGGCAGCGAGGAGAACTTGCTCCCGTCCTTTGTCGCCTTTTCTTAGGGACCGTCCGACTCGCGGATCGTTTTTTGCAACAATCTCACCGCTTCTTAATTTCTTCCACTCTTGCGGTTCCATAAATTGCGTGACACGTCGCTGTTCTGGGAGGGTAAGTGTTTTTTGCATACGTTCAGAAAGGTCGCTGATCGGCGCACCCAACTTGTTCATTAATTGGTCTTGCGCTCGTACAAACTCCTTCGGCTTTCCGTAATCCGTAACGAGGGCACGACCAAGCCGTTGCACCGTCGGGCTGGCTTGTATCCCCCTTGTAACCACTTGTCCGGCGCGTGTCGCTTTTAGTGCTTGAACCCCAGCCGGAAGCCCAATCAGCCGTGCTACTTTCGCTGGAGCAAGGAACCAGAGTGGGTCGGCAATCAGTTCAAGGGCGAGTCCTGTGCCTGTGGCTGTCTTTCCTTCCAGACCGAATGCCTCAACCGCCTCACGCCCGGTGACATCTTCACGCACTCCCCGTACACCGGCGCGTATTAAATCAACCGGTGAAAGAGGGCGTTGCTCTTGTCGTGCAAGTCCAATCTCTCGCAAGGGTCCGGTAATAAGGGCTTGTTGGGGCGCACGCAAGACGCGAAACAATCCACTGACGCCAAACCCAGGACCGTCCTGAGAAGGTTGCACGGAGGACGGTTGCTCCCCGGCTTCTTCGCGGAGGCGACGACGTATCTCTTGGAGTGAAGTCCCATTCGGCATAGCAGTTTTTCCTTAAACGCGATTAACGTCCTTGTCCTGCGACGAGACGCTTGTATTCTCTTATTTGTTCAGGAGAGGGGTCTCGATCAGTTGGAAACGGATCGTTGTAGAGTCCCGTCGGCACACCAGGGACACCTGTTGTATGTAATAGCCTCCACGTCTCCTGCCTTGTTTTACCGGCTCTTGTCTTCGCTGCTTCTTCTGACCACCATTCGCCTACACCCTCCATAAAACGTCCAAGAGCATCAGGGCCGACAACGCCAGCGTTTCTTAATTTTCCGAGCAGTCGATCTCTTTCTGCTTTCCACTCAAGCGGACTCGTGTCCCGTTGGTATTTCTGGCTTATCTTTCTCTCAATCCAGCTTGCTACGTCAGCGTCGGGCATATAATTCCCGGCACCCCATTGCTCTGCAAGGGAGGCTATCTCTTGATCCTCCGGCGGAATGGGGGTATCAATTTCTTTCCCCCCTGGTTTAACCAGAAGGTTGAGAAACTGCTCCTCAGTTATTGTCTCACCACGTTCTTGTGCCTGCTGTCGCGCAAAAGCTATCCTCCCATACGCTGCGTCCGCATCGTCAATAAGTGCAGCTTTGTCTGGAAACTGCTCTCGGAATCTATCCAGGTTTCCTCCTGCACCGCCTTGAGTCTCAGGAGCGTTCAACAGGTTGTATTCAGATGGGTACATGTACTCTCTCACTACGCCCTGATATTTCATCTCTTGCTCTTTCCGTGCAAAGATGTTTGGTGGGGCTTGCTTTGTTGGGTAGAACCCTCCTACGAGTCTGTCTCCAGTGCCAGTTTCTGCATTATAGGGCCTGACTTGGTCTGGGGTGAGGCGCACTCGGTGTTGCGTCCCGTCTGGCAGTATACGATTATATTCCTGAGTCTCTGGCTCCGCGTGGACGAGACTAAGTGCCCCAGAAGGATCGCCCAGGGAAGCTAGTGCTAAAGCCCGTTCCCTGGTCTCTCTGTCTGGTGTGCTTTTTTCAATATAGTCAAAAAGGTCGCCTTGAACCTCAGACGCTTTCTGTTCTTCGGCGGTTGGACGCAGGAAAAACTCCGACTGACCTAAATGGCCTGGTGCTTCGCCCGTACCGGAAGGCACATACGCGTCCGCCTCAAAGTAGCCACGCTCTGGACTCCCAGCAGCTTCAAGCTCACCGATCAGTGCTGGACTAGCCGACCCGCCGACTTCCCTTATTACACCCACTTTCTTAGAGAGCGTGTTAAGGCGTCGCGTGTCTGCGTTGAGGCGTCGCGCTTCGTTGATAAGTTTACGGTCTTCCGCACGCTCCCTCTCAAGTCGCTCACGTTCTTCCGCTGCAATATCCTCGGCGCGTTTCTCTTTAAGGTAATCCTGCAATCCTTGAGCAACGTCTGCTAAAGCCATGTTTTCTCCCTACCTGTTGCTAAAGCCACTTGTGAAAGGCACACCGGAGGAAATGGCTTTGTATGGGTCTACGGTTTTTAAACTTGGAAATAAACCCGATTGTCCGAGTGTTGATAGTGCGCTCTTGCTCCCAGTTTTCCCAGCTAGTGAACCTTTTGCCCCGGCACCGCCAAACCCTTGATATGCCTCAATCCCACCACTGAGAAGTCCGAGTCCTGTGCCAAGCCCACCAAGCACGCTTTCCCAGCGTCCAGGTTGTTTCAGTACCGCCGGTGATTGCTTTTGGTATGGATCAAGGCGCGGACCTGGTGCCATCATGCGCTGTGCAATAATTTTACCAAGGTCAGATGTAAGAAAATTTGGGTCATACCGAGCGACCGCCTGTGAACTGAGACCTAAGTTACGTAAAATCGACGGTTGATGAATTCCACGCCTTTGTTCGCCTACGCCATACCGTGCGCCCTGGAGACCAAAAGTGAACCGATTCGCTGCCTCATTTTGGTTGATCTTCGCTTGCTCTAGCTTTGCCAGATTATCGGCACGACGACCCTCGGCTGCTTTGCTTGCGCCACTTGACAACAGACCGCCCAGTAAGTTTGCAGCCAATCCCAATCCCGCTGCTACCATAATCTACTCCTTCCTTCGTCGAATTGTTTACGCACGCATCTGGTTTAACAGCCCCAGCAACCAGTTCTGGCCTTGTTGTTCGGCTTGCAGTTGCAGGCTCGGTCCTAGTGCAGCGTAGCGAAATCCTAAATCATCATACGCACGTTGCTGTCCAAGTTGCATCTGCTGTACCTGGAGTTGTGCTTCCAGGTTCCGCGCTGCTTCCACGTCGCCACTCTGTATAGCCAAGCCCAAGAGGTTTTGCAGTTCCTGTCCGCGTCGCGCCCGTTCTCCTTGCATTAACCCAGCAATAGCTCTGGCATTCGCTTCACCTTGCCATTGGTCGATACCCGCCTGACCACCAGACATCGCCCCTGAAGTTGCCAAGCCAGCCTGTGTCATCTGTGCAGCGAGGGCACTTCGTTGTTTTTCTGCTGCACGCTGATTCGCTAACCGAATCGCGTCAGCTTCGCGTCCTTCGCCAGTCACAGGTTGCGACAAGGCTTGCAACCGTTGAGACAGCATGTCCCACATAGGCTGTCGTCTCTCAGGAAGGCCCGCCTGTTGCGTTTGGAGCATATCCGCAAGGTCGGTAATCCCCGACAGTTGTGGTGATGGCGGAGTAAAGGGGTTGTCACTGCCAGGACCATAGCGTGGCCTATCCGCGTTGGGATCGGTCGGATCAGTGGGATCGGTGGGACCAGTGGGATCAGTGGGATCGGCGGGTGGCGTAACTGCTGGAGTATCCCATCGGCCTTCTGGATTCCATGTGGCATTCGGCGGTGGACCAAGCGGGTCGCCCGTGACGGTACTCGTTGGCGCACCGACACCACCACCAGGTAATTGCGGTAACACATACTCTGGTTGATCTATAAATTGCTGCCCTTGAAACGTCTGCCCTGTCACAGTTCCTGGCAACGCCCCAAGAGCTTGCGTCACCCCTTGCCCTGGAATGTTGATATTGCGGTATTGTCCTGCCACATTCTGCAATGACGAAGACCGATCTGTTGGAGATTGCGGAGCGGTCGTCTGCGTCCCTGCGGGCAGATTCAGATTCACTGGAAACTGTCGCGTACCGGCTGCGCCCATTGTCTGCTGTCCCCCAGGCATCCGTAATCCACTATTTGTCGGAAACAGACTGCTCCCCTGTCCTTGTCCAGTAGGGGCAAACCCTTGCCCTGGACCATACGGCAGTTGAACTTTTCTTCCAGTTGTAGGATCAGTATATTGAGGCATCGTTAGTATCCTTCTCTAGTACACACGCCAATTTGCAGAATGCGGGTCATACAAACACGTTGCGACTCCCGCACTGACCAAACTGTGGTCTGAGCCACCCGAACACGCGAAACGATACGCAGCCGTTGAGTTGCTATCGTTATGTTTCATCGTGATCGTGTGGCTCCCCACATTGATAATTCGTACCTCACGCCAGCGTTCCGTATCATCCACCACTAATCCTGTGAGGTTTCGTGCTTGGTCAGAACTAATCCGTAAAAAATGACAGTCCTCTAACCCAAGCGGATTGTAGTTATTCGTATTCGCCGTAATCTGTGCTGGACTCAAGCCCACGGTTGTCGCAAAACGTCTCGCCCCGCCTGTGTTCACATAGCCCGTAATGGAGCCAAAGGCACTCAGGTCAATAGACGTACCCGTAATCGCACCATGCGATCCATCTTCGACATGCTGTCGTCCCCATCCCGACTGGACCCCGACTTCTAAGTCCTCAATCGCAGTACGGACGTTCCAGGGGAGTTGTTCGATATTGGCAATGCCGAGTTTCATGTTTGTCCCACCGTTTCACGCGGTTCGACAGGAACCACAACCGCATCAATCTCCCACGTATTCTCTGAGGCTCCGTTATCTCCCACCGTAATCGCAATCGACGAGGCTTCATCCCCCCATTCTAAACTTTCAACAGGCTTGAGTGTCCGTGACTCAGACCCGCTGGCGGTCATCGACACCGATCCTGCGCGACCAGACAACCTGCCATAATCTGGCGTATAGGTCACTTGCAAGGATTGACTGCCAGCCTTCCCAAGAATCAGGGGGGGCTTGACGACACAGCGTCGATCCAGTCCGGCAAAATGCCGATCAGGAAGGACCACTTCCGCCTGGAACTTCGTCCCCGCATCAGTGGTGGCTGTCGAATCACCTCGGAGAATTGCCGTGCCGGACGACTTGCCCACATACGGCACAAGGTCTCTCGACATACTCGATCCCAACGTGCGTGCAAAACTGGTCGAACATCGCGCTGACGCCAGGTCGCCCGTGTATTTGGTCCACCCGCCACGAATACGATTCGCAGCCTCCGCATGACCTTTCCGCACATCAAACACAAGAATCGTGTCAGGATCGTTACTCGTTCCTGTGGCAATCCACCACCAGACTTGCCGTTTCTCAGGATGATACATCCCATGTGCCACCACAGATGTCGCATCGAGATTCACGGTGTCCCAGATATCCTGCACATCATCGACCATTGCTTGAGGACCATTCGACCCCAAACGATACGGCCCATGATCGCTTAAGAAATAGACCGCTGGCGCACCCGTCTCGTCTTCCGCACTGACAATCGTTTGGTGGCGGATCGCGCCGATGCCCGACCCCTTGAAGACGGGGCGGGTTTGGTAGACGGGATTCGCAAGACCCGTCGGAACCAACCGCCACACTTGTGAACGAGTGAAGACCAACGGTCGCCCGTCAAGCGGTCCACCAAGCCCCGTGATTTCTCCTGACCCTTCTTGTTCGCCCAAATCGATGTAATTTTTTTGAGTTGTTTTAGCAGGAACACTTTCATCGTCTCCTATGTTAGTTTCTCCGAGGAAGGCAGAATACCAGACACGATTGCGCTGGACACCAGACTCATGCGATCCCGCACCAATAAGTTGATTGTTACCGGTCAATAAATACTTCACTGATTGCCAGTTCGCATGCGTCCCGACCAGTGGCGGAGCATCTCCAGTGTATGAAGTAGGTGCCACATTGTCATCGTACGTTGTGGTTCCTACGGCGGTTTCTGCAATAAGTTCATACGTTTCGTTATTCGACGATCCATACAGTTGCCAATGGGTTTCCCCTTCAGTAATCGCAGCAGGTTTCGTCACACGCGCATGCGTCCCTGACCCGCTTGGCGTAAAGGTCAGCGTATCGCTTAACTCAGACATCCGTAACGTCACACTCCCACTAATGGTGATATACGCCACCTTGTAATACCTGACGGTTGCAGCATACGATCCTGATCCCGTGTTCGCTGCGGTGGGCGCAGCCGGTGTCGCTAGTCCTGTGCGCCGGACGGTTGACCCATCCCACACATGCAACCGATCTTGACTGCTATCAAACGCCATAAACAACTTGCCATTAAACGTGGCAAACGTCACGTTTTCTTCAGACGCAGCAATATCGTCCTTCATCGTCACGGCTGATTGCCAATTCGTTCCGCCATCTAAGCGTTGCACGACAGGCGTTGACGCATCATCCACGGCCCAGAGTTCGGCATCGGTTTCTGTGGCTGCGGGCACATGCCGAAAGATCGACGACACCACACCCGTAAAGGCTTCGTTGGTCGTATCGTCAAACACCGCATCGCTCCCGCCACGCTTCCGCGCAAAACTGCTCCGATAGAGGTCAACATTCAACATCTCTCGCGCCTTGTCTTGCGGAATCCCCAACTGCGACGTGTCACTTCCATCACGTCCACGCAGTCCGGCAATCACAACGGGGCTGTCCTGTCGTCCACTCATAAGCCAAGATCGCTCCGAATCCCTGCTTTCACGGTTTCACTCGCCACCTTATACGCCTGCCCCACTTCTGACGCATCTTCTTCAAGATAGTCTTCGACTAGCGGTGCAAGAATTTCGCTCACCTGTGCCAACACAAACGCATTCACGTCAGCAAATGGCGGTTGTCCATCCCCTGCAAGCTGTTCGTTCACAACTTCTAAATGTCGCGCAAGCCCAGCGTCCTGAGACGTAGTAGTAGTAAAGGTAAACGTAGCCATTAGAAGCGACTCCCCACTTGGTCAACAGGAAATTCTGAGCCAAGCCGACTAATCCCGGCGGTGCCCCCGCCCCATTGCGGTGCCCAATCAGGATGGTTAATCACAAAGGATCGCAAATCACGCACCCCCTCGTTATAGCGTTGTTGCAGGAGCGTCCAGCGATTCGGATCATCTTGCTTCGTGAGTTCGCGGAGTTCCGCCCCGTCAACCAGTACGTCATGAAAATCTTCTGGCAATAACGGTTCATCCGTGTCATTGCTCATGTCGGGGATGGTGCGTAAAATATCTGCCGTATACGTAATCACACTGCTTGGTGTCGGATACAGCAAGAGCGAATAAAACTGTGCGCGACTATCCCCTACCGCAATCTTGCTGAGTTCTGTGCCTGATCCAGAGTCTTCGTGCAACGTGACTGTGCCAGAGGCTGCTGTGGATAAATAGAATTTGGTAATCCGAATAAAATTGGTAATCGCGCTACTGAGACTCACCGCAGACGCGCCCGTCATCGCTACGTTTGCAGTACGTGCATACCCGCCGGTAATAATCCCTTCGACATACGCGGTCACATCTGTACTGGACGAGGCTGTAGTCGTGGTCGCATCTGACGCGGACGTGCTTTTCACAAAAACTTGTGACGCATCCGCCGGTTGCGTATGCGCTTCTTGAAACCCTGCCGGAATCCACGCCCACGATGTCCCTGATGTTGGGTCAGGATCATTCGCACGTAACCAACCAATGTCGTGATATCGCAACGCCCGATCATTGGTGGTTTCAAACACACGTTCCACGCGTGCAATGCCATCCATCGGCAACGCATACTGCTGTGTGTCAGCGACAGACGCAAACGTCACGGTCGTCCGACGCAGTTGCTCAAATCCAGGCATCCGTAAAACCGCCCGATGTGTTTCGTTTAACGCTTCTTGATACCGTGTCGCGGTGGCAGAGACCAACGTACTGCTCGTCGCTCCGCGCCGACGTGCCAGCCGTTGTTGTAATTGTAGGAAGGTCATTTAAAATGCTCCATCTGGAGAACTCGGCCAACTCGGATTCGTCGGATCAGACGTTGTCGCAGGCAAGTCTCGCAAGGCTTGACGATACGTTTGCCATGCCGTAACCGTTGTGGCATCAAGAGCCACATCTGTCGCCTGCGTCCAATCGCACATCGCCAACCGTCTAGTACGGAAGTGTCGCAACATCGCCCACGCCTCTGCGGTTTGTGCTGCTGGTGACGGGGCATTCGGATCAGTAAATACACCACCGGCATACAGCCAGCCAGGGCCAGCACTCTCATTAACAATCGCCACAACGTCTTCTGGAAACCCAGGAACCGGACTTGGCGTGGAGTCGTACTCGATGCAGTTAATCACTACACCGTCTTGCACAAGTGCATGTCTAGGCATAGAATTCCTCCACAATCACGATTCCCGCGCTGCCATTTCCTCCGGCATCCGTCCCCGCAGCACCGCCCGAACCGCCAGCCCCAACAGCATAGGCATAGGTTTCGTCAGGATCGTCAATCCATCGTTCACAATACCCGCCAGCCCCGCCTCCGCCAGAACTGTTCGTTGCACCATTCGTCGCACCAGCACCGCCACCGCCCGATCCCGCACCACCTGCATTGACTCCGGCTGCGGTATAGACCCCGCCAGCCCCTGCACCGCCGAACACAGACGCACCGCCATAGCCACCTGGCGCAGCCGTATCATCGCCTCCACCAGTGCCATCTGAGCCACGTACATTCACTTGTCCATTCGCAGCAGCCCCACCAGTACCACCAGCACCGCCAGTTGATGCGCCATGCCCGCCTGCACCGCCTCCAGTGCCTTGCATCGTGGACGCAGCGAACGTGGTATTGCCTCCAGCAGCACCGGCATTCGTGGCAGCAGCCCCTGCGCCCCCGCCCCCGCCAACAATTCTGACGCGAATCGTGGCACAGTTATCGGGCGTGGTATACGTTCCGCTTCCAGAGGTAAAGACTTGCATCGTGGTATTTAACGCACTGCTTGCTATCGCTACCCAGGATGAGTCGCCTCGCAAGAAGGTGCTGCTACTTGCGGTGCCACTTCCAAGTCGCGCAGTTGCTACCGTGCCTGATGTAATGTTCCCTGCTGCATCACAGCCAATACTGGTACGAAGCGTTGATCCGCTTTCTGCGACCGGATCACCAGAGCCATCCCCGACAATCATTTCACTATCAGCGAGTACCGACATCGCGGTAACCGCACCTGTGCCACTCCCTAATAAGACTCCACCATCCGTGAGGGAACTGGCTCCTGTGCCACCATCAGCAACCGCGACATCTGTACCGCCAGCGCGATACACGCGATTGCCTTCGATATTAATGTCGCCGGAACTTGGCCGTGTTAACGTGGTATCAGTCGCGTGACCAAGTTCAATCCCTGTAAATTGGGGACTGTCACCTGTGCCAACCCCAATACTTGTTCTCAG
>Ga0114899_1001619_pt1 | contig 12971 bp, 24 predicted proteins | sample MalvireepMed_215_FD_83497 | JGI IMG/M metagenome (GOLD analysis project Ga0114899, IMG submission 83497) | Marine viral communities from the Global Malaspina Expedition - Malaspina viral metaG DeepMed_215 | ecosystem: Environmental > Aquatic > Marine > Oceanic | place: Mediterranean Sea... | reverse complement strand
TGTCGGGGAACTTGGCCCGGACCATCTCAGCGACCTCGACCCGTTTCTGTTCCCGGTACCAGTCGGGGTCTTTGACCAACGGTTGCCAGACCTTCTTCGGCGTCGGCTTCTTCTTACCCATCAGCCGTCCTTCCTCATCTTGCGGATGCCCCGCTTGATCTTGTCGAACACTGGGTCGTCGAACGTCGTCGGCAGCATCCAGCAGCGACCATCGTCGACCAGGTCGGTGCCGTCCAAACCGCCGGGGCCGTCCCACATGCGGTCCCAGTCGACGTTGCCTCGGTCGTCCTCCCAAACCATCTCAAAGACGATCTCAAGGAAGTCCTCGTTCACGACGTCGGTGGTGATGAGCAGGATCGGATGGTCGTCGAACTGGTACCGACCGCAGGACGGACAATGCTCACCGAGCCGGACCAGTGGGGCTGACCCGTAGATTCGTTCCTCGCTCATGCTGCTTGCCTCCTTCGTCGGGCTTCGTCTCGTCGGGCCTTCTGACCGAGGCCACCCCAAATACCGAAGCGCTCATGGGTGGCGATGGCGAAGTCTAGGCATTCGGTTCGTACCGGGCACCGGGCGCAGATGGCCTTGGCCTCTGACGAGTCGGTACCTGGGTCACCGAAGAACAGGGCAGGGTCGGCTCCGGCGCAAGCAGCGTCGGCAACCCAAGGGGTTTCAACCATGTCACGAACACCGATCCCCTCGATCAGTTGATGGTCGGAGGCGGGCATCACTCACCCACCTTGGCATCGCAGACGGGGCAGACGCCCCGGTCGCGTCGAAGCAACTTCCGACCGATGTACCATAGGCAGGACTGGCATCGGACGACACCTCGGAGGTAGTCGCCGGTCTGGTATGGGGCGCTCATGCGGTCACCTTGTCGATCCGGTTGATCATGGCTCGGGCCGAGCGGGCCATACCGAACCACCTCATGCGGTCGCCACCGAACTCGAAGGCGGCATTGTCGTTTGCCCACTCCATCCGGTAGACCGCTTCCTCCCGAAGCACCTCGAGGCCGACCTCGTCGAGTTCGACCACGGTGCCGGTGCGGGTGATCTTCCGGTTGAAGCCTTGCCTCAGGGCTTGGGCAACCAGCGCCAACCTGACCAGGTACTCGTCGGGGTCGTGCCCGTCCGGCTCCCAGTCGATGTAGGTGCTGGCGTCGTCCAAGGCCGGGTCGATCACACCCTGGAAGGCATGGCTGATTTCGATGGTGTAGCTCATGGGTTCCTCGTTTCGGTAGTCCGTTCCCATCACCGACAAGTTTACCGGCACTACCTAGCCGGGGCAAGTACGCCGAATCCGGGCCGATCCGTGACCTGCCCAAACGTGGTCGAATCGGGTACATAACCGCAGGTCAAAGTTTTTTTGAGAAATCTTGGCGACCCAGGTCCAGTTGGGTCGCCGGGGCGGCTGAGATTCGGGGCGCGAAGGCACACATTGACCACCCCTACCCCATCCCTGTCACAAGGTGGGTCTACGATGGACCTGGCAGTCGTTTCGACTGGCCACCACTACCAAGGGAGAAGCGCCGTGAAGCATTACGAAGCCGCCGAGAAGATCGGTGACCTAGCAGAAGTGTTCTTGGACGACCCAGAACAGGGGATGGGGATCGACCTACCTGAGTTGATCGAGATGGTCGACACTCTGGAGAACGCCAACCGGAACATCCGGTCAGCGTTGGGGAAGCTCAGGGCAACCGCCAACTGGAAGATCGAAGCCACAGGTGAGCAGCGGGTCGTGCTGGGCAACGGCATCGTTGCCGAGCGAACCGGCTCATGGAGGCGAACCAATGTCGACCGTGACGCTCTGGTCAAGTATGTGGCCAAGTGCGCTCGGCTTGACGATATTCGCATGGACCCGGAGACGGGCGAGTTGCGCCCACCGGAGGTCGTGGCTTTGGAACTCCACTTGCGTTGCTTCCGACCGGAACCCAAGTGGACCGAGTTGAAAGCCCTGGGGGTTGACGACGATGAGTTCTGCCACCGGGAGTTTCAGGCTTCAATCAAGATCAACAAAGCAAAGGTGCTCTGATGACTGACCTGATCCCGATGAGTGAAGCCGGGTTTTTCGACCTCATGGTTCGTCAAGCCGACGTGTTGGGCAACTCGACAGTCATCCCGGCTGCCTACCGCCGGAAGCCCGCCGACATCGTGGCCGCTGGTTTGGCGGGGCGGGCTTTCGGGTGGGATGTGATGACAGCGATGAGGCAGTTTCATGTCATCGAGGGCACAGCCACCATGCGACCCGAGTCGATGTTGGGTCTGGTTCGACAGGCAGGGCATTCGGTCACCGTCGAGGTCAACCCTGACGGGGCGGTCGCCCACGGCACACGAGCCGACACCGGGGACGAACACTCCGCTTCGTTCACAATGGACGACGCCGCCGCTGCCGGTCTGGCAGGCAAGAAGAACTGGAAGCAGTACCAAGACGCCATGTTGACCTGGCGGGCGGTGGCGAAGTTGTGCCGAGTCCTGTTCCCCGACGTTGTGTTGGGAGCGGGTTATGTCCCCGAGGAGTTCGGGGTTGAGGTTGACGGCACGGGCGACATCATCGAAGCAACGGTGGTCGATGACAGTGACGAGATCCCAATCGCCCAAGCGAAGCACGCTGTGCTCGAAGCGGTCGGTGGGGATGTCGAGCAAGCCAAGGCTGCTTGGGCCAACTCGTTTGGTGATGTCATCCCCACCCGGACCGCTGTTGCGGAGGTCTTGGAGGTACTAACATCAGCGCCCCCGCACGACTCTGATGGGCAGTAGTTGAATCGCGTTCGGGACGGCGGCGGGTAAACCGCCGCCCCGACCGCAACGGGAATAGAGGAAGGGAGATCCTCGGTGGGCGAGGCTACACGACTCCGACGACGGTGGGCTACTAACGAGATTGTGGTGTTCCCAGTGGCGATCCTGGGTGAGAAACTTTCCCCCACCGCGCTTCGCTTGTGGATCGCTCTGGCCCAGTTCGCAAACGACGAACGCCAATGCTGGCCGTCAAGGCGCAAGTTGATGACCCTGTTGCCACCAGGTACCGCCAAGGGAACCCTGCGCCGCGCCCGAGCTGAACTGGAAGCCGCTCATCTGGTGGAGGTTGAGTACCGGACAGATCCGAAGACCGGTAGGGACACCACGCCGCTTTACACGCTGCTGGTGCCGGTCGAGGAGGGGGACCAAATCGACTCCCCCGAGGGGGCTGTGGGGGTGCCCCCGGTGGGGGTTGATTTGGTTGCCCCTGTGGGGGACCAAACTGTCTCCCCATTGAACCTAGTTATTGAATCTGAACAGAAAGAACCAACCGATGTTGAGCGGGTGTTCGCTGCTTGGATTGAGGCAACGGGTCGCCATCCGTCCCGAACCAAGTTGGACAGCAAACGAAAATCGTTGATCCGCAAGGCGTTGAAGTCGCACCCGGTCGAAGATGTTTTGGACGCGGTGGTCGGGTGGCGGCATGACCCGTTCTACTGTGGGGACAACGACCGGGGTAAGACCTTCAACGCGCTGGGGTTGCTGCTGCGGGATGCCGAACACATCGAGCGGTTTCGTGACCTGGCCCGTCAAGAGGCCACAAAGGTTGAACCCTTCAACGAAAACGAACGCCGCGACGCTGACGGGGTAGTGACCCACCGGTTCTATCAAGGCACCGGTTGGACAAGTGTGGCGTGACACCTTTACGGCTAGTGGTGGCCGTCATCACTGCTTGCGGGATGGCTTTCATCGGGTATTTCAGCGACCCTGAGCTACCCGAAGCGGTTGCCCCTAGCCAGGTGCCGACCGAGGTGGCCCCTGTTTCAACGATCGCCCCTTTGGGATGGGTAGGTACGACAACCTGGGCACCGGTCGCAACCGTGGCTTCCCGCAGCGCCAACACCAGCACAACCACTTCGGTACCGGCCACCACGACTGAACCTCCCGCGACGAGCACAAGCAGGGTGTCGACGACCACCAGTTCCCCGACCACTTCGGTCGTTCCGACCACGACGCCTGTCCCCACGACCACATCGACAACGACGATACCCACCGGGGTCACTCACCGGTTGTATGGCATGTACGAACGCAACGGCGACGTCCTCAACCTACAAATGGTGCTCGGCCTGTCCTCGGTCGACGGCATCTACGGCCCGGTCACGCGCCGCGCCCACATCGAATACCTGGGTGGCCCGCTTGCCGCTCTGGCTGTGTTCCACCCGGAGGTCGACTACCCGGTCCCGGCCAGCGACACGACCCTCGGTGAACTCATCAACCGGTACTTCCTACCCGGCGACCGGGCGTGGGCACGACAGGTCGCGTTCTGCGAATCGAGCGCACAGACCTATGACACCGAGTCGGCTGTGGTGTCCTCGGCGTTGGCGGTCGGCTGGTTCCAGCACCTAGCGAAGTTCTGGTCTGAGCGATCCGAGAAAGCCGGGGTGCCCGGTGCCAGCCCGTTCGACACCGAAGCGAACGTCGCTGTCGCCGCATGGCTGTTCTACGAAGGCGGCGGTGCCCGACATTGGAACCCGTCACGAACCTGTTGGGAGGAAAAATGAAGAAACCTATCTGCGCCCTGGTCTTGGCAATCAGTTTGTGGTCGGTCGGAGCAGCAACAGCCGGTGCTCATCACGACATGGTGTACGCACCTTGTGACCCTGAGGACACCCGGTCGTTCGATGAGCGCGTCTGGTACATCGACTACCAGTCCGGCAACATGCTCCGCTGGGATGATCCCTGGTGGAGTGAGAGGCCGGGGTTGGCTGGGTACACGAACTGGCACCACCAGTGTCGCCTGGGGATGACCGGGGTGTGGCAGGCCGCACCCATCTTGCCCCTGCCGCACCCGCCGACCCACACGACCGAAAGCCGGGACGTGATCAGGGCGACGACGACGACGACCACTATTTCGCCCGCCCCCAGTACCACTCAACCTCCACCAACGACCACTGAGGGCACCTCAGCGCCCTCGGATCAGCCTGAAACAACCGTTCCGGCTCCCACCACCACTCACCCACCCTCAACCACAACCACCCAGGTCCCGGCGTCCACCACCGTTGCGCCGGCCACGACAACCACCACAACAATGGTTCCCTTGGATGGAGGTTGGGAAAGCCACGGCGAGGACGGTTCGGTCGTTCAACTGTGGTCGCCCTGTGTCCAAGGGTGTCTGGAACTGGTCGGCGAGTCGTACAAACTGCCCGACGGCTATGACCTACACACGGCTCAATATGACGGTTGGCCGTTCAAGAAGACCATCATTCTTCTGGAACTGAGGTACCCGCCGGGGACACCCGGCAAGACCCACTTTCCGTTCTCGGTGGCCCAACACTTCTTGAAGCAGGGCGGCACGGTCGGCGGTCTTGACTTTTTATGGAACAGCAACGGTTAGGAGAAACCATGCTAGGTGTAGTCGATGTTGACGTTTGGGTGGAGGACGACTATCAGAACCCATACGTCAGGCGAGAAAGCGTTGTGGGGACCATCGAGTGTGTCGAGGTGACCACTGACCTGGGTTCGATACGGGAAGGGCACTACTTCGAGTTGATGTTCACCAAGACCGGGGTGCTTCATGTCGTGATGCGCGACGAGTTGGACGAGATAGCGGGGGCGGGGGCCGTGAGCTTGGAAGCGGTTTCCAAGATGGTTCCACCGGACGTTTGCGGCTTCTTGGACGAGGACGGGTGAGGTCGTGGAACTAGAACATCGCGACCTGGCCGACCTGTTCAGAGGAGCCACCCCACCATCTTGCTTCATGCCCGACGATGGCAGTTGGAGGCCGGGGCGAATCAGAAATCGGAACGGCAAATCTCAGTACGGGTTCTTCTGCCCACAATGCGACGGTCATTGGGTGTTACGCACCCCAAAGGGAGATCGCAAAGATTGGGTCAGCAAGGACTACATGACAGCGGTGGTCGACTTGATCTGGCCTGGGGAGTTGGAAATGTCCTCAGTGGAGGAGTTCTGCCCCGTTGTCCACTGTTACCAATGCGCAGCGAATCAGAAATGCCAATACGAGGGATGCGGTCGAACAGACACCGACCACCACCACACGGGGCCGCAAGATATTTTCGGTTCCGACTGCGATCACTGGCCGTTGGTTCATCTATGCGCTGACCACCACGACGAATGGCACGACCGGGTCACGCCCTACTCCCAAAACCACGGCGCTTACAAACTCATCACCCCAGCGTTGTGGAGAGAGGTGCTAAAGATGATCCCCGACGAAGCCGAAGCGATTGAGTTCCAACGGTCTGGCGAGCAGTACCTCAAACAGAAAGTCAAAGTTGAAGCGCACACCTCTAACACGTAAGACGCCGTTGCGGTCCCGTAGCCAACTGAAACGCAAGACCCGGTTGCGCCCTATGAGCCGAAAGCGCTCCAGGCAACAACGCGAACGGGCACAGATGGTTACCCGTGAATTGTGGAAGCGGGAACTGTGCGAGGCCGGAGCACGGATCTACCAGTACCGGGTGAGGACTTACGGGCAGGTGGAAGCCGACCTGTTGAACGAGCGGTATGCCCGGTGTAATGGGTTGGCGGTTGAACTTCACGAACCGTTGACCAGAGCCAGAGGCGGCTCGATTGTCGACCCGGCGAACACGGTCGCTATCTGTCGGTCGTGTCACCGTTGGGTCCACGACAACCCGGAGGCGGCGACAAAGGTTGGTTTGTTAGAAAGCCCCAAGGTTTAGACTGCCCCCAACTAGGCTAGGGGGGTGACGGTTATGGCTCCTGCCTGCTGGGTGATTGAAGACACTGAGCGCCCTTGGACCGCTAACGCGGAGCGGGGTTGGCACCATTACAAGCGCGCCCAGGTGGTGCGCGACACGCGGGAGCGGTGGGCTTGGTTAGCCAAGGCTGAACGCATACCAGCTCTCCAAAGAATCAGCGTCGAGGCGACACCGTTGCGGGTCAACGCCCGGTCGATGCCCGATGTTGCGGCCTGCTACCCGACGGTCAAAGCAGCGATCGACGGTCTGGTCGATGCCGGGGTGATTCCCGACGACGGACCATTCAACGTGATGCGTATCGTCTTCCGGGCACCCCAGGTCGCACAGCGCGAGGGGCTTCGTCTTCGTATCTGCGAGGAACCAGATTGAAGATGACCCAGGAACAGCGCAATGAGGCTTTAGCTCAGATCCATGACATACGTCGGCGGTTGGCCGCGCGTGACTTTTCTGACATCCCCGACGATCCGGACGCCCCGGACGCCGAGGTGGTGGAGTTGATCGACCAAGGAAAGGAGAAGCAAGGGTACGACCCGGATCATCCCGTGATGGCCCGGATGAGGCGTGACATTGACGGTTAGGGAATAGGGAGAAGCGAATGGCATTCGATAACACATTGACGGTCGTGGGCAACATGACCCGCGATCCGGAACTCAGGTACACCGCGAACGGTGTCGCAGTCACAGATTTCGGTCTGGCCTGGAACCGCAAAGACAAAGACGACAACGAAGTCGTTTCGTTCTTCGACGTGACCTGCTGGCGTGACCTGGCCGAGCATGTCGCCGAGTCGTTGGGCAAGGGCATTCGGGTTGTGGTTCATGGCCGCATGGAACAGGACACTTGGGAAAACGACCAAGGCGAGAAGCGATCCAAGGTCAAGGTGATCGCCGAGGAAGTCGCCCCGAGCCTCAGGTGGGCAACAGTCACCGTTCAGAAGACGACGGCACCCAAGAAACGCGAAGGGGCGTCTGACCGTACCGGCTTCCCCACCGACGAAGAGCCTTTCTAAATGGCTGTCAGCCGTGACACGGAGATTCTCGGGTGCGTTCCCGACCTTGCCGCTTACCCGTTGGCTCGTCGTGGTATTCGCACCGTCGGTGAACTGGTCGACCTGCCGTGGGAGACGATCCTGTACCGGACACCGAATCTTGGCCCGCTTCGTGCCGGTGTGCTGCTTCAGTTCATGGAGGATGAGGGTCTGGTAGTGCGCCCCACCCAATCGGGGTTAGATCAGACGATGGTTGAAACCGTTGACGCCCGGTGGCGGGGGTCGTTGGACTATTACCGGTGCCGTAAAGGTAGCCCTCAACGATTCGCGGTGGGAGGAGCATGATGCGCGGCCCGATTGTTCAGACGGAGGTCGAGCAGTTGATGAGCGTGCTGGGGAAGAAACTCGAAGAAGGCACCGAGGACTTTTCCAAGTTGGCCGAGGAACGGGCAATCGCCGAAGCCGACTACAAGGAGCGGTACTGGGTGGCGCTGGTCCAGCAGGTCGATTCGTCTACCGGTAACGGCCCCAGGTACACGGCGGCGCAGAAAGAGGCCCGCGCAGGGTTGGCCGCTAAAGAGGAGTTTCGGAGGTTCAAGTTGTTGGAGGCCCGCGAGAAGTCGGCACAACAGTACCTCGTCACCGTTCGTGCCAGGTTGGATTCGTTGCGGACCATCGCAGCCAACGTGCGGGCTTCGGGGGGTTAGCCATGAAAGAGACAACCGAAACGCTGGTGGGCAAGTCCCAAGCGTTGACCGTAGAGATGCGCCAGTTACAAGACGAGGTCGCCAAGCGGGGTGCTGAACGGCGCAAGGTTTGGGCCGAGTTGAACAACCGGGGTATCTCGCAGAAACGAATCGCTATCGCTTGCGGCGTGGTTGAACACACCGTTTACACCGAACTGAGAAAGGGTCGCAAATGAAAGATTGGATAACCAGGGTGACACCTGACACCAGTGGAGGGTCGGTGTCGGTCACCGTAGGCCCACCACCTGAGGCCGACGTCACCGACCAGACCTACGAGCTGGCTGACGTCAACTCGATCCAGCCGCACCCGGAGAACGCCCGCAAGGGCAACCTGGAAGTGATACGCCATTCGATCCGCAGCAACGGATTCTTCGGAGCCTGTGTCGTACAACGCTCGACGGGCAACATTCTGGTTGGCAACCATCGTTACCTGGCGGCGGTCGCCGAGGGTATTGAAGCGGTGCCGGTGGTTTGGGTCGACAAGACCGACATTGAAGCCCGTCAACTGTTACTGGTGGACAACCGGACTTCGGACCTGGCGACCTACGACGACGAGATCCTGTTGGGGTTGCTCCAAGCGGTAGCTGAAACCGACGACCTGGGCGCTACCGGCTTTGGGGACTCTGACATTGAGGCGCTGATCAAAGCCATTGACGAGGACAACAAAGGACAGAACCGTGAGGGCAACGGTGCCATGTTGTCGGTGCTGGATGTGTCGGTGGCTGAACCCACCCGCCAACCCGAAACCGGTTCGGTGTGGAAGATGGGGCCACATCACCTGGTCGTGGACGACGTGATGACCGGGTGGGCTACTTGGAAGCCCCTACTGGTCGAAGGGTCCATTTTCGTGCCCTACCCTGGGCCGTTCGTAGCGATCGTGGCCGACGCTGAACCCAGCCTGCTGCTCGTCCAACCCGACAAGTACCTGGCGGGGCATGTGTTGGACAAGTGGGCTTCCGTCAGGGACGAACCAGTCCGGTTCGGTTCGTGAAACAAACCGGGGGTGATTGGAACCCGGCCAACCGTCCGCTGTTCTTCTTCGCAGGGTCGTATGGGCGGCTCCATTTCGACGCCGAAGAATGGTTGGGGGTGGACGCCAACCGGTTCACCAACGTGGAACGGGTAGCCGAGTGGAGCGAAGACGTACCCAACCCTGGGTCGATGAAAGAACTCGCCGTGAACAGGAACATTGAAGGCAACCAACTGTTCGGCAACCTGTTCGCCGTCAACGACTTCGCCGATGTCAACAAACCGTTGGACAGGCGGCGTCATTCCTGGGGGGAGTTCGAGGCGTCGATACAGGCAGGCATACCCACCTTTCTGGATTCGGGGGTCTTCTACCTGACCAACGTCCACAAACGCAACCACTCAACCAGCATGGACGAAGCCCTAGCGCTGGCACCGGAGGAGATCGACGACTTCGATTGGTTGTTCGACACCTATGTCGAACTGGTCAACGAGTACGGCGACCGGTTGTGGGGGTACAACGAACTCGACCAAGGCGGCATGGCTAACAAGATCCGTATGCGAGCCAAGTTGGAGGACCTGGGGTTGGCCCCGATCCCGGTGTACCACCCAATCAACGATGGTTGGGATTACTTCGACGAACTAGCTCAGGGATACGACCGGATCTGTTTCGGCAACGTCGTCCAAGCCCCACCAGGCGAACGCCGTCGACTGTTGATGACCGCCTACCAGCGGCACCTCAAGTACCCTGACCTGTTCATCCACTTCCTCGGGTTGACACCCAACGAGCTACAAGCCGGGATGCCATTCGATTCGGCTGATTCGTCAATGTGGACGTACACCTTTCGCTACCCGCACAGCGTTAGGTTGTCGGCGATGGGGCACAAGCGGTGGCAACTCTCACCGGACCTTTACACACCGATGAAGGCCGACCCGGCGACAAGAGTGATCGCAGGCAACGTCACCGTCGCCGATCAGTGGGCGGTGATCGAATCTCTGGTTCACTGGCAGGCCCGGTTGGAGTCACAAACAGGGCTGGTTCGTTACCCGGCTCCCGAAACGGTAGGGGTCGACCTGTGAGCACCACCCGTTCGGTAACGGTCCGTTGGACCCAGGTTGGGTTCCACCGTTGGCCCGAAGCACCACCACGACGGGATTACCTGACCACAAGGCACCGCCACCTGTTCCATTTCGAGTTGACGGTCCCGGTGGAACACAACGACCGCTTCATCGAGTTCCACGACCTGCTCGACTTCGCAAGGGAAGTGATCACCGACAAGGAGTTGGGTCGCCAGTCCTGCGAAGACCTGGCCGAAACGGTCATCGACGCCGTGGTTGTCGACCTTGACCGGCAGGGTGTCACACTCAACGAGTTGACTTGTACCTGTTGGGAAGACAACGAGGTCGGCGCAACGGTCGTCAAGACGCCATGACAACCGGGGTGGTCAAACGGTTCGGGGGTTTCCCCTGTTCGCACCGTCAATGGAAAGACGACGGGCATTGCCGGTGGCTTCACGGCTACGACCGGTGGGTCACTATTGCCTGGGAAGGCGAACCAGACCACCGGGGCTGGGTGGTCGACTTCGGTGGGTTGCGTGACCTGCGATCGGTGCTTGAACGCCAGTTCGACCACACCACCCTCGTCGCACCCGACGACCCGCACTTGGGGAGTTTCGAGGGTTTAGCTCAGGGCGACGTCATCGACCTACGGGTAATGGACCCCACAATGGAGGGCATGGCAATCTGGGTCGCCAAGATGGCTTGCGAATGGACCGCCCTACACGCCCCGAACGCCCTGGTTGTCCGGGTTGAGTGTTGGGAAAACGAGAAGAACGGTGCGGTATGGACCCCGTAGACCTCGACACCCGACGCAACACACTTATGGTGTCCGAAATCTTCGGCCCCACCTTTCAGGGGGAAGGCCCGCAGGCCGGTCGGCTCGCGGTGTTCCTCAGGTTGGGGAGATGTAACCTGGATTGTGCGTGGTGCGACACGCCGTTCACCTGGGACTGGAAGGGCAAGAACGGGACGGTGTACGACCCCAAGGTCGAACTGACCCGCATGGATGTCGCCGACGTATGCGACGAGGTCCGCGACCTGATGCCCTGCGCTGGAACCACCCGGCTGGTTATCAGCGGCGGTGAACCGATGATCCAACGCCAAGGGCTGCTGTCGCTGGTGTCAGAGTTGCGTTCGCTGGGGGTTATGAACATCGACATTGAAACCAACGGGACCAAACCACCCCTGGTGACACCATACGAAAACCAATACTTCTCCGAGGACGCGGTCAGTTATGTCATCAGCCCCAAGTTGCCATCCAGCGGCGTGGTGTTCGACATCCGCTGGTTGGACGTCATCAAGCAGTACCGGGAACTGTCGTACATCGAATGCGCCGACCTCAAGTTCGTGATTCAGGACGGGGCCGACATGGTTGAAGCCGAACGGATCATCGACTACGCCGAGTTTCCACCGTCACGGGTGTGGTTGATGCCCGAGGGCCGCACCCAGGCCGACTTGGACAAGAACGCCCCATACGTTGCCGCCGAAGCCTTGGAACATGAGGTCAACTACACCGACCGGCTCCATATCCGAATCTGGAACGACAAGCGGGGCGTGTGATGGCACCCAACCCTGAGCTGCTGGCGGTGCGGACCCTGCTGGAAATGGTTGGCGAAGACCCCGACCGGGATGGTCTGGTGGACACACCCGCCAGGGTGCTCAAAGCATGGAAAGAAATGACCTCCGGCTACGACATGGACCCGGCCAAACTGTTGGGCACCACCTTCGACCAGTCCTACGACGAGATGGTCATTATCAAGGACTACCCGTTCGTTTCATTGTGCGAACACCACGTTCTGCCGTTCTCCGGGTTCGCCAAGGTGGCTTACATACCGGGCCGACCCAAAGGTCGGGTTGTGGGCCTGTCCAAACTGGGTCGCCTGGTGGATTGTTTCGCCCGGCGGCTCCAAATACAGGAACGGGTGACCAGCCAGGTCGGGAACGCCTTGGATGAACACTTGGTTCCCTACGGGGTGGCGGTCGTGCTGGAAGCCACGCACGAATGTATGGCCCATCGGGGGGTCAATAAGACCGGGTCGATGGTTACCAGTTACCTCAGTGGGGTGTTCAGGGATTCGCCCAGCGCCCGCATGGAGTTCCACGCCTTGTAAGAACGAGAAAGCCCCCGGCCCGTAGGGGGGACCGGGGGCTGAGTGATTTGAGTCACCCTCTTGTGGTTGTCAGGCTGTCATCACTTGGCCTCCCAGCGGACGATGCGCCCGAGGCGCTCGAAGTTGAAGATCGGGGCCAACGGCTCGTAAGAGCACGGGCTGGCAACGTCGTAGCCGTCGCCGTAGTCACAGTCCCAGCCGACATGAGGAAGGCCAGCGATCATGCGGATGCGGAGGTTCCACCCGATTCGGCGGGTTGTTCCCTTGCGTCGGAAGATGTCCGGGTTGTTGTCCTGTGCGATCAGGTCGCGCAGTTCGTCGGTGTTGACTGGGGTGGCGACCTTGGCGGCTGCTCCGTAGGTCAGGGGCTTGGTGGTGGTGGTTGTTTCCATGCTGTAAGTATCACACGTATC
>Ga0114899_1001616_pt1 | contig 12986 bp, 28 predicted proteins | sample MalvireepMed_215_FD_83497 | JGI IMG/M metagenome (GOLD analysis project Ga0114899, IMG submission 83497) | Marine viral communities from the Global Malaspina Expedition - Malaspina viral metaG DeepMed_215 | ecosystem: Environmental > Aquatic > Marine > Oceanic | place: Mediterranean Sea... | reverse complement strand
TAAATTAAATTATTGGAGAATTGTTAGTGATGGTAACAATTGAGAGAGTCTCAATATCAGCAAACCCGCAGCTACGTTTTGATAGTGCCAATGCAAAGCTTGAACGATTGATCGACTACCTTGAAAAGCTATGGGGTAAACGCGTTAATGTCTATTCCCTATCGTTACCGGCTGGCTACTCTTGTCCATTTGCGGATGAGTGTCTGTCAAAATCGGACAGGGAAACTGGCAAAATTACCGATGGGCCTAATAATCAATTCCGATGTTTCATGGCGTCAACGGAAGCTTACTCTAAGGATTTGCGCACCAAACTATGGGAAAACTACACCGCGCTGAGAAACTGCAAGTCTGTTGATGAAATGGTGGCACTAATTGAGGCTAGCTTCCCCGTAGACGCAGATATTATCCGAGCCGGTGTTGATGGCGATTATTATAATCAAATGTACTTTGACGCGTGGCTACAGGTGATGAGAAATCATCCGGACGTTATGTTCTATGGCTATACCAAAAGTTTGCCATATTGGGTGGCTAGGCTGGACAATATGCCACCCAATTTCAACCTGACTGCTAGCCGTGGTGGTAAAGCTGACCATTTAATCAATGAGTACAGCCTAAAAAGCTCAACCGTGGTTTTGCATCCTAGACAAGCGGCAAAGTTAGGCCTTGAAATAGACCATGATGAGACCCACGCGCTATTTGGCGATGTTAGCTTTGCTCTGTTGATACATGGCACTCAACCCGCTGGCAGTGAGTCCAGTAAGGCGTTGAGTACTCTGAAAAGGGAAGGGATCAGCTATAGCTACAGCAAGTCCAGCAACCGCAAGACTAAGGCTAGTAGCTAGGTTTGGCTAGCCTACCTGGCCAGGATACCCAACATCCTGGCCAGCTATGGCCAACTAAACTAGGCCAAAAATTGGAGGGATTAAATGAGGGTTGAAGTGTACCGAAACCTACACAAGGCATGTTGGTCTGTGCGAGATGTCAAGACTGGCCTAGTTATCGACCACGTAGACTCCATCCACATACAGAATGCCACGTTAGTAGTCCAACCCGCCGGACGCAAAAAGGTGTTGAAAGAACAGAAAAAAAATGTGCATGCGTTTATACGTGGGACAATATCAGATGCACCAATAATACTAGCTGAGAAAATAACATACAACCCGTACAAGTACGATTCCTTTGTTCTGGCATACTCTGAAACGCCTATAACCTACTCACCCCATGTATACCTAGACCATCACGGTAGAGCATACACCGGAACCCTATAGATTAATTGGAGGGATGATATGCCAGCAATACTAACCAAAGCGGATCGAGTGGACGGAATGTGCGCCAAGGTGGAGGGCCTGAGGGATACCCTCAGCCTACCAATGCCGGATGCTGAGATGGTGCGGGAAGCTATCGACGGCATACTCAATACCAGGACGGGGCGACTGCTACGATCGGCGCCTAACATTGACAAGAAACCCCTGGCTAACGTGTTTTGGTATGTCCTGGACTGGCATACCAGCGGCGGTTACCTTGGCACGATCTTTAATTGCCGGTTCAAATGCGGCGACATTGCCAAAAAGCGGGAGCTTGCCATATCTGGTGCCGAATTACATGACCGTCTTGATACCCTGGCCCTGGTATTGCGGAATGGTAGCAGTCCAGCGGCTGATAGGTGGGAACAGGCCTTAGGGCGTGGCTAGCCTAGCCCGTCTCGCCTTCGGTACGCCAGTGGTGGGCCTCGATTATTTCCGGGGGCTCACCTGCTGGCAAGGCCCGATTCAATACGACGGTTACTCTTGTGATAGCGGGCTGGGCATTACTAGAATGGTCGCCTCCAATAATTCCGGTAGCTCTGGCTATCAATTCCAAACTGCCATTAGCGGCACTCACCGAACGTGGGCCGCCGCTTCGGGCTAGGTCAAGATTCGTTTCCGCCTCTGATACAAGGCGCTCAACATTCCACGCAGAAGCAGCGGCAGCAAGGGCGGTAGAAGCGGCCTGGATTTCCGCCAGTCTCGCCGCGATCTTGGGGACATTGGCGAGGTGATAGGCGTTGTTATCAGGAGTAGCGCGGTTAGGATTTTTCTTCGAATTAGGGTAGGCAAATAGGTAGGCCGCGATCCGGGTATCACCGGCGGCGATCCGTTCGCAGAATAGGGCTTGCTGGGAGGTTAGGTCACGGGCCATAGGTCCTCCGGTATTGGACATTTTGTCCACGGGTTGGACATTTTGTCCACGGTTTGGACAAATTGACAGACATAGCTCCCCCTAGGGGGTACGGCTAACGGCCTATCAGTTTTTTTTAAATTCTTTTTAAGATCTGGGAACCAAACTGGAAACCAGACCGACCAGAAACCAAGGGAAAGGACTATGAAAATGGGCATACGGCGGCCTTTTAATGTATGGGCTGAACATTTTGTGCAGCCTTCCATGAGCGGTGCCCCTCATTGCGCCAGGGCTGGGCTTACATGCTACATGCCAGCGTGTGCAACCTGTCGGCACCCAGGTGCGAACCCTGGGGCCTTATGTCCTATTGCCCCCCAGAGGCCATCTATTCTCTCCTGGGGTGCGTCTCCCGCCGTAGGGATTCAAGGGCTTGGGCATGATGAACATACCACACATAGGTGAGAGAATGCAACCTTGTCAACCTGATATCATGAAAAGGAATATCAACAATCATTATATTCCTAGCTGAGTGAGGGGTTGACATACTCTACTATATCATGATAGTATTAGGGAGTACCAAGTAAGAGGAGGAGACGAGATGACCCAGTGGAAGTCAAGAATATCAGACGTTATTTGCTAGAGAGGAGGGATAACCCATGATCATATGGCTATCGGAATGTTGCGATGCCCCGCCTCTGGGCGATGCAGTTAGTGCCGGGATCATTAACTACAACTACACCGTCACGGGGGTCTGCGGAGAGTGCTGGGATCACTGCGTATTTTTTGTCGAGGACCCCGGCGAACCATTTGATACCAACGAGGAAAAACATGGGGAACGATAGCGAGCAAAATTAACGGAGAGAGGAGGAGAACCATGCCTAGCCCACTGATAGCAGCCCTCGATGCTGCCGCCACCGCTGCCACTGAGGCCTATGCGGCCCATGTGGCTGCACACTACACCGCCCCGGCCTATGCCGTGGTGGAGAACGCCTCTGGTGACTGGCTACACGATCCCAGTCAGCCCACCAGGGTGGTGGATACCATGTTCGATGTTTGCGGTTTCGTCTGGGTGGACGTAGACAACCGCCGTGCCCCTGGCGCACCAGGGAGGAAGTTTCTGGCTGAGTTCAAACGCGCTGCCAAGGTGGACTTCTCCGGCCGGCACTGGCGGCTGGGGGCCTACTCCCTCAGTCACTCAGGCTACGATGGCAGCTGGCATCTGAGCGGCATCGGTAGCGATAGCGTCACCGGCGGGACCGGCAACGGTGCGCTGGGTGCGGCACGGGCTGGCGCCCAAGCGTTTGTAGAATCCATGACCGCCGCCGGATACCCAGGGATGAGGGTAGAGTCCCGCATAGACTAGCCCAAATTAAAACGGGAGGAATGACATGGCACAACTCAAGTGGATCTCAGATTCCGGCCACGGCTGGCTGGAGGTGCCCACCCAGAACGTTCTCGACGCTGGTGTTGTACCTAGCCAGTATAGCTACATTAGCGATGACCGGCTGACCACTTACCTGGAGGAGGACTGCGACGCATCCAAGTACCTCGTCGCAGTAGGCAAGCATACCCTCGGGGTGGCAGCCCTGCTCGAAGGTATCCCAGAGGAGTACATTGACGGTGACTGCTGGGTCCGGGACCTGACCCATTGCGCCGGATGGGAGAGATGACCATGAGGACATTTGCGGTACAGGAAATCGGGCAGGGAGACTTGCATGCCCGGGACTTACAAGCAGGGAGTCCCCTACTGTACGAAGGGACGGCATACCGGATCACTATCTACGATGCCGTGGGTATGAACCCCGAGGCTGAGTCAGCCCAAGCGTTGCACTACCCCAGCATCGGCCGATTAGGCATCGCCTGGGGAGCAGACGCAACGTGGGCCGATGTAGAGTCCCTTGAGGCCGGGATTGAGGCGTGGCTCAACGACCCTGAAGCATGGGAAGCGAGGAGGTAACCACATGAAAATTATTGACTGCTATTTTTGTGGCGAAGAAGAAGAAGTCAACCTAGAAACCGACGATGTTGGGATGTTCTTTTGTGATGATTGCCAGCGATGGCAATGCAATACCAGCGAGTGTGGTTGTATGTGTTTCGCAACTGATGACGAATTATTTGAGAAGGAGGAATGACCATGAAAACCAAGAAGGCTAGGCTGCCATATACCTGTTATCTATGCAAGGGCACAATCGAAAAGGGCGCACAGTACGCGAGGAAAAGTATCGTTGTGGGCTACTCAGGCACTTGGGGGCATAGTAAAGATTGCCAGTGTTGCGGTGGGGTGATGCCTGATTGGGCCTACATGACCCAAGAGCGCTCCGCCGAGCCTATATGCGCCTCATGTGCGGAGGCGTAACCATGCTATCAGCAGATTACGAGAAGATCCCATTGACCACGATCGAGTCGCTGCATCAGTACATCGATCATCACCTACCCGTGGGCGGCTTTCTCTCCAGCGTGTTGACCAACAACCTGGTGGACGCCTTCGCCCGGGCCGACAGCAATAATCAATCGGCGCTGCTGGAACTCATTACCTACTGCCATTGGGAGATCCCAAGCCAGTGCTGGGGTAGTGAAGAGAAGGTACGAAACTGGCTTAACCATGAGGATACCATCGGCCATACCCATACGCACAGGTTATCTCAGTAGAGGAGGATAGGCATGGACTGGTACACGATAGTCCATTGGGGAAGCGACCCCCAGCCAGCTAAAGGCCCATTCCGAACCGTGGGAGAGGCCGAGGAAGCCATGCAGCGATTCCGGGACAGGCATGGTTATCTGGCGGGGACATTCTTAGCGGCGGGGGCTACACATATAGCCGGTCCCTTCCGGACTCGACAGCAAGCCCGTGGTGCTGATATTTCCACATCATAGAGGACGGCCCTAGCCATATTTACGACGAAGCAGCAAAGCGGATACAGGAGGCGTAATGTCCAGAGCACGGTACGAAATAGCGATAGCAAAGGGTTCCCGCCAATGTGGAGGATGCAGCGGTGACATAGGAGAGGGCGAGGACTACGGGATAGACCCGGACCTGGCAGCAATTTGTATGAGGTGCATCGAATGCTTTGAGGAAGAGGATACAAAGACTATGTATGCGGTCATAGAATTCCAGGCACCCGTCAAGTACCTCACAGATGACGGCGAGGAGCCTGAATCGGACGGCTGGGAGGTGGTCAAGGGAGACTTAATCAAAGCGGTTGCAGGAATCTTCCCTGTAATACCAGGAATACCAGATGACAAGCGGCCTACCGCCAAATTTGTAGAGTGGAGGGACGACTGACATGACAACGGCAGATAAACAGGCGAAACCCGGAGATTGGTACATTCTGGACGACCTGACCGGAGAGGAATTAGCGGTCACGATCTACGATGCGGCTGACACCGAGGGCGATGGCCCTCATGGTCACGGCAGAGTTTGCACCGGTGCAGTACTCCAGGACGCCAGATTAATAAGCGCTGCTCCCGATATGTATTTAGCTCTCCAAGAAATCTATGGGATTATTAAGAATGATCTTTTCGACATGTGGATCAACCGGAGCCAGGAGCCAAATCATGTCAAGATAATGCGTGACCTAATCACCCCAGCGATGATCCGTGCCCAGTCAGCTATCGCCAGAGCACAATCTGAGTGTATCGATGAGGGGCGGCGCTCATAGGAGGTTATACTACTTGACAGTCCTACAACATGATGGTATACTCAAGGAAAGGAGGAGATATGACCGAATCAAACAGCAACCCGTACATTTATGAGACTACCGAAACGGTTGGCACCTGGCTAGAGGTGCTCAAGGCTGACTGGACACGGTTCAAGGAGGTGGCTGGGCGATGCGTGGACCATAAGACATTCCATGAGGCCAACCAGACCCTGGGGTACAGTCTCGCCAAGGCTTGTCCGGCGCTAATTTTGGAGATGGAAAATCGTCAGGGTTACTACAACCACCTCCATGATGACATGCTCAAGGTGACCACGGCGGCGGCCAGGGCCGATGCCACTATCGCCAAACTCCAGGTTCCCCTCTACACGGGGAAATGGTGGGAGGACTAACAACACCCTAGCCAAGTACCGCGAGGGTGCCACGGCCAACGAGTGAGCCACGTTTTGGGTAAGTAACATATGAACTGTGCGAACCAAGGTGAGTGAGGGTGCCAGCATCATGAGAGTGAGCCAGTGGTGACGAGGGTGCCAATAAAGTTGTGCGAACCTAACCAGAATATAGAGGAGGAATAAGATGACCATGACCATGACCACGCCAACGACCACTGAGGAATGCCCAACCTGCGGGACCGAACTGTTGCAATCAATGGTGGACCCGCTCGCAGTGCTGGATCGGGACATCCGGCAAGCAGCCAGTACTCTGACGGTTCCCCAGGCCAGGTTCCTGGTGGACCTGTACTACCAGTGGCAGGATGACCGCAAATCCTCACGGGCACAACTGAGAGCCTCAGCCGAGGAGCCGGAGCCCCACGGGGTTGTGACCTGGCTGGCTAATAATACCGAGCGGGTGGAGAAGACGATCCTGTACGAGTTAGCGAAGTTTTCTAACTCCCAGCGAGTAGGATTATGGGCGCAATCCATTATGGGTATCGGCCCAGTCCTAACAGCTGGGCTAATAGCACACATCGATATCACCCGTGCGCCAACCGTCGGACATATCTGGAGCTTTGCCGGCGTTAACCCTGACCAGAGGAAATGGGAGAAGGGGAACAAGCGGCCCTTCAACGCCAAGCTGAAGGTGCTGGTCTGGAAGATTGGCGAGAGCTTTGTCAAGGTGAGCAATCGGGAGAACGATATCTACGGCCATGTCTACGCCGAGCGCAAGGTGTTGGAACAAACCCGCAACGAGGCTGGAGCCTTTGCGTATCAGGCCGCTCACGCCCTATCATCCAAGAACTACGGGAAGAGCACCGATGCCTACAAGGCGTATATCATGGGGATACTGCCGCCAGCCCATATCCACGCTAGGGCTAAACGATACGCTGCCAAGCTCTTCCTGGCTCATTACCACCATGTGGCCTACGAACTGGAGTATGGCGAGGCGCCACCCAAGCCCTATGTCATCGACCACCTCGCCCACGCTCATTATATTGCGCCACCAAATTGGCCAATGGATTAGCCAGGGATGTTGAGAGTGCCAAGTATTTCGTGCGAGCCAAAAGCGGCGAGGGTGCCAAGTATTTCGTGCGAGTCATTCGCATTGCGGGTGCCACGATTTGAGTGCGAGCCAGATCCACTGAGAGTGCCACTATCTCAGTGCGAACCAAGGTGAGTGAGGGTGCCAAAAGCGGTGAGCGAGCCATAGGTAGCGAGAGTGCCAAAAGCGGTGAGCGAGCCATTCGCATTGCGGGTGCCATGTTAGGAGAGCGAGCCACGTGTGAAGAGAGTGCCACAAACGGTGAGCGAGCCATTAACGATGAGAGTGCCAAGATCGGATGAGCGAACCCAAGAAAAGGAGGGGAAATTATGATTGAACAAACACAAGACCTACCCTATATCACATGCCCACGCTGCCAGCATGAATGGCTCAAGAGGACGGCCAAGCCGCTCAAGTGTCCACGCTGCCAACGCTACCTCGGCGCAGGGACAGCAAAAAAATCTGCGGGGACTGAGTCCAAGCCGGGGTTTATGCTAACGGCCGAGGAGAAGGTATCCGAGCGCGCACGGCATGAGTAAGCTCACATACAAATACTTGATGAGGGTGGCGATCCTCATCTATCAACAAAAGGAGGAGATATGTATGCAATAGGCGGCGAATCAGCGTGGTACCAGCCGCCAGATCCTCTCCCTGATTGCCAATGGTGTGACGGCGGGACCAAGGTCGATGTCTCAGCGGTGATAGATACAGCCGGCGAGGTCCATACCGTGGATGCCGTGGAGGTCAAGTGCCCCAGGTGCAACGGCACCGGCATAGACCCTGGAGAGGGATAATCAGATGGACGAATCACTAGAGGAGGTGCTAGCTGAGAATGAGGCACTGTTGCTGGAGCCACGGGCGGACTACGACAGCTGCATAATCGGTGTTGGTTACCGGTTTAGCACCGGACCGCTAGCTGTCTACTCCATCCCACTGATACTCCAGGTGATGGAGGGTTGGGGGATGACCGAGGAAGAGGCTCAGGAATTCTTTGAGTACAACACCCTGGGCGCCTGGATGGGGGAGGGGACTCCACTGTTCATGCACCCATTTACAATATCATAATATCGTGATAGTATAGAACATGTAAGCCAACAGGAGGAGAGGGACATGATCGAGCAACCTCAGAAACGAATCCGGATCAACGTGAAGGCGAGCACCAAGGGGTTAAAAACCTACGATGTCACTGTTGAGATAGTGGACGTAGATGCGGATGTGGTGCTCCACGAATCGGACAAACTCGTTGCCGCACTCGACTGGCGATACCCATCAACGGAGAAGAGATAATGACGACCAGGGATAGCTTGGTAGACCAGGCCATCATGGCAACCCCATGTCCGGCATGTGGGGTCAAGGGCGGGGAGCCGTGTTGGTTCCGACGCCTCGGATCTAAATATCATACACGGCGAGAATTCCAGGGATTAAAGAGATTCCACAAGAAGGAGGAGGAATGCCGGAGGAAGAGCGGAAACTAATCATAACGCGATGTTTGGACTGCAAGCAGGTCCAGCACCGGATTATACCTAGGGACATACCGATCTACTGTCGGGAATGTGGGTCCCCTTGTCTCAGTTGGTAACTAAAATCACGCACCTTAAGTCACCCAAAAAGGAGATGACAATGACTACATTTATTGAGACTCAACACGAATTTACCGCTACGGTGAAAAATATTGGAGCGGCTCAAACCGGGAACGGATGGGCAGTAACAATGAACTGGATGCTACCCGGTTCCAGATATCCCCAGATTTTGACTGGTCAAGATTGGGGTCAAATTGCGAATTATAAAATAGGCGACAACCTGACTGTCGTTATAGATCGGGGCCCATTAAAATCCGGGAAGGAAGGAAAATATAATACCGAGTATTGGTGGAACGCAACCTCTATCAACTTCGCAGATGCAGATCCCGGTCAAGGCGAGCCGTTAGAAACAGGGGACGACGACCTGGATTTCCTGGAGCCGCATGATACAGCCCCAGCCCAGGTGACAGCCCCAGCCCAGACAGCACAACGCTCTGGAGCCTCATCCGGCCAGGACTTCTATAGGGAGAGGGATACCAAATATTTAGACGGCGTCCATCTTGGCGTCGCCTACAACACCGCACGGGAAATCATGTTGCACAACCCGCAGGATTATCCCAGTCCAGTCACTCATCCAGTCGAGTGGCATTACGCACTACGCCACCTGCGGGATCTCCTAATTGATACAGGTGATATCCAGGCACCCGCTCATTACTGTACTGAACACGATGTAGCCCGTCGCCAAGGTAGGACCGGCCAGTGGGGACACTCCCTAGGGAACGATGAATGGTGCATGGAATGACCCAGATTCTCAGCAGTGATGGGCGCATAGCTATCACATTCAACGTGGACTGGAGGCCTTGCCCGTGGACCGTGTACACCAAGCGAGGTGAGCAGCCGCCAGGATTCTACAAATTTAAGGCTTGGCAGGAGGTTGTCAAGGCCGCAGCTATAGTAGCGATGGGAGGACGCCCCGCACTGTGTGGTCCGGTTGTGTTGGAGGCAGATTTCTATCTGCCTCTCCCTGCCCTGCCTAAATACCTGCACTTGGATTCGGCCAAGACCGCTGACAAACGCGATGCTTGGCTCGCTAAACACCTGGTGATGAGGCCGGACGCTACCAATCTGCTCAAAGCGTTTGAGGACGCTTGCACTGGCTTAGTTTGGCAAGACGATTCGCAGGTCGTGAGAACGGTAATCACCAAACAGTTCGGAACATTCGGCTGCACCGTCGCAACAATATCAGCATCCCGAACAGACCAGCTAGTTGGACATACCCATACTGCAAAGTTGAGTAAATAATATGCCAGGAGGGAGAGATGAACATGGATTGGGACATCCATATCGAATCCGGGCTGCTAATGCTGCTGCTAATAGCAGATGACGCTTCCCCGGCAGCGGTCGTGCACTATCATACTCGATCAGACATGGCTGACTACCTGACCTGGAAGTCGGGCAAGGCTAACCGGACAGTGCGTAGATCTATCCAGGCCCTGGAGGCATCCGGGGTGATTACTATCACTGACCTGCGGGGTAGTATTGAGTGTCAGATCGACCTGTCCGTAGCGGCAACCAAAGCTCCCTATGAAGGTAGGTTGCCAGTACAATCAGTAGTAGACGCGGACCTCCCAAGCTGGTTCGCACCTCTCGCGGACCTGCACGGTTACCGCCGAGGCAACCATCGCCGTGCGATTGAAAAGATCGAGGCCAGCTGTACAGAATCCGGCGTCGAACCGGCGGTAGTGGTCAAGACCTTTGCCGGATATTACCAAGAGCACCGGGCAACGAACCACTGGAAGAATCCTGTCTCCTCGCTGTGCAATACTCTAAAGATCCAGATCTCCAAGTCGCGGTCAGTAAAGGCGAGAGACATCATGCGAGTCAATGCCATCGACTGGGATGCGGAGAGGGCTCGGGTCAACTCACGTAAGGGAGATGTATGATGCAACAGTTAAAAACATCACTGCCATACTGGGTTGGGACGGCTCAGGAACCCCTGCCCAACGATAGTCAATGTAATATCTGCGGCTATTTCGATATTGAGCACCCGGACTTTCGCCGCATCATGTTGAGCCGGGACTCCACAGGGAGACAACTACTCATGGCGAGGTGCAAATGCTCTCAGCAAGAAGATCAGCTGCAACGGAACGACCAATTCCGGAGGGACCAGGCAGGGTTGCCCCGTGCTGGTGAGCCCCGGACATTTGAGAGTTTCCTCCCATTACCTGGCACCAGTGAGATGGTGAGTGCCGCCCTGCAATTCGCCAGCCGGCAGGGACCCAGGATGTTGGTGCTGGTTGGACGTACCGGGACCGGGAAATCTCATCTGCTGGAGGCGATTGGTCGTCGCGCTCTGAGCCAAGGCCACTCTACCCGGTACGACCTGACACCGACGTTCCTTGACCGGCTCCGGCACACCTATGACAGCCATGTTGATGGCCGTGCTGACGGGTATCAGGATGTGTACGACTTACTGGAGTGGTACAACACTCGCGATACTCTGATCATCGACGACATCGGCATGGAGCAAACAACCCCGTGGGTCCGAGAGAAACTATGCAACCTCATCCAGGAGAGGCACAATAGAGGAGGCTGGCTGGCCCTGGCAACTAACCTATCCAGGTCAGCAATGGCCGAAAGATTTGGGGACCGCATAGCCAGCAGAATATTTGCCGAGAACCCACAATTACCCGAGGTGGAGGTGGTGGTGAATGCGGCAGAGGATTACCGGGCATGAGTGGAGAGAGAAAAATATTTAAGGGGGAGGAGATTGGCCGGCCGGCTGGCCGGTATATCCAGCTGACCTGCGAGGTGTGTGAGAAAACACGATACGTGCAATTTAAGGCGCCCCCCTACGCACGTAAATGCGCTGATTGCCACAAGTCCTACTACGGTGGAACGCTAGGTTCGCTAGGTCCCCCAAACCGGGACAGCAGCCCAAGATAATGAGCGGGTATCTCCAGCATTGTGTGAGATGCGGCGAGGATTTCACCAGTCGGGTAGAAATACCTAACCAGTGTCCTCGCTGCCACACTCCCTATTTTGATAAACCCGTCGTGTTGCGTCGCAGAAAAAAACCGGGGGGGAGCGGACCACTCCCCCCCCGGAGAAGCTGAGGAAACTTCGCCGCCAAACGCGAAGTTATTATAGTATAGACCAGAGCCTCAATGATTTTTAACGGGTGCCCAAAATGTTCCGGAACGCTCCAGTGGGTGGCGGATGAATTCGGACCTTACTGGCGCTGCGTGGTTTGTGGACTGTTAATTGATCCCGAAACCGCCGATCCACCTATGCAGAAGGGGGCTCGCGGTGCATCGCATAGCTACAAACTACCATCGGACGCTCTGAGAGCCACGTACAGCGATATTGTCGAGGCGAGTGGCTTCTAGCTCAGCCAGGTGTTCAGAAATTCCGGTTATTTCATAAAAAAACTCCCCCGGGGACACGGGGGAGTTTACCGGGAGGAGATGAACCTGATACCAGTCCTTATTTTAACAAATCACACTACTTAGTCAACCGCTCTTCGCAACAAACGGGTCATCTTGTGATCACAAACTGAGCATCGCCCAGAGACTCGCCGTCTGCCATTAGTTTGGGTAGTCTCTACTGTATCACGCATGTGGCGCCGGCATTGACAGTGAAAACAAAAAGTATCGGGCTCTCCCAATTTTACCGCAGACCAGTGGAAGTACTTCGCAATCACGTTACCCACATCAAATAAACGCATCTACACCTATCCCGATGATCAAACTGAGGCTGACGGTAAACAAGATAATGAGCAGCTTACCCTGCCAACTCAGGTGGGTATGGATGATGCCTATCTGGACATCAATCTGGGTTAATCTCTGCTGGATATGTGGAAGGTCGTTATTGGCTACCCGGGTTAGCGTATTAGCTACGTCCTGTAGAGTAGGCTCAGCCATTATCTATCACCTATCGGTCTACCTACGTTTGAACACCGATTCACTACCCGTTTCGCCAGCCACCACGGACCAACTATAAGCCAGCCAGCCATACTGACTGCCACCCAGACCGTGACCAGGACGATCAAAAGGCATATATCCACCCACCGCATCATCGTACGCTTATGGGGATATCAACCATCGTGTCAGTAATATTGCGAGCACTGATCCCCGTGCCAAAAGTTGCTGACGAGGAGTTGATGCCCGTCCCG
>Ga0114899_1001615_pt1 | contig 12990 bp, 15 predicted proteins | sample MalvireepMed_215_FD_83497 | JGI IMG/M metagenome (GOLD analysis project Ga0114899, IMG submission 83497) | Marine viral communities from the Global Malaspina Expedition - Malaspina viral metaG DeepMed_215 | ecosystem: Environmental > Aquatic > Marine > Oceanic | place: Mediterranean Sea... | reverse complement strand
TCTTACCTAGTGGACTTTTAAAAACTTTCTTTGCAGCTCTTCCTATTTTTTTGAATATACTTCCTAAACCATAAGCTCTTCTTCCAGTATAAGTATCCATGATACCACCATAAGCTCTACCTATTCTTCCACCGTCAGCTGCCCATGCCGTTAGGCCCATGGTTCGTGGGTCTACGCCCATGCTTTGTCCCCATGCTAAGTTAGCTGCTGTTGGAGAATCTCCTACATAATAATCTTTAAAAGGTAAACCTCTCCCTGTAAGACTTGTTTGAAAAGTTGGATCATCTGGCTCCACTGGTAAAGTAGGTGAAGGAGTAGTTGGACCACCAGGAGTAGTTGGACCACCAGGAGTACCTCTGTGACCACCATCACCACGACCAGGATCAACAAAAAATTTTCCTTGTATAGGGTTCCATGACATATCTGTAGTCTGTTCTTGCGCCCATCTACGAGGTTCAAATTTTTTCATTCTCTCCATGAAGGACAAATCTCCTGATGCTTCTATATCCGTAATAGTATTTAGATAATCTTGTATTTGATTTTTAGCTAAGGTTGGTGTGCCAAGATAATTACCAAGAAAATCTAGAGACATGGACCCTGTTTTGCCTGGATAGTTAGGAACAAAACCAGTCTTTTCCCATTTCTCTATTGTCTCTTGATCAAATAAAGGGGCTCCTTTTTTATCTTTCATATCTTGCCATCTTTCTACTAGCGATGCACTTCCACCTGGCTGCATTGCAGGATGTCCACGACTAAGTGTACCTAACCACTCCTGTATATCTTCAGCTGTAGTTTCACCTGCTTTAAAATCTGTATATCCTTTTTTATTTAATCTATTAATTAGTGCATTTAAATTTTGTTTTTTTAAATACTCTATTTGTCCTCTCTTCTTTTTTAATTTGTGTTTTTCAAAGAAACTTACTTTACCATCTTTGTTTGTGTCTCCTTCAAAATAAGTTTTCTTGTCTCCCCACGTACCTTTGTCTGGTTTATCTATCTTTGTTATTTGGTCTGCATATGTTTTAAATCTGTCATCAGCTGGTTTATAGTCATAGGTTTTGAGATCGTCTTTTCGCATTTGATGAGGACTACCCTCACCTCTTCTTCCACCTTTTGGACCTGTCATAGGAGATATACTAGTGCCTTTTGTTCTAGAATCTCTTTCTGCTCCTCTAAAAAATCCTCTTCTTCCGTCAGGGTGTGTTACCCCTCCATGTATATATCCAAGTCTCATAATCCCACCATCATCTTTCTTAATTCTACTTCCATAGGTATCCGCCCAGTCTCTTGCGATTTCTGGTTCGTTAGCCCATAGGTATCTTCTTTGTTTTTCTGATTTAAAAGGCATTAGTCTCCTCTGCTGTCCCACATATCTAAAGCTATCTCGTATACTTCCATTTGTAATTTAAAAGGAAGATCATAAAATTCTTTTCCGTATCGTTCTTGTGCAAGCATCTCTGCTATCTCTTGAGCTTTTTCACCTCTAAGACCACCACCAGCTGTCCCCATAATTTCTGTTTCGTTTAAAGTTTCAATTCCTTCAGGAGTATCTATTGTTTCTCTCATACTTAATTCTTCCATGTCACCACCGAATCTTGCACCCATTCTATTACGTCTTTTTCTTAGATGCTCTTTAAGCTTTTCTATCCAGATAGATTCGTCTATACCACGTCTGCCACCTTCAATAATTCCTTCTTTTATTTTTTCAATAATTTCTGAACCACCCCTTCCTACTTTTTCTATTCCTTCAGTTATTCCTTCAACCATTCTTCCACCATACTCTGCACCCATTCTATTAGGCATAGGCATTTGTTGTTGCATGTTCCCTGGTCCGAGGCTCCCGATTCCTTGTTGTTCTGGTCCTTGTGCTTCGTCCTGTTGCATTTGTTGAAGAATTTGTTTCCACACTCCACTTCTAAAAAATTCTTCGAAACTTTGAAACTGACTTTGTTGTTCAGGACCTAAAGCTTCCCATATTTGTTGAGCAATTCTCTGTGCTTGTTGGTGTTGTTCTGGGGGTGTAGGACCTTCAGTCCCACTATATCTAATAGAAGGAGCTCCTGTCTGTAATTGTTCTGAAATATTAATATCTGTTATAGCCATATTTATTAGTGTGTTTGATGTTAAAAGCAGGTATTTTTCCTGAGTATTTCATACTACTTGGTTTTTGCAAATAAATCAAGTCTTGGCATCATTACCGTAACATCTCTTTGAACATCCTCCTCGGGTATATTGGCAGCCTTTAAAGCTTCCTCATCTTTATACTCTATTCCTGTTTTTTTATTAGAAATTTTCGTTGTTACTTGAGCATCGTTAAGCTCTACAAGTGGTACTTCCTTATTATTAATAATTACTGTTTTCATTATGTTGTTACCTCTTTTTTAATGTTTAGATAGCTAACTCCAAAATCAAAAGAATCTGCGCTACCTGCTTTAATTGTAAGGGTTTTACCCCCTACTACTATTAACGGTTGGGTTAATAATTCTCTGGTCGTATTGGCATCTAAAGCTGCTGTTTTAATAGCTGTAATAGCATTATTAGTAACGGTGACGCTGGGTGTTCCAGCTGATGTTACTAGTATAGATTTAATAATATAGGTTTCACTTACCAAAGGATAACCTGCACCAAAAGGATTAAGTTCTCCATTGGAGGTATCATTATCTATTCCTACAAAGTCGTATTGGTTTACTACAGCCATTATTCTAAAAAGAAAGCTCTCGCTTCTATTTCCTGTTTTAATTCTTGTTGAAAGGTTGTATTTAATTTCTCCAGAACAGCATCTAAATCTCTCACTAAAGAGTGTGCTACATCTGCTTGATACTCATCGCTTGCTCTAGTTAATGATTGAACTATCTTGGCCATTATCTTCTTCCTCCTGCATGCACATCTAATCTAAAAGTTCCTAGTTTCCAACTAGAATCTATTGCAGTGTTTGATATTTTTACTGCAACCGCTCGACCTCGAGCCCTGCATGATTGATAGGTAGTTGCCGATGTAATAGTAAAAGGTCCTAAAGTAGAACTAGCTGCAGTTTGATTAGGAAAATTTCTTAAGTCTAATTCAACTATTGTATTGCCTGTTTGAGATATAAAATCTGGTAAAAATCTACTTACTCTCATCATGAATTCTCCATCTCCTCTGAATGTAATTCCTCGTTGTTGATCTTGAGTAATATCAAAATCGCCTGAAAGAATATTAGCAGGGATAGCAGCAGTCACTCCTCCTTTAACTTGATTTATGCCTGTCTCATGTTCAAAGTAAGTTGAAATTCCATCTGTGTTTCCTACTGTATCACAGGTGTCGGTACCTGCATCATATTGAGTTGCATGAGGTAAACCAAATACAGCAGAATCTTCCCAAGTTGTTCTAGGATATAAACCGCTTGCATTAGTATACCAAATAGGTCTTTGTGGAGTTGAATCTAGATAACTATAAACTACACATCTATCTACAACATTGGAACCAGAGGTTGGATAAAACCACATCACCTCTCCGAACAAGTTATTAATACCACAATAAATAAATTGATTTGAAGTAGTATTGAGATCATCGTAAACATAGTCTTCAACCAAACAATCCATTGATTCTAATTTACCAGTAAATCTAAAGAAACCATTATCGGACATCCAGTAAGCAGCACCATCCACTTCGACAGATGCATTCTTTCCTATCAATCCACAGTTGGTACCTACTTGTTCATAGGCGAAAGTAAAAGGTTGACCTACAAAACGCATGGTAAATAATGAGGTATCCGTCCATACGTAAATTGCATTTCTTCCTAGTTTACCTCCCATGATCCGTGAGCCGGCAGCCAGTCTTTGTGTGCCAGCACTATTGACGGAACTAGGAATCCAAGTATTAATATCCTCTTGATTAGAGAATCTGATAAACATATCATCTTGAGTTGTGGTATCTCCAATCGTGGTTTCTGTTCCAAATAAAACTAAGTGACGATCAGGTGTTGATACTAACATATCTCTTGATGCTGTTGGTGCACCACTCACAATGGTTGCTCTTATTGCTGTGGCATTTGTTAAATCTGAATCCCATTCAAATACAGCTCCATTAAAAATTAAAGCTAAAAGAGTACTTCCCAAATTATCCAAAGACCATAAACCTGGCTCTGCAACTTTATCCGTTGTAGAAGAGGCTTGTCCCCATCCACTATAATCAGTAATATCCGTAACGGTCGCTCCATTAGAATGGGTAGCTTTTGTTGTTCCATTGATTTCTCGAACAACTCCAGTTAATACATTTGAACTAATTCCAGTATAACTAATATCCTCTGTATCTATTCTTATTTGACTAGTTCCACTCGTAGGAAAACCTAATGAACTAGTTAGTGTAATACCAGCCGTTGCATCTGGATCAGTGATAGCTCCATTTAAAGTTGTTGTTTGAGGAGCTGTTACAGTGCCACCAAATTGAGATATACCCCATCCAAAAACACCAACCTGTTCAGCTGGTCCTACTGGATAGTACCACTTAACCGATAGATCTCCATCAGCAGCAGTTGCGCTTGCATTAGAGCCCATAGTAATAGTAACTGATGTAGCATCGACTACTTCAGTTATCATAAATGTTTTATCATCAAAATCAGAAGCTGAATAACCTGAACCTGTTGGAGGTGTAACATTTTCAAGAAATAAAATATCTCCTGCAGTCATTCCAGTTGTAGTTGATAAAGTAATGGTAAGAATAGCAGAACCTGAACTACAAGATAGTTTATCGACTAGTGCTCCAAAATCAGTTTTAATTGGGTGAATATCATAATAGGCTTCGCCCGTGTAAGCGTATAAAATTCGATTGGTTCCAATGATGGAATATTTGATACCTGTTTTGTTAACCATCTGATGAAGAGCCCGAGCTGCGCCGGTTAAAGATGTACTTCCTAATTGAGCCCAACCTCCTATTTTTTCAGGAGTGCCATATCTAAATCGAACGTTTTCGCCTGAAGTCCATTGTGCTTCAGCACCAGTAGGAGTAACTTGTTTATTAAATCCTGGTAAAAAACCTATTTTTTGTAGCATAAAAATCCCTTAATATTTAGGCAGGAGATGATGTGGTGGAATCTCCCGCCGAAATATTATTCTACTACATTATTAAGTAAATTTAAAGCCTTTAAACCATAGAGGTAGGCCTAAATGTGGGCGTCCATCAAATCTATTATCTTCAGCTCCCGGTGTTTGACTATTGTAATGTAAAAAAACTTGAACACATGTTGGTTCATTAAATTTTTCCCTCCAATGTTCTAATTTATCTCCTTTATAAATAAGCATATCTCCTGGTTTAAGATCTACTTTAATACCAGCCTGTCCTTGTTTACCTGTAGGATCAATATAAATAGGCCAAAGAGAACCTCCTAAATTTACAGTTGCAGATACTTCACAACTATATCTATCTGTGTGTCTTTTTAATTCATCCCCCTGTGTATACACTCTAGCATAAGAATAAGTTGGACTTAGTTTTAATTTAGCATGTTTTTCAACGGTGGGTAAAGCCTGGAGTAATAAAAGTTCCATAGCAATATCAGCATAATGAGAATATGATTTTGGACATTGAAGATCTCCCAATACTCCCCACGATTTCTCAAAAGGAGAAATATATTTAGTATTAAAAAATGTTTCGGTAACTTGTTTTTTCATTAAAAAATAATTATAAACAAAGTCAGCAATCTTGGGGTCAATAGCTTTTTTAATAATAGTCAGTCCGTCTTTTTTAAAATTATATTTTTTCATTATTTAAAAGGATAACCTAAGTTCCATAAAACTAAAGAATATCGAGTACCTTTTGTTATTGGTTTTACTCTATGCCACACATGAGAAGGAAAAACAATAATCGATCCTTTAGGTAGTATCTCTTTACACTGAACAGTTAGGTTTGGATCCTCTTCATTTCTAGGTTGAAACTCTAACTCTCCCCCTTCATAATTAGCACCATCAGTAAGCTGACATGTTACAGATAATTTTCTTATTTTACCAAAAAAGTTTAAATCATTTTTATCTTCATGGGGTTTAAAAAAAGAATCACAGTGCCAATCATAATATCCATTTACTTTATATTTAGTAAACTGAATTTGTTCGGACCAGTCCCACTGAAAATTCCAACCCGCACTAGAATTTGCTTGATTAATATATGGTTGAATTTCTCTATAAATCCATCTTTCATCTAACCACACTACATCAGACTTTCTTTTTTTATATAATTTTTTTTCTTCATCTATTGTAAGAGGTTTTTCTTGAACATCTCTTTTTCTTCCAAATGCTCCAGTAACAGCAGTCACTTCTTTTTTCTGTAATGCATATTTTATAACTTCATCACAAAATTTAGAACTTAATGCTCCTGTAAAATAATAAAAACAATACTCAGTATTCATAAAACCCCTTAATATTTTTAGACATAATTAAACCATCCTGTCACTATATATTTTTCTTCTGTATCACTAACCTGACCTCTATGTGTATGCGTCCAATCTGTTGGCCAAAGTAATGTTAATCCTTTTTTAGCTGGTGTTATAATTTTTTGATAATAAAATTCTGTGCCACCACCTTCTTCTATATCATTTAAATAAGTCATGAAAACAAGTTGTCTGCTACAATGTTCTAAAGCTCCTCTCTCACAATGATAAAGTTTAAAACCTCCACCTTTTTTATAGTACTGTATATTATAACCTACCGTAATATTAAAATGTGATACCTTATTTAACATAGTATATTTTTCTAAATATTTTTCTAAACTTTTTTGTAAGTAATCTCTATATTCTTTAAAAGGTGTTTCACTATTATTCGGGTGTATTTCTAACTCTTCGCTATCTTTCACTTCTTTTGCAATCCGGATGGTTCCATAATTATGTACTTCTCCCTTATAGGTTAAGTTTTCTTTCTTCTTTTTATTAAAATAATCTACAATATTATTACAAATACTTTGTGGTATATACCAACCACCTATAAAACTTGCATATGGAAATATGTGCTCTTTCATTGAAAGTACTTCTCATATAGAATTTTCACTTTATTTCGTATTGGTGTAAAAGAAAAACTATTAAAATATCTTCTTTTTTTAATCCAATTCATTTCTTTTTCCGTTGCATCCCTACTTACAACACTATATTCTTTTTCTGATATAGGTAGTATATACATCAAAGGCGTACCTGCCTTTATTAAAACTTCACCTTCTTCTTTGTACCAATTTAATTGTATATTTAATTCACTAGATTCTGTTGGATCTAAAATGCCTGTTACACTTTCATAATCAAAAGAATCAGGATAAGGTAAAGGCATAAACATAAACTTAACACCCTTGGGTGCTATGATATGATAAGGTGTATTAATCTTAACTATGTTTTCTATCTGACCTTTTCTTTTAGGAATATGTTTCCCGATTTGGTCGCCATGAGTATCCACAAGTTTCATGTTGGCATGTTCTATAAGGTCAGCGTCTGCAACTTTCCATTGGAATCCTTTTTCATTTTTACTAGTTGATATAATTACATCATACCAAGAGGTTGCAATATAACCTGTTTTAAACATTGCAAATATTCCAGGACACTGTGCTACATGTCGAAACTTTTCAGTCTTATTCATATTAGCCTTGTAATCTGCCATTGCTTTACTAATCCACTTTGGCCAATATTTACTGGATGGTAATATAGGAAACATATCAGACACACCTGACAATGTACTTACAAATTCTATTTTATCTTTCATTTAATTTTTTTCTTTCTTTTACTATTTATTTTAAGAAGCCTCCCAACTTGTGCCGTTCCAATCATAAGTAGCTGTATCAGCATGAACTGAATTATCTACATTTCTTTTTGTAGCTTTCCAGCCTTTTGTATTATCACCTTGGTAAGCACTTTCATCCCAATAAAAAGCCCATTCCCATACAACAGGATCTGCTTCATCATTGTATATAGTTGGACGTGTAAGTGGAGCTTGCCAATCGTCATTTCCATCTAATGCCCAAGATGCATGAGGTTGAGGTGAAATAAATATATCTTTTACCGCGTCATAAGTATAACCCGGTCCTGCATATTGTTTTCTAAAATTATTATTGTAAGAAGTTTGTTTCCACACATCATTTGTTTTGTGTAGATTATTTAAAAAATCAACACCAAGACTTTCTTGTTCAACTCCCTCACTATCTTCTATTGTTGGATTTGCAACAGAATGAACTTTGATAACGATTCCATTTTCGTCAATTTTTGCAAAATAAGCCATTATGATGTGTACGTCCCATCTCCAGTAAATTTTAAAACTGTATCAGATCCATCTGTAGTAACTGTAGGTGAGCCTGTTGTAGTTCCTGTATAGCTAGCAGTTGGCATTTTTAAAAAAACAACACCTGATCCGCCATTAGCAGCTCGAGAAGGATTAACATCTGGTGTAGATCCTCCGCCGCCACCGCCACCTAAATTATTAGTTCCTGCTGTTGCAGCTGTACCAGTACCTGGATGTCCATAAGCACCAGCTCCTCCGCCGCCAGTTCCACCAGCTTTATTTGAGTTGTGGTTTCCACCACCACCGCCTCCGCCATAAGTAACTGCGCCACCAGTTATTGAAGATGATCTACCATTTCCACCAGAAGGATCAGTACTAGTGTCTCCACCAACAGCACCAGCTCCACCACCACCTCCGGCTTGACCGCCAGGGCCACCATCTCCACCGTCATATCCTTGAACGGGTGAAAGACTTGGTGAGTTTCCAGAACCATTATTACCATTGTAAGCACCTCCGCCACCACCAGAGCCACCATTACCACCATTACTATTGTATCCACCGCCATAGCCACCACCAGCCGCTGTATAAGTAGTTAAACCTGAACCTGATACAGATGAATTACCACCTGCACCACCATTGGAATCTGCTGTAGCATTGCTAGTGCCTCCAGCACCTCTTGTTGCAGTTATTACTGTGCCTGACACAACTGTAGACCAAGTATTAGTATAAAATCCTCCGGCACCACCACCGCCTCCGCCTTCTGAGTTACCAGCGTTTCTACCATTACCACCGCCAGCTCCTGCTCCGATTAATAAAAATTCAATATCATAGGGGTCTGGTACAGCGATACCTTGTTGTTGACCAAATCCTCTTGAGGATGCTGCTCCTCGAGTTGCTATTAAAGGCATATTCTAATATCCTCCTATTATGCGTATTGCGTTATAGACGCGAGTACTGTGTAGGCTGAGCTCCCTGTTTTGATAACCGTATAAACATAAGAATCAATGGAATTAGCATTTCCTTCAGTAGGCGCTTCGCCTCCTTGCCATTCTGTTGTAACACCTGATGTAGTTCCATCTACTTGAACAGCAGTATTTCTGTATTCAGAACTGCCGATAGTCACTAGATGACAAAGCGTTAAGGATTCTCCTGTTGCCATAATAGTATTCATTGTTGTAGAACCATCTCCTCTAAGATTAATTGTCCAATCTCCTGAAGCGTCTGATGTGTAATACCAAACAGCTTGAGTTAAGGCATCAAAATTTTTAGTTCCAGTAGCTGCAGTTGCTTCTACTGTAACTTTCTCCGCAACGGATTGAATTTTTCCTTGACCAGTAACTGTGAATTTTCCATAGCCATTAGGAGCCATAGTCATGGCACCATTAGCTGCGTCTGTAATTGTAAATGTTCCAGAGTTTGTACCACTGTTTGTACTTAAAACTAAGTCAGTAGTTCCACCCGTTGTAACCGTTAAACTTCCAGCTCCATTAGAAGTCAGGGTTGCTGCTGCTCCCGAATCTCCAACTTTTACTGTATCTCCAGCCAGAACAACATCTCCTGTTCCTGCAGGGGCAATATTAATATCAATATTAGAATCACTACTTCCTGTAGAAGAAAGAGTTGGACCAGCTCCACTAGCCCCAGCGGCTATTGTAAATTCATTTTCCGCTGAACCAGTAACTGTAAGTTTTATTAATTCATTTCCACCAGTGTCTAAAATAGCTGTACCAATTTTTGGTGAAGTTAAAGTTTTATTGGTTAAAGTTTGTGTTCCTGTAAGTGTTACATCGCCTTCAGTGACAGAAAAACCTGTGTCATAAACACCTGTGTTTGTTGTCACACCGTCGAAATATACAATTTTCCAACCTTTATCATCAGTTGCCCAAGTGACCGTTGCACCTGAACCTGAAGCCGCTTTTAATTGAACTGTGTATGCACCTGATGTGCTATTTTTAATAATGTAAAAATTTTCTGTAAGAACCGGCATTGTCAGGATCTTATTTCCTGTAATTGCTTCAGGAGAAACAGCTCCCATAATAATTACTCTGGTTGCAACTGTTGCACCTGTTGCTCCGTCTGATTTAGATAAAGTTGTAGTACTTGCTCCTGCACCAGCAGGTGAACCAGAATTTAAAGTCTGTACTTTATAACCACCAGAGATTTGTTCTATGATTTCTAAATTTGTATTTGTTTTTGTTCCCCATGTACCAGCAGCTTCGCCAGTTGCAATTTTTTCTACCCCTAAAGGTGTATATGTGGATGGCATATGTATTCTCCTAATTGGTTCCTATTGTGGTTTATATTTAATATTTTTCATAATGTCAACATAGATTACTAAGTAACTCTAGTCCAATTACCAGTTTGAGTAGCAGTTGTTTTACTCCAATTACCTGTTTGAGTAGCAGTTGTTTTACTCCAATTACCTGTTTGTGCTGCTGTAACACGTCCCCATCCTATTGGTGCTGGGCTCCCTACACTAGCAGTTGCAGAAACACCTGTTAATCCTATACCCATTTCTGTAGGTGCAATTGCCCCTACTGAAGAAGTTGCTGAAACTCCTGTTAGAGGAACTCCAATTTCAAGAGTAAGAGATCCAAGAGAAGATGTTGCCGAAACTCCAACTGGATCAATGAGTTCAGTATTAACAACAGTTGTTGATCCAACGGAACTTGTTGCTGAAAGTCCAGTTAATCCCATTACATCCGCAGGTACAATAGCACCTACTGAAGATGTTGATGACACTCCAGTTAAAGGAACTCCAATTTCAAGAGTAAGAGATCCAAGAGAAGATGTTGCCGAAACTCCGGTTGGAAACTCAATCCATTGAAAACCCAGTGATCCAACAGAAGTTGTTGCACTAACCCCGGTCAATCCCATTACATCAGCAGGTGTAAGAGCGCCAACTGAAGAAGTTGCTGAAAGTCCAGATGGTTGAATTAGTTTATTAAATGAATCTCCCCATGGCTCTTCACCCCAACCATTTCTACCCCAACCAACTAATGTTCCTGCATTGTCAAAATCTCCAAGTTCTGTTTGAGCTTGTACACCTGTCAGTGTTACAAGAGTAGTAAGATCAAGAGTTAATGATCCTACTGAAGATGTAGCACTTACTCCAGTTAATTCTGCTGTTATTATTTGAGAAGCGGTAGGTGTGCCAACACTAGAGGTTGCACTTACTCCTGTTGGTAAAACTGAATAGTCTACACCCCAACCAGAGTTTCCCCATTCTTGTCTTCCCCATCCTTCAACATTAGCTGCTGAAACAGCACCTACTGATGAAGTAGCAGAAACTCCCGTTAATGTAAGATTGACGTCAGCTTGTTCACCCCAGGCGTTCTGTCCCCAGGTAGTGCTGGCTTGGTTCCACGTGTTAGCCATAAGGAGTGCCTCCTTATGCTATCCGAATAATTGCGTTACTTGCGTCTGCTGCTGGAAATTGAATTGTAAAAGTTCCGCTTGAAACTGTTTTATCTCCGCCAAAAGCGATTGCACAAACAGCAGGATCACCAGATGCTGAATCATTAAAAATTAAACATCCATTAGCGGTAAAAGAAGCAGATGTCCAACTTGTGTCTGCAAAATCACAACATGCTGTATCAGTTGATAAAGCTGGTGTTACGCTAGTTAAGGCGTTTCCTTTTGCAGAATAAGCTGATCCGGATGTGTTTGAAATCTCGTTGCTTGAACTATATGCCGTTGTTGATTTATTTAAAGTAGCACTACTTGTGTATAGGGCTAAGTTAAATGTGTTACCAGATGATGCTGTGAAATTATGAACGGCAGTTAAAATTTCTGTTTTAAAACTGTTACAAATTGCTGATGTTATTGCCATATTTTTCTCCTACTTATTGAGGCGGTGACTCGATTGGAATTCTTATTGTACCATCCGTGTAATCGTCTCGTCTTCTTCTACCAATTTGCATAGAAGCAAACTTTTGTAGTTCTTGTTTATACTTTTGTTCGTATAATGTCAACATATCTGCTGGTCCTTTTAAAAATCCATAGGCTTCTACTAAAGAGGCATAAAGTAGCCCTTGTGGAAAGTACCTACTTATATAAGTGCCAGAAGTATTAGTCCCTAATCCTGTTGGCATTGCATTTCCGTATATTTTAATAACATAATTGGCGTCTGGAGTAGGAGCCATTACAATAGATCCAGAAGTAGTATCTGTTAATCCCGTTGCTCCACCAAACATAGCATAATATTTAGGTAATCCTGTTACATCAGCTCCGGATGCAGTAGATCCTTTAGGCCCTGTTAATTTTCCAACATATTCACTTAAAAAAGTTTGATCTCGTCTCTGTAACCATTGACCTTGTTCATTGGAATTAGCTGTAGAATTAAAGACTTGTACACCTCTTACAAATTGAAAACCTGCTGGAACTCTAACAGTATTAACATCTGTAGCAATCGTTCCTTCCCACTCCTGTCTATCTGAGTCCATAGGGATATCAAGATTAATTCTATATTCTGCATTTTCTATAAATCTGCCTAGAACAGCACCACTAAAAACAGTACTGTCTACTTCAGTATAACTTCTAAGGTCAGCTTCTAATGCTGAAAGTGTATATCCTGCCATTATGCTTCTATGGTTACCGGTCCAACGGACACTGGATAACCACCTCCTTCTTTGCTCCCTGCTGTAGCTGTATCAGTATTTACAACAAAATAAAACCAGTCAGTTGTAAAATCTGTATCTCTAGCACCAGAGACATATTTCCCTGTAGTTATAGCATAGCCTGCTGCTAATGCAATTTTAGCTCCTGTAAT
>Ga0114899_1001609_pt1 | contig 13012 bp, 14 predicted proteins | sample MalvireepMed_215_FD_83497 | JGI IMG/M metagenome (GOLD analysis project Ga0114899, IMG submission 83497) | Marine viral communities from the Global Malaspina Expedition - Malaspina viral metaG DeepMed_215 | ecosystem: Environmental > Aquatic > Marine > Oceanic | place: Mediterranean Sea... | reverse complement strand
TTAATCCTCTCTTTCTTTTGTTTTACGAGAAGCCAATACTATTTGTTTGATCTTTTTCGAATAAAAAAACCAATTAATTTTATATAAACTTTTTGTCAAGCTTTTTATTGGTTACTTTCATTTGATAAATCAGATCAGATTCTTCTAATCTATCTCGAAGTGTATTAAATTCTGCAGGTTGACCATCATTTTTTTCAGGGTCGCTTTCTATATGATTTAACTCAATTAATATCGATTCCATTTGCTGCAAAACTCCAGCCAGCTGTTTATCTCCAGACTGCTGCGCCACTCGTCGATAAAGACGGTTGAGTGCGACTAGTTCTTCTATTATGTTTTTGCGTGATTCGATCTGCTCTGCCAATTCGCCATTACCATTACTCACCATAGTTAATAAACGTCCACTCATCTCTAAGTGCGAACTCACATTACTAAATAACACTCGTTGACTTTGTTCGGCTGAAAAGGAAGCTTGACTATCTATTGTTTCAGAGCTGTTATCAGCAATTACAAGAGACTGCTCCGGCAATGATGACCAACGCCCTAAAAAGAATACCCCAACAGTAACCAACATAACCGCCATTGAAGCGGTTGCTAATCGATGCCATTGATTGCCCGTTAACCACTCAATTAATTGTGATAACTTCGACTGAGTTTTTATATTTCCATACGGTTGCACATTCACCTGCTGATAAATAGACGTCATTATCTGTTGGTTGAAATTATCACTCGGCGGCGGTACTTCAAGAGTTGTTTTGTTATCCAGAAAATCGCATAACTCAGCGTACTCTAACTGCAATGATGCTGAATCAGCCAATGCCTGACGAATTGATTTATTTTGACTGTGATCCAACTCGCCGTAATAAAAGAGGATCAGGTCATCTTTAGTCGATTTATTCATACTCACCTACCTTCGGTGACAAAAGCTCTCTTAATCTTGCCACCGCTCTAAAAATTCTATTTCTCACCGTATTAGGATTCACGTCCAAGATCTGACTGATTTCTTCGATGCTTCTTTCTTCATGATGACGTAATATAAATGCCACTCGCATTTCTTCAGTTAACAGCGTCAACGCACGTTGAGTCGCATCACTAATATTGTCCATCCAAATCGAAGCTTCTGGACTAGTAGTGCTGTCGCAGACTACCTGCTCAAAATCTTCACTTTCGTTTGTATTGTGCTTTTTGTGTTTACGTTGCAGGTCTATTGCACTATTGACGGTGACCGAATAAAGCCAGGTACTAAATTTGGATTGCTGATTAAAGCTACCTATTTTGTGATAAACCTTAATAAAGACCTCTTGAACACAGTCTTCTGCAAGTTCTTTATTACCCAAAATACGATAGGCAGCCGTGTACAGCTTGTGGCTATAAAATTCCACAAGCTGTTGAAATGATTGAATATCGCCAGATTGTGCCTGACTTATCAGTGATAATTCATTCTGCATATAGGGTTATGACGAATGGCTGCCAATATTGTTTGGTTTATTTAGATTAATTTTCAAAAACATCATTTCATCATAGTTTATCTAGGTTTTACCAGCTGACTTCCGACGCATAATTACGAGTCGTTTTGTCATCTTGATAAAGTCCAACTATACCGCGCATATAACCCGCAGGAAATATCCCTTCGTGTTGCTCTCCCCTTAATAAATCAACATACACCTTTAAGTTGTCATCGCGTCGATTGCGTAATGCGTTAGCCAGCACGTAAACATCGGTTACAAGCCCCATACGCTCCTCGTCATCACCCACCGCAAAGTAAACTCGCGTTTCACTCTTCTGTTTACTGGTTTTGTTCTTATCGGCCTGTTTCATAACATATCGTTGATGACGAGGGTACAGCCAGTCATCCCACCAAATAGACGGTGAGATTATTAGATTACGATTAAATAGTTCTGGCTTAGATAATACAGCGTGCACCACTGCTAAGCCGCTCATCGACTTACCAATCAACACTCGGTCGGTTTTACTCACCTCAAATCGGCTTTCGATAAATGGAATAATCTGATTCTCAATCACATCTAAAAATGCGTCGGCTCCGCCAGAATTTACATAATCAACCGGGTTACCCGCAAGATAGTGCTTTTCATCCGGCGGAGTAAATGAGGTGGGCGTATAGTCACGAGTACGATTGGCTTCTTTGGCAATACCGTCGGCCTCATTTTGATAGCCAATACCAATAAAGTAGGCTGATGGGGTGTAACCCAAAGTTTCATAGTTATCGCTCATCACCGCCGCCGCAGTAAAGTTTTTAAGCGCGTCTAAAAAATAGAAACTGGAGGACTTTTGACCTTCTGCAGGGTGTCTTAAGGGTGGCCGTACATATAACCGATAGCCAATACCATTTTTTGAAACGGGCAAGTCAAAAGTCATCACCGGATAAGGGTACTTAAAAGGCTTTGCGGTTATTGCTTCGGAAGCTAAACAGTTACTACTAATAAATATGGCAAGGAGTAGTGATATTATTTTCATTTTTTTACTCTGGGTTAGTCGGATTAATAGCTTTGACGGAGAAACTAACCAGAGTGTTTGGTTTTTTTAGAACTAATTAAAAAATGCTACTAGAATCCAATCCAGACTAGTCGAGATACTTTGGAAATACGGGCATAGCTTCGAAATCGACTTTGCTGTGATGAATCAGTACCCGTGCATTTTCTTTTTTCGCTAGTGCTTCGAATGCTTTTCTAGAGTCTCGCAACGCTTGTTTATAAGGAACAAATGAAGGCACAGTTTGTAACTCGCGCGCTTGAGAGTGAGTATACAAATCACCTGTCAATAACAAGCTACCAGCCTTTTCTAACCGGACGAGTAGCACTGAGCTACCCGCTGTGTGCCCTGGAGTTGATTTGATAACCACGCTGCCGTCGCCAAACACGTCGTGCAGTTGGTCGAATTTAACCGTATCGGCTTTTTCCATAACGGCGTAGATTTCAAACATTTCTTTCGCCGCTTTGCTCTCGTCTGAAAACATCGCTTGGTGTTCTAACTGATTGACGATAAAGGTTGAATCAGGAAATAAACCAATATTACCTAAATGGTCGTCATGAGAATGAGAGATGGCAACTTTGTCGATATCTTTTGGCGTTAAACCAATCTGGTTAAGTTGCTCGGTTAGCTTGGTTTTCATGTTTTTATGAAATGAAGAGTAAAAAGTAACTCCTCCTTTAATATCAGCCAGACTCTGCTGGTAGCCAAACTCCCAAATCAAATTTCCTTTAGGGTGTTTAATTAAATAGCATGGGTTGGCTAACGTTTCTTTTTGTCCGTTTAGTTTACCTTTTTCTGAAAACCCGCTCATGTCAGCCACTTCGAGTGCGCCGCAATCTAGAGTATAAAGTTTGATGTTAGCTACGGCACTGGCGTTAGAAATAATTGAAAATAATGACGTGCTGACGAAAAATAAAAGCGTGATAACACGATTGTGTTGATTAAGTTTGATAATAATTACCTTTAAGATTTTGTAGTATTGATGTGCTCATCCCATTCTGTCGCCCACTTTCTAAGTGGGTCTAAAGTAGACATTAATGAAATTCCTTGTTGGGTTAACTCATAGCCATTGGCTGTTGATATTAACAGTTGAGCGATACTCAGTTGCTTTAATCGGGTATTTAAAACCGATGGAGACATATCATCACAACTTTGTTGAAGTGCTCTAAAACTAAGTACTTCATCGCGAAGCTCCCACATGATCCGCATATTCCATTTACGGCCTAATAAATCAAACAGCGCCATAATTGGCACGCCAGATTGTGAACCTCGGACAGCTTTTTTCGGTAATGGGGTCGTCATATTAAATACGTTTCCACTTGCGCTTCTAATTTAGAAGCGATACGCTACGAATTAAGTAGCAGGAGTTTACTCCATTAATTATTTTTAAACGAGGAAAATATGTTCTTAGTCGATATGAATTTCAGTCAAATTGAAAAAATAACCCCCGAATTAACTGACCAACACCGCGCGCACTTAGCTAAAGAATATAACAACGGCAATTTAGTGTTTGGTGGACGCAAAGTCCCGAGAACCGGCGGTATTATACTCTCGCGTCATGAAACCAAGGATCAGTTGGAGCAAGTTCTACAGTCAGATCCATTCATAAAGAGCGGTTTGATTAATTATTCAATAACCCAGTTTGAGCCAGTGATGGCATCAACAGCATTCCAGTCCTTACTCAATTAATAGTTCGATTATCGCTTACAATAATTGCTATAGTTAAGCTTAGTTGAAGAAGAAATGAACTTTGGATCTAGGATTGAGCGAAACCTCTTTAAGTCTTAAAACTCGAATACATCAGTTTGTTGGCAGACTGATGGTGCGCTTTAATCGCGTTAAAAGAGTTGCAGTGGAAATTAAAGAGATCAATGACATTGTCAGTGAACCTTTACCCCAAGACTTTCCATTGGTTACCCCTGGTGGAGAAGGTAAACTGAGTATTTTAGGCATTACCCTCTCCATTCCCAGCTCATCTGAATCTCCCAATGATGTTGTCAACGCAGAAGTGCTGTGTAATTTTTGCGTTACGGTCAAAAAATCAATTATTTACAATACTCACCTAATGTTAATGATTGAAGCCAAGCCAGATTACTCAAAGCAAAATAAAACGATTAATATCAAAGACATTAAGATTAATCATCTAGAGCTTATTTCCGATCAATATTCAGTAATAAAAGATACCCGTCATTTAATGGGTGGCATTATTCCAGACACCTTGCAACCGCTAGTAGATCTCACTCTCTTTTCCGCTAAAACATTATTAAAAAACAAAACCGTCAGTAGCTTCACTCAATACCTCTCGCTTTATACATCTGGTAGTAAGCAAAAGGTTTTGGATTATCATCGTGCCGATATCGAAAATAAGATTATTGAGCTAAGCCAAGATGATGAGATGGCTTACCAATTGAACCAAAGCGTTTTTGAAGAAAAACTGTTTGCTGATTTTGGAAATAAAATAGTTATTGAAGACGGGCAGCTATTTTTTGTTTTCGTCAGCGATTAATCAACAAGTTAGTTGTTAAACACATCAGTCTATATGCACCTTTGATGTACCTATTGAGATAATAGTATCTACAATAGTTTGAGCAATGAAGCGCTGCTCTTAGTGATAATAATAGGCGCAATAAAGAGCCGATTATCAATCAAACTAAAATAATTTCAAATATTTCTAGTTCAACAGGCAACCGCTTTATCAGAGCCTGCGTCTAACTGACAAACTAACCAATAAACAAATTAATTAACTGGAGTAATGTTATGGACACTGTTTGGATTTGCCTTATCTCGCTAGTCGCTTTATGGCTTGTAATTAGAAGTACCAACGTTCACCTAAAGCAACAAAAGTTGCTCAAAGTCAGAGAAATGCTACATACAGAACGAGTAAAGAGCTTAGAGACTGACGCAGAGCCAATTGATATTAACTTTGAACTGGAAACAGTGGCTCAAATGATGAGTCAATCTGTGACAACTTCTGCCACCTTTATGAGAATATGGCACCAAGTTAGTTTTAGATTAGGCGTATTTTTCATCGCACTTAGTATGATGGGATTGAGCTTTCTATTAATAGCACTGATAGCACAGGCAGAGATCAGGCACGGTATGGTTCCCATGGCCCTTGTTCCTTTGCTTCTAGGTATTCCACTACTGGTTACTAATTTTTTCAGCAAGAAATACTTAAAATAAATATGCCAGAGGAAATCGAACAGGACGCTGATGAGGTATTGGTCGCCAAGTTTATTGAATCCGGTGACAACAATACCTTTTCACAACTGCTAGAGCGGCACCAATCTTCGATAAGGACGATTGTTATTGCCTCTCTCGGTGTCCACTTTCGAAGCGAAGTTGATGATGCTTGCCAGGAAATCTCTATCAAGCTTTTTGAAAGGGCTAGCAGCTTCACAGGGAAGAGTAAGTTTACTACTTGGTTATATCGGCTAGTGAAAAATGCGGCAATAGATTATCAGCGCAAGCATACGCGTCATCTTGCAACCGAGGCTTACGAAGATGAGGAAATGATTGATTGGAAGACTTCTAATGAAGAGATCAACCAATCAATCAACCAGTCGATTAATGAATTTGTAGAGCAACTGCCACTTCAATATCGAACGGTGGTCTATATGTATTATTGGCAGGGAAAGACAACTCGGGAAGTATCGGAGCACTTATTAATTGCGCAAGGAACGATAAAAGGTTACTTGCATCGGATCAGACAACAAATAGCAATCATCATCAAAGATAGCGAACTTTAGCTTCTCTATCGTACCGGTATAAATCAAAGTTTTGTAAAAACACAAAAGCCTACCCTGGCTTTACGGGGGAACTTTGACTTATGAAAATGAAAAAAATTTTATCAACCAATGTTTTAAAGCGTGTTAAAACACGCCGAAACTAATATTAGGAATACCAATGAAACAATTAAGAGGAATACCAATGAAACAATCTAAAAGTCGAGCAAAGTTATCTTATTTGCTTTCCGCATTTTTACTAATTAGCGTTGGCTCGAATACAGCAAATGCTGACAATGAAAATACAAATTCAAAAGCGTCAGATGGATTATTGATGAGCAAGACAGATGAAATCATTAAACAGTACACCGACCCAGGTTGGTTCTCTGGAAGCGTAGTGATATTTAAAAATAACAAAGTTATTTATGATAAAAGCTTTGGCTTAGCTGACATAGAGAATAAGTTAAAAAATACTTCTGCAACAAAAACTAGGATCGGCTCGATCAACAAACACTTTACTGAAACCTTAATAATGCAGAAAGTTCAGTCTGGAAAAATATCATTGGATGATACCCTAGAAAAATTTGAACTGGGCTTCCCAAAAGACATAGCAAATAAAATAACGGTACGTCATTTATTGAAACATACTTCAGGATTTGCTGACATATTTAATAATGAATATTATAAAACATACCGCTCGTTAAAGACCATCAATGACAAGCTACCATTGTTAATCAACAAGCCTTTAATCTCTGAGCCAGGTAAAGAATACAATTATTCAAACTATGGCTATATCGTTTTAGGTGCGATTTTAGAAAAGCTTGAACAAAAGAGTTTTCAATCGATTATTAATAAAAATATTTTAAATGTAATTAACGCCAAAAACACACAATATGCTTTAACTGAAGACGTTACAGATAAAGCTAAGAGTTATCAATTCACGCCAACTGGTGAGAAGATAGATAGAACAAGCAGGCTGGAAAATCTAACACCCGATGGTGGAATGTATTCAACGCCTTACGACCTAGCGCTTTTTTATTCAAAGCTTTTTTATAGCAACACGCTACTTAATGACCAATCAAAAGCAGTCATGAAGGGTAATTACAAGAAATCAACCAAGCCATGGTCTGAGTTTTTAAACAGTGACAAGACTAAAGTGGCCTACTATGGTGGAGGACCTGGAGTGAGTGCTGCAGTAGAAGTATTAATAAAAGATAAACTGATGGTGATCGCATTAGCCAATACTGACGGCGTGGTAGCAGAGCGTATTTCGCAAAGAGTGGTTGAAGTTCATCAAGGAAAACAATATAAGAAAATCATCTTACCTGTGGGATTGTTTGCGAAGAAATTATTGGACAAAAAAGGTGACGCGTATTTTATCGAAAATGCTAAAAGTGAGTTCACCAAAGCAGGATATGATGATTTTACGGCAAGACCTTTAAACAAATTAGGTTATGCGTTAATTAATAATAATCAAATTGACCAAGCAATTAGCGTATTTATTGTTAACAGCAAAATATTCTCAAAAAACCCGAACACTTTTGATAGCCTGGCAGATGCATATGAAAAAGCGGGAAACAAAACCAAAGCTTTATTAAATTATAAGAAAGCGCTTTCATTAGATTCAGATCTTGAATCGGCAAAGAAAGCTATCTTGAGATTAAGTCAAAAATCTTAACGGCATAAATAGAGTGCTACAAATAGTTGACCGCGGTTATTTGTAGTACCTCATGACGAAAGCGTTTTTGAAAAGATAATTCGTTATACATCGTGATGAAATATTTTCAAAGGCGGACAGAAGCTTGCTCAATATCTATTAGAAATTAACTGACAATTTCGTCCGATTTGCAGCCAGTCGTGAGAACACTTCCGAGCGACCGGTTGAATCCGCATCACACAGCTGCCGTTCGAGCTTTCTTCTAAGCAGGCAAAAAAATAACAGTGCATTTTCACCGGAATTTTCCGATTCTATAACAGACTTTAGTATGACTCTAAGTTTTGTGAAAATTGAAAATGCCATTCTGCCATTGGAAAACTCAATGGAAATGAAAGGTAGTTCTGCCTATTTCACTGATATTGAGGAAATTTCCTTTGACCGTTATTCGGTATATGCTTATAAGGAATTAGAGGTAGCCAGATAACGACCTAGTTACACCTCTTAGCAACTGAACTTATAGTGTTGGTTTCCTTAGAGTCGGAATGTTGCACCTAAGTTTCGCCTTTTGGTGTGAAGGCTTCAGATTATGTATGAGTTTTAATTACCACTGGCGAATCATAATGGGCGATTCATCAAGAGATAAATCAAAGCAATAGGCGGCTCTGATTTTATGAAGAGTTGAAGTGAGTCAAATATCTTGATGCAGCGTCACTTTAACAGCTGAATTGCAAAATGAAAAAATCAACAAATTCAGTTATGCTGTTTATAGATTAACTCTGTCTGATTTAAGTCTATGGCTACAGCAAATAAAATCGATATAAACTGCGACCTTGGCGAAGGTAAAACACCGTCTGACTGTGAAAAAGACGCTAAGTTAATGGCTTATATTTCCAGCTGTAACATTGCTTGTGGTGGTCATGCTGGTGATGAGCAGATTATGTTGGTGACTTTAAAAAATGCCGCAGTCAATCATCTAAAAATTGGCGCCCATCCAGGTTACCCTGACAAAGTTAATTTTGGTCGTCTATCTGTTGAAATTTCAGCTACGGATTTAACTGAAACACTTAAACAACAAATAGACCGACTAATTAAATTGGCTGACCAGCTCAATATTTCACTTCACCACATAAAATTTCACGGTGCCTTATACAACGACATTGAGGCTGATAATAGATTAGCTGAATTAATCGCTAATTTTTGTCAGCAAAGCTACCCAGCATTAAAATTATTGGGGCTCGCCGGCGGTAAGTTGCAACTCCATTGCAAAAAAATCGGGTTGGCATTTATTGCTGAAGGATTTATGGACCGGTCTTATTTAGCCGATGGTAGATTAACTCCTCGAAGCCAGAATGGCGCTGTTATTACTAATCAACAAGACGTTATTTCACAGGCGATATCATTAGCAAAAGCTCAGCCAATAACTTGTAGTGACAATAGTAAACTAACGCCACAAGTAAAAAGTATTTGTCTGCACGGCGATAACCCTAATGGATTAAGCATAGCTAAAGAGCTTTTTGCTTCACTTCAGCAGCGAGGAATCAGTCTGAATCTATCTAAAGCTATCAGCCAAGATAAACATCAAGGGTTTGCTGTTATAGAAAATGGTGACGCGGCTTTCACTATCATTTTTGAAATGCCTGTGAGTGAAAAGCTATCCCGTAAAATAATGCAGCTAGTCAAGGTACTAAACGAAAAATTTGATACTAGATTAAGCGAAATAATTCCGAGCTATCAAAGCATCACTCTTTGTTTTGATCCATTACTAAACCCCGCGAAGCTTTTCAAACAAGAAATTCGACAGTTGCTAACTCAGCAGAATTTAACTCAAGACACGCCAATCAAAACAGAAAACAAGTTAATTAAAATTCCGGTTTGTTATGATGAAGAATTTGGCCCCGACTTAAAGCATGTAGCTAGCCATAACCGGTTGACTAAATGTGAAGTGATCCGGCTTCATGGTGAAAATGAATACCTAGTGCATATGTTAGGTTTCTTGCCTGGATTTCTTTATCTTGGCGGATTAAACAAGCAGTTGTTTTGTCCAAGAAAAAGCACCCCAGATAAATTAGTTAGTGCTGGTTCTGTTGGCATTGGCGGGAAGCAGACAGGCATTTATCCCATTGATAGCCCTGGCGGATGGCAAATAATCGGCCGAAGTCCAATCGATTTATTTGACCCGCAAGCTGATTTCCCTGCGATTGCGTCACCTTTAGACAGAGTTCAATTTGTCGCTATCAATCGACAAGAATATGATCGCTTGCGAGCGTTAGTTCAGTCCGGTGAAAATAATGAAATTTATTAAGAGCGGGTTGCAAACCAGTATTCAAGACTTGGGCCGAATCGGACAAATGCATCTGGGTATTGCTTGCGGCGGTGCGATGGACCCCGATTCATTGAAAATGGCAAACTGGTTAGTAAATAATCCAGCTGACACGCCAGCGATAGAAGTGACATTAATCGGTCCGACCATTCGATTTTCTCAAGCCGCTGTTATTGCAATTTGCGGTGCTGAGTTTGAGCTATTTTTAAACCAGAGGCCAATCAAAAGCTTTCAACCGGTCCAAGTAAAACGCGACGACATTTTAGTATTCGGCCAAAGACTCAGTGGATGCCGAGCGTATCTAGCGATATCTAGAAAGCTTAATTTAAAGCGAGTATTATCGAGTTATTCAACCCATCTGTTGGCAAAATTTGGTGGTTATAAAGGCAGGCCCCTACTAGATGGCGATGAGTTGAATCTCTTGGTTGATAAAACTATCGTTGTTAAACCTAATGAGACAGATAAGCATTTTGAGAAAAGATCTATACCCAGCGATCTAAGAGCCAACTACTCAGGTCACTATTATCTTCGCTGCGTTTCATCAGTTGAATCCAGTCAGTTTTCTGAGTCGCAGCTCGATTATTTTTATAAACAAAGCTATCAAATTGACCCCCAATCAAATCGAATGGGGATTAGGTTAATTGGTGGGGAGTCGGTTATGGAAAATAAAATCCAGATCACTTCCAGTGGATTAACCCAAGGTAGTATTCAGCTACCCCCCTCGGGACAACCAATTATTTCATCGGTTGATGGCCAAACTATTGGAGGCTATCCACGCATTGCTAATGTCATCAGCGCCGACCTTGCATTGCTCGGACAACTAACTGCTGGAAATATAATTAATTTTGTCAAGGTTGAGCCTGAACAGGGGATCCAACTGTTGCAAGAGAAGCAACAGTTACTCAGTATTTTACAGGAATAATTAAGTAAAATTAAAGTGATTATCTGTCCAGTTAGCGCGGGCGAACCAATTCAACTCTCTTTTTAAGCTAGTTATTCCTTTTTGCTTAACGCCAGCTGATATTCTTCTAACTGTTTATTAATATGCCATTGGTACATATTTTTTGCTTTTATCACGGCTTGTTTTTGATAGTTAACCGCCTCTTGATATTGTCCCTGATTTGCGTAGGCCTGAGCGAGAGTGTGAAAAGCATATGCGGAATCCGGGTAAGTTTTTGCCACAGTATGAAAGATAGCCAACGCCTTTTGAGGTTTTTCATCTAGAAGTGAGTAAGCCAGATTTCTCAGAGATCTTTCGGCTGAAACTTTGAAGCCATATTTTTTGCTTGATAAGTATTGATAATGATCCAATATAGCTTGTGGCCCTTGGAGAGATATCGACGAGTCGGCTTCTAAATCATTATTTAGATCACTAAAAATATTTTCAATCCCATTGACTGTCGCGATTATCGGTTGTGACATATAACCAACCTCGTCAAAATGTTTTATTTTTAATTCTAATTCTTTAGGTGCTGCATCTTTGAGTATATTAGCTAACTTATCAAACGCTGCTAATTGTGGTTGTTCGAAACGGCTACTTCCAATCGACAGAAATAGGGAGCGAGGTTTATCGTTAAGTTTCTTTAATTTTTGCTTCAACTGAGAAAGTATATTTGCGTGGTCACCAGAAAAATTTGGACTAGCTGCAATATAGGCATTAAATAAGTTAGGACGGTTGATTAGGGTATACAAACTCAAACTAGCGTTGTTCCAAAATCCACTCATGATGTGAAAACTATTAGTTCGGTATCTCTTATCGATGCTGGGAAGTAGCTCCGTTTCGATAAAATCGAGCAATGTGACCTTACCTTGCTCACTTTTGATTGTATCAATCAATAGTTTTTCTTGTGTCTCATTGCCTGTCGGTGAGGCGGCTCCATAGGGTGTGATAACAATGCTTTCTGGCCAAGGCTTACTGCCGTTATGGCTCATCCAATCATGCGCTCCGCTTAAAAATGGTTGGCTTCTCGGATGAAAATCGACAATAACAACATAGCGTTTATCTGTATCTCTCTGGTAACTCTCCGGTAAGGTGACGTTGAACTTAATATCAGTGTTAAAGTGTTTAGATGGTATTGTTAAGCTGTCTATCGGATTCAGTTGTGCTATTTCATTGGCAGTGGCTTTCGACGAGATTGTCACGCTCATAATTAACATTACTGAAATTAAGCAGTATATTTTCATCATTGGTATTTTCTTTAATAGATCTAAATCAATCAATTGTCTCAAAGTTATTTCCTTTAAAATGGTTTGTGGCATGCCCGGCAGTTAATAACTGGCTCGCAGATTAACAACAAGGTTAGCGTAATGAATCTGCTGCTATTGTATTCTACAAAAAAAGAAAAAACTGGATTCAGTCACTGATATTAAGCTGATGGAAAGCTGATTATTAGGCTATTGGGGTATTAGATGCTTAATTTTTACGGTAATGATTGTTCTTGGAACCTTAGTCGAGGCGCTCGTTAATACAATAGCTGTGGCACGTGTGTCTCAAAAGTCCGAGAAGCAGCCGTTCATCATTTTTGGAATATTCAAGAATGCGAGCAAAAGCAGCCATTCAAACACACCGCGCTAAACATAACTTTTATAGAGCTTATCTCCCCTTTTAAGGCTTCAAAATTCACTATCGAATACCTACTTGTATTGGTAGTAAAAAGAAGAGATCCGCGTTTACATGCTATCGAGCGTCGTAGTCAGCAATCTTAGATTCAGGTTTGAAGTGCATCACGCATTCTGCGACTTAGGTTCAGCAGGTGTGCTCTCATTAAAGATTCTGGTGTTTTGTATTGCAAGGTTTTTCTTGGTCGGCAATTCAGTTCTTTG
>Ga0114899_1001608_pt1 | contig 13022 bp, 18 predicted proteins | sample MalvireepMed_215_FD_83497 | JGI IMG/M metagenome (GOLD analysis project Ga0114899, IMG submission 83497) | Marine viral communities from the Global Malaspina Expedition - Malaspina viral metaG DeepMed_215 | ecosystem: Environmental > Aquatic > Marine > Oceanic | place: Mediterranean Sea... | reverse complement strand
GGCTAGTGCTCAAACAATAGATATATACAATATGTTCTATGAACAGATATCTGTTTTTGAAGGTGTGAACGTATTAAATGATGAGTCTGATACTATAGATCTACCAGAATATCTAACAAAAGCATTAGTATATTATGTTAAGGCACAACTTGCTGAGGATCAGGGAAATATAGAATTATTTTCATATAATAGAAAACAATTTAGAGCTCTTATGCAGAGATATGAGAACTCAAGAACATGGGGTTCCAGGAGAGTATTTCCTGGGATCGGAGCAATAAGATAGGAGAAAAAAATGGCAGTTACAGTTAAAGTAATACGTAATCAAAATCCAGAACATGATACCGCAGGTACATCCACTTATGCAGCTGCAATAGATGCAGCAATTGGATCCGTACTCCCTGCACATGTAGAAGTAACTTCTGTCTGGGATTCTACGACTAATTCTATAGTTACTACAATAGTATTAAATGATAACTCGTAATTATGAGAGATCCTAATTCACCAAGTATATCACTATTTGAACAGTTGGGAGCTGGACTAGATGTACAGGGACAAGTTCCTGTGCCTAAGGTGCATCGCTATTCAGAGGATGCAGATGAGGGTGAGATAGCTCCATCTGAAGTACCTGCAGGATCTATGGAGGAGGAAGATCCTATGGAAGCACTTCCTAGTGATATGACAGATATGAAGTTTACTCATGCACTTATAAAGCATTTAGATAAACTGTATAGCAGGATGCTAGCTGGTGAGATATCAGATGGTTTAGAGCAATCTAATGAATTCCAGGATGAAGAGGTTATAGATATAGCAGGATTACCTCATGTTCAGAAGAATGCTTATTTCAATCCTGGTAATAGTGCAGTAACAGAGAGCATGTAGTGGCTTTTCCTAAAGTCAAAATATCAGATGATTCTGGAAATACAGTTGGCGTTGATACTTCTAGCAATGCTCTTCACGTAAAACTTGTAGAAAGTGTTGATCTTGGGACAATTGGTGACGTTGATGTTCTTTCAGTAATTCCAGGCTATGGAATAGATAATCTTGGTAAGCGTGTGGCTGATGCTGTTGGAGTAGGTGGTACAGCAAATGTTGGTGTAATGCCTGTTGCTGTTAGAAATGATGATCTTGTTGGCGTAGGAGGTACTGATAATACATTTTGTCCATTACAGGTAAATAATATTGGTGCATTATATGTACATCTTGATACGACTGGTGATTCAACAAATGCTTTTAATATAGCATCCTCAACTGCATCTTCTTCTCAGTCTGGCATGATTCCACTTATTAAAATGAATGACGCAGTTACTGCTCCTTCTGGGCATATTGATAATGATTGGACTTATTTTCAAACAAATATTAAGGGAGCATTGTATACAACAGGCGGTGAAGTGGAGGATAGTGCTGTTCAAAGCCAGCCTTCGCTTATTGGTGGTAGGTATGATTCCTCACCAAGGACATTAGACAATGGGGATGCTGGTGCTGTTGCACTCTCCGCAAGAGGTGAAGTAATTGTTAATGTACCAGCAGGACAGCAAACTTGGGTAGCAAGAGAGGATACATCCCATTCAAGTACAGATTATGGTGTAACTGCTATGACTGTTAGAAATGATGTTCTTGCAACTTTAAGTTCCGATGATGCTGATGGTGACTATCAGCCACTTCAAGTAGATGCACAGGGAGCATTATATACCACTCATGGTATTACTGGTGGTGCGGATGGAACTAAAGTTATACTATCGGCTGGCTCTGATTTAGTTCTTGGTGGTGATGTACCTTGCAAAAAGGTCGATATACAAGCTCAAACTGATAATACAGGACTTATAGCGATAGGTTTTACAGGAGTAGATGCAACTGAGGCTGATGGAACTGGTATTATTTTAAGAGCAGGTGATACATATTCATTAGAGATAAATAATCTAAATTTAATATATGTCGATGCAACTGTAAGTGGAGAAGGTGTGAGATTCACCTATTTTACATAATGGCAGCAAATAGTATAACAAAAAGTAGTAAAGGAATATGGACAGAATATAGAAGATTTCTTGTTAATGCTTCAAATGATTCTAATAGATATTATGAGCCTTACTCAGATTTATATGATTCATGGGCTAGATGGGATGATTATGATTCTTCTCCAACTTCAATATTGCTTGGAGATCAAATAGTTACTTATATTGTACCAGTTAAAGCTTATTTAAGAGGATTTAATGCTCATGGATATTCCAATACAAGTGATTATGGATTTTCAATAGAATTTTACTATAGCACTTCTCCTACATATGGCTCAGGTGTAGGTAATGAAACTATGACTCTTGCTACAGTATCAAATGGAACATCATCGCATAATACAAGGCGTAATATTGAAAAAGTATATGAAGATTGGGGGAAGACAATACTTTTACCTGCTGGGTCTATAGTGCTTCCAACAGTAAGGTCAACCTATGATGGTACTAATTTGTTATATGGTAGTATGACATTTTATTATGAAGAATATTAAATAGGAATATATGAGTAAATCTATAAAAAAGATTATTAAATTAGCATTACAGCATCTTGATTTAGATTCAGAAGATGCTAGAAATTTGATTTACAGAACAGGTAAGGCTGAATCAGGTTATAAGACATTACAACAGTATGGGGGCGGTCCTGCGTTAGGCTTTTTCCAGATGGAGCCAAATACTGCCCTAGACATCTGGAATAACTATGTAATGTATAGACCTAAGTATAGAGATAAACTTTATTCTCTAGGCTTTGATGATGGTGCTCTTGAATTCTGTTTGTTATCCAATATTGGGTTACAGGCAGCATTTTGCAGATTACATTATAGAAGGGTACCTTCAGCTTTGCCTGCATCAGACAATTTAGAAGGTCAGGCTAGATATTGGAAGAAATATTATAACTCTGATCTTGGTAAGGGAACAATAAAACACTTCATGGAGGCTAATAGTTGATGCTGGATACACTTAAAACTACTGGTATGGGAATTGGGGGATTTTGGCTTTCATTGTGGAGCATGTTGCCCGAATTTGTAAGTCTATTTGTTGGAATAGCTACACTTGTATATTTAGTTATAAAAATAAGGAAAGAATTAAAATAAGGAGAGTTTATGCATTGTCCACATTGTGCCTCAAGTGATATTTATAAGAATGGTATCAGGATTAGGAGGCAGGGAAGTGCGAAACAAGAATATCATTGTAAGGAATGCGGGAAGTATTTCGGTGTTCCATATGATGGGCCTGATAGGTCATTGAGAGTTTTAGAGGATATAGAGCCAGGGCAAGTCTTAGATCTAAAGTTTGATAAGACTACAAAAATTCATGGTGCAACTGATGTGCACTTTGGTGCTAACGAGCATCATGATGAGAAGTTTCAAGAGTTTATTGACGAAGTGGATTCAGATCCAGATGCAAGATGGTTCTTAAATGGTGACAATATAGAGTTAATACCACCTAACTATAAGATCAGCCAGAGAGGACAAATGATGGAGCCAGACGAACAGCATATCAGGTTTATTGACAGGATAGAACCAATAGCAGATAAGCTACTTTTTGTCAGAGGTGGTAATCATGACATGATAAGAAGTGTTAATATTCTTGGTTTTGATGTTTCAAAGATTATGGCTGACATGTTAGGGGTTCCATATTTTAGATTGCCTGGATATAGTATAGTAAGGATAGGAGATAAGGAGTGGAATTTAGTATCTGGTCATGGTAAGAGCGGTGGAAAGAATGGTGATACAGAACTTGATAAAATGGCTGCAGTATATTCCGATGGAGACGTATTTTTTCTTGGTCATAATCATCAGCTGTACACTAAGCCTATAGACAGTCTAGAGCTTGTTAAGAAAGAAGAAAAGATACATAGACGTTGGTACTGCAGAGGTGGAAGTTTTCTAAAGTATGCAGATTATGCAAGGTATAGTTTCTATCCTATGATAAGAACTGGATGGGTTACAATGGAATTTTACGAGAACAAGATAAAAGCATGGACAAATTGAATGAATTTTATAACCGAGTATTGGGAGCAGTTAACAGCATTTGTTCTTTTAGTAACAATACTAACAAGAATGAGGGTGGATATAGATGTACTCAAAGACAAGGTTAGAACACTTTTTGAATTATGGAACAGGAAAGAAAAGTAGAAAGAATTATGGAACGTATTCGTAAGTTAGAAGCAGTTTCCCATCCTCCAGTAGATTGGAGTGAGAAGATTGGAAAGCTGGCGAATAAGGTGAGGCAACTATCAAAACTAATAAGTAAAAGGAGAAAGTGATGCCAGGTAAAGAAGCGTGTAGTAAAATAGCAGATCGTGAAGCAAGACGTAGGTGTATGAATTATGAAGGTGAATTTGCCAAAGATCTGTCCAGGGGAAGTGAAGTGGGTGGATATTCTAAAAAGGGAACATCAGTTCCTACTAGAAAGATGCCATCTCGTGGTGGATATTAATCATTAAATAAGGAGAAATATTATGCCAAATATATGCAGTAGGATAACAGATCCCGTAAAGAAAAGGAACTGTATTAAAAGGCTCAAGAGTGAGCAGTCTACATCTCCAGATGAAGCTGTAAAGAAGAAATCTAAAGCAGGTTCTGCTACAACCAAGTCAGGGAGATATTAATATGGAACTTATATTAGCTAATTGGGAGTATATTTTAATAGGTATACTTGCTATAGATAAGGTAGTAGCACTTAGTCCGACTGAGTGGGATGATCTTATATGGACTAGCATAAAGAAAGCAATCTATAAAACAGTAGGGAAATGATATGTTTAAAATGCTGATAGGTAAGTTTGTAGCTAAGCATGGACTTGTTCCCCTGCTTTTAAAGGTGGGAAATTTAGCCGTTAAGGCCACTAAATCCAAAAAGGATGATAAGGTATGGGCTAAGGTTAAAAAGCTCTTAGAAGCTGCATAATGCCTAAACAGGTCTATAAGATTGAACAGTTCCATGGTGGACTGAATTCTAGTTCAGATCCTAGAGATATAGCTGAAAATGAGTTATCTGATGCTACTGATATAATGGTAGATGAGTTGGGTAAGATTAGGACAATGGGAACTAATGCAGCTCATGGAACTGTTGATGCTAAGATAGTTGCTATGACTGCTGGATATGGATTATTTCAGTTTAGTCATGATAGAAAGGGTGGACATGTTAATGGAAATGATTTGAGTGGGGAACATACTGGGGGTGACCATTCTACGGTATTAACAGATTCTATATCAGATTGGCCTGTTGATGCATTAATAGGAGCTACGGTAAATAATACAACAGATGGTAGTTCGGGTACTATTACAGATAATGATGCTACAACAGTGACTGTTGCGGCTCTTTCTGGTGGTGGTGATAATAGCTGGGATACTACTGGTAATGATGATTACACAATAACTGGCTTTCCTGAGACTGGTGATGATTATTTAGCACTAGCAAATACTACTGTATTTACAGATGCGACTTGTGATTACAATGATGATCCAACAATTACTCATGATGCAAATGCTAATATAATTGTGGGATTAGCTGTTTCTGGTACAGGAATACCAGATGGGGCATATATAAAAACTAAGACTGATACGACTCATTTTGAACTTTCAGCAGCTACTACTGGAGGATCTGTTACCGATGGAACTCTTACCTTTGGTGGTGGGATACATATATATTCAGATAGTAATGATAAGTGGAGCTCGGGTGCAATAATAAATTTAGGCTCTACTACAGGAATGAAACCTGTTTTTTATATGATGGATGGATCATTAAGAGTGAGTGATGGAAACTTTGGTGCTGATAATACTAATAAATGGTATGGATATATTAAGAAAACTCATTTTAATGTTAGCGGGTATGAGGATGTCTATGATGGATGGTATAGTGAGGATCAGACGATAGCTTCTCCTACATCGGGGATTGTTGGTGAAACAAGTGATTCTCTTGCAGGGATTGCAGGAGGGCATGGAGGAACGCATACTGGTAGTAATAATGAAGCTGTTGAATTAACAGATAGTGCTGCATCATTTCCTAGTACACTGGTTGGGGCTAAGGTAAAAAATATTACAGATGGTAGTTCTGGGACAGTTGCATCTGTTGATTCTTCTACGGTATTAACTTTAGATAATCTACTTGGAGGAACTGGTGATGATTTTGATACTGGCGATATATATACAATATCAGGTACTACAACACTTCTTATATCTCCAGGTAATTTTGCAAATATAGATGATGATGATATAGTTGGTAAGCAGGTGATTCTTAATCTTGCCGAATCGTCAACAGTTGCGATTACAGATTGGAATGATGCTGATTCTATAGATACTGCTGCAGTTACTCAGTGGGACACTGAAGATCCTTGGATGATGTTTCCAGTTGCTGGAACAGGATTTAATGTATATGTATCATATGCTGAGGGTATTTCTGGCTGGGCTGATGGTACTTATGAAATAGCGTCTACATTTATTTATGATGGAGGACAGGAATCTCTTCCATTTAAACTAGCTAGCACTTTTGTAATTTCTGGGAGCCTAGATGTTCCTACTTTTGGCATTTGGGCAACATCTCCTTATTCACCAAGACTTACAGGAGGTAGGATATACTATAGAGAGTCTGCGTCAAATGATCATTGGGCTCTTCTTATAGATATTAATTTTAGAGATGGTACTCGTACTGGGCTTCTTGATAGTTATACTGCTTGGACTGCACCTACATTGGGTGATGATACTGTTATAGCAGGATACCATTGGGAAGATTTTGATGCGGTTTGGGAGGACCTTGCAGATACTATAGATAATACTGGAGATCACTGGGAGGATATAGGTGGATATGCCTTTGCAGGTGCCCTAGTCGGTCCTTATGTCCAGGGTAGACATGAGGTTGCTACTCCTGATACGGTTAACATATATGAAATATTAAGCGGTGTATCCCAGGAAGAGAATACTTTAGATGCTAAATTTAAAACTGCTGTTGTAGCCAATAGAATGGTATATATAGGAAATGTGGAAACTAAAAGTGAGAATAACCAGACTGAAGTTTTTGGAGACGCTATGATGAAGTCTCCTGTCAATAAAATTGATATGTTTCCACTGAATAGAATGATTGAAGTTAGCGTGAGAGATGGAGATGAGATAGTAAAGCTTGAAACATATGCAGATAGATTATTACAATTCAAGAAAAAGAAAGTGCATTTAATTAATATATCACAAGAAGTAGAATTTCTAGAGGATACCTTTGAACATAAAGGTGTGCTGCATCCAGCGGCAGTATGTAAGACTGATTTTGGTATTGCATGGGTTAATAGGCAGGGATGTTATCTATATAATGGTCAATCAGTTACCAATCTTCTTGAAAAGGGTGGTAGACAGCTTATCAAAGAGAGTGATTGGCTAAGTTTTACTACTGATAATTCTATAATAGGATATGTTCCAAAGAAGAGACAATTAATAGTTTTAGAGGATTGTACAACTACGAGTAGTCCTCCTGGTAATAGTTATCTTTTTGACATGGTAACTCAAAGTTGGACAAAGGGTGATTCTAAATTTGCAGATAGCCAGATACAAACAAACCTTGTTACAGATTGGAATAATGATTTAGTACATACACACACATCAGGTACAGGTACTGTGGTTAAGTGGGACGATGCTAGTGTTACTACAACTGCTATTAGCTTTATAACTAAAGATATTGATTTTGGGCAACCTTCAATGAGAAAGAAGATATATAAAGTTCGCATTTCATATAAGGGTGATGGGTCATCTGTAGTTGTGGAGTTTGGTGTAGATGGGGATACAGATGGTTTAAAACAGTTCAATAGTGATGATACACCATTAGTCAATCAATCAGATTTGACTAAATGGCATCATGCAGAATTAAGTCCATCTACATCTAGCCAGGCAAATAATATCTATAGCTTTCAACTTTATTTAACTGGAACAACAGGTGCAGACTTTGAAATTAATGATATATCTATAGTATATAGAATGAAGAATATAAAATAATTATGGCAACGACAAGAACAGAGAGAAGGAATGCACATAAGAAGCAGGAGAGATTACAAGTCCAGGTTGGAAAGCCTATTATTGCCGAGTTAAAGGAAGGTCTTCCTGTATTAAGAAAAACTAATGAAGGTTTGGTTGAATATACTAGATATAAAGAGGTAATGTATAAGAAAATATGGGAATTAGGTACAGGGACCTCTACTGATGATGGATCTCAATCAGTTACTAATGCAGTTTTAGATATATGGACAGGCAATTCATATATTTCTCAGGTTGGTACTATTACTAGTGGTACATGGAATGGAGATATTATTTCAGTTACAAGTGGAGGTACTGGATTATCTAGTATAGATACGCTTTTAAATTCAAGTACAACACAAGATGATGTGGGTCTTAGTAATGTAGAAAATACAGCACTTTCAACTTGGCCTGGAACTTCTAATATTACTACATTAGGTACAATTACCACTGGCTCATTTGCTGGCCCTGTTGGAATTGGAAATACTGGTATAGGAACTACTGCCAGACTGTCTATTAGAGGAACTACAACTGATGCTACTGGTGAATGTATCGAAGTTAGAAGTTCAGATACAACTGAATTATTTTTTATAAGAAATGATGGGGCTTTTAGAACGGGGTCTGAAGCAGTTTCCCCTTACAATAATACAACAGTCAATGCTGCGAATTGTTTTATCAATACAGACGGGACACTTCTTAGGTATGGCTCATCTCGTAAATATAAAAGGAATATTAATAATGCAGAGCATGGTCTTGCAGAAGTATTAAATCTCAGGCCAGTTACTTTTCAGGGTAAAAACAAGATAGATAAAGATAGAATATTTGGTGGACTTATTGCCGAGGAGGTAAATGATTTAGGATTAACTGAATTTGTTGAATATGGAGCTGATGATACGCCAGAAGGATTAGCTTATGGGGCAATGGTATCTCTTCTAATAAAGGCGGTACAAGAATTAATAGAAATAAACAATTTAAAAACAGCATGATTATATGTATAGATATAAGGGAGATTAGTTATGGCTAGAGGGCAAAAAATGGACAGAAGAGGTATAGTTGGCGGACGAGGAAGGCTCTTAAGGGATTACTATAAAGAGCAGAGAGAAGAAGACGCCAGATGGAGAAAACAAAGACGTAAGGGAGAAAAGGCTAGAGAAATTGAGTCTGAAAGAGGCAGTCTTTGGAGCATGATTGGTACTGGTGTAGCTTTATTTGGTACTAGGGGAAATATACCTCTTTCTCTGGCAATAGGGGCAGGAGTAGGCAATATAGCTAAAGGTGTTGGTACTTGGGATGATGGTAAGCGTATAGAAGATATAGGTTTCATGGATAAGAATGTAGGCAAGTTCGAAAAGGGACAGATAGAAGATGTTAAAGACTATAATAGAGCTCTCTCAGCCTATGATAAGAAGGAATTCTGGAAAGGTATAGCGGATGTAGCTAAGTCGGCTGCGTATGCTTATGTATCAAGCAAGATACCTACAAAGGAGCCAACGGGGGCACTTCCTGAGGATACGGGAACATCCTTCTTTTCTAGAACTCAAACTGAAGAACCATTTCTAGGACTCAAACCTTCTGAGACACAATGGGAAATGCCTTCTTTTAGTGATATGCCAGATGAAGCTCTTGATGTTGGTGTTTGGAATCCTGAAACTAGAAATTTTGGTAACATCCAAGGGGATTGGGTGGGGAGAAGCGGAGGTTTTACCAGCTCATTTCCTTCAGATGTTGAAGTTGATTATCTCCAGCCATCATATTCCTTTCCTGAGCCTGAGGCATTTGGTCCCCCTGGATCAGGTGGTATATGGGAAAGGTTCTTTAATCGACCAGGGGGGGGATACTAATGGCACTAACTAAACAACCAATAACAGAATCAGCTACTAGGTTTGGTGGCTGTCCTAGTGGATATAAGCGTGATCCTTCTGGTAACTGTGTATATACAGGCACCTTTGACCCTGGTAGTTTTGCTGGAGATGACTGGGCTGACCTTAAGAAGAAATTTACACCAGAAGAGTGGGGGGAGTACGGAGAATACTTTGAACAGTATGATACTTTTCGAGAGGATATGCTTAGAGATCAAGCTGGGGTTGATATTGGTCAGTTAGAAGCTGGTCAAGAGGTTGAGGCTGGTCAATTATTTTCAGCATGGAATCTAGCTAGTACTCAATTAGGAGAAAAGAAGGAGGCATTAGGGGATATTTGGGGTATAGAATCAGCTGAAATTGAAAGGAAAAAACTGGCTGCTGGAGATATATGGGATCTACAAGCGGGCGAGTATAAGAGACAGGGTACGGATGCTGGTACTCTATGGGATTTACGAAAAACTGATTATGAGGAGCGGAGTAAAGAAGCAGGAACTTTATGGGGTTTGAAGCAGACAGATTTCGAGAAACGGAGTGCTGGAGCTGGTACTTTATGGGACTTGCAGAAGGCTGAATTAACGAGAGGAAAAACTGAAGCTACGGAAATGTGGGATCTACGGGAAGCTGATATAACTCGTCAGGAAAAGGCTGCTGGCACAATGTGGGGACTACAGAAGGCTGGAATGGAAGAAGAATGGGGCTACCGAAAGGAGGACCTTTCTCTTGGAGCACAGTCAGGCTTAAGGCAGGCCCGAAGAGGTCAGGAACAAGCCCAGAGTAGGGTAGGATTTGCTACTGCTGGTACACGGGAGTTTGAAAGAATGCAGAAAGATGTGCGCGAACAGTATGGTAGATCTAGGGAACGTGGTGAGGCAGGACTAGCAAGAAATATTGGCATGGGAGAAGAGCAACTTAGACAAACTTTAGGTGGTCTAGGTGCTCAAAGGGGGATTGGTAAACTAGGATTGTCACAAAGATTGGCAGAATTAAGCGGACAAATAGGAATAGGGGCTGAGCAATTATCTCAGACACAGGCTGGTTTTAGAAGACAGATAGGTATCGGTGCTCAAGAATTAACTCAAATGCAGGCTGGACTTGGAAGGCAAAAAGGCATTGGTGCGGAACAATACTCTCAGCAACTAGCAGGACTTGGATATACAATAGATGCTAGTGGGAATATGGTTGCAACTGAGGGAGGAGCTTTAGGTATTGGTGCGGCTGAAGCAGCATCAGCAGAGGCAGGCTTCGATTATCAACAAACAATCGGGAAAGAAAGACTGGATCTTTCGCAGCAAGGTATACAGGATTTAATAGATTCAGGTCTAATGGATTACAATCAGGCAATAGCGTTAAGTGAATTTAATTTGGGTCAGGGTACAACTGATATTCAACAAGGATTGGGAGAATCTTTATACGGTCAGTATGAGAAATGGAAAGGGGAGCAGAGATCTATGTATGAAACCCTTATGGGGATGGATATTTTTGATGATGTAGTTGGGGGTCTAGACGCTGAGGGTCAGAAAATAATGGAAGATAGGGGTTGCACTTTTATTGATGATCCAGAAGTAATTGGATCTGGAAGACCGTACTGGGATTGTTCATAATTAGTAGAGAAAAGGGGAATATAATGGCAGGCTTGGGAGATACCGTATCAAAAGCAATTAAAACTGTTACAGGCGGCAGGGTAAAGGAATGTGGCGGATGTGCTGCAAGGAAGGCATGGTTAAATAGAAAAGTGCCTTATAATACTCAACAAGTATTACAATCATTGCATAGATTATATACAAAGGATAAGGATTAAATCATGGCAAGAAGAACAAGAACAAATTTTGGACCTCCTAATATAGATACTTCTGCGGCAACAGCATTCAGTAATGTGCTTGCACTTGCAATGCAATTGGATGCTCAATCAAAAGAGCAGGCATGGCGTTCCAAGGAAGCATTATCGGAAAGAGAGTGGCGCGCAGAAGAAGCTTTAGCAGCGAGGGAATTTAGCGAGGCTCAGACATATCGTCAGAATTTAATGAATAAAGAGAATCTTCTTTTTCAAAATATTCTAGAGGCTCAAGAGGAAGCTGCTAGCTTTGGTCTTAATGTTGAAGAACCTCTTAGAGGGCTGAATGAAATGTTTATTAATGATGGCCTTAAGGATACAGTGAAGCAAGAGAAAGAGACGCGGATTCAGAATTTTAATAACTTACAGGAAATGTATTCTGATGTTAGAAAGGAAATTGGATTGCATAAAAGGGGTCAGAATATTGCATATGATATAGATCAGAATAACAATTATATCTTTGATGAAGATGAAAGAGTGGGTTTGCTTGCAGCTGAAATAGCAGGGGGTATGGATCCTGAGGCTGTATTACCTAAATCATTGGTTGAGGGGGTGAGATATGGATTAGGTAGTACAGAGGGAAGGGTAAAAGGCTATGAACTTGAAAAATCAAAATATGAACTTGACATAGCTAAGGCACAATTTGAAGAGATAAAAGCAAGAGCTGGGAAAGAAATGGCGGATGAATATAAGGCAGATAATATCCTTGCAATAGGAACTCCTTCCTTCCAGGATTTGGCAGTTGGTAATGCTATAAAATCTGAGTGGCAGCTAATGGAACCTAATATATTAGATGCAATGATATCTAATACTTTAGTTACCTATGATGACCCTGTTTCAGATCAAATAGATAAAGAGGATATTCAATATGCTATTGTTCCCTATATGAAAAAATATGCTGAAGATAAGATATCTAATCCTGACTTTCAAGCAGCAGTTGGCCTTACCGATCAAGATAAAGAGGCTAAGAATGAAAAATATTTAAAAGTTATTAATAGCATTACTTCTAATGCCTTGGCTGGTATGAGAGAGAATGAAGCTTATACTTTGAGAACCCAGAAAGATATCTTGGAATCTAGAACAATGAATAGAGCTGCAATGAAACAAATGTTCAGCGATGAAGAGCTTGGAACTTATAATAAGGCTACAGAGACTCTGGCAAATGTTCTTCCTATAGTTGAAGATACTGGAGAGCCTAGTGAGGCCCATATGGAAGCTATACAAGAAAACTTGAAATCAGCTGGATTAAACTGGGATGAGACAAAGATATATGCTGAGTATATGAGATTAAGGGGAGCAGTAGATCCCTATACTATTGCTATAACTATTC
>Ga0114899_1001607_pt1 | contig 13025 bp, 14 predicted proteins | sample MalvireepMed_215_FD_83497 | JGI IMG/M metagenome (GOLD analysis project Ga0114899, IMG submission 83497) | Marine viral communities from the Global Malaspina Expedition - Malaspina viral metaG DeepMed_215 | ecosystem: Environmental > Aquatic > Marine > Oceanic | place: Mediterranean Sea... | reverse complement strand
CGGCATCTACAAATATCGAAGCACGGGTCGGCGTCTCTGGCACGGGTTCCCTCCATCATTTACTTCTTCTTTGCCTTACCCGCCTTTTTCAGGCTGATAGCCACCGCCTGTGCCTGTGATTTGCCTTCCTTCTTCAGTTGACGGATATTATGGCTGACGGTTTTCTGGCTGCTTCCTCTTTTCAGCGGCATATCGGCCTCCTCGCTTTTGTCAAACCTTCTCGTAGAAGTTCACCCGGGCAGCGGAGGTGATGGACGCAGAGAGTAGTTGGACACTGCCATAGGGGTTCTGCTGGGATGCCAGCGGGATTACCAGTGGGGCCATCGTGCCGTTATTGGAGAGAAAGGCGATTTCATCTAACTCCGTCTCAGAACCGTCGGCCTGGTTGATACGGTCACTCATCAGAGCAGCTATCTCATCTACAGTCACGCTGGTGTCTGTCAGTGCAGCACTAACGGTGAGCCTCAGCCAGAACAGTTTCTCCCCACCCTTTGGCATATCTGGGGACTGATCTCCTACCTCACTGATGGTGGCGGCGCGCCAGACGGCCGGGACTGTCCAGTTGATAATCCCGTCCTGGTCAAGGGTAGCCGTGCTGTTGGTGCCATCGGTGGCGGAGGTGTCTGTCCACCCTCTACCGTTCCAGACTTCGACGGTCATGGTGGCAGTCCCAGCACCGTTGGTGCCATCTACATCAACGGAAAGCCCCCGTGCCTTTTCCGTAAGACCGATATACACACGGTCTGCTGTCTGCATCACACTGACATCAAGGGATGTGGCGGTGTTCCTGTCAGTGATAGCCTCCTGCACGGCTCGATAGGTGGGGCCGCTGGCATCGTAGAAATACGCCCGCTGGATAGTAGGCCCCAACCCCACGGTGATGACTTCTATAGTGGAACTCGGGGCAAAGACTTCTATCTCGTTCGCCCAATAAGGAATACCCACTACCTGCGCAGTGGTCAGTGATGTCGCCAACGTGACGGCTTCACCGCGAAACCGCTTAATCCCCATTGTTCGTTGGCTCCTTTCCCCGCTTTCGTGTGGCGGTGCGCCCCCTTGTGGAAGCACGAGCCATCTTCAGCATTGCATCCGTTGCCTGCTTCTGGTCCTGTCGCGTCAATTGACGCTCCAGAGCGTCGCGCTCCTCACGGATCGCCGCCCACTCGGAGGGATGGAATCGTTCCATATGCAAGCGCAACTCCCCTTCGTTGGGCAGATTACTCTTGGGGCACGCCTCAGTGATGAATTGGCTGTAAGTCTCGGCGTCGTCCCTGTTAGGATTCATATAGCAAAGCAGTTTTCGTCGTTTCGGCGGGTCTACGGGGGTCTGGGAAAAGACCTTCGTGCCGTCAGTGAACTTTTTGCTGAACTGCTTTGCTAAGTTCTGCGGTGTGACAATGATGGGCACCCGCTCTCCTGTCCTGGTATGCCAAGCATAGACCACCTTGGTATCAGACCCAGAGGCCACACTGACCTGACCGTCTGGAGAGGGGCCAACCGTCGGCGCAGCTTCCTCCCCTTGCTCCAACATTTGGCCGACTAATCCCAATAGTTCTGCTTCTTCCTGTACCTTGGTCGTCATCTTCCACTCCTTTGTCTAGCTGAACGTCGTTCTGCCAACGCTACCCCATTTGCGGCGCAGCGGTTCGTCGTAGTGTGCTTGGATGAGTTCGTCGCCTTGATTTGGCATCAATTCCAAGACCCTGGGGTCTATCCCCTCGCGCATATCGTCGGTCTCGTCCCAAAGCCTCGCTACTGTCTCTACCACTTCCAGCTTGCCGTCCGGGTGATAGAAGCCGCCGATGACCCAGAAGGGACATTCCAGCCTGTTTTTCGGTGCCAGCCCCCAGTCCTCCCAGTAGTCGTACATGAGATACCCTAAAGAAAGCAGGCTACTCCTGACCACCGTGGTGACACGGTAGCGGTGATGCCCCTCTCCAGGCTGTTGTGTCGGGATGTCGTCTACTTTGACGCAGAAGCACCATTCGCTTGGGTCCACCTTCTCAATGAGCGGATGCTTGCCTTCGCCATTCTCTATGGGGTAGGGGAGGATCATCTACACGTCCTCCGGTGCGACGCCAAGCTGTTTCAGTATCTCCATGTTGGGCATGACGCTCCCATGCTCGCCCTCGTAGTTCTCCAACACCTTCCGTAAGGCTAAATACAGGTCTTTGGCAGTCTGGATGGGCATGATGCCGTCAAAGAGAAGTTGCCGCTGATGCTGAACAAGGAGTCTCACGGTAGCATCTTTGTTCTGGGACGCTAGAACGAAGCGGTTGAAGTACACACTCATGCCGGGGCCTCCTCCATGTCGATAAAGGGGGAGAGGGTGAAAAGTACACCTGGAGCAATGCCAAGGTCGTCGGGTAATTCGCTCGGCAGCGTTACCTTGGCTGAGTCCACCTCTACTTCTAGGGCCATCAACTCCTCGATTTCTTTGTTGAAGGCGTCCCGCTCCGGCGTCCCTTCCTCCGGGAGTTGATAATTCCCCCGCTTCTCAGGATGTAGTGTGCCGTAATTCTCAATGATCTGCTTCCGCACCATCTGGATGTTGGGGAGATGACCGTTGACTGCCGAGGCCATCTTTGCCAACGCGAAACTCGTGCGGATAGGGAACCTGTGGCGCATAAGTTCCTCCAGTGCTTCTTTCGCGCCAAAGATGTCACCGTTAGTGACGGTGACATGGCCGTTCAGCGCCGCTTTAGTCTCTCTGCGCTTCTGCGCCCGATTGATGTCTACCACCTTATCCTTTGACTTCGCTGGCATGTCTATCCCTCCTGTTTTTTTGGGGGCGGACAGCCCTGGTCGGAGGGATACCCACCAAGACTGCCCGCCCCGATTACGTAGTTACGCCTCTACTGGCTCTGCCTTTTCAACCTGACCATCCCACTTCTTGCAGATGGCACATATGTGGTCTGGATACTTGTTCAACAGATACTTTGCCTTGGTCTTGGTGATCTCTTTACTTTTGAACCGAAGGTAGGCGTCCTTTCGGTTCCGCGCCCCCGTTATGTCGCTGTCATCACCACTGATGTATGCAGCCTTCAAGTCGGCATCGAGGTGTTCCCACAAATCCATTTTCCCTACCTCCGGGCTTTCGTTGTTGGGATGTCTTTCTCTTCCATCCGTTGCTTCATCCAGTCAGGGGGTTCACCGCGTTCGATCCATTGAATATCTTCGTTATCTTCCGCGTCCCCATTCTTGACCATTGCTGCAGAGTCCCACTCCCAGGTAGGTTCAAACTCCATCCAGAAGTAGAGGGTGCCTGCTGGGAGTTCCATATAAGACTCCAGTGCCCGTGCTACACAGCATAGGCGAATACCTGAACCTCTGCCAAGGGCGCGGTGCCGCTTCTTCAGGGCCATTGGCATAGGACAACCACACGTCCGTTTATCCCAGTTCTTGAACGCCTGGGCGTCTGGGAGTTTCCCGTTAGAGAGAGGGTTGTCGTAGGGCAAGTCCATAGGTTTACCCATAAACTCCCACGGCCCCTCTGGAGCGGGGTTTTGAGGCATTGATGTAAAAGCCTTAAGTCGTGAGTTCATCTTCCGTCCCATCCGCGTGCTCAAAGCTCAGGCTGTCTCCACTGTCATCGGAGTAGAGTTGGCCTGCTGTGGTGGCTGTACCGTCTGGGGCAGTGCCGGAACCAAAGAGGATGCCGTTGGTGCCCTCTGTGGAACTGAACACGCTGTCTGTGCCCATCTTGATGTTCCCGCCGAAGAAACTGTTACCAGCCTCAACCTGTATGGCGTAGGCGTTGGTGATAGTGATGTTGGAGCCCGCGGTGGCAGCGGCCTGAATCCACAGGGCTGCGGCGTCAGTAAGAGTCGTAGCCCCTGCCGCTGCCACGGTCATGGTCTGTAGGGACACAGTGCCTAGAGAGGCCAGAGTACCGCTGGTGTTGGAAAGAGTCATTGTAGACCCGCCTATCTCCAACCACACACCTTCGGTAGTACTTGCGGCACGTGTCCGTGTGTGACCTTCCCCACCAATCACCATAAGGCTTCCTGAGATAGTAGCGGACTGACTGGCAATCTGGAGGGAGTCAATCCCAGCGTCCATGTAGATGATGTTCGCCAGCGTATTACTCTCCAGCCGGAAATTCACGTCGGCTTGAACCTCGTTGATGACGAACTCATCTGTGGTCTGTGGGAAGTCCAGCACAAGGCTGGTGCCGTCGTGACCCAACGTAGCGTCGTCCCCTGCACCGAAGTACAGGTTCGTTAGGGAGTCCGTCTGCAAATGGACATCTTGAGCCGTGTCAACAACCACTGCCAGAGTCAGGGTCTCTCCCCCATCAGCAGTGGTGGAAACCTCTAGGGAACCAGGCATATCGCCCGTACCTACGGTGCCGTTAATAACGGCCTCAATGGCCGCTACAGGAGATAAGGCGTCAGTTGCGTCAGTACCATACCAGATGAGGGAGCCGATGACCTCATTGTCGGCCACAGCGGTTGTTGAGACCTGTGTGGCCGCACCGCCTTTGAGAAAGGCGAAGTGGGGTGCTGCGGCACGGGTATTGGTGGTACTGTAGTTGGCTATGAGGAGGGAACCCTCGGCCACAGCATTCACACCGATAAGCTGGGTGCCAGGGATGAGGTTTGTTGATCCATCGCCATCGGACGTGGTGGTCTGGGTCGCGGAACCCTTGATGATGTCGGAAGCAGCGTCAAGCTGTAAGTCGCCGCCATTGACCGTGATGCCTCCCGCTGTGATGGTGAGGCCGGTATCCGTGACGGTGAGGCTCTGGCCCGCTCCAATGACTACATTGGCGTTGTCGAAGGTGATAGTCCCGCCGGACACGTCTATCAACATATACTGCTGAGAGTTGCCACCACTGTTGCCGTAGATGGCGATGTCACCATCTGCAACTTCATTAGAGATGACGATGCTGTCCACCGGCAAAGCCAACCCCACCGGAGTCCCTACAAGGATGCCCTGGACTGCGGTGTTCGCGCCTAACGCTGTCGCGCCGAACCATGCCCCAGTGTAGACGTAACCCAAAAGGCCATATTGTGCGTCAAAGACCCGCCCTTTACGGGTCGCTGAACTGACTGCCATAGTTACTCTCCTTTCGCCCCGATACCCATCGGGATTGAACTATGTGTGCTTCGTCTTTGTTCTGTTAGCGGGGCTTATACGCCATGCCGTGCCCCTCTTTGCCCTCGCTGATTTTGCTGTGTATTAGCTGGCTCTGCTCTTGCCGACCTCAATGTAGTCAAGGTCACAGACGTGCGCGGCAGCGCCGTGGTTCTCAAAAGCCACGTGCGGTGTCAGGAGTACGTCTCGGTCAATGGTGGTGTTGAACACCCGCTGATACAGCGTTCCGTTGTGGTCGACGATGGAGAAGGTCACGCGCGCGCCAAGGCCGCTGCCTCTGTCCTGGACGTGGACTCGATAGGTGGCCCACTGGGCCGCAGTCGGGGCGAATCCACGCATGTTCAGGTCCGCAATAGCCTCTCCTGTGTCGTTGTCGTCGTCCACCCAGAAGGCGTGGACTTCGTCCGTGGTGGCGTCTACGTCAAAGACCATCCCCACAAAGGTTGCGGCGTTGGAGGTGAAGGTGGTGCCGGAGAGTTCCACGGGAAGGGTATTGGAGTCTTCCAGGGCGTCGTCGTTGAATCCTACGGTGAAGGCCAGGGTCGTCACCACGTCAAACTGGATTCTGGCCTCCATCCACATCTCGCCGTCTTGGGCGTGCCAAGCCAGTAAGCCATGCCCGATTTCCACCATGTCATCGTCGGTAGTGTCCGTAGCTCCCTGGGCCGTGGTCATGCCCCGGTTGGCCCCAACCGCAAAGGCAGTGTTACCCGTGTCGCTGGAGACCAGCCAACGGACACCGTTGGCTGCTGAGGTATTGATGTTATCCATATCGAACTCGTCGTGGATAACAAACCTTCCTCGTGTCGTGTCCTCTGCCATAATAAAACTCCTTTCGCTTTCAGCTGCTCGGAATTAGCTAGTCGGTGTTGCGGCGTCGAAAGTGGCGGTTTTACCCCATACATCTCGCCGCTCACCGTAGGCATACTCCTCGCGGAGTATGAGTTCGTCCGCTGGCTCTGGCCGCTTTTCGTTTCTAAGAGCAGTGAGGCTCCCGCCTCCCCAGCGCCCCTTCACCAGAACAACGGCGTCTCGGCCAAGCCCAGCACCGACCATGTCGATGCCAGAGTCGATGGTGATGTTGTCGTCGGCCACTGCACGCCCGCCGTAGATGGTCCCTAAGAGACCAATGCCGGAGCGGAATACTTCAGCGGTAATGCCGTCAGGGATATTTTCCGTCCCAATTGCAGCTGCCACCTGGCTTTGCAATGCGTGCCATGTCCGAGAGTGCATGATGATGCTGATAGGCAATGGCGGTGGATATGGCTCAGTGGTCTGGCCGTTGCGTATCTCAGTAATGAGAGCCGAGGCATGGCCGTGAGTGAACACGGTTCCTGCTGCGCCGACGCCTAAGCTGAAATTCCCCAGTTGAGTGATACCGTCAACGTCCACCTTGTTCTGGATGGCGCTTTGCAAGACGCCGCCCATTTGGGCTAGAGCCACAGTGGAAAGCCGTGCCCGTACCCTGTCAGTGATACGCACCGCTGCGTAAGAGACCGTCGGCGTCACGCTAAAGGGCGTGTCCTGAATCTGCTGGAACGCCACTTCATCTTGAGTCTCTGTGCCGGACGAGGCACTGATATTCTCAATCCGCACCTCTTTCCAATCGAGTCCCATGTTCTCGCCGAGTTGCTGTACATCCACTGAACCCTGGACTGCGCCTACAAAACGCCGGACTACTCGGGCACTGGAAACCATGTCGTTTAGACTGTCGGCCAACGCACTGGTTGTTGTGTCGCCGATTGGCATAATGTTCTCCTTTGGAGATTACCCCAATGGACGCACCCCTTTCGATGCCTGGATGCTGATCTCCCGCGCTAGGGCTGCATCGCTGGTATCAGGGTTATCTCCTGCTTGTTGTTCAAGGAATTGGTCGTCCGATAATGCTGCCGCACCAGCCCCTCCGCCACTGGTCACTACCCGCGTGGGAGAGGGTTCCTCTATGGATTCCTCAACGTTCTCGGCGGCGGCGTCCGCTGCCTGACGCTGGGTAGCACCTTCTTCACGAGCCAAGACGTAAGCGTCGGTGATGGCCCGAACTACGTTGGGGTCATCCTTCCCCTCCAAGAGAGAGGCTGGAATACCCCTGTCAGCAGCTCGTTCCAACGCCAGTTCCAGCCTTTCAGCCTTCACTGTCTCCTCACCTTGGCGGTGCAGGAGATTTTCGCGGAACTCCTTATGCTCTGGGGAATCCTCGCCGTAACGAGCGGCATTCTCCGCAAGTTCCCTTGCTGCCTTTTCTTCGTTCAACAGCGTATGAAGAGGGCCTACCGCCTTCGCAACCTCAGCTTTCACACGTTCCTCAATGGCCTCATTGGACATTGGGCCGCGCCTCCGGGCAGGGCTGGCCTCGGTTTCCTGAGACTTAGCGTCTGCTTTGGGAGCAGCTTCGGCTGGTTTTGGAGGTGTGGCCTCCTCTGGGGCTTGTTCCGTATTCTGTTGTTCAGGTGCTTCCCGTACTTGCTCTACCATCTCGCTCCTTGGTTAGCTATGGGCTTACCGGATGACCGATGGCCCGTAGCTGCCTTGGTTCTAGGCAACAAAAAAGGGGCAGCATTTCTGCTGCCCCTGCTTTTCCACCCAGGGCCGTTATGTAGACTGACTACGTTTTAACATCTTCTCTGAGTCGTGTCAACTCAAACTCCTTCATAACAGGTGCAGGAACGGCCTGAACATGCTCACCCTTCACCTTCGTCACGGTAAGAGTACCCCATTCGGAGAGACAGAGCATCTTACGATAGGCAAGAATGATGTCCAGTTCGTCAGCGGAAAGGTGAAAACTCATCGTAACGTCATAGCCTCCGCAATCTGTTGGGCTGGGGTATTAGGTTGTGTTGTACTGGTGATGCCCCAGAACCGCAACGTGGCGTCAATGAAGTGGTCTGCTTTCCGTAGGCGTAGTTTCTCGTCCGCTGTCTCGCGCTTGAAATCCACATATGCCTGGCGCTCCCTTAGCTGGTCAACAGCGGTGAAGTTCTGGAGGCGTTCTTGAAGCCTTATCTCCTCCAATATCGCCTGAGCCACCGGATGCACTTCCAGATACCGCGTGGTGATGCTGAAGTAAGGTTCCAATTCATGTTGCGCCCTGGCCCACTTGCGCTCGACTGGAGTGAGACGCATCAGGAGTTGACCGTCTAGGATAGCTCTGTCCTCCGCTATGAGGCTTTCGATATAGGCATCCTGGTCACGTTTCCACTGGTCGTAGTTGATCACACCGGGGGACTCGAAGGGCGGGTCTATCGCTCGATACCCTGCCAGCAGTATCTCTCCCCTGGCGTCCTTATCCTCCGTCGTGCCGAGAAGAGAGTGGATCATCGTCCTGTATGCGAGGCTGTCCTGGCTGGAGAGTGCAAAGGTAGATGCGGGAAATCGGAAGGCCAAGTCGGAGAACTTCATCCCTATAGCTTTAGAGACATCACCCTTCTGATGTATCCACTGGTTCGGGGTGATATGCCTCTCCAATACGTTGGTGTCGATGCGGTTCTGGTCCATGTCCCTGAGTTCCATGAAGCCACCCAAGTCCTGAGACGCGAGGCGGCTCTGCTCAGCCGATAGCTCGAACTCCGCCTGAGCCTCTTCCCGGGCGGAGAAGAACAACTGCCCGCCACGCTGCTTGTAGAAACGGTCTCTAATGGTCGTCAGGAACGGTATGCGGGCACTCTGACGCGCGATGCGCTCCACGTTGTCATGGTGCTCGGCGGGGACTTCTGTAAAGAACTCAATCCTGGCTTGCCCTACGTCCTCTGGCGGAGCCATTTCTGTCAGGGCTTCCAGTTCCGCTGCCCAACCGTATATCTGGGCCTTGGTCTGGGGGTCTGTGACGCCAGTGATATCCGGGAGTTCGCCTTGGAGGATGACCATATCCGCCAAGCCTATGGCGTCCCGCATGATGCCACGCTCCAGCATGAAGTCCAACCGGAAGGGCGATATGTTGAACAAGGCCCCTACTCGCCGTGCGACCTCAGAGGTGTTCTGGTCGAACTGCTCTGCGTTGGGTCTCCCGATGAACTCATCAGGGATTATTGGCGCATCAAAGAAGGCATTGCGGTTCTCCGCCAGTTCTCGTACGGACTCACCCAACTGAGTGGGAACCTGAGCCGTATTCCCTTCACCCAGGATGGAGGTCAGAGGGTTTAAGTTGCCCAGCAACGCCTTTGCGAACTCATCAAAGGAAGTCTTATCCTGTCCGTCCAATGTTTCCAGTATCCGCACTATGGGCGCATGGAGGATGGAGAACTCCCGGAGGGGGATGCCGATGCGCTGGGGAACGACGTTGCCCCGTTCGTCGGTCTTTTGCCACGGCAACATCCCCAACAACATGCCGTAACGTTCGTCTGCTGGGATGTCCTGGTACTCGGGGAACTGCCTGTTCCAAGCGTACAGCAGCATCTCCGATACGAGAAAGGCGCTAGAAGTCTGGGCGAACAACGCGGGGTGAGCCCTGGCGGCCCTTGGGACTATCATCGCGCCCTGGACACCGGCGTTAAGGTAAAGGAACACCTTGTTGAGTTCCCGTAGGATGGCCCCGCCCCTATCAAAGTCGATGGTGACGCGCTTGGCCTCCAACGCAGCCCGTTCAATGCTCTGCCCCCGCTCGATCCCCCGCTCGAACACGGCCCTTCTTGGGGCGTTCTCAAAGGCTTGGCCAAGCGTCTCCAGCGGGTCAACGATGAACCTGCCCAGGGTATTACGGTAGGTCTGTTGAGTGACGCCGATGAACCCTGGCCGTGTCGTCGTCAAGGACTGTATCTCCGCTGCGCTCTTCCCGGTAACACCGGACATGGAACCGCCAGACCGCCAGAAGGTCTTTGCTTCGTCAGAGGTCTTGAAGATGTCCACAAGGTTACGTACCAACGCCCTCCCGATGCGCTGGGGGGCAACACCGGAGGTCATCATGGCAACTACCGAGTCTAGGAAAAAGTATTGAGTAAAGAAAGCGGGGTTGATGCCTGTATACACCGCCCTGAATGGCGCCTGAATGAAAGCGAGACCAGAGCCGACTTCCGGTATACCAAAGAAGGCGGAGTTCCCAGTAGTCCGGAGGACCTTCACCATCTCCTCTACCTCAGAAGGCACACTGTAGAACTGCCGCTTCCCCCCTTCGAGGTAGGCGACCTGTCCCCTGCCCGGGCTAGCGCTGGGACGGAAGACTATCTCCTCAACGTCGTTGGTGCCGTTCAGGGTAAGGTTCAGTATCTTCTCTTGAAGCCGTGAAATCTGGCCCTCAATACGTCTTGTGGGGTTCCCCGCTTCCAAAGCCGCTTCCCGTCTTCGTCGAAGCCCTATCAAGCGTCCTTCCATATCGTCAAGACTACGAGTGATGCGGGCCACTGGCCGTAGGTTCCTCACACGCGCTATCTGCCCTGCAAAGCGAGGGTCGTAGTGCAGAGAAGTGACAAATGCCTTCGCCGTCCTGTTCTGCCACTGAAGGAGTCTCCGCTGCATGTAGGTGCTGGTGAAGGCATGGACAGGGGAGACTAGTCCCGCTTCGTCCACGATGTCCTTTAGCCTTTTGACTGGCTGACTGATATTAGAGAGCCTTACTCCGCCGCCAGTACCACCCATATGGGCAGTGACCTGCTCCAAGTACCGGATGGGGATGTAGTTCGGGTACAGTTCCCGCAACGTCCGCCCCAACTCCGGGCCAGTAAGCCCCGCCTCGATGTCATCAAGAAGCAACTGCCTATTTTTGTTTGAGAACACCTTTGCCGCGGCGACCACATTAGCAAAGCGGGTCGGACCTATCTCCTCTGCCATTGCGAGTTGGAACTGAGCCAAGTTCTCTACTGCCTCGGCTCCCTTACCAACGCCTCTACCGATGTTCCGCTCAGGATGGTTCCTTGCCACATCTCGCATATGCCATGCGGTGCTCAGTTCCTCGGCATAATCAGTGTCTCCCTTAGCAAGACGTGCAAACTCCAATAGGGTATCCCTAACTTCCCTGGCCCATACCCGCTGCATCCCAGGGAGCAGGTTGGCGTAGACCTCCACATCAGCTAGGGCGATAGTCTCGTTAGTCATCCGAAGCTGACGCAACAGACGAATATCTTCGGCGATACCCTGTGCCTGGGTCGAGAGTTCCGCCTTTTCTTTGGCGGTCTTGGCATCCCGTATCCGACTCTGTAGACTACGCATCTCTGCCTGAGAGGCGAGTATCTTCTCTTCTCCTGCCGCCTGTATCTCCCGCATAGCCGCACGGGAGCGGACGCCAACGTTGTTCACATCGGTAAGGTGGTCGGTCAGGTTGCGCGTCAGCCTGTTGGAGAGGTTGATGAGCCCTTCAAACTGCCGTTTGGGCGCACCTTCCGGTGTGAAGAACCACTTCTTACCCAAGTCCAACACAGGCGTAGGCGTGCGTCGGAGTGCAGCGGCAGGAGCACCTCGTATTGCTGCTAACTCTCTGCCAAAGGCACTGAGACCCCCAAGGGCCAATGCGCCCGGAGGAGAGGCAAAAAAGAGGGCGTTGATGGGGTCACTGGGGTCTACCTCTGGCACGAGCAACCCTTGAGTCAGGGCTTCCATCCTGTGGCCGGCACTGAGGTTGCGCCTGATGACATCTTCGCGCTCTAGGATGCGCCTCCGTATCTCCGTAGCCACGTCAGTGTTGAAGAGGATGCCTTCACCAAAGGATGGATTTACCCCGCGCGGGAATACAGAAGGAAGACGTTCTGCTTGACCACCCCTTTCACCAGCGAATATCCCAGCGACGCCAGTAAAGAACCCCCCGATAGTCTCGGCGGTCTCCTGTACACGCCCAAGAGGGTCGGTGAAGCCTGGTGATTTCTCTCCCCGTTGGATAAGATCCTTTACCCTAGCCTCGTGAGCCTTGATTTCATCAAAGAGTTCCAGGGATGATGTGCCTCCCAGCAAACGGAGGGCCTGTTGTTCCGCCACGAACCTATCAGATGGAGTGCCCAGCCCCCTTGGCTTAAACGGCCCTAAGCCCGGCAGGGGTTCTGGGGGAGCAGCCATACGGAACTGACGTTCCTGGAGCGGCAGGGTTCCTTGTGATTTGAGGAAGTCGAGTTCCTGCTGAAGGAAGTTCTCTGCCTGTACCACCGGAGATACGTTAGGCTCTTCACCATCGACTTCATCTATCATGGCGGTAGGGGCAGTACCGCTCCTACGCTGCTGCCGTCGCTCGAACGCATTGGGTTCTGGCATTAGCGCACCACCCTGCCCCTCCGTCTAGGAGCGCTGCGTTCTCTTCGCACCCGCTGCGCCTCCAGTTCTTCAGGAGTCGGTTCTACTGGTTCTGGTGTCGGAGGTGGCGGTTCTTCGCCTCTCACGAAGTCCTCGGCGGGCTCAGGGTCAAAGACGGTGTTGGGTCGGAGGTTCTCCCCAGGAGCATCTGGTACAAAACCAGGTCCAGCGGGAGCAGCTACAGGCTCAGGGCCACGGACTTCTGCCTCCGCTTCCCGGCGTTGTTGCTGTTCCGTGGCAACGTCCAGTATCTCGAAGGCTTCCTCCGCAACAGGGTCGTCCTCTTCCAACTCCTCGACAGGGACGCCAAGAGTAGCGGCGCGCTCCTGTAATGAAGCCTCAGCCCCCTCTATTCGCCCTGTTACCTCTTCAGGCGAGACACCGACCTGCTGTTCCCGTTCGGCAATGATGGCCTGGGCAGGTATGGGCTGAACAGAAGCAAGGATGACATCAGCCTCGTTGATGGGCTCACCTGTCAGCGGTATATCAACGTTCAGACCTTCCTTCTGAATGAACGCCGCCAAGAGTGGTTGTTTAACGCTCTCATCCTCAATGGCGAGTATCTGCCTCAACTCGTCCAGTCTGCGGCGAGTGGCCGCGTCGGAGGTGATGGAGACGCCCGTAGGCGCGCCTGGGAATCCAGCGGTGATGAAGGTCTGCCCCGGTGGGATAGGTCCTTCCTGCACCAGCCTGCGTTGTTCTTCTTCTGCGGTACGCTGTTG
>Ga0114899_1001604_pt1 | contig 13027 bp, 12 predicted proteins | sample MalvireepMed_215_FD_83497 | JGI IMG/M metagenome (GOLD analysis project Ga0114899, IMG submission 83497) | Marine viral communities from the Global Malaspina Expedition - Malaspina viral metaG DeepMed_215 | ecosystem: Environmental > Aquatic > Marine > Oceanic | place: Mediterranean Sea... | reverse complement strand
GTTTAAGAGATGAGAACATGAATGAAGAGGTTTACTTATGCGCAATGTTCAGCTATTTCTGTTAACATTAACTTTGGCCTGGCTCAACTCATGCGGATACAAGGTTGATAACCCGGAAAATGCCATTGTTGGCGAATATGAAGTACAGTCTATTACAATTACCGACTGTGACGACAGCACAGAAAATTCCAACCTGAGTGATTTGGGCTTTGAATGCCGCGATGAGGGAAAATTCAATGTCTGCACTTCTATAACCGTTGAATTTACAGGTGACAGAGAATACATTTTCTCCCATAACAGAATTCAGATTGATAAGACGATTGGCACTGCCCTGCATCAGGAAGACCCTGAAGTGGCTTTCTACTGGATTGACGGAAACGAACTGAATCTTTGTTACAACGGTGACTGTACTCCTGCTTCTTTCTCGGTTGAGGGTAAAACTTTACGCCTGCAGATTATCCGTCCAAATGGCTGCATAGAAACTATAATTGCCGTTAGAAAGTAAGTTTAGCCCAGAATAGACTTGCTGGAATTGAGTTGTTCCAACACTTTGTCTTTATAATTCCTTCCAATAGGAATTTCTATTCCATTGACCTCAATGGCATTATTTGAAAAGGCCTCGATGCGCTTCAGCGGAACAATAAATGAGCGATGCACACGCATAAAGCAGTCTTCGGGCAGTTTTTCCTCCAAAAAACTAATCTTCTGAAGCGAAATCACCTCCCTACCCTGAAGCTTAATTCTCACATAATCCTTCAGGCTTTCAATGTATAGAATGTCTTTAAGATACACCTTCACCATTTTGCGGTCCGCCTTGAGGAATATATGAGGTTCATCTGTTCTTAAGACATCGCTTTCCGTTGCTGCGGGGCTTTCTTCCTGCTGAACATTAAGCACTTTATTCACCGCCTTTAAAAACCGATGAAAAGAAACTGGCTTCAGCAGATAATCGGCCACGTTCAGTTCATAACTCTCAATGGCATACTCCCGGTAGGCAGTGGTAAAAATGATTTGTGCATTAGGATTCAGTACTTTTATAAACTCAATGCCTGTTAGCTTAGGCATTTGGATATCCAGGAAAATAAGGTCGACTGATTCCTTTTTCAGTATATCGAAGGCTTTTAGGGCGTTATCACATTCAGCCACCAGTGCCAGGCCATCAATTTTCTGGATATGTGAAATGATCACCTCGCGGGCTAATGGCTCATCGTCTACTACCAAACATTTCAACTTCATGGAGACTAAAAATTGAGTTTCAAGACCACTAAAAATGAGTCGGAAGATTCATGAATATTCAGCTCATGCTTTTCAGGATAAAGGATTTCAAGCCTGCGTTTCACATTCTTCAAACCTATACCCTCTTTATAAGCGAACCGATCTTCGGACTCCGCATTGTTACTTTTACTGTTTTCAACCTTTAAGGTTAAGCCTTTGTGTTTTAAACTCAGGTCTATTGATATCCAGGAATCTTCAATTTCTTCACTGGCACCATGTTTAAAAGCATTTTCAACAAATGGGAGAATCATTAACGGAGCTACTGATTCATCACCATTTTCATTGTTCACGGTCATGTTTATGTTCAACCTTTCACCATACCGAATCTTTTCGAGCTCTATATAATCCTTCACCAGGGCAATCTCTTTAGACAGAGGAACCTTATCGGCATTGCATTCATAAAGCATATAATTGAGCAAATCCGACAACTTCAATACTACCTCAGGAGCATCCTTGCTCTGCTTCAATGTTAGGGCATAGAGATTATTCAGCGTATTGAACAGAAAGTGAGGATGTATTTGTGATTTGAGGAATTTGAGCTCAGCCTCCAGCTTATCTTCTACCAATTGCTGATTCTTCTTTTGCTCCTTATACCAGTATTTGAACCATTTGAAAACCACGGCAATGGCCACAATCGGGTAAATGGTATTTACTGCTTTCAGAATCTTACCCAGGTTGAAAACAGGTGTATCGAATGGATCATCGGGCCAGAAAAACGGATGTTGGAAGAACAGATATTCAAACCAACTGAGTGTGGCGAAGCATATGATCAAAAGGATTAACCACAGGAAGAATTCGCTGTACCTGCCTTTGAAAAGCAGTTTCGGCATTAAAACATACAGCGTTACATACACCGCGGGAATCTGCACCAAAGCATACGTGGCCTGCACAGCAATCTGTTTTCCGTATTCTTCTTCAAAACTACCATAGAGAATACCAAAGAATAAGATAAACACTGCCCAAAAGACAAGGTGCCAGATGAGTCTGGGGGTTTCAAAAAGAAGCTTTTCCAATCGCGGCTTGGCCATGCTTATACTTTAGACAAGAATGAGACATCAAAACTAGCCCATAAGTTTCTAATTATCATGGATATAGACAAACTGTTGGGCTCAACTCCCTAAACTCCATTATTTATCGACAAATGCATTTTTTCGGGTAAAACTTATGTTTGTCAGTCAAACTAAGCCCTTAGTCTAAAAGCATGTTTTGGGCGAAACTTTGACCCTCGAAGCCAGTAAACGCTGACAACACAGGTCAACAACTCAAACATGAAAAAGATACTCACCTTAGGCATTTGCATCCTGACTTCAGCCATCTATGGCCAGGATTTAAACACGAGGGCAGTCTATCGGCACACCATCAGAAGAACCAACTCACCTGTTGTAATTGATGGCGCAGATACAGATGATGCCTGGCAGACTGCCAACAAAATTGGAAAACTGATGAAGCACTGGCCAACCGATACCGGGGAAGCCGAAGCACTCACAGAGGTATGGACCAGCTATGACGATGAGTTCATTTATGTGCTCGCCCGGCTTTATGACAATGGCAGCCGGGTGGTTCAATCGCTGAGAAGGGATAATGTAGACTCACATTGGAACAGTGACAATTTCACTGTAGTCATAGACCCCTTCAACAACAAACAAAGCGGCTTCTTCTTTGGCGTAAATGCCGGTGGAGCACAAGTAGAAGCCCTTATGAATGTAGAAAACGGACAAACCAACTTCGATGAAAACTGGGATAACAAATGGTTCTCTGAAGTAAGGCAATATGCAGATCACTGGCTGGTTGAAATGGCCATTCCATTCAAGACACTCAGATACAACAGTACCAATACTGAATGGGGAATCAACTTCATCAGAGGAGATATGGAACGAAACCATTACTCTACCTGGACACAGTTTCCAATCAGTTTTGGGGGCATAGACATCAACTTTATGGGTACTTTGGCCTGGGACTCGCCTCCTAAAAAAGCGGAAGGTAAAGTAGTGCTCATTCCATACGTTGCCGGAAGCACCCGGAGGGATTATGAGACTGAAGAAGGACAAACCGGATATGTGCAGGAAGCAGATGCAGGCCTGGATGCCAAAATAGCCATTACCAGCTCCCTGAATCTGGACTTGACCGTGAATCCTGATTTCTCCAATGCCGATGTAGACCAACAGGTAACCAACCTCACCCGATTCAGTATTTTCTTTCCCGAGCGAAGGAATTTCTTTCTGGAAAATGGAGACATCTTCTCCAACTTCGGGGGTTGGGAAATTCAACCTTTCTTCTCAAGAACCATTGGCTTGAACGAAGGTCAGCAGGTGCCCATTCAATATGGAGCACGGTTGACGGGCAACCTCACGCCCAATCTCAGAATTGGTGCGATGAATGTGCAAACAGGCGAATTGGATGAGCTAGAGCCTAATAATTATTCTGTTTTTGCGGCTCAGCAAAGGGTATTCAACCGATCGGTAGTTAAAGGAATATTTATTAACCGAGCTGGCCAGGATGGTCATTTTGGTAGAAATGGAGGCTTGGAGTTCAACTATGTACATCCATCAGGTTCATGGAACAATACGGTGCGCTATCATATGGCCACCAATGAAGATGGTTTGAACGACAATTCATATTACAGTTTGGATGGTGGCTATCGTGACCGTCACTTTGCTTCCGGCTGGACCTTTGACGTAGTCGGGGAAAACTATGAAACTGAACTGGGCTTCAACCCCAGACTTTACAACTACAATGCAGAGACTGAAGAATCAGAAAAACAAGGTTATACCAGAATTAACCCTTGGTTCAGGTATCGTTTCATGCCAAAAAATGAAAATGCCAAACTAGCTCAACACGGTATCAGAACCTGGCACATGGCCTGGCTCAATCCCAATGGTTCTTTGAATGAGCGAAGGCATGGGGTTGGGTATGACCTTATTTTTAAGAATACTTCTGAATTTAGAATTAACCGCCTTTTCTTTGAAAGCAACCTGCCGGTGCCTATTAACCTGATTGGCGAAGAACAGAACTTACCCGTGGGTAATTACAAATTCACGGACAACTTTCTCTACTACGCGAGTGATAGGAGGAAGATTGTAAACACAGAAATCTCCCTGCGCCATGGTTCTTTCTATAATGGAACGAAGAGCGGCTTCACCACCGGACTCAATTTCAGAACCCAACCCTGGGGTACTTTTGGTGTCAGTTATGACTATAACAAAGTAAAACTGGCCGAAGGCTATGGCGAATCTGACTTGCACTTGTTCAGATTAAATGCAGAAATCAGCTTCTCCAACAGAATGTTCTGGACTACCGCTGTTCAGTATAATTCCCAGGCTGAGAACTACAATATCTTTTCCCGTTTTCAATGGAGATACAAACCCATGTCAGATCTATTCATCGTTTACACAGATAATTATGGTATAGATGGGCTCAATATTAAAAACCGGCAGATTGTATTCAAGGTCACCTATTGGCTGAATCTTTAATGATGATGTGTGGTATTGGCAAACAGAGCATCGAAAAAGGATCAAATATCCATTCATGGATGAGCCATAAACAAGTGTGGCCGGGCAGTTTCCTGCCCAGCCACACCAAAGATCAAACAACTCAAACTATTTATTCTCCATCTTCTTCGCTTCCGTCATCGTCCCCTTCACCCTCATCATCGCAATCTCCGTCATGCTCGTGATATGCTCTTTCTTCAACAAAAGCTCCATCGGCATCAAAAACCAGTGCTATTTCGGAATCCAGCACCACTCCATAATTGCCTTCAGCATCGGTTCCGGCCCTAAGTATAGTAGCACCGGCATAATTGGCAGCGACATAGTCAGTAATCACTGAAGGAATATCTGCCACTTCAATTGCTGTCCATCTGTCATCCGCATGTCTCTTATCTCCTCTTCCTCTTTTGCGGTCTCTTCCTTCATTTTCCCGTCTTTCTCTGGCTTCTACAAAGTTGCCATCAGCATCAAAGATCAAGGCAGGTCCACCATCCAACTTCACATGGTAGTTTCCTTCTTCGTCTGTTCCTGCCTTTTCTATGGTATAATCAGTGTAGTTGGCCGCCACGTAATCGGTAATAGCAGTTGGTAAATCAGCCACATCTACCTCTGTCAATTCAGGTCTGTCACCATCCCTTCTCCTTCCGGCATTCTCAATGGCTTCAATAAATGCTCCGGCATTATCGAATCTAACGGCTGTTCTATTGTCCAGAAGCACCACATATCCGCCATTATCATCTACCCAAGAATCATGGATTTCATTGTCGGGATAGTTAGCTGCCAGATAGTCTGTTACCTCCTGAGGCAAATCCGATTCATCGACCTCAGTCCAAGAAGACACATCCGAATCTACAAACACAGAAGCATCTACAACACTGGCCGCCTCAGCAGCAGCGCTTGCTTCTTCTTCCAACATGGGTGTTGTTCCTTCATTATCACAAGAGCTTAGTGCTGCTACCGCAGCCACAGCAAACATTAGAAATAGGTTTTTTACGTTTTTCATTTTTCAAAAATTAAGTTTCAATTCCAGTATCCTGAACCTTTAGTTTCGAGGTTTATGTGCTTAAATACTGTTGAAGGAAATACACCCCACCCCCCACTGTGAAAAATTTCAAAGCTTAAATCTCAAATTCCATGTGGTTAATCGCGATTGGAAAACAGAGATTCCATTTTCATCCCGACTTTACGGAGGGATCGGCCCATATTCTCAGTTCGTTAGATCTCAAGGCCATGTTTGGGATAGAAAAACAGATGAACTCATCCTTTCTCCAAATCAATTAACCGAAAACAATTTCCAGTTATCGACAAAAAGCTACCACTCGTCTTTTCCCGGCCAAAAAGCCCTCAAAACCGGCCAGATTTGAACAAAAAAAGACATGGAATCTATACTCATAATCGAAAGCAGCTACATGATGAGACTATTCCTCATCAACTATCTGGATAAAAACTTTGATGTCATCGCTGTTGAAAGCCCGACTGAGGCTTTGGACCTACTAGAAAAAAGGGTAAGACCTGACGCTGTAATCTCAAACTTTTATGGTGCCAAAAATCTGGAAAGAAAAGCCTTCCTTGAACTGATCTCTGACCTTGAAGGAAAAAGCATCCCATTGGTAGTTCTTACCGACCAGGACAAGAGCGACCAACGCATTGAAACCCTGAAGCTGGGAGCCAAAGATTCCATCAGCAAGCCTTTTAATCCTGTTGAATTGCAATTGAGAATACTCAGCGCCATGGGCATGAAAGGCAGAGACAAAATGCGCAGAGTAGCTTAAAAACAACAAACCATCCACCACAAAGCCAGCCAAAAATTTTTCAACAAGTATTAAAATGAAAAAAATCTCCATATTCCTTATTGCGCTTTTCCTCCTGAGTGGATGTTTAGAGAAGCCTGTTCAGGAAATTTCAGAAACTGCTTCTGAAGTATCCAATTTCGATTTTGTCACAACCAGCAATGTATCTTTGGAAGTTAGCCTGAGCGATGCATCTGGTTCTCCTTTTAAAGGAGTAAAAATTTCTGTTTATGAATATGCCAATGAAACCCTGGGCAAAAAGCTTTTTACGGCAGTCACCAATGGTTCAGGCCAATTAAAAGAGAGCATCAACCTGCCTGCTTATTATGAGACTGTCATTGTAAAAACAGATTTTATTGGAATTCCCAACGACCTCATTGTCCCAATTACCAATAGTCAGATCAATGTCAATTATGAAAATGGTCAATTAGTTTCTCAAACTATAGAAGAAGCCTATCAGCAAAACTCAGGCTCAGTTGCAAATCAGAGTTATCACATGGCTAAAATCGATATTGAATATATGGGCGATTATCAGAAATACACCGGTTTACCATACTATTTGGAAGATAAGCGCGATAAGATCAGCAAAACATTATTGGAGTACATCAATGCTTCTCTACCAGAGTCAATGCCTGTTCCAGAATACCACCCAACCTATCTGGCCAGTGGTAAAAAAACTACTTTGGATGTGCTTGAGCTTGCAGACGTTTGGATAACTTTTGTACATGAAGGCGCTGGTTGGACCAATGCCATCGGATACTACACGTATGAAACAGGAAGAGCACCACAATCTATCAATGAGATCAAAAAATTAAATATTGTTTTCCCTAACCTTTCATTCAAAGGTTCTGGCGGAGCGCTAACCTCTGGAGACAAGGTAAAATTAGGTCGTTTTGAAGCTGGTACTTCAATTGGAGTTGTTCTTCTTGCCAATGGATGGAATGGCAAAGACAGTGAAAATTACGACTATTTAGTTTTCACTGATACATCTTTGAATCCTGAAAACAAGACAGAATTAAAACAGCACAATGTGTTATTGTGGGACGAAGAAAATGAGCTGTTTCTTTTAGGTTTTGAAGATATGAACAGAGAGGATCGTGCTTGTGACCAAGACTTTAACGATGCTATTCTGTTTGTTACTTCTAATCCGGTAAAAGCGATTAGCGTTGAAAATGTGAACCCAATAGACAAACCGGGTACTCTGGATACTGACGGTGACGGCATCAACGATATTCTCGATGAATTTCCGAATGATCCTGAAAAAGCCTACACGAGCTACTACCCCTCATCTACAACCTATGGAAGCTTTGCCTTTGAAGATAACTGGCCGGACTTTGGCGACTATGACTTTAACGATCTGGTGATTGACTATCAGTTCAAACACTACCTGAATTCTGATAACAAAGTGGTTGAAATGGACTCCAAATTTAAGGTGAGGGCCATTGGAGCAGGATTCCGAAACGGATTCGGTTTTGCTACCAACCTGTTGCCTTCAGATGTAAAATCGAGCACTGGCCACCTGATCAACAGCGGCATTGTGAAATTAAATGATAACGGTACTGAACAAAAACAAGACAATGCCGTGTTTGTGGTAGCCAACAGCGTGCATGACCTCTTCAATACCAACGGTTTTGTAAACACGCAAGAGACTGATGGGGCCATTGAGCCAGCCACTATTACGCTCTCTACGGTTTTCAATGGTGCAAAATCTTACAGCCAGCTGGGCAATGCACCATACAATCCATTTATGATCGTGAGCCAGGACAGAGGCCGCGAGGTTCACTTGCCGGGCTATGCCCCTACCAACCTGGTAAATAGTGAGCTCTTCGGCACAATGGATGATAATTCAGATGTTGATAAAGGAATTTACTACCGGTCTAAAACTGCTTTACCATGGGCCATTCACTTACCAGAAAGCTTTGATTATCCGAAAGAAAAAGCTGACATCAGAGACACCTATCTCAGATTCAAAGATTGGGCACAAAGTTTTGGCTATAGCTACATGGACTGGTACAGAGATCAGACAGGTTACAGAAACGCCAGCAACCTGTATAAGAAATAGTGTGTGGTTAGATTGTTATGGAAAGGCACCTCGAAAGGGGTGCTTTTTTATTTATGAAGGATATCAGCTTACCCCATAGGAGTTGAGTTCAAATTAAAATAGCGTTAGTTCTATTCATTCTTCATTAATAACCATTTGAGCTAAATATTTTTTTATTCATAAATAATCCGACTCTTTACCTTAGGTAATTACTTACATTTTTATATTATTGTGAAAGATGGGGCTTCAGTTATTTACTATCTAAAGTCCTGTTCCTTATCCAATCTCAATTTAGGCTCTTCAACAAACTCATTTCCAGATCTGGAAAGAATCATTGTTGATTCTGACGGTATAAGTCAGAATTTAATCATCATTTCATAGCACACACTGAACTTTGTTTTAAAGTATTTTCAAGAACCAGGTCTACCATTATGGATCTGCAATTATGGAGTTTATGAATTCAAACGTGTGGGCTAATGCATCAGTCAGTCTTTCGAGAACTGTCTCTTCTCCCGTTGTCAGCGGTACAATACCATATTATCTGGGCATCTCGTTCATATTCGCTTGCTTTATCGTGGTGGATATTAAAATCCTGGACACAAAAGTTCCAGTTCCTTCTATGAATAATGAAGTGGTATCAATCCAGCTAACAGACAACAATTCAAAGGTGGTTCATTACGAATCTGAATTGGATTTAAGACTAATTAAGACGATTCCTGTTCCTTTCAAACAAGTCTCCACATTTCTGCTTATTCAAGGTAATTTTGAAGAAATCAGACCAGGTTATTGTCCGATATCATATTACTAGCGTTTTCCTAATATGAGCTAACATACACCGTATTCTAAACTTTTGGAATTTGGGGGTTGTTGATTGGTTTTTTGCACACCCTAACCTCCTAACCCCAACACTTCGAAACTTCAACACCTCCTAACTCCTCAACCTTCCTATTCACCTTCAGTTTTTGTTCAGTCGTCTAAAATAAGCCGCCAGCGCTCCTTCAGACAGTATTTTTGATACTGTAATTAAACTGAAAGACAAGTGAACAAGCGTACCACATATCTAGTCAAAAGAGCATTCGATATTGCCTTTGCCGGCACACTCATTTTGCTTATTAGCCCATTGCTTATTCTGGTTTCCCTGGCCATTGCCATAGACTCCAGAGGTCCCATTTTCTACTACTCATACCGCGTAGGTCAGAACTACAAAATCTTCAAGTTCTACAAGTTCAGATCTATGAAAACCAATGCCGACCAATTGGTCGACAAAATGAAGCACCTGAACCAGTATGAGGTGGAAGACAAAATTGAGCTGCAGGAGTACGAGCTGAACCGTCACGCCATTGCCTATTATGCCAATGACCCGATGATGATTCATGACCAGAAATACGCAGATGTCAACCACTTCGAAGACCACAAGAGTCAGGAGAATGCCAACTCATTCGTGAAGTTTAAAAACGACCCAAGAATTACCCGTGTAGGCCGGTTCATCAGAAACACCAGTATCGATGAGCTGCCTCAGCTCTTCAACATCCTCAGAGGAGATATGTCTGTGGTAGGCAACCGCCCTCTCCCATTATATGAGGCAGAAAAACTCACTACCGATGACCGTGTGGCTCGTTTCCTTGGCCCGGCAGGTTTAACCGGTCTGTGGCAGGTAACTGAGCGTGGTAAAGACAATGTAGACCCTGAAAACAGGGTAAGACTGGACATTGAATATGCTCAGAACCACAGCTTATGGATGGACCTGAAAATATTGATTAAAACCCCTCTTGCAGCGCTTCAGCATGAAAACGTTTAAGTAATGAAGAAGCTATTGCAAAACCTCAGAAGGCCAAACACAGGTCATTCTTACATTCCTTTTGTAGATGGCATCCGTTTCGTTGCCATACTTCCGGTGGTTATTCTTCATGCCAATGAACGCTTTCTCAGATACGTTTATGGCGAAGAAAACCTGGCAGGAACCAACGAGCAGATCAGCTATCTCATCAGCCGTGGAGCTATAGGTGTGATGATCTTCTTTGCCCTCAGCGGTTTTGTACTGGCACTTCCCTTTGCCAAAAACAATTTCACTTTCAGTTATAAGAAATACATGGGCCGAAGGCTGGAAAGACTTGAACCACCTTACATCTTCTGGATGAGCCTTTTCGCTGTCATTTACCTGATGAAGTCAGGCCTGGGCATTGGAGAAATAGCCGGGCATTACTTCAGCAGTATATTCTATGTTCACAATATCATTTATGCAGACTTTCCGGTGATCAACCCTGTGGCCTGGTCGCTGGAAGTTGAGATTCAATATTATCTCATTGCTCCTTTTATTGCCATTCTTTATTTCAACCAGAAGGATGAATTGCTGAGAAGGGTACTTCTGGGCTTGTTCCTGCTCTTCTTTATTACATATCAGCATGTATTAGGCTTTCAGTTTCAGCCCTTCAGGGCATCCATTTTGGGTCAGTTGCAGCACTTCCTTATCGGACTCTTTGCGGCCGACTTATATGTGAATTCAAAAAAATGGATTTCTGAAAAGAGTCACGGATATGATTTACTCGGCCTGATTTCCATCGTCATTATGATGTTCACCTGGACGGATGATCTGGAGAAATCCCTATTCTTTTCCATAGCATTAATGGGCTTCTTCCTGAGTGTACTGAAAGGCAAATTCATCCCCGGAATCCTGTCTTATCAATGGATTCCAATCATCGGTGGAATGGTCTACACCATCTACCTGACCCACCTTCCATTGCTGGAACTGGTCTATTCATTCATCGGCAGATTTGGTTATTCAACGACATATATCTCAGGTCTAACGATAAGTCTGATAATTGCCCTCCCTATCATCTTATTTAGCAGCATAATCTTTTACACGGTCATTGAAAGACCTTTCATGAAACATGATGGCTTTCAACAAATCCTGGAAAAACTCAGGAGCCTGGTCGGTAAAAGGTTAGTTAAATCAGAACGATAAGATGAAAAAGCTAATCATAACCATTACCACATTACTAGCACTGACTGCACTGAGCCACGCTCAGGATGCACTACCTCAATTGAAGGTAGAAAACCTAAGACCTATGGAGGAACTGATCGAGGCAGCCATAGCCAGGTCATCGGCCATTAAAGCGCTGAATGTTTCTCAGGAACAGACAGATCAGGAAATTGCCATGAACAAGAAGAAATGGCTTCAACACCTTTCTTTGAATGCAGGAGTGAACTATGGTAACGGTGTAGTATCAGACCAATTGATTGGCGACCAAAGCACCAGCCTCACCTATCTCACCAGACAGAATGTAACCTATAATATGGGTGTGAATATCAGACTCCCTTTCACCGAAGTGAGCTCCAGAAGAAACCAGATCAAGATCAAAGAACTGGAAATTGAAAAGCTCGATCACATGAAAGATCAGGAACGTGAGCTAATGAAGAAGGAAATTGTAAAGCTTTATTCTGACCTGAAGCACTACCTCACTTCTATAGAAATTCAGGCCGAAGTGGTAGAAGCCAATGAAATGGCGCTCACCGTTGCCGAAGGATATTTTAAGTCTGGCAAGCTGCCGCTGGAACAATACAGAATGGCAGTTGAGTCGAACTACTCCTCCAAACTGGAGTTTGAAAAGGCCAAAAACCAAACCTGGTTGGTCTACAACACTTTGAAAACTATTGTTGGACAGGAAATTCTGAAGTAAGCCATGACTATTGTTGAAATTGTAAGACTGCTAGTTCGCTACTTTCACTTCATTGCCGGAACAGCCATCATTCTTGCCCTCCTGGTCTTTTACAGCACAAAGGATGGCAAAAAGGAATATACTACTCACACTTTGTTGAACACCGGTTTGATCTCCGGCTACAGTATAGAAAGCAACTCCAGTGGTCGTGTCGATTATGCCAAAACCAACAACGAGTTGGAAAACCTTATCAATCTGGCAACCGCTTATGAAACCAATAAGGAGCTTTCAGCCAAATTGATGGCACACCTCCTTTTGGCTAAAAAGAACAATCAATTGAGACTTTTGGGAGACAACCTGGAAGACTTCGAAAAGACTATTGAAAATCTGGATATCAAAATCACTGATTCCGATTCCGAGATTTCAGTTTACGAAAAACTGGTGAGGCTGCGAGAACAAGATCAGTTCAACGAAGTCTACCTCATTGCCAATTCGCAAAATGATTTTTTTGGTATTGAGCAGCTGGAAAACATCATTGTAAGCAGGGAGGGCAATAGTGACATGATCATGATGCAGTATACCTCCATCGATCCATATTTGAGCCAAAAGACCCTGGAGTTGCTCACAGACATCTTCATGTCTAAGCAAACCAACATTAAAGAAGGCCAAAGCAACTCTGTAATCGAGTTCTTTAAAGAAGCAGTAAACAAGTCATCCGCCAAATTGAAGGATGCTGAGGACGACTTACTTCAGTTTAGGGTTAAGAACCAGATCATTAAC
>Ga0114899_1001603_pt1 | contig 13027 bp, 12 predicted proteins | sample MalvireepMed_215_FD_83497 | JGI IMG/M metagenome (GOLD analysis project Ga0114899, IMG submission 83497) | Marine viral communities from the Global Malaspina Expedition - Malaspina viral metaG DeepMed_215 | ecosystem: Environmental > Aquatic > Marine > Oceanic | place: Mediterranean Sea... | reverse complement strand
GTTTATGACCGCTCGTCCTGCTGATCTCGCGATTGAGCGGATGACTGAGTCGGCGGCGCTAAAAGCATTGTCTGCTCATGCTGAATCGGAAAGCAAACATGACCGATTCTCAGGCGCTTTACTCATAGCAAAGCAGGGAAAGATCTTGCTTCAAGAATGCTGGGGGTTGGCAGATCGTGAATCTGGTAAAGCCATTTCTCTTGATACCCAGTTTCGCCTTGGCTCAATCAACAAAATGTTTACCGCAGTGGCAATACTGCAACTTATTGAGAAGAGGCAACTGACACTTGATGATCCTATTGGTAATCACCTTACCGATTATCCTCATAAAGAGACCGCTTCAAAAGTCACAGTACGCCATCTGCTCACCCATACCGGAGGCACTGGTGATATATTTGGGCCTGCATTCAACAAAAACCGACTAGCCCTAAAAGAACATAGCGATTATTTAAAGTTATATGGAGAACGTGCGCTCACCCACGAGCCGGGCAGTGAACATCAATATTCAAATTTTGGTTATGTACTTCTTGGCGCGCTGATCGAAAATTTGAGTAGCGTTTCATACAATCAATTTATGCGAGACAATATTTTTCTTCCAGTAGGTATGACATCTACTGACTCGGAACCAGAAACGAGTAATGTTCTCAACCGATGTAAAAGTTATACCAGAGACGACGGTAAGTGGTTGCCAAATGCTGATTTTCTTCCCTGGAGCGGTAATGCTGCAGGCGGGGGGTATTCGACGGTAGGTGATCTGTTTCGCTTTTCTAAGGCATTAGAATCGGATAGTCTCATATCTAGAGCAATGCTGATTGAAGCAACCCGTTTGCAAACAGAAGACTACGGGTTTGGATTTGAATTATCGGGTGAAGGACTACTGCAGAATTACGGTCATGGTGGTGGTGCTCCTGGTATGAATGGCATGATTCGTATTTATCCAAAGCTTGGCTATTTACTTATAGGGCTTAGTAATTTCGACCCGCGTGCTGCAACTCGTTTAATTGATTATTACGAGCATAGAATGCCTTTGACAAGCCCGCTTTAAGTAAATGTTAAAAAATAAATATTGGGGGCAGGCCTTCCATTGCCGTATTAGCTTAAAATAGTTTTCAGGATATATCGAAAAAACAGACCAAACTTCCAGTCAAAGTTAAAAATCTTTATTGAGCCAAACCAGAATGAATTTAATCAATCCAGTTTTCCAAAAATATTTGATCTTCTGATGAGTGTTATACAAACTTTAAAGGTGAAGTAGTAATTTTAATTTAGATTTGAAAGTTTAGTTCCTAACCAAAATATCGCCGAATAGCGAGGTAGTCTTCCATAATCTGATGCGCGCTAAAAAACTGCCCTCCACCTTTTTGCTTGGTTGGTTTGAGTACTGCTTGCAACTTTCCTTCAGGATTTATTAGGTAGAGCATCACACCATGGCTCACTTTATAAGCACCATAGATCTCTTTATCAGTTATTTCTTCAACAGGCGTCAGGATTGACATCATACTCAGACTAGATTCAAAATCCTTTGCACTTTGTTGCATAGTGTCTATATAAGTAAGCCCAATAAAACCTTGATTAAAGAATGGGATATATTGACTTAAATGTTCAACGGTATCTCTTTGCGGATCTATCGAATAAAAAATAACATCTAGATCCTCATATTGTTTCTTAGATTCTAAATTGGAAATGACTTTATCTAATGCGTTAAGAGTTGTTGGGCAAACATCAGGACAATGGGTGTAACCATAGGATATAAAATGCCACCTTCCTAACAGTTGCTTATTACCAAAAGTCTGGTTGTTATGGTCGAGAATTGAGAAGTCAGAGATTGATGTGGCTTGAGGAAGAATGACTCCGTTGATTAGCGGAAGTTTTGAATTGTTCTCAAAAAGCTTCATACCTAATAGAGTCAAAAAAGATACAATGAAAACGCCGCTGAATAATAATTTTGTTTTAATATTTTTCATTAATAGATTAATTTATCGTTATAAGTTACTAAAGAAAAGTAACCTACTTAAATAAACGTAGTCAGCCTCAATTGACATTAATATGATAAAAACCATTATGGCTATTGGTGGCAGTAAAATCGTATAGATAAGCGCTAGCCTTTCCCACGCCAAATGCATAAATACAGCCATTATTAACCCCGCTTTTAAAAACATAAATATCAGTATTAATGCCCAACGCAAATATCCTTGAACTGCAAAATAATCGACCATGTATGAAAATGAACTGAGCACAAATAACAACAACCAAATTTTTAAGTACATTCCTATTGGGTGTTGTTGTGTATTATTACTTGTATTTAACTCGCTCATAACTCCTCTCCATGACTAGTGCTGAAACTAGCCCTCATGAAATACTTTATGATGTTTTCCTTTTGCTACGCATATTTACCAAAGATAGAAAAATGCAAAAATAAATACCCAGACTAAGTCGACGAAGTGCCAATATAATCCGGTAATTTCGACAATGGTATACCCCTTTTTTTCGTAATACCCTTTGCGCACTCGATTAGCGATAACGGCTAAATAAATGACACCCGCTGTGACATGTAAACCATGAAAACCGGTGATCATAAAAAAGCTCGCACCAAATTGTTCTGCCCCCATCGGGTTACCCCAAGGCCTTACCCCTTCATCTACAATCAACTTGGTCCACTCAAATGCTTGCATACCGACAAATGACGCACCTAACACTGCGGTTATCATCATCAAAATAAAAGTTTGTTTACGTTTACCTTGATAGGCGTAATTAACCGCCATCGCCATAGTGCCGCTGCTGGTGATTAAAATAAATGTCATGATCGCAATGAGCAATAAAGGAACGTGTTGTCCTGCGATCATTAACGAGAAAACTTCACTGGTCGGAGGCCACTCTGTAGTTGCTCCCATTCTGACAGACATATAACTGATCAAAAATATACTAAAAATAAAAGTATCACTGAGTAAAAAAATCCACATCATCAATTTGCCCCAGGGCATATCAAATGTCTGCTTGTCTGCGGACCAGTCGTCAACTAAACCTTTTAGTCCTTTTTCTTGTTTAACATCTGTTGTCATAATAATTCCTTAATTACTCATCATTAGAAACCACATAAAAGCGCGATAGTCTTATATGTTTCCGGTGTGCTGGTGAGCAATCCAAATAATAATAACCAAACTAAAAATAGAAAATGCCAATAGGTTTTGCATAAACCTAATCCTGTGCTCAGCTTTTCGAGTGAGTGATGATTGACAAATTTAACGGTGATTTTTATCAGCCCAAAAATACCACCAATAAGATGAAGCCCGTGAATGCACGTCAGTAGATAGAAAAAACTATTGGCTGGATTGGAAGTAACGAAATAGCCAAGGCTAATTAAATGATTCCAAACATAGAGTTGACCAATGAGGAATAGCAGTGAGGTTAACATTCCAAAGCTTAAGCCAATTATCGCGCCATTGAGATTATTTTGCTTTGCACTAATAAAGGCCCAATGTATGCCAATTCCCGCTAACAATAAGACGCCAGTATTCAACCAGAGTTGAGTGGGGTCGGTGAATGGCTGCCAAACTTCGCCGGCCAATGCTTGAAAGTCTGCAAACTGAGTACGAGATAAAAACGTAATGGTAAATAAAAAGAATATGACACTGGCGACTGCGATAAAAAACCTGAGAGCCGTTTTTCCTTGAGTTATTTCTGGCTGGCTGGAGACTATTGGCAGATCGACACCTGCAGTTTGTGCGACCCAAGATTTTTCAGCCAGACTTCGAAAAAAATTCATTGCACCTCTCCTTGCTTTTCTATTTCAATTCTTTCTACTTCTTGCTCAGACATATTCTGCGGAATAAAATCTTGCTTGACCCCTGGCACGCTATAGTCATAAGCCCAGCGATGTACTTCAGGTAGTTTCTCTCCCCAATTACCGTGAGCGGGTGGTGTATCTGCCGTCTGCCATTCAAGTGTTGTCGCTCCCCATGGATTAGGCTCTGCTTTCTCGCCTTTTCTTAAAGTTCGGATCACGTTATAGATAAATACTAGCTGGCCGAGCCCAACGATTAATGCGGCCACGGTAATGCTGGCGTTGAGCGTTTCAGCCGAGTCTGGGATAAATGCAGTATCGCCCATGGCGTAATAACGCCTTGGCAAACCTAAAAATCCTAAATAGTGCATTGGCATGTAAACCGCGTAAGTCCCGAGGAAAGTTATCCAAAAATGAAACTGTCCCAACCCTTTGTGCAACATTTTACCTGAGACCTTAGGGAACCAATGATAGATCGCCGCAAATAAAACCATGATAGGAGAAACCCCCATCACCATGTGAAAATGAGCGACCACAAAATAGGTATCGGACAGAGGTAAATCAACCACCACGTTACCTAGAAATAATCCGGTTAAACCGCCGTGGGTAAATGTGAAAATAAAACCAATTGCGAATAACATCGGTACTCGAAGATGAATATTTCCGCGCCATAAAGTCAGCACCCAGTTATAAACTTTTATCGCTGTCGGCACTGCAATTATCAAAGTTGTGGTAGCAAAGAAAAAACCAAAGTAGGGGTTCATACCACTGACGTACATATGGTGAGCCCATACGATAAAACTCAAGCCGCCAATACCAACGATTGCCCAAACCATCATGCGATAACCAAAAATATTTTTACGCGCGTGAGTACTTAAAACGTCGGACACCATTCCAAAGGCTGGCAACGCCACAATGTAGACTTCGGGGTGACCAAAAAACCAAAAGAGATGCTGAAATAATATTGGACTACCGCCGGAATAACTGAGCTGTTCACCCATAGATATTATCGCCGGCATAAAAAAACTGGTGCCGACAATTTTGTCGAGCAACATCATAATAGCGCTAACCAATAATGCAGGAAATGCGAGAAGCCCTAATATCGTTGCGATGAAGATCCCCCAAACAGAAAGCGGCATCCGCATTAACGTCATTCCGCGAGCCCTTGCTTGCAAAACCGTTGTGACGTAATTTAACCCGCCCATGGTAAAAGCGACAATAAAAATAGCCAGCGATGCCAACATCAAGATGATGCCCCAATCCGCGCCCGGGGTGCCTTCGAGAATTGCTTGCGGTGGATACAATGTCCACCCCGCACCAGTTGGTCCGCCGGGTACAAAAAAGCTCGCCATCAAAACGATTACTGCCAATAAATACACCCAGTAACTCAGCATATTGAGGAAAGGAAAAACCATGTCGCGCGCGCCGATCATTAATGGAATTAAATAATTACCAAAGCCGCCTAAAAATAATGCGGTTAATAAATAGATAACCATGATCATGCCGTGCATAGTGACAAATTGATAATAAGAACTAGGATCGATAAAAGAAAAAGTATCCGGAAAACCTAATTGCAACCTCATTAAGCCTGACAAAACAAGTGCAACTAGGCCGACAAATACTGCAGTAATACTGTACTGGATCGCTATAACTTTATGATCCTGGCTCCAAATATATTTCCAAATAAAACTCGAGGGTGCATGATGTTGTTCTTCGACTTGATCCGCGATTGCAATACTCGACATTTAAATCCCCTATCTCTATTACTTTATCTTTATTTAGTTTTTTGTTTCTCTTTATTAACTTCTATTGCAGATTTCATTTTCCGAATTACTGACTTTCAAGTGTATTAATGTATGCAACCAAATCATCAACAGCTTGCTCATCTTGTAAGACCTTTGCCATCAATAACATTTGAACGCCGTACAAATCATCTTTATGTTTTCCACGGATCCCCTGCTTAAAATTTTGTAATTGCCGCTTTAAATACCAGTCGTGTTGTCCGGCTAGTTTTGGCGCGCTTAGTCCCTGATTGCCTTCACCTTTTTTGCCGTGGCAAGTTCCACAGGTAACATAATAAGAATAGCCGCGTTCAGGATCACCCTCTATGGTGTTTTTGTGAGGTGTGTTTCTTAGTGTGCCGATATAAGCAGCCACATCATTAACCGCAGTTTCATCAACTAAGGTATTTGCCATCGCTGCCATTTGTTGACCTAAAGGATCTTCCTTATGGCTCCCACGAATACCTTTTTTGTAATACTGAATTTGACGAGTCAGATACCAATCATTCATACCGCCAAGACTCGGTGCATTCATCGCCAAATTACCTTCGCCTTTTTGCCCATGACAGGCACTGCAAACTGCGTATAGAGCCTGACCTTTATCAGGGTCGCCGTGAACAAAATCTTGAGTCTGAGAAAATGTTGGTTGAGATTTTAACCAAGTAGCAAAATCTTCTTCACTATCAACAACGACATTGCCACGCATCGTGAAATGAGCTAATCCGCACAGCTCTTCGCATAGAATTTCAAAGGTACCTTTTCGAATAGGTTTAAACCAAAGATAAGTCATCATGCCGGGAACCAGATCCATTTTGACCCTAAACTGAGGCACCGTGAAATTATGTAATACGTCTTTTGAGCGCAATAAGAATTTGACTGACTGACCTAAAGGTAAATGTACTTCGTTGCTCGAAACCAAAATATCGTCTTGACCAGAATTATCCTTTGGGTCTATCCCGAACGGATTAGAAGGTGTAATTAAAGTTGCATCGACTTTGCCTAAGACACCATCTTCACCTGGATAACGGAAACTCCATTGCCATTGTTGACCGACGGCTTCAACCACATGGGCGTCTTCTGGAACATCAATGAATTTTGCCCAAACATATAAACCGGGTGCCAACATCGCGGCCACACCAACGGTAGTAATAACCGTGAGCACAATTTCTAACTTTTTATTTTCTGGCTCATAATGGGCGCGCTTATTTTTTTTGAAACGATAACGATATACCGCGTAAGCTAGAAATAGATTAACCGCCACAAACACAAAGCCTGTGACCCAAAAAGTAATGTCTATGGTATCGTCAATAGTCTCCCAGTTCGATGCGATGGGAGTAAAATACCAAGGGCTGACAAAATGGAATATTACGGTGCCGATAACTAATAAAACCAGTGCGATTGCAATTTTCATATGCAACTCTATCCTTTATTATTTTTAGTCGTGTTACTTTTTTCAACTAGATTAACGCAACCAGCACTAGTCAGTTATTTTGCCAATGGCTGCTATTTGAATTAAGCAAGCTTCGTTTACTTCGCCGCATAAATAGCTGGACAACATTGGTCGATCCTAGATTCAAAAATTGAACAGCATCAGACCAACATCAGCTGAACCGACTTAGAATAAAGTCGGTTCGATATTTTTCAATTTATCAAAGGTAAACAATAAATCTAATAATTGACCTTTATATCTAACTCGCCTAGAGATAACCTAAACCATTTTCAACTTTGAGAATGGATTTATAAAGTGCGAGTCGACGCCGACCAATTTTGATTCAGGATGCTTGGTTTTCATCATCCCGGTAATAGACTCTTCTTCTTCTTTCGCTGCGTAAACCAGAACCAAGTACTTACCCTTTTCAATTTCATCGTGAAAAGGTTTAATTTTCTTATTTTCACTATCAATTCCCCACAAACCACCTTCCCAAACACCAAATAGTGTAAAAAAAAGTAATATTAAAAAATAAACTGTATTAGATAAGGGTTGCCCGTAAGGCTCAAACACCACAGCCATGGCAACCACAAATAACGCAAAAACGAACCCAATCGCGCCACCAACGGTGGTACCACGGAATAGATCTAAGGTTTCCAGATAATTACTCGAATGGATATGCTTTTGATTAAGACCATCTTCATCTTTACTGATCACGTGTAAATACCAGTCCAGTAGCCCCGCTTCATGCAAATCGTCAGAAACTTTTTTACTTATATCTAAAGTGGGCGAAAGATAATAAAAACATTTCATCATTTTCTCCAAAATTAATCATTAATAGATAGTTATAAAGATACTACTTAGATCCTTTTAAAAATATCTAGTTCCTCTTAAAACATAGCACACAGATTCAAAATTAGACAAAAAAGTGCGTTATAAAAACTGGCGTATCAGTTAATCCTTATAAAATAAGGCCTGTAGCGCCACACTTCCAACAATCAACAAAGGCTATATAAGCTTTTATTGTTAGTCTATTTGAATATATAAAACAATTTGAGAATTTCTTTTCGTGTTCGAGTGATTTTTAAAGGATAATAATGATAATTCATCAAAATGTTACTCGGAGAATTCGTGCAACTCTATTACACAAAATCATCCCCATTTGCTAACAATGTTAGAGCGGTGATCACTGAAATTGGAATATCCGAACAGATCAACTTATTAGAGTGCCATCCATTTAATAATGATTCTGAATTTCTTGCTGTAAGTTCACTAGGGAAAGTGCCTTGCCTTGTGGCCGATGGTGAAACAATTACTGACAGCGAAGTTATCTGCGATTACCTTGACGCAAGTTATACCGGCGGAACTTTATTTAATACTATTTACGCCGACTGGCGACTAAAGACTTTTTATTCAATATGTTCTGGGTTAATGGAGGTTTGTGTTGCCAGGCGTGTTGAGATTGTTCGAGCAAAGGATGGCAGCCAGTCTGTATTTTGGTTGCAAAGGCATAATAATGCCATTATTCGAGCGTTAGAAGATATTGAAACAAGATTAGCTTTAATGCCTGATGAGTTTTCAATTTTGCACATTAATTTAATCAACTGCTTGGCCTATTTAGACTTTCGACATCAAGATATTAATTGGCGAAATACTCAGCCCAACTTAGAGCAATTTTTTCAAGCGTTCAGTTCTCGCCCTTGTTTTATTGAAAATAGATTAACTGATTAGTTTCAAATCATAATCATTGAGTGATCGTTAATATAGGCTATACTTTTAGACGAGGTTATCAATGTGAATTCTTTAATGAAATACTCACTTTCAGCTTTATTCTGCCTATCTTTTTTATTTGTTTTTAACACTGCTTGTGCAAAAACAAAGAATGGCGAGATTCCAATTAGTGAATTACGCGCTTTTTCAGAAGCTTATTACCAAATTAAATCCAACTATGTCACTAACGTGGATGATGAAGTCTTATTGCGCGCGGCTATCAAAGGCATGGTGGCCAGCTTAGACAAACACTCAAGGTATTTACCCGCCGATGAGTTCAAAATGTTTAACGCAGAAAACGAAGGTGAGTATGCTGGCGTCGGACTTGCATTTAAGGAGAATCAATTTGGCTTGGAAATAATTGAAGTTATTAAAAACAGCCCTGCCGCACGGGCCAAATTGAAATCGGGAATGATAGTCACCCATATTGACCAAAAAGCTTTGGAGTTTGTCGCGAGTGAAGATGCATTTTCACTACTAAGAGGTGAGTTGGGATCAATGGTTCAGCTCACGGTTGCTTCGGCATCATTTGCCAAACCCAAACATATTGAATTAGTGAGAGAATTTATTCTACTCGAAACAATCACCAGTCAGCTTTTACCCAACGCCACGGGATATATCGCTATTTCCCAGTTCACTTTGAATAGCCTGGATGAATTCGAATTGGCGATAGCTGAATTATCCGCTCGGCAACCACTCAATAAACTGATCATTGACCTAAGAAATAATCCAGGCGGCGTGATGACTGTAGCGGTGGATCTATCTGATCTATTTATCAGTCAAGGCAAGCTACTTGTTTCAAGCGGCAGAAGTGATGACGCCAATCAAACCTATTACGCAACCCAAGATGCACCACTAGGTGAGTTAGAGATAGTTATTGTGATCAATAAAGGCTCTGCTTCGGCCAGTGAGATTTTAACCGCCGCGCTGCACGACCACAAAAAAGCCTTAATTTTAGGTGAACGCTCTTTTGGAAAAGGCTCAATTCAAACAGTATTTCCACTCAACTATCAATCGGGTATGAAACTCACCAGCGCAGAATACTTTTCACCGCTAGGACACAAAATACAAGATGTCGGTATAACACCAGACGTCGAGTTTGCTCAATCTATGAAAAAAAATCCGTATAAAGTCAGTTTGTTAGATGACCCACAACTGCTACAAGCTTATAATCTACTACTTAAAAATAACCTTCACTAAGAGAAAATGTTTTGCTGTCTAGGATTCTATTCGTTCTGTTATTATGTTTTAGCTTAAATGTTTTTACGGCAGTTCCCCCTTTAGATAAAAATTTCACCACAGAAGAACTCGTTTCAATAAAACCCAAAATATCCATTGTTGTCGACGACCTCGGCGATAACTCTATTATAGCCAAACAGATTGCCACACTACCTGCAGCACTGACATTGGCTATTTTACCCCACACTCCTTTTGCTCAATCGATCTCTGAGTTGGCATCAAAACACGGCCACGAGGTAATCATGCATATCCCGATGGAAGCGTTAAGTAGACCTGACTTGTTAGGTCCGGGTGCATTATTTGAAGGGATGGAACAGCAACAATTTGAGCAGACATTTTTATCTAGTGCGCAAACCGTACCAAACTTAGTCGGGTTTAATAATCACATGGGCAGTTTGTTAACCCAAAGCCCACAAAAAATGCGTTGGTTAATGAATTTGGCGCAACAAAAGCACTGGTATTTTTTAGATTCAAAAACAAGCGAGTCGTCAATTGCTCAACAAACGGCTGAAAAATTTGGACTGGCTAATATTGGACGAGACATCTTTTTAGACCATCACAATGAAAAGTCAGAGCTGCCTTTAATATTACAAAAGCAGTTTGAAAAACTAAAAAGAATAGCAAAGTCGAAAGGACACGTGGTTGCCATTTGTCACCCATATCAAGAGACGTTCAATTTCTTGGCAAAGAATCTGCCCGAGTTAGAAAAAGAATTTGAAGTCGTTCATTTAAGCGAACTGCTGAATAAAAAACGGGTGGTAAATACAACGCTTGCCAAATCGAATTAGTCATTTGCCTCGTATTTAGCTATTCAAACGCCAAACCAATATTCGATTATTAGCAGGCATGGCATAATCATCAAGTAAACTCATTTGATATTTTTCAGCAAGTTTTTGCAAAGCTTCAAAATTCCTGATCCCCCTTTCTGCATCTACCGATTTAAGCCACAGATCAAATTGCTGATTACTGTCACTAGTAAAATTTCCTTGATAATTAAAAGGACCATAAAGAATAAAAACACCGTCTGGATTTAACTTTTTTGCGACACCTGAAAACATCGCCTCAACTGCTTGCCAAGACATTATATGAGCGGTGTTAGCAGAATAAACAGCGTCAAATCGAATATCAGGCCAAGGGTCAGTTAAAACGTTGAGGGACACTGGGGGAAGAATGTTATCCAACTGACTATCGTCTAACCAACTATTAATAGATGGGTGATTCTCTTTGACGTCACTGGTCTGCCATTTTAAATGTGGCATTTCTTCAGCGAAATAAACCGCGTGTTGGCCGGTGCCACTACCAATTTCTAAGAGAATAACCGAACTTTGTAAAAGTGGTTTGATTACATTTAAGATCGGCTGTTTATTTTTTTCGCAAGCTTCAGAGAATAGTTTTTTTGAAAGCATAATTTAAATTTACAAAGAAAATGCTTTCATTAACCCACTGTGTTTTTCTACATAATAAATTAAATTATCTTTCGATGATTTTCTTTTCAAGTATTTAGGTTTAGCAAATAACCAAACTTCTTTAGTGTCATTTTTTTCAATAACTAATTGCATCTTAAATATAGGCTGATATTTTTCGAGCATTACTTTTTTTGTCTCTAACAAACTTACTATTTGAGACGCTTTATTTTCATCAGTGATCTTTGAAACTAGCTTATGATCACTATCATAAAGGCTAACCATTAATTCAGGTTTGTCAGCTTCATAATTTGAAACTGAAGCTTCCTGTGACTGCTTGCAGCCCAGAAATATAAACACTATTGAAAAAATTATCGTACGTATAATTCTATTCATCATAAATTATTCCAATGACTATAAATCAATTAATGTTACTCAATAATTAGCAATAATAAAGTGAGGCTCCTTAAACATCGAGCCTTATAATTTTATTTCTTACGTCTAAGTAAAATAACAAAAAGGCCAAGTAAAAATGCATTGATTGAACCGCCACCACTACCACTACTAGTTGTTGGTGCGGCCACATTGTTTACAGTAACTGTCACTCGTTTACTATCAGAGCCGCCTGTAGCTGTAACCGTCACTTCAAATTCCAGCGTTGTATTATTGGAAACTTCAGGCGCAGTAAATGTCGCGACAGCACCCGTAGCGTCACTTAGACTAACATCGGTCCCACTAATTTGCACCCAGCTATATGATAACTCATCACTTTCAGGGTCGGTACTAGAGCTTGCATCTAAGGAAACACTAGCACCTTCATTAACACTCAGAGTAGCTGAAGCGATGGAGGCAACAGGTGCACGATTAGTTCCCTCAGAAATTGTAATACCTGTCACTCCATCAATCCAAGCGGCATCGCTACCAGCACTGTCGCTTGAGTCCTTTTCATAACTCCAGCTCAAAGTACGTTCACCTGCTTCTAAAGCGAAATAAACTGTTGTCCAATCTCTTTCGCCACTCCACGCAGCTTTTTCTACTCCATCAATGTAGAATTTGAGGAAGTCATAGCCTTCTTCAGTTGATGTTTTGTAAGCAAAAGAGACGAAGTTGTCACTCGCCAGTGAAAACTCTTGAGTAACTTCAGTTGAAGCATTTTGAGAATTACTAATTGTCGCTGATTTTAAGCTACTGCCCCCTTCAAATAGCTCATTGCTCTCGACTCCCCAGCCAGCGTCTGCACCAGCAGGCAAATTAAATTCAGAAGGTATCGTATTATTGATAGGAAACAGTTCTTCTTCAGCACTTGTTACAACGATTGCAGTTGAGTCAATTGCCGGGCAACTGGCTGAATCATTAACAGTTACTTTTACACTTCCTTGATAAAGGTAGTCATAAATATATGAAGGGCTAGCTTCGGTCGAATCAACATTTCCGTCATTATTAAAATCCCATAAATATTGATAACCGCCTGCGCCACCAGAAACCGTTGCTGCAAACAGAGTTTCTTCACCTAACTGAGATGTTGCCGATGAGTCTATAGCAACAGTAGGAGCTTCACATCCGTTAACGCCATCGAGTGTGACCGCACCTGAGTTATCAGGATCCAACCATGTTTTAACTTGAG
>Ga0114899_1001601_pt1 | contig 13029 bp, 11 predicted proteins | sample MalvireepMed_215_FD_83497 | JGI IMG/M metagenome (GOLD analysis project Ga0114899, IMG submission 83497) | Marine viral communities from the Global Malaspina Expedition - Malaspina viral metaG DeepMed_215 | ecosystem: Environmental > Aquatic > Marine > Oceanic | place: Mediterranean Sea... | reverse complement strand
GAATAGACACTTGCCAAATTGTTTGACCATACATTTAGCCGTCTGGCATTGCCCTCTGGCTTCAGCATTTCAAGAATCTGGCTAATTTTTTCGGCACTCTTGTTATATTTCTCCAGTGAGTAATAGGCAAAAGACTCCTTATTCAGAATGTCCAACACCATGCTCTGATTATCTTTCATTCCTTCGGCCAGAATCCTTCCCTTGTTCAACTCTTCAAGTGATCTGGGATATAGTGCCAGGTGGTTGTACATGGAAGATAACAACAGCCTTCCTTTGATGATACCGACCGTATCGGCCATCTGTTCTGCTAATTCAACCGACCTCTCCGCATATATTCGGGTACTGTCGTAATCGTTTTGCAGCTGCTTGGCATCTGCTATTTTATAATAGGCTTCAATTATGCCAGCCGTATCATTCAATTGTTGATAAAGACCCAGCGCATTCATGTGATGGCCCTGCATTTCCACCCCGGTATAATCTGAGGCATTTCCTAGCAGCAACTCTATCTGAGCCTGCTTTCTTAAATCTCCCAGACTTTGGGCTATTTCCAGTTGTTGGGAATAGAGACTTAAAAGAGAATCCTGATCTTGGGTCTTATCTATCACAAGTTGAAGGCTATCCATCTTTTGGTTTAGCTCATCCTGAGAATGAAGAGAATTTATAAAGCTGATATGCCCTAAAAACAAAACCATCAGAAAGCTCAATGAGTGTGTCTTCATCCTAGTTCAAAGAGTTTTTATTTTCCATAGCCCATTTTAATAAGGAATGAGTACCTGGTGGCAGCTCCAGTTTTACACATATGTTGTGCCTGTGATTCTTCACCGTGCTGATGCTTATAGATAAATCATCCGCTATCTCCTTCGTTGTTTTGTTTTCGGCCACCATTCTTACGATTACCTTCTCCATAGGTGTAAGCTCAAAGGTATCGTTCTTGGGGTCAACCTCTTTCTTGTTACTATATCGGGAATAGTTGTTGAGTGCAATTTCCAGGGCTGTGAGCACATCGGCAGAATCAAATGGCTTCACCAGATAGGCATATGGCATGGTGCTTTTGGCCAATTCAAGGGTTTTCTGGTCCGAATGAGAAGAGAGGTAAATAAAAGGGATATCAAGGTTTTCCCTGATGTAATTGGCTACGTCCATTCCGGTCTTCTTTCCACCCAACTGAATATCAAGAATGACTATGTCTATCTGATTGGACTGGAGGGCTTCAATGGCAGAGTAATAATCGAAGGCTGGTTCAAACACCTTATAATTGAGTGTTCTTAGTATATCGCAAAGGTCTTCTGCAATAATTACTTCGTTTTCAACAATAAGAACCCTGGTCTTCATCTGAATCCCTTTCAATGTCAGTGTATAGTGTCGTCTGAGCGATGAATATACCCATTAGAAAGAGGATTTTAAACCGGATTACCATAAAATAAAAAACCCCTCTTGATGGAGGGGCTTTTTACTCTATAGTTGGTTATTACTATCCGTTCATTGAAATAAGGAACTCGTTGTTGTCGCGGGTACCTTTCATTCTTTCCAAAAGGAATTCCATGGCCTCTACTGAGTTCATATCTGCCATAAACTTGCGAAGGATCCACACCCTTTGAAGTTCTTCTTTGCTCATGAGCAAATCTTCTCTTCTGGTTCCTGAAGCAGGAACATCGATAGCAGGGTAAACGCGCTTGTTGGAAAGCTTTCTGTCCAACTGAAGTTCCATGTTACCTGTACCTTTGAATTCTTCAAAGATTACCTCATCCATTTTAGATCCTGTTTCGATCAAAGCAGTAGCAATGATTGAAAGCGAACCTCCATTTTCTACGTTACGGGCAGCACCGAAGAATCTCTTAGGCTTGTGCAGGGCGTTGGCATCCACACCACCAGAAAGTATCTTTCCAGATGAAGGAACCACGGTGTTGTATGCTCTGGCCAGACGAGTGATGGAATCGAGAAGAATGACCACATCGTGACCACACTCTACCATTCTCTTGGCTTTTTCCAACACAATGTTAGAAACCTTCACGTGACGTTCGGCTTGCTCATCGAAAGTTGAAGATATTACCTCCGCTTTTACGCTTCTGGCCATATCAGTCACCTCTTCAGGACGCTCATCGATCAAAAGGATGATCAAATAGCACTCAGGGTGGTTTTCAGCAATTGCATTGGCAATCTCTTTCAAAAGAACTGTTTTACCAGTTTTAGGCTGAGCCACAATCATACCCCTCTGTCCTTTACCGATTGGTGCGAACATGTCCAGAATTCTCGTAGACATAAGGGATGGCTTGGTGCTGAGTTTTAATTTCTCTTCCGGGAAAAGCGGAGTCAGGTATTCGAAAGCTACTCTGTCTCTGATTTCCTCAGTGGTTTTACCATTCACAGACTCTACTCTCAAGAGAGCGAAGTACTTTTCGCCTTCTTTCGGAGGTCTGATTTGTCCTTTCACCGTATCTCCGGTTTTTAGACCAAACAACTTGATTTGAGATGGAGAAACATAAATATCATCCGGGCTGGCCAGGTAATTGTAGTCTGATGAACGTAGGAAGCCATAGCCATCCTGCATCATTTCCAGAACACCTTCATTTTCGATCAGGCCATCAAAATCCTTGATGTTCTGATTGTACTCATGTTTCTTGTTCCTTTTATGGTCTTTTCTCTCACCTCTTTCTGCCTTTTCGCCACTTTCTTGTTGCTCTTCTTTTGGCTGAGGCTTTTTTGGCTCCTGATTCTTTTGAACAGGGGCTGGTGCAGCTTCAGCCGATCCAGAATCGGCAGATTCAGTCACATTCTCTCTTCTTGGAGGTCTTTTATCAGACTTCTCAGGAGAAGGTTTTCTTCTTTCTCTGTGTTCTTGTTTAGGTTTTTTCTCTTCGCTTCCTTCATCAGATTCTTTGTCAGCGGTTTCCACAGGCTTGGCTGAATCTGGTTTTTTAGGAAGTTTTTCGTCTGGTGTAATAGCTTGCTGATCGAGGATAGCATAGATGATATCTTGCTTGTTCAGCTTCTTGAAGTTCTTTACACCTAGATTTTCAGCAATTTCTTTCAATTCTGAAAGAAGTCTGAGCTTCAGTTCTTCGATGTTATACATAGATAATTTATTGGGAAATCTCCTCAGCGAGGCAGATTTGAAAAATGATTTCGGTTAAATGAATTGTAGTTAGAGATGAATATTGGAAAGCATCCGATCATCTAAGGACATACAATATTAGACCAAAGATTTAAACTCTCAAAATTTAGCCTTTCTTTTTCTTCATTTTGAACCTTTTAAGGCTGTTTTAAGCCTTTTTATTCAGGCGAATTAGATAATTTAGCGGCTTAAATTGAAAGATAGATGCTTCAGGTTAACAACATTATTGCTGAGAAAGACAGATATATCAAAGGATTGCAAAAAAGAAACATTCAGAATGCAGCCGAATTGCTGGATGAAGTAATTCAACTGGATGAATTAAGAAAAAGCACTCAGCAGGAACTGGACACTAACCTCTCTGAAGCAAATAACATTGCCAAGCAAATCGGTGCCCTGATGAAGGAAGGCAAACGCGATGAAGCCGAAAAGATCAAAAGCCGAACTGCCGAGTTAAAGCAACTCAACAAGGACCTCAGCGATAAAATGAATGAAGTTCAGGCAGAATTAACCCAAAAGCTTTACAACATTCCTAACATTCCCAATGAGTCTGTACCAGCTGGAAAAAGTGCCGAAGACAATGAGGAAGTGAAGCAAGTTGGAGAAATTCCAAACCTGCCGGAAAGTGCCGTTCCACATTGGGACCTCATTAAAAAGCACGACATCATCGACTTTGATTTGGGTATAAAAATTACTGGTGCCGGTTTTCCTGTATATAAAGGTAAAGGCGCAAGGCTGCAAAGAGCTTTGGTAAACTACTTCCTAGATGAGGCCGTAAAGGCAGGATACTCTGAAATTCAACCTCCAATTGTGGTGAATGAGGCCAGTGGCTATGGAACCGGCCAGTTGCCAGATAAGGAAGGACAAATGTATCTCATAGGAGAAGAAAACCTCTTCCTGATCCCAACCGCAGAAGTCCCCATCACCAATCTTTACAGGGATGTGATTCTGGACGAAAAAGAATTACCAGTCAAAAATGTAGGTTTCACACCTTGCTTCAGACGTGAAGCCGGAAGCTGGGGAGCACATGTTCGTGGTTTGAACAGACTTCACCAGTTCGATAAGGTGGAGATAGTTCAGGTGAGAAAACCAGAAGAATCGTATCAGGCCCTGGAAGAAATGTGTGCTCATGTGGAGCATCTGCTTACAAGTCTCAACCTGCCATTCAGAATTCTCAGGCTTTGTGGTGGAGATATGGGCTTTACCTCTGCCCTCACTTTCGATTTTGAAGTGTATTCAGCGGCTCAGGGGAAATGGCTGGAAGTAAGTTCTGTTTCTAATTTCGAAACCTTCCAGGCCAACAGACTCAAGCTGAGATATAAGGATGATCAGAAAAAATCAATCCTTCTGCATACACTGAACGGTAGTGCCCTGGCCTTGCCAAGAATTATTGCAGCCATTTTAGAAAACAATCAGGATGAAACGGGGATAGCCATACCGGAAATACTGCATTCGTATACCGGATTCGATCGTATTTAACTTGAAGGTTGGTTGAACAATCGTCTCTCTCTATATTCGTTTTTGGAAGAGGCGAATCCTGAGAGGTGAATCATCAAAAGTACTATTATATATTTTTTACCCTTGTCTTATTTAATCATCAGATTCAAGGTCAGACGTTCTCAGTGAGTGCTCAGGATCAGGTATGTTATGACGCCAACCAGCCTCTACGGCTTTCTGATATTGTAACCATACAGGGAAATGACACAGAAGTCATAGAAGGGCTTCAGATTTCAATTGTTTCAACGTACGATGGCACAGACGTATTTACCTACGATGGCACCGGACCAATTAATGGCTCTTTCGATGGAAACGTAGGTATTCTGGAGCTCTCAGGTAATGCCACCATTGCTCAATATAAAACCGCACTGGAATCGAGCTATTTCAGCACCACTACTCCAGAGAACTCTAAATCAATTAATGTGACCATCTCTGGTGTCGATTTTCTCTATGAAACCGGTCACTTCTATCAATTCTTTTCAGCAGCAGGAATTTCATGGTCAGATGCCAGGGCAGCAGCAGAAGGTAAAACTCTGTACGGACTTAGGGGCTATTTAACCACCATAACGCTGGCCTCGGAAAACAGCTTTATTCTAAGCCGGGTGAGTGGCACCGCATGGATAGGCGCAAGTGATGCGGAAACTGAAAATACCTGGAAATGGGTGACCGGACCGGAAGCAGGGCAATCATTTTGGTCCGGACTCTCTGGCGGAACACCCTTGAACGGCATGTTTAGCAACTGGAACAATGGAGAGCCCAATCAGTCGGGAGAGGAAGACTATGCCCATATGATGGATTGGACAAGCCCTCCGGGCAAATGGAATGATTTACCCAATGAAGGAGGCGGTGGCCAGTATGCACCAACCGGCTATATAGTGGAATATGGAGGAATGCCAGGAGAACCAAATGTACTGGACGACTTGAGCAAAACCATTGTTCTGGATGCGGAAAGGGAATTTGAGATTCTTGGTTCAGTCTCAGTGTGCCCTAATATTCAGGGAGTTACCTATTCCGTTGAATATGTGACTGGATATTCATACGACTGGACAGTAAGTGGTGGAAACATTGCAAACGGCCAGGGAACATCTGAAATTATAGTGAATTGGCAAGGCACAAATAACACTGCCTCTGTTGGCCTAACCATCTCTTCTAATGTAGTCTGCGAATACGATCTCAACCTTGGAGTAAGGATAAATGAACAATTGGAACCCGGCTTACCAATGGGGCCATCGGAAGTGTGCTATACAGAGCTAACCGAGCCACAGACTTACTCAACACCAAATACAAATGGCTCTAATTATAATTGGTTTGTAACCAATGGGTCTATTGTTGAAGGGAATGGTACCAATGAGATCAAGGTGCTTTGGAATAATTCAGGAACCGGGGAAGTCTTTTTCACAGAATCCACATCAACAGCTACTGACGTCTGTGATGGAGATTCACCTGTACTTACAGTTCAGTTAAAGGAAGAAATTATTCCTGTTCTCCGAACACAAAATGTCAATTGTTTTGGTGGCAGCGAAGGTTCTGCACGGATAGTATCGGTAAACGGATCTGCAGATTTTAATGTGGTTTGGAACACCTTTGGCCTTGGTAGCGTGAATGATAAGGAAATCAGCAATCTCCCGGCCGGCACTTATTCAGCCGAAATTACTTATGAGGGCTGTACCATTAACCAGTCTTTCAGCATTACTCAACCAACCGAGTTATCAGGTTCTGTAGATGCCACGGATGCTACCTGTTTTGGAGCAGCCAATGGCACGGCAATGGTTACTGCCTCGGGCGGAACAGGTGCCTACAGGTATTCCTGGAGCCATAATGCAAACAGCAATTCCAACTTCGTTTCCAATGTTCCTGTTGGTAATCATTCCGTACAAATCAGAGACGAAAACGACTGTATCCTCACTATAAACTTTACTGTTGATGAACCTCCTTTACTAAAGATAGACAGCATTTCTACCAGAAAAGCCAGTTGCCCCGAATTGGCCGATGGCCAACTTGAGGTCTTTGTAAGTGGTGGAACTCCTCCCTATAACTATACTTGGACCGACAACTCTTCTGTTCAGTCCTTTGCCACTGGCTTTGCTAAAGGAGAGTATCAGGTGGTAGTGACAGACGCCAATGGATGCACAACATCGGCCAGCCAGATTGTGGAAGAGGCAGTACCTAAAATAGTTCTGCCCAATGCCTTTAGCCCGAATGGTGACAATGCCAACGACACATTCAGACCTGCCAACTCATGCCCGGTGGAATATCAGTTGACAGTCTACAGCAGGTGGGGATCTGTCATCTTTCATACAAGAGATATTGCAGAAGGTTGGGATGGTACATTTGAAGGAAGCCCGGCCCCTGAAGGAAAATATAGTTATTTTGCTACCTGGGTGATTGAAGCGAATGGCCGGACAACAACAGATGAAGTAAGGGGAGAATTCAAATTGATCAGGTAAGACACTCAACACATTCCACCATGATTAGAAAAGGAACTAAGGAAGATTTACCACAGCTTTTAGAGCTGATTCATGAGCTTGCTATCTATGAAAAAGCCCCGCATGAAGTGGAAATAACGCTTGAGCAACTTCAGGAAGATGGTTTTGGAGAAAAACCAGTGTATGAGTTTTTTGTGGCCGAAGATGATAGCAAAATAGTGGGAGTTGCCCTCTACTACTTCCGATACTCTACCTGGAAGGGCAAAGCCGTTTACCTGGAAGATCTGGTAGTGAGAGAATCAGAAAGGGGAAAAGGTTATGGCCAGCTTCTTTTAGATGCTATTATAAAGGAAGCCAAAAGAACCAATGCCAGACAAGTCCGCTGGCAGGTGCTCGACTGGAACGAACCGGCCATTAACTTCTATAAAAAACTGGGAGCCGATTTAGACGGTGAATGGATCAACTGTACCTTAAATGCTGAACAAATAAGAACTTATTAGACCAACTCAAGCAATGTTCTGAAGGCTGCAAACTGATTAGGAAACTTGAGATGAAGCTTTTGCCTCAGTTCCGGAGCGAACATGTTCAGGTACATCTCAACATGCTGCATACTCTCTGCGAAGTATTGCACGCTGTATGAAGACGATTCCGGGTCTTCCGTATGAAGTACTTTGAAAAACTTATGATCTACAAACTGCCTGGTATCCAAAACCTCGGGAATATGGGTTTCCTTCATCCATTCAACCCATTCCTTCTCAACCCGCTTATCGATGGCTACAGTAACATTATATAGAATCATATTTTTGCATTTTGACCCAAAATTAAGGCTTATTTTTGAGGCTAACATTTCTCCATTACCAGAGTTTTACAATCTATGCTATCCAAAATAGACGACTTGCCCTTCGTCAATCAGAAAAGCGCGCTATATCTGCTACTTGCCATGCATGTTGCGGGCATTGCCGGGCTGAGTATCCCTAGCACCCGTGAGCTTTTTCAAAGCCTTACACCCATCAACCTGTTTTTAACAGCAGCTATAGTGCTCCATTTCGAAGAAGAGAAGAATGCCAGGTACTTGCTCTTTATTCTCATCACTTTCACGATCGGCTTTTTTGTTGAGGTATTGGGAGTACATACCGGTTTCATTTTCGGAGAATATCAATACGGTAAGACTCTTGGCATCAAATTTTTGGAAGTGCCGCTGGCCATTGGCTTGAATTGGGTAATTATGGTCTATGCAACCGCCTTATTTGCAAGAAGCGTTTCTCAAAAGAAATACTATACAGTGGTCTTGGCCGCCTTACTAATGACCATAATGGATCTAATTATTGAGCCTGTGGCCATTAAATTCGATTTCTGGACCTGGAGCGAAGTGAAGGTCCCACTTAGAAACTACATCGGATGGTTCGTTACCTCTCTGGTTCTACAATTTATTTTTTTATTTCTGATGCCACGTTCAAACAATTCACTGGCTATTAGACTTTTGTATATATTGATCGGCTTTTTTCTGGTTTTAAATTTTATTTAATCTCAGATAAAACAATTCATTTAACATCCGGTTTCTGATGAATATGTGGGAAGCGATTGTATGGACATTCTTGGGTTTTGGGCTAATGGAGCTATTCTCCTGGGCCATCCATAAATACCTCATGCATGGTATTCTATGGAATATTCACAAGACTCATCATACCCATACAAAAGGTTTCTTTGAGTTGAACGATCTGTTCACTTTGATCTTTGGAGGGAGTGCCATAGCCCTGATTTTTCTGGGCATAGACTCCTTTGATTATCGCTTTTGGATAGGTTGCGGAATTAGCCTCTATGGGTTCTCCTATTTCATTTTGCACGATGTGCTGATTCATAAAAGATTAAGCTGGTTTGAGAAGCCAAAAAACAAATATCTCAAAGCAATAACCAAGGCCCATAAGGCCCATCATAGAACACAGAAAGAAGATTCTGTTTCGTTCGGCTTGTTTGTTGTACCGAAGAAGTATTGGAAAGAAGAAGGTTTAAAAGAGTAAAGGTTTGGCAAATTATTCGATCAAAGATTTAGAGCACTTATCGGGAATTAAGGCTCATACACTGCGAATTTGGGAACAACGCTACGGTTTGATTGATCCCAAACGAACAGATACCAACATCAGGTTTTATGATCAGGAAGATTTGAAACTGGTATTGAATGTATCTTTATTGAAGGATAATGGCTACAAAATTTCCAAAATAGCCGAGATGAGCCTACCAGAACTGCAGGCAGCAGTTCTTAAAGTAGCTGACAAAGCCAACAGCTTTGCTGATCAAATCTACGGGCTTACCCTGGCCATGATAGATCTGGATGAGCAGAGATTTGAAAAAATAATTTCCTCTAATACCCTTAAGATTGGTTTTGAGCGTACTATGCTCAATATCATTTACCCCTTCCTTTCCAAAATAGGGATCATGTGGATGACTGATGCCATCAATCCGGCACAGGAGCACTTTATTTCTAATCTCATTCGTCAGAAGGTGATTGTAGCCATAGATGGCCAGTATGAGACTTTCGATGAAAAAGCTAAGAAATACATGCTCTTCCTTCCTGAAGGAGAACTACACGAACTGGGTCTTCTATTTGCCAATTATTTGATTCGTACCAAAGGAAACAAGGTGATTTACCTGGGTCAGAACATGCCATTTCATGACCTGTCTATGGTTTATAAGGTATATGAACCTGATTATCTCCTGACTATCCTGACAAGCCGGGACAAATCACGAAATGCTACGGAATACCTAAGCGCACTCTCTGAAAAGTTTCCAAATTCTTCAATTCTGGTAAGTGGTAATCAGGTAATTGGTCAGGATTTAGATCTTCCTGAAAACGTGGTACAAATTGCCAACCCTCTGAATTTGCTAAGATTTATTGAAGAGCATCAGCCTGAGTCTGTGAGCCGATAAGCTTTTACACGAACGGCTTAATCTGAGCCTTCCCTTTTTACGTACATAAATAATCATATGTATGTACCTATAAAGACAATCTGTGGAATGATTTGTCAAATAATCGAGTCATTTGTTAATCAAAAGAGTGATGAGCCGCTTATTTGTTTAACCTTTAAGAAAAAAGTTTAGACAGAAATAATTTGACTTTTGTTTAATCTTTCACAATATTTGTTCAACACAAAAGCAAAAACTATGACCGCTCTAGAATACAGTTACACGATTACGCAAATGACTAAATCTCTGAAGCCTTTTGCTTTGAAATTGACCAAGGACACAGAGGATGCCAACGATTTACTCCAGGAAACCTTAATGAAGGCTTACCGCAACAGGGAGAAATTTTCAGAAGGCACTAATCTGAAGGCCTGGTTATACACCATCATGAAAAACACCTTTATCACCAACTATCAAAGAATGGTGAGAAGAGGAACCTTCATTGATACTACCGACAATCTACATTTCATCAACTCCAGCGACACCAAGATTGAAAATGGTGCTTATGGCAACTTTGCCATGAAAGACATAAACAATGCAATCGAGAATCTGGATGATGTTTATAAAACTCCATTCATGATGTATTTCAGAGGATTCAAATACCATGAAATTGCAGACAGACTGGAGATTCCGATTGGAACCGTGAAGAATCGAATTCACATTGCCAGAAAGCAATTGAAAGAAAAACTCAGAACTTACCGTAGCTAATAATTGCTAGATTAGCTTAAATGAGTAAGAATAAAGCCCTGGTAATAGGTTCCGGCTTTGCAGGACTTTCAGCAGCCATTAACCTGGCTGACAAAGGATTTCAGGTAAAAATCCTGGAAAAGAATAACTCCATTGGAGGAAGAGCCCGACAGTTCACTGAATCGGGCTTTACTTTTGACATGGGCCCCAGTTGGTACTGGATGCCCGATGTCTTTGAATCCTTCTTTAACCGTTTCGGTAAAAGCGTTTCCGACTATTACGAGCTCATCAGGCTGGACCCGTCCTATCAGGTAATCTATGAATACGGGGAGGCCATGCCCATTCCTGCCCAAATGGATGAACTCAAAAAGCTATTCGATGAGTTAGAACCCAGTGCTGGCAAACAATTGGGGGCATTCCTTCAACAGGCCGCATACAAATATGAAGTAGGCATTAATCAGCTCGTATATAAACCAGGCAGGTCATTGACTGAATTTGCCAATCCCAGATTACTCTACGATGTCATCAGAATGGATGTTTTTCAGTCAATGTCCAAACATGTCCGTAAGTTCTTCAAACATCCACGACTCATTCAGTTAATGGAGTTTCCGGTTCTTTTTTTGGGAGCTCTGCCCGAAAATACTCCGGCTTTGTACAGCCTCATGAACTATGCTGACATGGCTTTGGGCACCTGGTATCCGAAAGGAGGAATGTTCAAAATTGTCGAAGCTCTGGCTGCATTGGCAGAAGAACTGGGAGTAGAAATTCTGACAGACCATGAAGTGCTGGCAATTCAAACGCTGAATGGAAGAGTAAGTGCCGTTGATACTACACAAGGTACATTTCTGGCAGATGTGGTAGTAGCCGGAGCAGATTATCACCATGTGGACTCCAAGCTCCTGGCCAAAAGCGACCGAAATTATTCAGAGAAATACTGGGATAGTCGCGTGCTGGCGCCATCGTCTCTTTTGTACTATGTGGGGTTGAATAAAAAATTGGAGGGTCTACTTCACCATAATCTGTTCTTCGACACAGACTTTGCTCCACACTCACATCATATCTACACCGACCCGAAATGGCCTGAAAACCCATTATTCTACGCTTCATTAACTTCGAAAACCGATGATACGGTAGCTCCTGAAGGACACGAGAATCTGTTCCTGCTTATTCCAGTAGCACCCGGTTTGGAGGATACGGACGAAATCAGAGAACACTACTTTCAGCTCATTCTGGAGAGAATGGAAACGTTTTGTGGTGAAAATATACGGGATCATATCGTGTATAAGAGAAGTTTCGCCCATAACGATTTTGTGAACGACTATCATTCGTTCAAGGGCAATGCGTACGGATTGGCAAATACACTTAAACAAACCGCTGTTCTCAAGCCGGCTTTGAAGAATAGACATATAAAAAACCTCTATTATACAGGTCAACTTACTGTTCCCGGACCGGGGGTTCCTCCCAGTTTGATTTCAGGAATTGTTGTGGCCAATGAGGTAGCAAAAGATTTTAATCAAACCTCTTAGGGGTTATTTAGTTATTTTAGATTATGGAACTGTTCGATCAGACCACATTGGAATGTAGTAAATTGATTACCCAGAGGTACAGCACTTCCTTTACCTTGGGCATCAAAACGCTTGATAAGAAACTGCACTTTCCTATTTATGCCATTTATGGGTTTGTTCGATATGCAGATGAGATTGTAGATACCTTTCACGACAAGGACAAAGAGAAGCTCCTCAATGAGTTTGAACAAGATACCTTTCAGGCTATTAAAGAAAGAGTGAGTCTCAACCCGGTATTGCATGCCTTTCAATTGGTGGTGAATCAATACGGAATAGACCATGCCCTGATCAAAGCTTTTCTCCATTCCATGAGGCTGGACCTGGTGGAAAAGGCCTATGAACAGGAAGGCTATGAGGAATATATTTATGGCTCAGCAGAAGTAGTTGGGCTTATGTGCCTTAAGGTGTTCTGCAATGGCGATGAAGAACAATATCAGTCGCTGGTTCCTCCGGCCAAGAAACTGGGAGCGGCCTTTCAGAAAGTGAATTTCATCAGAGACATTAAAAGTGATTATGAAGACAGGGGTCGGGTTTACTTTCCTGGCGTTGATTTCAATGATTTCAATCTCACTGTGAAAGAAGCCATTGAAGCAGATATTCAAAAAGACTTTGATGAGGCGCTGGAAGGCATAAAAAGACTCCCAAAAGAAGCACGTCTCGGTGTTTATCTAGCCTACCGATATTATTTGAAGCTCTTCCGAAAAATCAAGAAATGCCCTCCATCGCGGATCAAAGAGAAGAGAATTAGAATTGCCGATTCCCGAAAACTCGGTATTCTGCTCGGGAT